>Ga0307513_10000011_pt1 | contig 354929 bp, 363 predicted proteins | sample 15_EM_MG_FD_202174 | JGI IMG/M metagenome (GOLD analysis project Ga0307513, IMG submission 202174) | Populus trichocarpa ectomycorrhiza microbial communities from riparian zone in the Pacific Northwest, United States - 15_EM | ecosystem: Host-associated > Plants > Roots > Unclassified...
AAAAACTTTCTCGGCCTTAGCCTGCCCCTCTACTGATGGACATCCTGCATAACCTCTCGCTGGGTTTCGAGCATGCGCTGACCTGGCAAAACCTCCTTTATTGCGCTCTTGGCTGCACGGTGGGCACACTCATCGGGCTGCTGCCGGGACTGGGCCCTTTGTCGACCATCAGCCTGCTGCTGCCCCTGACTTATTCCATTCCCACCGGCGGAGCACTCATCATGCTGGCCGGCATTTATTACGGGGCCCAATATGGCGACAGCGTGAGCGCCATCACGATGAAGATCCCGCATGCCAGCAGCATCGTCGCCTGTATAGACGGCTACCAGATGACGCTCAAGGGGAAGACCGGCCTGGCCCTGTTCACCGCGGGCATTTCCAGCTTCATTGGCGGCACGGTGGCCATTGTGGTGCTTTCGACCCTGGCGCAACCGCTGGGTGAAGTGGGCTTCCTGTTTGGGCCGGCTGACTACTGCGCCCTCATGTTGCTGGGTTTTTTCTGTGTGAGCTTTGTCAGCAGCGGCAGCCTGCTCAACGGCCTGGCCATGGCCATGGTCGGCGTCCTGCTCGGGATGGTCGGCACTGATGTGAACAGCGGCACTGCACGCTACACCATGGACCTGCCGTTCCTGATGGACGGGATCGGCCTGATCAGCATCGCCCTGGGGTGCTTCGGCATTGCCGAGGTGGTGAAAAATCTCGACAACAAAAACGTGCTCACACCGTTCAACGGCGAGATCAAGCTCATGCCGACCTGGGCGGAGTTCAAGCGCATCATCCCCAGCGCCCTGCGCGGCAGCGTGATCGGCTCGATCCTGGGCATACTGCCCGGCGGCGGCCCCACCATCGCCCAGTTCGCCGCCTACGCCGCCGACAAAAAATTCAGCAAATACAAGCATGAGATCGGCACCGGTTGCATAGAAGGCGTGGCCGGTCAGGCCGCCGCCGACGAGGCCGCCGCGCGCACCAGTTTTATCCCGCTCATGGCCATCGGCATTCCCGAAAATGCCGTCATGGCCCTGATGATGGCCGCCTTCGTCATCAAGGGAATCCAGCCCGGCCCCAACATGATCGCCAGCCATCCCGATTTGTTCTGGGGCCTGGTTGCCAGCATGTGGGTGGGCAATTGCTTTCTGGTCATCCTCAACGTGCCTCTGGTGCGCTACTGGCTGTCCGTCTTCAAGATTCCCTACACCGTGTTGTTTCCGGCGATTCTCTTTTTCTGCTGTATCGGCACCTTCAGCATCAACAACAGCCTGGACGACATCTACATCACAGCCGTGTTCGGCCTGGTTGGCTATCTGTTTTTGCGCCTGGAGATGGAGGCCGCGCCACTCCTGCTGGGCTTCATTCTGGGACCCATGCTGGAGGAAAATTTCCGCCGCGCCATGCTTCTCAGCCGGGGTAGCTTCAACGTATTCGTCAACCGCCCCATCAGCGCCACCCTGCTGGCCATGATCGGAACTCTGGTCGTGTGGCAGGTGGTGGTGTTTGCCCGCAAACTGGGGAAATCACCCGACCATGTCATTCATGCGGGCGGCAACACACCCACGGAAGCTGCGACTGCGGCACCCGTCACGCCTGTGCCCGCCGGGGAATAAGGCCCCGGCCCGGCGAAGCCGGGGCATCCCCCGAACCCCCTTGCGGCGGTTCGGGGGGCTTGTTTCATGCAGCCGTTGTGTTGAAATGAGCCCTCCTTCAGGAGACCTTCCAACATGAACCGCAGACTCTTTGTACAGGCCGGCGCGGCCACCGCAGTTGCTACCTTTTTGATAGCTGCCAGTGCACAATCCACACTGGCTACAGGCACAAAACGCCAAGGGATCGTGATCCAGGTCAGTGACAACGATCCCGCCAAATGGAACCTGGCGCTGAACAACGCCAAGAACCTGCAGGACGACGTGGGCGCTGCCAATGTCGAGATTGAAATCGTCGCCTACGGCCCGGGCATCGGCATGCTCAAGCTCGAATCGCCCACCGGTTCCCGCATTGCGGATGCCACCAAAGCCGGCATCAAAGTCACCGCCTGCGAAAACACCATGCGAGGCCAGAAGCTGACCAAAGACGACATGCTCGCAGGCATCAGCTATGTGCCCGCCGGTGTCACGGAAATCATGAAGAAGCAGCACGAAGGCTGGGCCTACCTGCGGCCTTGATACCTGAAGCCTTGAAGTCTTAAGGCTGCTCGACGCCCTCCAGGCGGGCTGCCTGGACGGGCCGGTGAAAGCGCTGGTTCAACTTGCCGCGCCAATGGTTGATGACCTGGTAGATCAGCTGGAAGCACACGGTGAAGATCACGATCACCAGGCCTATCAGCAGCAGCCTGTCGCCCACCTTGGGCAGGGTTTCAATGGCGCGCAACGTGATGGTGGTGGCCTCCACCACGCCCACCGCGGCACCAAACCCTGAGGACAGCACCATCACAAAAAAGGCGCGCACCAGGCCCATCACAAAAAGCATGGCCGCCACGGGCGAGCCGCTTCGCAACTGCCGCATGGCCTCGACGGCATGGTCGGACACATAGGCCGCCGCATACAGGGTGAGTGACAACACCACAGCCAGCCAGGGCGTCATGCCAAACTGCCAGTTGCCAAGGGAAACCGTGGCAGGCACAACATTGACCAGGAAAAACATCACCACAAACGTGGGCACGGTGCGCAGCAGTGCAACCAGCCAGGCGGCCGGTGTGGAGGCAAGGCCGTTGCGAAACCGTGCGACCGCCAGCGGCGTTCCCAGCAACAAGCCGCCCAACAGGGCGCAAATCGCAATCTGGAAGTTGACGGCCAGGCCGGACAGGAAATCCGGCAAAAACCGCGGAAGCAACTCAAGCATAGGCACCCCTGCTCAGGGCCAGCCGCGCCTGCCACAGGTTGGCCAGGCGATGCACCAGGGCTACCAGCAGCACATAAAAGATGAGCAAGAAAGTGTAGGTGGTGATGCGCTCACTGGAAAACGAGGCAACGTCATTCAGCGCAGACAGGAGCTCGGGCACGCCCATCACCGAGGCGGCAGGGCTGCCCCGGGTGGCGTTGACGATGAATGCCACCATCTGCGTCCTGGCCCGGTAGACCGCGGCGCTCAAGGCGGGCTGCGCCGGCGCGCGTTCTTCGCGCAGCGTGAGCATGGCCTCCGCAACGGCCTGCCCCGCGTTGCTGCCGTTAAAGAGACCCAGCACCAGCACGGCCGCCGCAAGCGCCACCAGCGGCGAGGTGGCGCCCGCGGCGCCGACCAGCACGCTGGCCAGGACCATCAGCAAAATCAGCGGCGTGGACTGCATGGGCCACAGCAGGCAGCGCATGGCCCCCCTTAGCCATGGTTTGTGCGACGTCAGGCCAGCGCCAAAAATCTGAGCAAAACCCCAGGTCGCCAGCACGGCGCCCGCCACCAGCAAAATGGAGAACCAGACGCCTTCGAAAAGAAGATCCAGCGCCACCCAGGTCTTGAATACGGCCAGCGTGACTTTCGTGCCGGTTACCTTGTGGATGTAGTCTTCCAGCTGGTCTACCCGCTGCGCGAACGGTGTGGGTTGCAGCTGGTTGTCCAGCGGCGCCAGAACACAGGCCGGGTCCGTCAATGAGATGATCTGCGAGCAGCGGCTGCTGGCCCACAGCAAGCGCTGCTGCTCCAGGAAGGGTGAATTCACCCCGTCTTTTTTGGCCAGCGCCTGCAGGGCGCCCGAGATATGCAACTGCTGCATCGACAGGGCCAGCACGTCCGCAAGGCGCTCGCCGCCCTCCCGCGCCACCGCGGCCCCCCAAGGCAATGGCGCAAAGCCGAACTTGGTGTCGTAGGCCGCGGCAAACGCGGGCTGCTGCAAATAAGACGCGAAGAAACTGTCGTCTTGCGCTACCAGGGAACAGCCGCCCAGGCGAAGTTCATCGACCAGGCTGGAGGCCTTGTCAAAAAGCTTCAGGCGTGCGCCATTGACCGACAGCTCCGCATTGGTGCTGTTGCCCACCGTCACGCAGACGGTGTTGCCGCGCAACTTGACCAGCCCCCCGATCTCCAGCTCTTTGCGTCCCAGCACAATGGTCTGCGACTGGTAGTAGTGCGGCCTGACAAAGACGGCTTCCCGGTCCCGTTGCAGGGTATGGCCCATCGTTGCGATGACCACGTCGACACGCCCTTCCCCGAGCATCGCAAGGCGGTTGGCGGGTGTGACCACAACGAACACCGGCTGGACACCGAGCGAGCCCGCCAGCTGGCGCGCCAGGTCAATTTCAAAGCCCTGCAGAACGCCGGCATCTTCGAAGGCAAACGGCGGGTAGCCGGTGCGCACGCCCACCCTCAGGGTTTTGGTGCACAACACCCGCGACAACACATCGGCCGCATCGCCGCAACCCACCTTTTTTTGCGGACTGGCGGCCTGTGCCGCCGGGGGAGGTCGGGTGTCCTGACCCGCAGCGCCAAAACACAGCAGCGCCAGGCAGATGGCAAAGAAGCGGCGCATCGATGCCACCGCTTCATCCATGCGGCAGGTTCGCATCAAGCCCCTCGTGCTTCCAGCTGATCTCAACCAGGTCAAAGTCGACAAACCAGTAATCACCCACGTGATGAATGCCCTGGCCCGTGAAACGCGCCAGCACGTCGGGGCTCAGGCTGGCCAGCTTATGCAGGGACAAAGGCGCGGACGCGCAGTAAGCGACGCGAGCTTCCAGGCCCAGGCGATCTGCCATGGCTTGCGTCTTGTTGAAGTCGAGAAACACATTGTGGGTCATCACAGCCAGGCCACCGGGGGCCAGATGATGACGCAGACCACTCAGAAATTGATCAACGTTGCGACGGCCATCGGGGCCGCCCGCGCTCCAGCTTGCAAGGCGGCCATCGTATTCAATATTGTCGGCGGCAAACTGCGGGAGGTTGGTCACGACCAGATCAAACTGCGCGTCGCCACACGCTTCCCACATATCGCCCTGAACCAGGCTGGCCCTTGTCAGCAAGTGCTCCTGACTGAGCAGGTTTTGCGTGGCCTCAACGGCCAGGACTTCAAGGTCCACGCCCAGCGCACTTTCCGCGCCCAGCGCCAGAAGCGTCGCCAGCACCACGCCGCTGCCCGTACCCATCTCCAGCACCCTACACGCGCGCACACGCGCCGCATGCTGCCTGACGTAAAGCAGCAAGGCGGCGGTGTATTCGCTCGGGCTAAATAAGTTGGTGTCGTTCAAAGTCGCTCAAAAACAGGTTTCTGACATCGCGGAACGGCGGCCTTTACGCTTCGAGCGAACGGCTTGAAGCCTTAGCCGATGGATGGTAACCGATGACTTACATTTTGCGACAGCAGTCACCTAAATCGCAAAAACAACATACAGACTTGGTCTTATTTGCGGCTTTTTTGATATTCAGCCTTCCTTCAAGGCTTTTGTAACCACCTCGCCAGACAAGCGACCGAGCAGTACCATGGCCTGATCCGCCGCGCGTCGGAGTTAAATCGTCATGGAAATCGAACTCAAGCTGAAGCTGCCCTCTTCCGCGCTGGCCGCGCTGCGCGCTGACCCGTTGTGGGCCGGTACCCGTGCCACGCGCAAGCAGCTGGACAACATTTACTTCGACACGCCACAACATGCACTTGCCCAGGCCGGCATCGGCCTGCGCCTGCGCAGCGACGGCAAGCGGTGGCTGCAAACCGTCAAGAGCGGCGGCACAAGCCGGGCAGGCCTGCATCAGCGCGAGGAAATCGAATTCGCGGTCGCCGGCCCCGTCCTTGAATGGGAGCCGCTGGCAGGCACGCCTTTTGGGCCGGCGCTTGAGCCCCTCAAAGATCAACTGCAGCCGCAATTCCAGACCCGCTTCAAGCGAGAAATCCGCCGCGTCACCGGATCCGGAGGCGGCGTGATTGAAGTCGCCGTGGATGAAGGCGAAATTCTGGCCCAGGCGCGGAGCCAGCCCTTGTGTGAAGTGGAACTGGAGCTCTTGAACGGGCCGGTGGATGATTTGTTTGCGCTGGCCCTGCTGCTGGTGGAGCGCCACCCGCTGACGCTGGACAACCGCAGCAAAGCCGAGCGCGGCAGCCGGCTGGCGCATGGCGCCGGGTTGGCGCCGCCCGCCAAGGCAGTTCCGCTTGCAGGCCCCCCTCATGAAGACGCGCGCGTACTGGCACAAAGCGCGGTGGAAGCCTGTCTGGCCCACTGGCAGGCCAACGAAACCGGTTTTCTCGCCCAACCCCAAGGTGGCCAATACGACAGCGAATACCTGCACCAGCTGCGCGTGGCGGTGCGGCGGCTTCGGGTAGCCTCTGGCCCGCTGGCAGACGCGGCCCAATGGCAGGGCGAAGGGCTGGAGTCCTTGCAGGACAGTTTGCGCACATTGGGTCAGCGACTGGGCACCGCGCGCGACTGGGATGTATTTGCCGAAGAGACCTGGCCGCCGCTGGCACACGGGCTGCATGATGCCGCGCTTCGCCAGAAGCTGCAGGAGGCGGTCGGCCTGCTACAGGCCACGGCCCGCCTGCAAGCACAGGCAGCCCTCGAGGAGCGCGATACCCAGCGCCTGCTGCTGCAGCTGGGACGCCTCCTCGCGCAGCCTGACATCGATGCCCCGCGCGTGCCCTTGGCCGCGCTCACTGCGCAATTGGAGAAGCTGGGCGACAGGCTGCAGCAGGCGCTACCCCGATTGGAGGAGCTGAACCCCGCGCACCTGCATCGACTGCGCATCACGGCCAAGAAGCTGCGCTACCTCACGGAATTCATAGCCAGCCAATACCCACCGCAAGCGATCGAAGCCTGGCTCGAATGGCTCAAGAAAGCGCAAACCGTCTTTGGCATGCACAACGACCGCGTGACGGCGCGTGCCCACATCGAAACCCTGTGCGCCGGCATGGAGCAGTCCGCCAAGCTGCAGCACAGCCTGCAGGCGGCCCTGCGCGAGCAAGACCAGCCTGAGCTCTCGCTGCCGCCCTTGCCGCAGCCTTACTGGCGCACGTAATTTCGCTACCTATAATGGTTTCCACGCGGGTGTAGTTCAATGGCAGAACTTTTGCTTCCCAAGCAAATAGCGTGGGTTCGATTCCCATCACCCGCTCCAGATTTCCCAGAAAAAGGCCTCATACGAGGCCTTTGTGCTTTCAGACGAGTCACTTCACCGTCCGGCGCCTTTGCCGGGACTTCTGCGGGGACCCCGCGCCAGTAATTTCATCCCGATTGTTCTAAAAATAGAACGCAGACATGCGGTTTTGGTATCTACTGCGGACACACTTTCATCCCCACCTGGCCTGCATGACCCGGTTTTGCCGGCATCACCACAGGAACAAGGAGCACGCGATGAAAAACATTCTGGGTATCTACAGCAACCCCCATGGCCACTGGGTGGGTGACGGCTTTCCTGTACGTTCTCTGTTCAGCTATGACACGCTGGGCTCGCAAGTCAGCCCCTTTCTGCTGCTGGACTACGCCGGCCCGGCGCAGTTCGAGCCCACCGACAAGCCGCGCGGGGTCGGCCAGCACCCGCACCGTGGTTTTGAAACTGTGACCATCGTCTACAAGGGCGAGGTCGAGCACCGCGACTCCACCGGCAACGGCGGGGTGATCGGTCCGGGCGACGTGCAGTGGATGACGGCCGCCTCAGGCATCCTGCATGAGGAATTTCACTCGCGCGAATTCACCCGCACGGGCGGCCCGTTTGAGATGGTGCAGTTGTGGGTCAACCTGCCGGCCAAGGACAAGATGGCAGCGCCCGGCTACCAGGGTATTTCAGACAAGGACATCCCGCAGGTGGACTTGCCTGATGGCGCCGGCTCAGTGCGCGTGATTGCCGGCGACTACGACGGCAACAAAGGGCCGGCGCACACCTTCACGCCGATTGACGTGTGGGACATGCGGCTGAAGCAAGGCAAAACCGCCTCGCTGACCGTTCCCGAAGGCCGCACAGCCGCCGTGGTGGTGCTGCACGGCACCGTGCTGGTCAACGGCAAGGAAGTGGTTCGCGAAGCGCAGATGGCGCTGCTGGACCGCGCCGGGGAAGCCCTGCAGATTGAAGCCAACAGCGACGCGACGCTGCTGCTGCTCAGCGGTGAGCCGATTGACGAGCCCATCGTCGGCCATGGCCCCTTCGTGATGAACAGCCGCGAAGAGATCATGCAGGCGATGAAGGACTTCAATGCAGGCCGGTTCGGCCAGATGGCACATTGACGGATCCCACAGCCCCACGCCGGGGCTGTGTTCCGGGCTTCAGCCGAACTTCAAATTCACATTCTTGGTGTAAGTGAACTCGAGCAACTCGGCAAAACATTCCTCACGCCCGATGCCTGACTGCTTGACGCCGCCAAACGGCGCACCCATGAAGTGCTGGCTGGAATTGTTGATCCACACATAGCCGGTGTGAATGCGTTTGGCGGCGCGGTGGGCGGTGTTCAGGTTCTGCGTCCAGATCGAGCCTGTGAGGCCGAAGTCCACACCGTTGACCTGCTCAAACAGGGTGTCCTCGTCGCTCCACCTGAAGACCGACATGATGGGCCCGAACACTTCCTCCTGTGCCAGGCGCATGTGCGGCTTCATGTCGGCAAACACGGTGGCCTCGTAAAAGAAGCCGTCCTTGAGCGCTGGGTCTGCAGGCTGCTTGCCACCGCACACCAGCCGGCCGCCATCTTCCAGGCCTTTGGCGACATAGCCCTGTACTTTCTCAAGCTGCGCGCGACTCACCAGCGAGCCCATGGTCGTTTTTGGGTCGGTCGGGATGCCGGGCTTGTGCCGCTCGGGCAGCAGCTTGACGACTTTTTCCAGCACCGCGTCATGGATGGACTCGTGCAAGAACACGCGGCTGGTGGAGCCGCAGCTCTGGCCCGACCAGGTGAAGTTCATGCCGCCGATGATGCCGTTGACCAGCTTGTCGATGTCGGCGTCCGGATAGGCGATCAGCGCGTTCTTGCCGCCCAGCTCCAGCAGCACGGGCTTGAGGTTGTCGGACGCCGTTTTCATGACAGCCTTGCCGGTGGGCACGCCGCCTATCAGCGTAATCTTGCGCACCAGCGGGTGCTTTCCCATGGCGTCGCCGCACTCGCGCCCGCCGCACAAAAAATTGGCCACACCGGGCGGAAAGATGTCGCCCACCAGCTCGGCCAGCCGCAGGATGGACAGCGGCGCCTGGTCGGGCGACTTCACCACCACCGTATTGCCGGCGGCCAGCGGCGCGGCCAGCCGTGCGGCGGCGAACATGAAGGGGTGGTTGTAGGCCACGATGCGGGCGATCACACCCAGCGGCTCCTGCAGGGTGTAGTTGAAGTTACCGTCGCCCATGGGAATGGTCTCGCCTTTGATCTCGGTGGCGAGGCCGGCAAAGTAATCAAGGCAGTCGGCGGCAAAGCCTGCGTCCATGGCGAGTGCCGACACCGGGTTGCCGTTGTTGAGCGAGTCGAGCAGCGCCAACGGCTTGGCGTGCTCGCGCAGTACGGCGGCGGCCTTGCGCAGGTAGCGCCCGCGCTCCACCGGCGGCGTCGCGGCCCAGGCCGGGAAAGCCGCGTGGGCTGCCTGCACGGCCGCGTCCACGTCGGCCGCATCGGCAATGGGCGCGCTCGTGATGACTTCGTTGTAGGTTGGGTTGAAGGTGTCGGCCTGGCCGCCGGCCTTGGGCGCGTGCCAGGCGCCGCCGTAATACAGGCCGCGTTGCGTCGGCAAGACGCCGGCGGGGATTTCGTGTGCGCGCATAAATTTTGTCCTCAGTGAATCAAAGCTCAGTCTTTCGACCGCGTCAGGCCCGCCGTCATGGCCGCGCTGTAACCGGTCTGCACCACCACATCGACCACCACGGTCTCGCCGCGTTTCACGGCGGCAATGGCATCGACCAGAATTTTCTCCAGCTCGCCCGCATCCTCGACAGGGCCTATGCCCGTCAGGCCCTGGCCGCGCGCCATCATGGCGAGGTCGGGCGCCGGATCGCTGATGCGCTGGCCTATCCAGCGGTTTTCGATTGGCCGCAGGCGCTGGCGCGCCACGCGCTCCTGGTGCACTTCGTCGTTGAAGAAGGAGCGGTTGTTGCAGACCACCACCAACATCGGGATGCGGGCATTCGCCGCTGTCCAGAGCGCATTGACGCCCATCATGTAGTCGCCGTCGCCAATCACTGCCACCGGCAAGCGGTCAGTGCCCTTCAGACCCAGCGCGGAGCCGATCGACATGCCGGGGCCGGAGCCGATGCCGCCACCGCCGTCGTAGCCGAGGAAGTCGAGAGGATGCTTGAAGTCCCACATCTCACCGCTCCAGCTGAGCGGCAGGCGCATGAGGCAGACCTTCTGGTTGCCGACGGCGCGCTTCAAAGTAGTGGCGAGCGTGGACACCATCATGTTGCTCGCGCCTGAAGCACCGGGCACGGGCTGTACCGGCGCCACCACCGGCAGCGGCCGCTTGGCCGGCGCGGGCGTCTTGCGCGCCTTGACCTGCTGGTTCAGCAAGGTTACGGCGGGTTCAGGCTCGCACAGCATGAAGACATCCACCGGCGGCAAGCCCTGGTGGTCCATGCTCCAGCCGTTGTGGCTGTAGTGGTCGACCGAGACCTGGATGATCTTGCTGCCCACGGGCTTGTCGCCCCAGGCCTGCTTGAGGGTGCCCGAAAGGTCCAGCCAGTCCAGGCTCAGCACCACGTCGGCTTCGCGCAAAACAGCCTGCGCATTGGGCGTGAGGAAGGCGCCGCTGGGCGCCGCGTGCAACGGATGGTCGGTCGGGAAGGCTGCGCCCACGCGCAGGTCGGTCAGCACTTCTGCGTTCAGGGTCTCGGCCAGCTGGATGCGTTCCGCCCACGCGGCTTCGCTGCGCGTGACGCGACCCATCAGGATCACCGGGCGGCTGGCTTGAGACAGCAGTGCTGCGGCCTGCGCGACAACGAAGTCCGAAGGCCGTGCCTGCGGCGGCGCGAGGTAACGCGCCGGGTCCGGGATCGCCGGCTTCTCAGCCAGCTTCGATTCCTGCAGCGCCGCATCAAAGCAGACATACACCGGCCCCTGCGGCGCGGTGGTGGCAATCTGCCGCGCGCGCAGCAGCGCCTCTTGCGCAGACGGGATAGACGCCGGCTGGCAGTCCCACTTGATGAAGTGGCGTACCAGCGCAGCCTGGTCTTGCGCGGTGTGTATCCAGTCAATCCACGGGCGGCGCTTGTTGGCATCGACCGGGCCGGTCGCGCCCAGCACGATCACGGGCACGCGGTCCACCCAGGCGTCAAAAATCGCCATGGAGCCGTGCATCAGGCCGACGTTGCTGTGCAGGATGGCGATCAGCGGCTTGCCCGTGACCTTGGTGTAGCCGTGGGCGATGGCGACGGCGTGCTCCTCATGCAGTACCACCATCATCTGCGGCTTTTCATTGCCGAGGTGGTTGACGATGCTGTCGTGCAGGCCGCGAAAGCTCGCGCCGGGGTTCAGCAGCACGTAAGGAATGTCCATCGCGCGCAGCATGTCGGCGATGGCGTCGCTGGCCCAGACGGTTTCTTGCGGTTCCGAAGGCTTGGGAATGTCACGGCGCACGGTAGGGCCGGAAGGGACGGTCATGGAATCTCCTAGTGAAATTGAGCGGTTGTTTATTCGGGTTTGATATTGGCGGCCTTGATCACTTCGGCCCAACGCTTCTGGTCAGTCGCGATCAAGCGCGTGAACTCGGCGGGCGTGCTGGTTTCCGCATAAATGCCCTGCTCGGCCAACTTTTCCTTCACGTCAGGCAAGGCCAGTGCGCGGCGCAGTTCGGCATTGAGTTTGTTGATGACAGCTGGCGGCGTCCTGGCCGGCGCCACCATACCGATCCAGATGTCGCTTTCGTAGTGAGGAACGGTCTCGGCAATCGTCGGAACATTGGGCAGCAGGTCGACCCGCTTGGTGCCGGTGGTGCCTAGCGCGCGCAGCTTGCCGCTGCGGATATGCGGCAGCGCCGAGTTCATCGGACAAAACATCACATCCACATTGCCGCCCAGCACGTCCACCAATGCAGGCGCAGAGCCTTTGTAGGGAATCTGGGTCAGCTTTGTGCCGGTCATGGCTTTGAAAACTTCGGCCGCCATGTGCTGCGGGCTGCCGGAGCCGGCGGATGCATATGACAGCTTTTCCGGGTTGGCCTTTGCCACCGCGATCAGCTCGGCCACCGTGGCGGCCTGCACCTTGGCGGGCGACACCACCAGCACCATGGGCACGCGGCCCATCATGGTGATGCCGGTCAGGTCACGGTTCACGTCAAAGGGCAGCTTGGGGTAAAGCACCGGGTTGACGGCCACCGTCTGGTTAGGCGCAACCGCGATGTAGTAACCGTCCGGCTCTACCTTGGCCATGAAGTCGGTGGCGATGTTGCCGGCGGCGCCGGGCTTGTTTTCAACGATCACCGGCTGGCCCATGGACTCCGACATCTTCTGCCCCAACAGGCGCGCCAGCACATCGTTGGAGCCCCCCGGCGGCAGCGGCACGACGATGCGGATGGGCTTGTTCGGGTAGTCTTGCGCCCAAGCCGGCAGGCTGGCACAAGCGGCGGAAAGGCAGAGGGCGAACATCCCTGTGCGGCGGTTGAGTTGCATGTCTTGTCTCCAGTATTTATGGCGCAAATTTGTAGGCGCCAGGTCATCCTAGTGAAGACTCAAAAATCATTCAATCTTGAACAGTAAATCAACATGACTGTCAACATGAGTCGCGTCTCGCATGACGCGACTCATACCCCAAATAAGGGTAATCAGCGATTCAGGGGGTCGGCTGCGCAGGCTTTACAAACTTGGCGCGGGGCCTCAGCAAAGTCCCGTCCGCACGCTGTTCTTGCACGTGGGCTACCCAGCCCGCCAGGCGGCCCAGTACGAACAGCGCAGCCGTTGCCTGGCGTGGCAGGCCCATGGCGCGTGCCGTCACGACCAGGGCCAATTCCTGGCGGGGCAAAAGACCGGCGCTGGTGCGCATCTCGTCAATAAAACGCGATATTGCCCGGAGCTCGCGGCTGGGGTTCTGGCGGGCGAACACCATCTGCAGCAGCTGCGCGGCACGCGGGTCGCCTTTGGGATACAGCGGGTGGTCAAAGCCGGGCACGCTCTGGCCTTGCGCATGCAGCTTGTGGGCGCGCTTGACGAGCACGGCCCGGGTCGGAGTCTGGCCGAGGAAATCTTCAACACGTTCATACATGCGCCCCACGTCCACACCGGAGGTTGCGCACAGGGCCGACGCCAGGCAGCTGTGCAGCGTGCCGCCGGCGGAGGCCACGACGCGTGCACTCAGCGTTCCGGGCGGCAGCTCATGGTCGGCCATCAGAATGAGTACGGCTCGCAGCGCCTCACGGTTCTCGGTGGTGACCGGCATGGCGAGCGCATGCATAAGGCCTTCGACCACCGACTCGCCGCGCTGCATGGGCCGCCAGGTTTGCGCAAGGCCGACAAAGCCGCAGCAGGCCACCACCGTCTGCATGATCTCGCGCGCGGCAGGCAGGGTTTTGCCTTGCGACAAACGCTCGGCCACCGGGCCGCGCCGCATGCCCAGCAGCAAGACCACCAGTGCAAACGACTCCAGCACGTTGCCCTGCGCCTGCAGCGAGGTCAGCGTCGCTGTTAGCGTAATGAGTTCGGCCGAAGGCTTGCGCACCGGCCAGGCGGGCGTCTTTTCATGGAGCTCGCCGGTCCAGAGCAGCTCAGCCACCGATTCAAAAGAAGCGCCCGAACGCACCAGGTCAGCCGCCAGGTGGCCGCGGTAGCGCGGCCCCTGCTCGGTGATTTCGGTGATGGACGTCGGGAAGATCGGCTCGCCCCAGTTCATGGCCGAGGCCGCCACCGCGCCGTGGCCGGAGCGCGCGAGTGAGCGCATGCCCACGCGCGTGAGGTCATCGCGCAGGTAAAGCTTGCCCTTTTGGCCCTGCTGCGCGACGCTGCGTATCCAGCCCCGGCTCACATAGGCGTAAAGCGTCTGCTGCCTGACGTTGAGGATCTTCATGGCCTCGGCCGCAGAGGCGTAATCGCGGCGCAGCGCTTTATCCGGATGGTCCATGGGTGTGCCTGGGTCTCCTGAAAGGGGTAAAGGACGGCCGCGGCTTGCAGCCCGGCACGTCAGCGCATCACGATGATGAAAATACCCAACAAAGTCAAGCCGCTGCCGGCCAGCGTCGTGGCCGTGACCTTGTCCTCGTTCCTGAACAGCAGGTAGCTGAGCGGAAAAACAAGGATGGGCGTGCACAGCGTCACCAGCGTCGCCACTGACAGCGGTATGTAACGCATCGAGCTGATGACGCACATCTGCGCGGAAATGGTGGTCACGCCGATCAGGGTGAAAAGGGCAACGCCGCTGCGGCTGGCCTGGCGCAAACGAGAGCCTATGGCGTTCTTTCCAGAACTGAACACAAGCTGCAGCGCCAGCCCACAGGCCGCGCCGATCAGCGCGCCCAGGATGGGTTCGTTCCAGTCACGCACAGCGGTTCCGCGCAGCACATTGCCGATGGCGTACGCCAGCGAACTCCCCATGCCCAGCAACAGCACCGACTGCATCACGCGCTGCAGTGCGCGCGGCTTTTCCACTGCGGGCGCGGGTTCGCCGTCCGGCGCCATCGCGGCGACCGCGCTGCGGCGAGAGAAAAACCCGGGTTTGTAGCTCACCAGCATCAGGCCGGCGATGGTCATCACCATGCCCAGCGCCACCAGCACACTCAGCCGTTCGCCCAGCAGCAGCCAGGCCATCAGCGCCGTAAACAACGGGCTGCTGATCTGGAAGATGCTGGCTTTGGCGGGGCCAAAGCGCACCACGGACTCGTAAAAGAACCAGCGCCCGAGGTAGGTGGAAAACGCGCCGGCTGCGGCAAACATCAAAAAAGCGCGCAGGTCCCAGTGCAGTCCCTCTGGGCGAAGGCTCATCTGAACCAGCAAGACCAGGGCGGAAAAAACGACATTGGTGGACGTCGCAATCAAAAAGCCCAGACCAAGGTCCAGGCGATTCGAGGCCACCTTGGTGACCAGAATCGACGCGGTGAACAGCAGCAAGGCGCCGCTCGCCAGCAGGTAGCCCAATAAAGAGTCAGACATTCAAATTAAGTGCCAAATATGCCTCTAGCCCAGGCGTCACCTTGGCTTGCAGCTATCAAAACAGTAGCGCCTGCACGCGACATCAGATCTTGAATGCCTCAAGCGACTCGGGTGCAAACAGCTCCTCGGGCTTGAGCAGCCGTTTGGAAAGCCCCTGCTCGAAAGAGTAGCGCAAAAAGGTCTGCAGCGTGGCTTCGTTCTTTTCAAAGCCGTAAGGCCAGAAGTCCTCGCCCATCTCGCGCTTGACCTGCTCGACGTGCGAGGTCAGCCAAGGCAGCATGGCCTTGAGCGCGGCGGTTTCATACAGGTCTTCATAAGTGCGGCGCTGGGATTCTTCGAGCGCTTTCATCATCGAGCGTGCCACCCAGCGGTTGGCTTCATACACATCGCGGCGAATCGCCACCGTGTGCATGATGGGGAAAATTTTCGTTTCCTTGAAGTAGTTGCGCTCGACCTGCTCGTAGTCGTCAAAGAGGCGTTTGACTTTGCCGCCGCCTTTGAGAAAGCTCGAGGGCATGCGCGCGGTGTAAAGCGCATCGATCTCGCCGTCGAGCAGCATCTGCGCCAATGTCTGCTCGGAGCCGATGCGTTCGACTTTGATGTTGGGCGGCAAGTCGAGCTTGATCTTCTCTGACCGGCCGGGCTCTTCTTCGCCACCGGTGAAGTAGGTCACGCTGTCGACAGGCACGCCGTAATGGTCGGACAGGATGCCGCGTATCCACACCGGGGCCGTCATCTGGTACTCCGGGTTGCCGACGCGCTTGCCGATCAAATCCTTCGCCTCGCGAATGCCGGAGTTGGCATTCACATAAATGCAGGAGTGGCGGAAAAAGCGCGAAGGGAACACCGGAATCGCCACAAAGGGCCGCGACTCGTTGAACATGGACACCGTGTACGACGAGAGCGACATTTCTGCGACATCAAACTCCTTGTGCCTGAGCATGCGAAAGAAGGTTTCTTCCACTGGCATGTTCAGGTAGTTCAGGTCGATGCCATCGGGCTGCACGCTCCCGTCCATCAGGGCGCGGGTGCGGTCATAGTTCCAGCAGCCGAAGGTCAGTTTCAGTTTTGACATGTCGCGGTTTGTTCCTTGAGAAATTTAAATAAAACGTTTATTCAGGTTTGATTCCGGAGGCGACGATGGCCTTTGCGAGGCGCTCGTTTTCACCCAGAATGGCTTTGCCGTAGTCGGCCGGGCTGCTGCCGATGGGCTCGATGCCGGCATTGCTCAGCGTGGCGATCACTTCGGGCATCTTGGCGATCTGCGCCATTTCGGCGCTGATGCGATTAATGGCGCTGGCGGGGGTGCCCTTGGCAGCCAGCACGCCGACGATGGGCGCGAAATCAAAGCCCGGGATAGTTTCGGCGATAGCCGGCACATTGGGCTCCTGCGGCGAGCGCTTGGGTGAATTGATGGCCAGCAGTTTGACTTGGCCACCCTTCACAAAGCCCACCAGCGAAGGCAGGGCCGCAAACAGCACTTCGACCTGGCCGCCGATCAGCGCGGGCACCGATTGGCCGGAGCCCTTGAAAGGCACATGCGTGATCTGCAGGCCGAGCGAAGCTTTCAGCGCCTCCATGGTCAGGTGATGCGTACTGCCGATGCCGGAGGATCCGTAGTTCAGTGTGTCGGGTTTGGCTTTGGCCAGCGCGATAAATTCCTGGAAGGTGTTGGCCGGTACTTTGGGGTGCACCGCCAGGTACAGCGGTGCGCGCGCCGCCAGCGACACCGGCATGAAGTCGCGCTTGTAGTCATAGCCCAGGCTCTTGTAGATCGCCGGGTTGATGGAGAACATCGAACCGTCCGTCACGAGGAAGGTGTAGCCGTCTTTGGGGGCGGTAGCCAGGGCCTGCGCCGCTACCACGCCGTTGGCGCCGGGGCGGTTGTCCACCACCACCGCCTGGCCGAGCTTGTCACCCAGCCGCTGCGCAAAAATGCGCGCCACGGTGTCGGGCAGGCCGCCGGCCGCGTAGGGCACGACGAACTTGATCGGCCGGTTCGGGTAGGCACTCTGGGCGTTGGCAAACAGCGGCAGTAGCGTGCCGGCAGCCAGCAAGGCACTGGCCAGTAGCAGGCGGCGCGAGGTGTTGATGGAACTCATGGACTTGTCTCCTGGTGGTTTTATAGGCTTTGCGTGTCGGGAAAATGAAAAGCGAAAAGTAGCAGAAAAAAAATCAAGTCGAGTACGAAGGCTCAAGCGCGGGCTCACGGCTGTCCCATACATACGAGGCCTTGAAGGCGCGCCAGTCAGTGGTCTTGGGAACGATGGCCTGGAACGCAACCACGCTGGCGGGGATGCGTGACGGCCCGGTGCCGATGGCGGCTTCGCCTGCCTGAAAGGCGCGCACAGCCTCCAGCATCTGCTTGCGGAACTCCACCACCGCCATGTCGCTGGCGCCCAGGCGCTCGTGCGTGCGGTCGGCGATCGGGCCCATGGTGACCCACATGGCGATATCCTGATTAGGAAAGCCCGTGATGCCGGTGAAGTTGCCGGCTTTCATCGCCGCGCGGTCTTGCCAGAAGTGGTTCTCGCGGTTGCGCAACGGCGCATAGTTGGCGTCCAGGTCTGAGCCCAGCTGCTGGCCCAGAAACTTGCGCCAGGTATCGGTGTCGGGCGTTTGATCGGGATGGCCCCAGGCGATGAAATAAAACGCGGTGTTCGTGTCGTCCATCGGTATGTTGATGTTCGCCACGTTGTACAGGTTGTTGGGCGGAATCAGCGCGGTGGATGGCGCCACAAAGACCGTGGAGCGGATGTAGTCATTGGCCGCCGCATTCTTGATGGGCCGGCGTATCGCTGCATAGCGAAAACCGTAGGCGCCCCGCTCCACCTGCATGCGCGGTGCTTTGTCGGTCGAAGGGCGCAACCAGTTGGTGTCGGTGGCTTCTGCGCCCTCCACACGCGCCGGCACCATGTCTGACGAATGCAGGCTGGAGCTGTGCGCCGAGTCGATCGCGCCTTCAAGAATCTGCGCCCAGTTGCAGGGGATCAGCGCCTTGGCGATGGTCACCTTGGCATCGGCCGTGGGCGCCCAGGCCGGCGGCTCGAACTCAGGCTGCGTTTCTTTGGGGCCCATATAGGCCCAGACAAAACCGCCCCACTCTTTCACTGGGTAAGCCAGGTGCTTGACCTTTTGCGCCATGCCGCTGGCCGCGGGCTCGGACACCATCTCCAGCACATTGCCTTCCACGTCCATCTTCCAGCCGTGATAGAGGCAACGCAGGCCGCAGTCTTCATTGCGGCCGAACACCAGCGACACGCGCCGGTGCGGGCAGTATTCGTCCATCACGCCGACCCGGCCCTTGGTGTCGCGAAACACCACCAGGTCTTCGCCAAACACCTTCGCCTTCACAGGCGTGCCATCGGGCTCGCTGACCTCTTCGATCAGGCAGACAGGCGTCCAGTGGCGGCGCATCAGCTGGCCCATGGGCGCCTGGCCTTCAACGCGGCAAAGCAGTTGGTTTTCTTCAGCGGTCAACATCGCGATATATCCTTGTAGTCAATGGCCGGCCCCGAGGCGGGTTGGCCTAAACAGGGTCGTCAAAACGATCATCAAAAAAGCTTGCAAATCCGGATTAATCAGATTATTCTTAGATGACTAAGATTATCGCGATTTGGCGATTTGTCAAGAAAATTTGTGGAGACAACGATGAGCGTTAACCCTAGCGCCCCCATGGGCGCCCTTTCCGCAGGGGAACCTGACTTCTTCCCGCTGAAGGTTGCCCGCAAAAAAGAAGTCGCGCAAGGCATTTACCTATTTGAGCTGCGCCACCCGGACGGCGCACCCCTGCCCGCCTTCACGCCCGGCTCGCACTTAACGGTCGAGGTGCCGAACGGTGTGCGGCGCAACTATTCGCTGTGCAGCGACCCGGCCGACAACGCCGCCTGGCAAATCGCCGTCAAGCGTGACGAGCGCGGCCGCGGCGGCTCTGTCAGCATGGCCGACGATGTGCAGGCGGGGCAGTTGCTCTCCGTCAGCGCGCCGCGCAATAACTTCGAGCTGGCAAGCCACGCCGCGGAATCGATCTTTGTGGCGGGCGGTATCGGCATCACGCCGGTGCTGTCGATGATGCGGCACCTTCAGCGCACGAATGCCGACTTCAAGCTTTACTACTGCACGCGCGACGCGGGCAGCACGGCGTTCATTACCGAACTCCAGTCCGAGTTTGCAGGCAAGGTGCAGATCCACCACGACAACGGCGACATCGACCAGGCGCTGGACCTGTGGCCGGTGTTTGAAAAACCCACCGCCGCGCATGTTTACTGCTGCGGCCCCAAAGGCCTGATGGACAGCGTGGAAGACATGTCGGGCCACTGGCCTTCGGGCTCAGTGCACTTTGAAAGCTTCGGCGTTGACGCCACGGTGTATGCGGAAAACACGCCCTTCACCGTGCGCCTGCAAAAGAGCGGAAAGACAGTGGAAGTCAGCGCTGAACAAACCATTCTGGAAGCCTTGCGCGCCACCGGCCTGCGCGTGGCCAGCTCTTGCGAAAGCGGCACCTGCGGCACCTGCAAAACCCGCCTGCTGGCCGGTGAGGCCGAGCACCGCGACATGGTGCTGACCGACGAGGAAAAGTCCGACCACATCATGGTCTGCGTCTCGCGTGCAAAATCGCCTGAACTGGTACTGGATTTATGACAAACCGGACACTGAAGATTGGCGTGGTCGGCCTGGGGCGGGCCTTCACGCTCATGCTGCCCACCTTTGTGCATGACAGCCGCGTCACGCTGGTGGGCGCAACCGACCCGATTGCCCAGGCCCGCGCGCAGTTTGAAAAAGACTTCGGCGCGCCCAGCTACGAGTCGATCGAGGCACTGTGCGCCAACCCGGCAGTCGAGGTGCTGTACATCGCCTCACCCCACCAGTTCCACGCCGAACATGTTCGCCTGGCCGCATCCTTCGGCAAACATGTGATGGTGGAAAAGCCCATGGCCCTCACGGTGGACGAATGCACCCGCATGATTGACGCGGCCCGCAGCGCGGGCGTTCATCTCATCGTGGGCCACAGCCACAGCTTCAACACGCCGATACGCCGCACGCGCGAGCTCATCGACAGCGGCCGCCACGGCGCCGTGAAGATGATCCACGCCATGAACTACACCGACTTTCTTTACCGGCCGCGCCGGCCCGAGGAGCTGGATACGGCCGCCGGCGGCGGCGTGATCCACAGCCAGGCCACGCACCAGATGGACATCGTGCGGCTGCTGGGCGGCGGGCTGGTGCGCAGCGTGCGCGCCCACACCGGCGCATGGGACGCCACCCGCCCCACCGAAGGGGCCTACAGTGCATTGATCGAATTTGAAGGCGGCGCGTTTGCCTCGGCCACCTACAGCGGCTATGGCCACTATGACTCGGACGAGTTGCTGGGCAACATCGGCGAAATGGGCCAGATAAAAAACCCGGCCGACTACGGCGCGGCCCGCAAACGCCTGGAGGCTGCGGCGACATCTGCCGAAGAAACCGCGCTGAAAGCCGCGCGCAACTATGGCGGCAGCCTGTACACGGCCGGCACGGCCCTGCCACAAGGCCTGCAGCACCAGCATTTCGGCCAGTTCATCGTGAGCTGCGAAAAAGCCGATTTGCGGCCGAGCCCGTCAGGCATCGCCATCTACACCGACGGCGAAAAGTCCTTCGAAGCCCTTCCCGCCCCGGTTACTCCACGCCGGGAGGTGATCGACGAGCTTTTTGCCGCCGTCATTGAGGGCCGGCCGGCCGTGCACAGCGGGGAATGGGCCCGCGCCACCACGGCTGTATGCCTGGCGCTACTCGAATCCGCCCAAACCGGCGGTAGTTGCCACCCCGGGCACCAAGTCAGTCACAATCCCAACTCATGAGCAATGACACGCAAAACATCATTCGCCACTGGCGCGAAGCCGTTCCCAACGACCGCCTCGCCCACCTGATCCGCGATGCCTCGCGCGCCTTTCACCGGGCGCTGCAGGTTCGGCTGGCACAGCACGGCGTGCCGTTTGGCCACTGGACCTTCCTGCGCATCCTCTGGGAGTCTGACGGGCTGACGCAAAAAGAGCTCAGTGAGCGCGCCGGTGTGATGGAACCCACCACGTTCACCGCCATGAAGGCCATGGAGTCGCTGGGCTACATCGTGCGCAAGCAGTTGCCCACCAACAAGAAGAACATGTATGTCTACCTGAGCGACGAAGGCCGTGCGCTCAAGAAGCTGCTGGTGCCCATGGCTGAAGACACCAACAATGTGAGCATCGAGGGCATCGCGCCTGAAGACATCAAGATCACGCGCACCGTGCTGCTGGCCATGATCGAAAACCTGGCCCGGGACGAATTGCTGCAAAGCGCGCCGGCTGCCAAACGCAAATCCAGTGCGGCCGCGGGGCGCAAACTCCGGGACAAAGTAGACAAAGCCGATAAATCCCCCCGGGGAAGCAAAAAAGCCGCCGCCTGAAGAAGGCTGCGGCTTTTTGCTTGGAGAGTTCAGGCCTTTAAAGGCCCAAGGCCATTCAGATCAGCTTCACGCCGGTCTTGGCCTGCAGCGCTTCACGCGTCACGCCAGGCGCCAGCTCCACCAGCTTGAGGCCTTCGGGCGTCACGTCCATCACGGCCAGGTCGGTGATGATGCGGTCCACCACGCCCACGCCTGTCAGCGGCAAGGTGCACTGCGGCAAGATCTTCATGTCTTCGGTGCCGTCCTTCTTCTTGGCGACGTGTTCCATCAGCACGATCACGCGCTTGACGCCGGCCACCAAGTCCATCGCGCCGCCCATGCCCTTGACCATCTTGCCCGGGATCATCCAGTTGGCCAGGTCGCCCTTTTCGCTGACCTGCATCGCGCCCAGGATCGACAGGTTGATCTTGCCGCCGCGGATCATCGCAAAGCTCTCGTGGCTGCCAAAAATGGCCGAGCCCTTGATGGTGGTGACGGTCTGCTTGCCCGCGTTGATCAAGTCGGCGTCCACTTCGTCTTCGGTGGGAAAAGGGCCTATGCCCAGCATGCCGTTTTCCGACTGCAGCCAGACTTCCTTGTCACCGGTGAAATTGGCCACCAGCGTCGGGATGCCGATGCCGAGATTCACGTAAAAACCGTCTTCGAGTTCCTGGGCGGCACGCGCCGCCATCTGGTCTTGGGTCCAAGGCATGTCAGGCTCCTGCTTTCTCGGTGATGGTTCTTTTTTCGATGCGTTTTTCGGGATTCGCATTGAGCACGATGCGGTGCACATAGATCCCTGGCAGGTGGATGTCATCGGGCGCCAGTTCGCCGATCTCGACAACCTTCTCCACTTCGACGATGCAGATCTTGCCGGCCATCGCGGCAGCCGGGTTGAAATTGCGCGCCGTGAGGTTAAAACGCAGGTTGCCGGACTTGTCGGCCGTGTGGGCCTTGACCAACGCTACATCGGGCACCAGCGAGCGCTCCATCACATAGGTCTCGCCGTCGAATTCGCGCAGCTCTTTGCCATCGGCCACTTGCGTGCCCACACCGGTTTTGGTGAAGAAAGCCGGGATGCCCGCGCCACCCGCGCGCAGCTTTTCAGCCAGTGTGCCCTGGGGCGTGAATTCCAGCTCGAGTTCGCCTGCCAGGTACTGGCGCTCGAACTCCTTGTTCTCGCCCACATAGCTGGCAATCATTCTTTTGATCTGTCGCGTGCGCAGCAGCTTGCCCAGGCCGAAGTCGTCAACGCCCGCGTTGTTGGAGATCACCGTCAGGTTCTTGACCTGGCTGTCGCGCAGCGCGTCAATCAAGGCCTCGGGGATGCCGCACAGGCCGAAGCCGCCCACAGCCATCAGCTGGCCGTCTTTGACGATGCCTTTGAGGGCCTCCGCCGCTGAGGGAAAAAGTTTCTTCACAAATCGTCTCCTTGTTCCTGGTGTCATCGAATGGTCAGGGTCTTCCATCCGCAATCCATTACGATACTACTTATTAAGTTACGTAGTTTTCCGTAAAGGTAAGTACTGTGGAAGTCGATTACCAGCTCGCATTCGATCTGGCGCCCGTCGGACTGGTGCTGTCACGCAACCGCTCAATTGTGGACTGCAACCAGCATTTGTGCGAGATGTTTGGCGCCACGCGCGAACAACTCGTGGGCCAGTCCTTCCTGATCCTGTACCCCAGCGCGGACGAGTACGAGCGCATAGGCGCACGCATGCTCCCTATCCTGAACGCCAAAGGTCTTTATTCCGACGACCGCATCATGAAGCGCGTCGACGGCCGCAACAAAGGCGAAACCTTCTGGTGCCACGTCACCGGCCGGGCGCTCAACCGCAGCGCGCCGCACGAGGCCGGCATCTGGACCTTTGAAGACCTCAGCTCGCGCCGCCCCGTCACCGCAGAGCTCACCGCGCGCGAACGCGAAGTGGCCGCCCACCTGATGGACGGCATGACCTCCAAGGAAATCGGCCGCGCGCTGGTCATCAGCCACCGCACCGTCGAGATTTACCGCGCCCGGCTGATGCGCAAATACAAAGCCTCCACGACGGCGGACCTGGTGCACAAGCTGATGGCCGGTTCCTGAGCGGCGGCCAGCAAGGTTTTCTCAACAGCGACAAAATCGGTTTCGGCGTTCCGGCTATCCCGCCGAACCCACCCCCTTCACGCGAGAACTCCCATGCCACTGTCCCTCTATCAGGCTTCCATTCCCGTCTTTATCCGCGGCCTTATCAACCTGTCGGCCGTGCTCGAAAAGGTCAAGGCCCATGCTGTAGCCAACAACATCGATCTGGCGACCTACGTCAACGCACGCCTGGCGCCCGACATGTACCCGCTGTCCGGCCAGGTCCAGGGCGCCAGCGACGCCGCCAAGTTCGGCGCAGCGCGCCTGGCAGCCCTTACTCCGCCCAGCTTTGCCGACACCGAAACCACGTTTGACGAACTGCAGGCCCGAATCACCAAGACACTGGACTTCCTCAAAACCGTAAACGAAGAGCAAATCAACGCCCGCGTAGGCGGCCAGGTCACGCTGAAAATTCGCGGCAAGGAAATGAACTTCGACTGCGAGCCCTACCTGCTCAATTTCGCGCTGCCCAACCTTTTCTTTCACCTCACCACGGCCTACGCCATCCTGCGCAACCAGGGTGTGCCGCTGGGCAAGATGGACTATTTGGGGAGTTTCTGACTTCGGGTTGCTTTCGGATAGCTTCGAATTGCTATCAAATCAGGAGCTACTTGTTCAAGTACTTATTGGGCTAGAGCCATAAATCACTTAAATTTTGTTTGAAGATTTATTCACTCATCTTTCACACATGCTCATCCGGCGCTACACACACGCAGACCTTCGGGCCGTCGCCCGGCTCTTCACCGATGCGATTCACGGCCTGGCGGTCAGCCACTATGACGAAGCGCAGCGCACAGCGTGGGCGCCACGCCCGCCTGATTTGGCTCTCTGGGAGGCGCGCCTGAAACCGATCAAGGTGCTGGTGGCACAGGAAGAGACGCAAGAAGAAAACGCCGGCGCGCTGCTGGGCTTTATTGGTTATGAAAACAACGGCCACATCGACCTGATATTCACCTCGCCTGCCGCCGCACGGCGCGGCATCGCGTCACGGCTGCTGGGCCAAGCAGAGGCGGCGCTGCGCGCACTCGACGTGCAAGAGTTGTTCACCGAGGCCAGCCTGCTGGGCCGGCCATTTTTTGAGCGCCAGGGCTTCACGGTGAAAGAAGAGCAGCACATCGAACTGCGCGGTGCGCAATTCCGGCGGTTTGCCATGGTCAAGCCCATGGGCCACGCGAAGGTTTGATCCGTTCCCAGGGCTACCGGTTTCCAGCGTCGGCTCGTGCCGGACGGTTCGCAATCAAGGCCGTGTTCGCCGGCAAAAACTGCGCGACTATTTGGCACGGCTCCGGTACATATATATCTGGTTGTGGGTCTCAATCCACAAAGGCAGGCCCACGTTGGCCGCTACGACAGCATTGACTTTTTCCAGCCTGTGGGAAATGCGGCTGCGCTCCCCAATTGCCAGCTCGTCGACCTTGACACCAGATGCCTTGATGGATACCAGCGCTGCATCCGCCGCCTTTCTGGATTCTTCACGTTGGAACAGGCGCGTGTCCCAGGCGGCATCGCGAATGATTTTCTGGTCTGCTGCAGTCAAAGTCAGCCACCATTTGCGTGAGGCCATGACGCCGTAAGGGGTGTACATGTGATTGGTGACGGTGAGGTACTTCTGCACCTCGTGAATCTTTGCCGAAACAATTGTTGGGTAGGGATTTTCCTGTCCATCAAAGGTTCCGTTCTGAAGCGCCGCACGTACCTCGGCAAATTGCAAGGGCTTGGCATCAACACCCAGGCGGTTGAACGTATTGATTGCCGCTTCGCTGGGCATGGTGCGAAGGCGAATGCCGGCAAAGTCCTCGACCCGCGTCACGGGGCGCAGGTTGTTGGTCATATTGCGAAAGCCGTTTTCCCAGTAGGCCAGCCCCACCAGGCCGCTTTCGGAGACACCTTGCAAAAGAGACTGCCCGACTTTGCTGTCCAGCACGGCGTGCGCTTCGGCATAGTTGGCAAAAAGAAAAGGCGTATCCCAGATCGCCAGCGGCTTGTAAGCCGGCACTATCGTGGTGGTGGATCCGACGAAGATTTCCAGTTTGCCTTCGATCGCGTCCTGCATGGCTTTCGGGTCGGTGCCGGCCTGCCCGTTGTGAATCGGCTTGACGGTCAGGCGGCCTGCGGAATCACGCGCAACGCGCTCAGCAAACAATGTGACAGCGCGGCCCAGGTGCGAGTCTTCAGACAGGCCTTGTGCAACCCTGATGACTACCGGCGGGCTTTCGCGCGTTTGGGCCAGTGCATGGTTGGCCAACGGACAGACGATTAGCGTCAAGGCGCGGATATAAAAAAAGCAGGAAGTTATTTTCACGATAGTCTCCTCTTGCAGGTGGTTTCGGGGTGATTTGCGAAAAGCGCCTCAATGGTCAAAAGGCCTGTGCAGCGCGCAATCAGGGTTGAGCCGCACGCCGAAGCCGGGCGCATCCAGTGCGCTGGCCTTCATGCGGCCGTTCACCGGCACGGGCTCGTCGAGCAACAGGGGGGTGAACATCGGCACCACGCGGTCGCCCTCAGGCGCCATCATCAAGAACTCTGCAAATGGGCTGTTGTGACGGGTGATCACAAAGTGATAGCTATAGACCGACGAGCCATGCGGGACTACCAGCGCGTTGTGTGCGTCGGCCAGGGCCGATATCTTGATAAGTTCGGTAAGGCCACCGCACCAGCCCACGTCGGGCTGGATGATGTCGCAGCTACCCATTTCGAGAAGCAGGCGAAAACCCCAGCGTGTGGCCTCGTGTTCACCGGTTGTGACCATCATTCCCCGGGGCACGTTGCGGCGCAGCTCGGCATAGCCCCAGTAATCGTCAGGGGACAGGGCCTCTTCAATCCACTTCAGGCCATGCTCGTGTGCGGCATTCGCCAGGCGTGTGGCGTAGTTGACGTCAAGGCTCATCCAGCAATCGAACATCAGCCAAAAGTCGGGGCCGACGCGGCGGCGCATCTCAGCGAGCTTCGAGATGTTCTTTTTCAGGCCCTCCTCGCCCTCGGCCGGGCCGTGCTGCAACGGCATCTTGCCGCCGATGAAGCCCATGCCCTTGGCCAGATCGGGCCGGGGCCCGGTGGCGTAGAACTGCAGCTCCTCTCGCACCGGCCCACCCAGCAGCGCATGGACCGGCTCTTTGCGCACTTTGGCCAGGAGGTCCCACAGTGCCAGATCCACGCCGGATATCGTGTTGATCACGATGCCTTTGCGGCCGTAATACAAGGTGGCGTAGTACATCTGGTCCCACATCTTTTCGATGTCAGTAACACGCTGGCCTTCAAGAAAACGGGCCAAGTGTTTTTCCACAATGAACGCTCCCACCTCCCCGCCGGTGGTGACGGCAAAACCCACCGTGCCGTCGCTGGCTTCGATCTCCACCACCAGCGTGCCCAGCACATTGATGCCGAAAGACTGGCGGCTCTGGCGGTATTCGGGGTAACGCCCCATTGGCGTGGAGATGTGGTCATCGATCCAGTGGCCTGCCCCCTGGTCGTGGTAGTCGGCACCGCCACCACGGACAGTGAAAGCCCGTACGTGTTTGATGATCGGCATATCTTTCATATTGATTTCGGTGGATGTGTGAAGGAAGGGGTATTCAGGCTGCGGACCTGGCGGTGGCCGTCACTTGTTGCCGCTGACGCAATGCCAGAAACAGCACTGCGCCAATCAGCGTCGTGCCGGCGAGCAAATAAAGACCGGCGTTGGCCGAGTCGAAGGCTTTTTCGGCCCATGTCTTGACGTTGGGGGCGAAGAAGCCACCCAGTGAGCCGATCGAATTGATCAGTGCGATGCCGCCGGCAGCGGCGGCGCCGCCAAGATAGGAGGTCGGGAAGCTCCAGAAAAGCGGCTGCACGGCGATAAAGCCGGCGGCGGCAAAACACAGCGCAATCAGCGAATACAGCGGTGAGCCCGACGAGACAGACAAGGCGATGCCTGCGGCGCAAACCACCAGCGTTGCAAAGCCCAGACCGGCCTGCTGTTGGCGGCGTTCGGCAAAACGGGGAAGAAAGTAAGCGGCGACAAGTGCGCAGATCCACGGGATCGCTGTCACCAAACCGACTTCAAGGCCTACCTTCTTGCCCAAAAGCGTTGCGACCTGCGTGGGCAGATAGAACACCACGCCATAAACACTCATCTGAATGAGCAAATAGATCGATGACAGGAACAGCACGCGACCATTCGCCAGTGCCGCCAGCACACCGTTCGGCCCGTGTGCCTCCTTGTGGATCTCTTCACTGGCGATCGCATTCACCAGCGTCTCCCGCTCGCCAGCCGTGAGCCATTTGGCATCTTCCGGACGGTTGTCGAGGTACCAAAAGGCCCAGACGCCCACAGCGCTGGCCATGAGCCCTTCGATCAGGAACATCCATTGCCAGCCTTTCAAACCCAACATGCCGTTGATTTCCAGCAGCAGACCCGACAGCGGGCTGCCGAAAATGAAGGCGAGCGGCGCGCCGAAATAGAACATTCCAATCACGCGGGTGCGGGCGTGAACCGGAAACCACTTCGTCAAAAAGTAAATCACGCCAGGGAAGAAACCCGCTTCAGCGACGCCGAGCAAAAAGCGTAGGACGTAGAACGACGTTTCGCTGGTGACAAACATCAGCGCAGCCGAAACCAGTCCCCAGGTGACCATGATGCGGCACATCCATGCACGGGCGCCCACGCGGTACATGATGAGGTTGCTGGGCACTTCAAACAATGCATAACCAATGAAAAAGATGCCCGCGCCCAAAGCGTAGGCGGCATTCGACACACCGGTGTCCAGCTGGAAGGCCTGTTTCGCGAAACCGATGTTGGCGCGGTCCAAAAAGGCCAGGACATACATCAGCAATAAAAAAGGTACAAGCCGCCGGATGGCCTTGTCCGTAACCTGCGCGAGTTGGGGGTTGACTGGCGAATTCATGAAGTTGTCTCCTGGGGTTATGAAATGGCAGATCTGTGGCTGCTTTGGGGGATAGAGAAAATATGTTCCGTGTGCCGACTTGCACGGGATTGATGGGTCAATAAGTAGCCCGCCCGCCGGACAGGTCGAACACCGCGCCGGTGCTGAACGCGCAATCCTCCGACGCGAGCCAGCTGATCAAGGACGCAGCCTCATCGACTTGAAGAAAGCGGCCCATTGGTATCTTGGACAGCATGAAGTCGATGTGCTCTTGCTTCATCGAGTCGAAGATCGCCGTTTTGGCTGCGGCCGGTGTAACTGCGTTGACCAGCACGCCGGTCTTGGCCAGTTCCTTGCCGAGCGACTTTGTGAGGCCGATCAGGCCGGCCTTCGACGCGCTGTAGTGCGAGGCATTCGGATTGCCTTCCTTGCCCGCCACCGACGCGATATTGACGATGCGGCCATAACCGCTCTTAATCATGTGCGGCACGATGCTGCGGCAGGTAAGAAAGGGGCCAATCAGATTCACGTCGATAACCCTGCGCCAGATATCGGGAGCCAGTTCCCACGTGAGGCCATTGCCGCCGGTGATGCCGGCGTTGTTGACCAGGATGTCAATGCGGCCGAAAGCCGCCAGCGCGGCCTGTGTCGCTGCTTCCACTGAGGCCTCATCCGTCAGCTCGACCACTGCTGTGGTCACCCTGCCCGAGAGCTCCAGCGCCGCTTGCGCCAGAGCAAGGCGCGGCGCGTCAATGTCCCACAGCGCCACTGAAGCGCCGGAGGCAAGCATTCTCTGTGCGGCTGCAAAGCCCATGCCCTGGGCGCCTCCTGTGATAACGGCAACGCGGTTGGAAAGATCGATTTGATTCATGGTGTGTACGAAGAAGAAAAGAGGGATAGAGACTGCGGTTCGACTCGGGGTGCCCAATGAGGCAACTGCAGGAATTAGTTGCTGAGGGTCAACGCTTCAGGCCGGGACGGTGCGTTGCCGTTGTTCACCCAAACCCTGGATACCCAGCTGTATGGTTTGGCCGGGCCGCAAGTACACAGGCGGCTTTTGTCCCATGCCCACGCCCGGTGGCGTGCCCGTGAAGATCAGGTCCCCCGGTTCCAGCGACATGAACTGGCTGATGTAACTCACCACCCGGCGAACGCCAAAGATCATGGTGTTGGTGCGGCCGTTCTGGAAGCGCTGGCCATCCACCTCCAGCCACAGCGCCAGATCCTGCGGGTCACCCACCTCGTCGGCGGTCACCAGCCAGGGCCCGACAGGCGCGAAGGTGTCATGCGCCTTTCCCTTGTCCCACTGTCCACCGCGCTCAATCTGGAATGCCCGCTCCGACACATCGTTGGCCACGCAATAGCCGGCCACATGATTCAGCGCATAGTCTTCGCTGACGTACTTGGCGCGTTGGCCGATGACGATGCAGAGCTCCACTTCCCAGTCCGTTTTTTTTGCGCCACGCGGAATCTCGACGTCATCAAACGGTCCGACGATGCTGCTGACCGGCTTCATGAAAAGCACCGGCTCGGCCGGTATCGGCATGTTGGATTCGGCCGCATGGTCGGCGTAATTGAGGCCAACACAGACGATCTTGCGTACGCCGCCAACACACGGGCCGACGCGCAAGGATGGGTCAAGCAGCGGCAGGGCGGCCGGGTCCAGGGCGCGCAGCGCCGCCAAGCCAGCCGGCATCAACGCGGCGCCACCAATATCTCCGCAATGCGCAGAGAGGTCACGGAGCTGGCCATTGGCATCCAGCAATGCCGGGCGTTCCTGGCCGGCGGGGCCGACTCGCATTAATCGCATACCTGTCTCCTTGTTTATGTAACGGACTGTATGCAGGCCTTTGATTCCTGGCTAATGAATACTTAATGCTTTACGATAGCTAAATGGAATTACAAAAATCTTCCTCAAAAATCGAATCTGGTGAACTTTTGTTACAGCGACTGAAGAACCGCCTGCGGTTGAAGCACTTCTCACTGCTGCGAGCGCTGGGTGATTGCCGCAACCTGCATCTGGCGGCCGAAGAATTGAATATGACCCAGCCCTCGGCCACCAAGCTGCTCAAGGATGTGGAGTCATTGCTTGGCCTGCCATTGTTTGTGCGCCACTCGCGCGGCATGATCCCCACGCCGCTGGGCGAGGAGGTGATTGCCTACGCGCGGCTGCTGCTTGGCCAGATGGGCCATTTCGCCGCCGACCTGGAGAACAAGCGGCATGGCGGACACGGCTTCCTGAGCGTGGGTGCGATCATGGGTGCGGCGCCCGATCTGGTGGCGCCAGCGGTGGCGCGCATGAAAGCCCGCTATCCCTTGCTGACCATCCGGCTGCTTGGGGACACCAGCGACCAGGTGATGCAGTTGATGGAAGCACACCAGCTTGAACTGGCGGTGTGCCGTTTCAGCGCGGCGGAGCAACCCACCCACTTCAGCTTCGAGGCGCTAGGCAACGAGAAGCTGTTGTTTGTAGTCTCCGCGCGGCACCGCCTGGCTACCAGGCCACTACGCAGTATTGCGGATCTCACGAGTGAAGCCTGGGTCATGCAGCCCCTGCCAAGCCCGTCAAGAGTTCTGCTGGAGCGCGAATTTTCCAGCGTTGGCCTGTCGCGGCCCTCCAACCTCATTGAATGCAGCTCCATCTTTGCAGCGCTGCAAATTATTCAGCAGACCGAGGCCGTGACACTTTTGCCTGAACCGGTGGTGCGCGCGGCATTGCAGGCCAAGCGCGTGGTGGCACTCCCGCTGATCCATCGGGTAGAGCTGCCGGAGTTCGGCGTGCTGACGCGCCGAAGCGCCCCACTTTCCGCAGCGGCACAGGAATTCATAGAAACTCTGCGCGCACTCGCTAAAGAATCCAGGGACGCCGTCAAAAGAAAACCGCAGCGCGCGGCCAGAAAGGTCGCCGCCTAGACCTTGCGGAGTAAGTGGTGTCAAGGCTCTCCGGGTTCGGCTTCGCGCCGGATGGTTTCGCGGTCGCGGTGATGGTCGCGCTGCTTGCCCAGCGTATGGTCTAGCAGCCGCTTGAGCTTGTCGCCGGCGCCGCGAAACGCCAGGTCCTGATTGGGCGCGTTGTGGTTGACGGCCAGCGGCTCGTGGTGCGCCAACCGCGCCTCCATCACGCAGCGCTTTTGCTCCAGGCCGGCCTTGTCGCAGTTCTCATCGCTCATGTGCACTTCAATGCGTGTGATGTCGCCCTTGAAGCGGCTCAGTGATTCATGGAGTTCACCGCTGGCCCAGCGCTCGAAAGATTCGCCGGTGTGCAGGGTGTTCTTGGAATTGACCTGGATTTGCATGGGAGTTTTTCCTTTCAGGACTTGCAGCACGCAGGCCTGCGGGCCGGGCTGCCTAACAAACCACCAGGGTGGCGGCTGGAAAATTCATTCTCCGCGCAATGCGGGTGAAGCCATGTAGTCCTGTGCGCAACCCTGAAGTAAGGGCGGTCTTCAGCCCCTGCTTGCGGCTTGCGACAAAGCAGCGCAGACTGTGTGGCTAGGTCTTGCCAAGCGTCGCGCAGCGCTCGCCAATAAACTCTCTCAGCAACCGCAAGCCCGGCGTCAGTTGCCGCCGCCCAGGCAACACCATGTACATGGGCGATGCCTCGGTCTGCCATTCAGTGCACAGGGCCACCAGCCGCCCTGCCGCCAGGTCACTCGCCACGTCCAGCCCCGACTTGTAGATGACGCCCCGGCCAGCCAGCGCCCAGAGACGCACCACGTCGCCGTCATTGGCGATGTTGCCGCCGCCCACGCGCACGGTCACCTCTTCACCATCTCCCCAGAACTTCCATCGGTCGTACACATCCTCACCCAGCATGAAGCACAGGCAGGTGTGTTGGGCCAGCGCTTGCGGCGTATTGGGTGTTCCGTGCTTTTCAAGATACGCAGGCGAAGCACACAACACGCGGCGATTGGTCAGGTCTACCGGCAATGCCAGCATGCTCGAATCAGGCGGCTCGCCCTGGCGAAAGGCGGCGTCCACCAGGTCGCTGTAAACATTGGTGACGCGGTCCGACAAATGCAACCGGTACTGGATGCCGGGATGCAATAGCTGAAACGCTTCGAGCCAGGGCAGCAGCAGGTTGCGGCCGAAGTCCGAAGGCGCCGCCAGTTGCAGCATGCCGCGCACCTGCTGTTGGCCGCTGGCCAGCTCCAGTTGGGCATCACGCAAGGCCGCCAGCGCGGGCCGGCAATGCGCCAGAAACACCTCACCCTCGCGCGTGAGGCGCAGGCTGCGGGTGGAGCGCACAAAGAGCGGCGCCTGCAACTCTTCTTCCAGCCGCTTGAGCGCCGCGCTGGCAGCGGCAGGCGTCAGGTCCAGGCCGCGAGCGGTGGCCGACAGGCTGCCGGTATCGACAGTGCGAACAAAGATTTCCAGGTCTTGCAGGGCTTTCATTTACAAATTTTATTTGTAAATAGCTTCAATTGAAAGCCTGTTTATCTTCATTTTCAAACCCAATACAGTTCAGACATCAATTCAGGCATCAGTTTTGAGCCATGTCCTACAACCTCACACCGCAAAGGAAATCCCCATGAAAGCCATCGGCTACACCCAGGCCCACGCACTCAACGCCCCAAGCCAGACCGGCCTTGTTGACATCACCCTGCCCGACCCGACGCCCACAGGCCACGACGTGCTGGTGGAAGTCAAAGCAATTTCCGTCAACCCGGTGGACACCAAAGTGCGCACCGGCGTGTCGCCCGCGGAAGGCCAGCAGTACAAAGTGCTGGGTTATGACGCAAGCGGCATCGTGCGCGCCGTGGGGCCGGACGTGACGCTGTTCAAGGCCGGCGACAAGGTCTGGTATGCCGGCTCCATCACGCGCGCCGGCACGAATAGCGAACTGCACCTGGTCGACGAACGCATCGTGGGCCGCATGCCCGCCACGCTCGACTTTGCGCAGGCGGCTGCCCTGCCGCTCACCAGCATCACCGCCTGGGAAATGCTATTTGACCGCCTCGGCTTGCTGCCCGGTAAAAAGCCCACCAACAAGAAGCTGCTCATCATCGGCGCCTCCGGTGGCGTCGGTTCCATCATGACCCAGTTGGCCGCACGCTTGACCTCACTCACCGTGATCGGCACCGCCTCGCGCCCCGAGACACAGGCCTGGGTGAAAGAACTGGGCGCCCACCATGTCATCGACCATAGCCAGCCGATTGCGGCGGAACTCAAGCGCATCGGCATTCCTGAAGTCGACTACGTGGTGAGCCTCACGCAAACCGATTCGCACCTGGACCAGATCGTCGAAGCGTTGGCACCCCAGGGCAAATTCGGCCTGATCGACGACCCGAAGAACGTGGACATGACCAAGTTCAAGCGCAAAAGCATTTCGATCCACTGGGAGTCAATGTTCACCCGCTCGATGTTCGGCACAGCCGATATCGCGGCGCAGCACCGGCTGCTGAGCGAAGTGGCGCAGCTCGTGGATGCGGGCTTGATCCGCACCACGCTGACCGAGCGGTTCGGCAGCATCAATGCGGCCAACTTGCGGCGGGCGCATGGGTTGATTGAGTCTGGGAAGGCGCGGGGCAAAGTAGTGCTGGAAGGCTGGGTGTAAGGTCCCGGGTTTCCTTCCTGCCGATCCTGCCGAGGCAGGGTCTCGCTCCGCCAGAGCAAGACCCTGCTCTGGCGTTAAACCACCGGATTAGGCGAAGGCGACGAAGCCCCCTTCGCCAGGGCCTTGGCCACGCCAGCCCCATAAGCCGGATCCGCCTTGGTGCAATTGGCAATGTGCCGCTCCTGGATCGCCTTGGAAGCACCTCCTACCGAGCGAGCGGTGTTCTCAAACAGCAATTGCTGCTTTTCCGGTGTCATCAGGCGGAACAAATTGCCGGGCTGCGAGTAGTAATCATCGTCGACACGGTGGTTCCAGTGGTCGGCCGCGCCTTCAATCGACAGCGGCGGCTCCGCAAAATCAGGTTGTTCCTGCAAAGCGCCCTTGCTATTGGGTTCGTAGCCAATTTCTGCACCATTGTTGCCGTCTACGCGCATGGCGCCGTCGCGATGGTTGCTGTGAAAAGGGCATTTGGGTGCGTTCACCGGAATCTGGTGGTGATTCACGCCCAGGCGATAACGCGCGGCGTCGCCGTAGCTGAACAGGCGGGATTGCAGCATCTTGTCGGGCGAGAAGCTGATGCCCGGCACCACGTTGGCCGGCGAGAAAGCGAGCTGCTCGACTTCGGCGAAATAATTTTCCGGGTTGCGGTTGAGCTCCAGCACGCCAACGTCGATCAAGGGATAGTCGCCGTGCGGCCAGACCTTGGTCAGGTCGAAGGGGTTCAGGTGGTAAGTGGCCGCGTCTTTCTCCGGCATGATCTGGATTTTCAGGTTCCAGCGCGGGAAGTCCTTGTTGTCGATGGCGTTGAGCAGATCGCTCTGGGAGCTTTCACGGTCGCGGCCGACCAGCTCGGTGGCTTCGGCATCGCTCATGTTCTGGATGCCCTGCTGCGTGACCAGGTGGAACTTGACCCAGAAGCGCTCGTTCTTTGCATTGAGGAAACTGAAGGTGTGGCTGCCGAAGCCGTGCATGTGGCGGTAGGACTTGGGCAGGCCACGGTCGCTCATCACGATGGTGACCTGGTGCAGCGCTTCGGGCAGCAGCGTCCAGAAGTCCCAGTTGTTTTCGGCGCTGCGCATGTTGGTGCGCGGGTCACGCTTGACGGCGCGATTCAGGTCGGGAAACTTCAGCGGGTCGCGCAGGAAGAACACCGGTGTGTTGTTGCCCACCAAGTCCCAGTTGCCTTCTTCGGTGTAGAACTTGACGGCGAAGCCGCGGATGTCGCGTTCGGCATCAGCCGCACCGCGCTCACCGGCCACGGTGGAAAAGCGCAGCACCAGCTCGGTCTTCTTGCCGATTTGCGAAAAGATTTTGGCCTTGGTGTATTGGGTGATGTCGTGCGTCACGGTGAAGGTGCCATAAGCGGCCGAACCCTTGGCATGCATGCGCCGCTCGGGAATCACCTCGCGCGCAAAGTGCGCCAGCTTTTCCAGGTGCCAGACGTCCTGCAGCAGCACGGGGCCGCGCGGGCCCGCGGTTTGTGTGTTCTGGTTGTCAACGACCGGTGCGCCGGCGGCGGTAGTGAGTTTGCTCATGACGGGGTTCCTTTGGATCAAAGTGGTGGACTGAGTCTCATCAATAGATCAGAACTATTGATAGTGAATTCATTGTTGTCAAAAACTATCTGAAGCGCAAGGGCTGGCCGATAGTAATTATTCAAAGCGCCGATAGGCAAGCAAGGCAGCCTCCAGTCTGGCGACCTTGTTTGACGATGGATGACCCTGCAGGCGCGAAGGATCGGTGAGGCACGCAAGGCCATCGCCCCGGCTATGCTGGAGGCTTCTGTTTCAGGAGCAATTCAAGATGGATTCCCAATTCGACAAAGGCCTGGCCACCCGCAAGCAGGTGATGGGCGAGGATTTTGTGGCCAATGCGTTTGGCAAGGCGACTGAATTTTCCATGCCGATCCAGCAGTACATCACGCGCAATGCCTGGGGCGATGTATGGCAGCGGCCGGGCCTGGACCTGAAGACGCGCAGCATGATTACGGTGGCCATGCTCGCCGCCATGGGCAAGCAGCACGAACTCAAAGGCCACGTGCGCGGCGCACTCAACAACGGCGTGACGCCCGGGCAACTGCAGGAGGTGCTGCTGCACGCGAGCATCTATTGCGGCTTGCCCGCTGCCGTGGAGGCCTTCCGTACCGCCGCCGAAGTAGTGGATGCACCCAAGCCATGACGCAGATACGCATTTGTGAAGAAGCCGACTGGCCCGCTGTCTGGCCGGTTCTGCGAGCTACCTTTGAAGCCGGCGACACCTACGTCTTTTCGCCAGACAGCACCGAGGCTGAAATCCATGCCGCATGGATGGAGGCCCCTCGGGCCACCTACGTGATTCGCGAAGGCGGCGCCAGCGATGGGCGCGTTTTGGGCACCTATTTCATTAAGGCGAACCAGCCAGGCCTGGGGTCACATGTGTGCAACTGCGGCTACGTGGTCGCGCCCGAAGCGCAAGGCCAGGGGCTGGCGTCGGCGATGTGTGAGCACTCGCAGCGCGAGGCGTTGGCCATGGGGTTTCTGGCGATGCAGTTCAACCTGGTGGTGTCGACGAATGAGCGGGCCGTCAAGTTGTGGCGCAGGTTGGGGTTTGACGTGGTGGCAACGTTACCGGGCGCATTCCGGCATGCGCGGCTGGGCTTGGTTGATGCATTTGTGATGTTCAAGACCTTGAAGGGCCAAGCCCGCCCGGCGGAATGAGGCCCGTATCATTACCCTGAACAGCCACAAGAAAGAGACAACACCATGCCCATCCGCTACCCCGCTCCGGAACTGAAAGACCTGCCCGATGACATCAAGGCCAAGGTATTGGAAGTGCAGGAAAAAGCCGGCTTTGTGCCCAACGTGTTCCTCGCACTGGCCCGCCGCCCCGCCGAGTGGCGCGCTTTCTTCGCGTATCACGATGCGCTGATGCTCAAGGAAGAGGGATCCAACCCCAACGGCACGCTGACCAAGGGTGAGCGCGAGATGATCGTTACCACCACCAGTGCGGCCAACAACTGTCTTTACTGCGTGGTGGCGCACGGGGCCATCCTGCGCATCTATGAAAAGAAACCGTTGGTGGCCGACCAGGTCGCGGTGAACTACCGCAAGGCCGACATCACGCCGCGCCAGCGCGCCATGCTCGACTTCGCGATGAAGGTCTGCCTGCAGGCCGACCGGATTGAAGACGCCGACTTTGAAGCGCTGTACGGCCACGGCTTTGACGATGAAGACGCCTGGGACATCGCGGCGATCACGGCGTTCTTCGGCCTCTCCAACCGCATGGCGAGCTTCAGCAACATGCAGCCCAACCCTGAGTTTTACCTGATGGGCCGCGTGCCCAAGCCGCCCAAGCCCGCCTGATCAGACCCGGATCACGCCGAGCACCATGCGCACCAGTTCATCTTCAAACTCGGGTGTTCCCAACAGCGGCGAGTCTTCCAGCGAAGCGCTGCGGATCGCGCCCATCACCGCGCGTGTGGCCACAAACATCAAAGCCGGCGTGGGCGCGCGCAATGTCGGGTCGCCCAGCTGCGACAGCGCAAACGCGTTGCGCTCGGACGCCTCGCGCAGCGCCTGCGTGATGTTTTCGTGATGGTCCATGCGCCAGGCCAGCCGGATCATGGCGCGCTTGTGTTTGGGGCCGCTGCCGAAAGATTCGACCAATGTGTGCACCAGCTCGCGCACCGCGGAGTTGGCGTCGCGGCGCTCTTGCACCGCGCGTTTCATCAAGGCCTGCAGTTCATCGAGCACGCGCCGCCGTTCGCGGTTGATCATCGCCAGCAGGATGGCCTCTTTGCTGGGGAAGTACTGGTAGAGCGTGCCGATGGAGAAGCCGGCTTTTTTGGCGACCTTGTTGGTCGTCAGACCGCCCTCGCCTTCGCTTTCCACAATCTGAGCAGTGGCTTGAAAAATGGTCTCTATGGTGCGTTGCGCGCGGTCCTGCGTGGGCAGTTTTCGCATGCTGTCAGAGGAAGAAGGGCTAGAGGGCGTGCCGGGCAGGGTCATGGTGTGAAAACTGAGCAATAGGCGAGTTGTGGGGCTTGGCCCGAAACTGAATAATGCTCATTAACGGGCCTTTGTGCAAGGCCTGAATGCACACTGATGACACCCCTCGTCCTATCTGCCGCAGCATCCGACTCCACCACCTCGGCCAGTCCTTCAGGGCTGACCGTGCGCAAGCTGGCGCTGGACCTGAGCCAGGGGTTTGAGCGCCACTGGCACGGCGGGGATGCATTTCTGAGCCAGTACCACAACGCGCTGTCGATGAGCTTCCCGGTCGGCGAGCAGTCTTTCATTGACGCGGTGCGTGACTGCGCCAGACTGCTGCCCCGCACACCCGAGCACGCGCTACTGCATGAGGCCGCCGCGCAGTTCATCGGCCAGGAGGCCACACACCGCCACATCCACGGCCTCTATAACGCGCATCTGGAGAAGCAAGGCCTGGTCAACCGCTGGCAGCACTGGGCCACGGCACGCATTGAGTTTGCGCGTTCCAAAAACGTCAGCCCGCGTCACATGCTGGCAGTGACGGCCGCGTACGAGCATCTCACCGCCGTGCTGGCGGACTTCATGCTGCGCCATGACAGATCGCTGGACAGGGCCGACCCGAACATGCAAACGCTCTGGCGCTGGCACGCGGCCGAAGAGACCGAGCACCGCGCGGTGGCCTATGACCTGTACCAGGCGCTGCAGGGCAACTACGCGTGGCGCATCCGCTGGTACATCTATGCCCTGCTGGCGTTCTCGTTTGACTCGGGGCGGCAGACCGTGCTCAACCTCTGGCACGATGGCACGCTGTTCAGGCCCGGCACCTGGTGGAGTGCGGTGACCTACTTCTGGGGGCGCAACGGCGCCATCTGGCACACCGCCAAACCTTTGATGGCCTACTTCAGGCGCGACTTCCATCCGGACCAGGAGATTTCTGCAGTACCTGAACAGCAAACCCGGGGGATGGCGCAGCGCTGGCTGAAGGACAACGAGAAGAGCTTTCGCGTGGTGCGTTGAAGGTGTTGGCGGGGCCTGGCCGCCGCTGCAATCCCGTCAATGCTATGTAATTGATAGCTGAAAGCCAAGACACCGCCTTGGCTAGAGGCCTTTTTTTCTTAAATTATTCCTCTACCAGCTTGCGCATCCAGTCCGGCAGCGGCCTGGATTTCTGCGCCGGAAAGTCCACCCAGATGGTGGTGGCGCCACCCGCGGCGCAAATCACGCCCGGCGCATCCACACGCTCCATGGTGGCCCAGCTTTCAAAAGTGCTGCGGCCCGGGTCGCTCACATACATCTTCATCAACACGTCACCCGGGTATTCGAGCTGCTTGTAGAAATTGCAGAATGCATTGACGATGACCGGGCCTTCACCCTTGGGGTCTGGCCTGCAGCCGATCGCATACATCCAGTCGATACGGATGGTTTCGAGATAACGGAAATAGCTGCCGTTGTTGAGGTGGCCCATGGCGTCCATGTCGCCCCAGCGAATGGGGATAGTCATCTCGCGGACCAGCTTCTTTTTTTCGGGGATTTCGATTTTCATGATTTAGCGATGCGCCCTGATGGAAGCAAGAATGCCCAGCGTGAACAGCACGCAGGCCGTGAGTTGTACCAGTGTGGGCCAGCGGCCGTCCCAGGCAAAGGAATACAGCAGCGCAAAAATGGTTTCGCTCACGATGAGCTGCCCGCACAAGCTGGCACTCAGGCGCTGGCTCGCCATGTTCCACAAGATGGTGGCCAACCAGGTGGAGCCCACACCGGCCAGCATGCAGAGCAGTACAAATGTCCAGCGGTCCTCGCGGCCAACCAGCACGCTGGCGTCGGAGCCGGCCACAAGCCACATCAGCAATGCACCCAGGCCAGTGGCTACGCCCAGCCAGTTGGCCCAGTCAGTGGCGTTGACTTCAGGATGGCGCTTGAGCCAGGCGGAGTTGAGGATGGCAAACGCCGTCCAGCACACCAGCGAAGCCGAAACAAACAGCATGCCGCGCCAGAAATGGGTGGCCGCGCCCTGCCCTGCTTCATGCGTGGAGCCCATCATGAGGGCCAACCCCGCCAGCGTGAGCGCCAGCCCCGGCAGCAGCGCCGTCCAGCGCAGGCCCTGCGGCTTGCCCAGCAGCATGACCCAGATCGGAATCGTGCCAATCACAAGCGAAGGCACTTCAGTGCCCGCGTCGCGAATGGCAAGCACCAGCAGCAGGTAGTAGCCGCTAAAGCCCAGGATGCTCATCACCAGCGCGGCCCAAGCCTGGCGCAGGTTGGGCAGGCGGCGGCTGCGCATGCCGATCACCATCACCAACGCGGCCAGCACGCCATATACGGCAAAACGCCCCGCCGTGAGATCTATCGATGAATAAGCGCCAGGGCCCATCTCGACCATGCGCGGAGCCACAAACACGAGGCCCCACAGCGCGCCCGCCGCGAGCCCGGCCAGAATACCCGTCAGCATGCGTCAGGCAGTGTGCGCAGTGGCCACGAGGCGCAAGCCGAGCAAGCCCATGGCGCCTGCGGCCACGCGATCGACCACAAGCTTGCTGCGCAGATAAGCCGCGCGCGGCACGCTGGACGACAACACCAGCGCCACCACCGCATACCAGCCGGTCTCCATCACCAGCACGCCCGCCAGCACCAGCAGCGCGGCCGGCAGCGGAAACTGCGCCGGCAGCAGGGCCGCGAAGACGCTGCTGTAGACCACCACGATTTTGGGATTGCTGAGCTGGGTGACCAAGCCCTGCCGAAATGACTGCCACACCGTCTGACGCGAAACACCGTCGCCGGCGCTGCCCATCTCCAGCGGCTGCCGTGCACCGCGCCAGATGTTGAAGGCCATCCACATCAGGTAGAGGCCACCCACAATCTTCAACGCCATATAGACGCCTGGCAAGGCAGCCAGCAGCGCCTGCAGCCCGGCCAGCGCCAGCATGGCAAACACCAGCGCACCCAGACCCATGCCGACCGCGGCAGCCAGGCCGTCAGCGCGCGAGCGCGACACGGCGATGCGCGCCACTTGTACAAAACTGGGGCCGGGGCTGACAACGCCCGCAAGCAGCGCCAGAAGGATCAGGCCTATCGGGCCGAGGTAGGGCAATACAGGCTCGAACATTTTTATCTCCGAAATCAGGAAGGTGAATCGATGCGAAGGGCCAACTTTGCCACGCGCCGGTTTTTTCTGCAGCGCCGTGAATCAGCGTGTGTTTTGTTCAGGCGCCAAAGCCATCGTCGGCGGCAATCACCGCGCCATTGACAAAGTGACTCTCGTTGCTGGCCAGCATGATGAGCAACGCATCCAGGTCTTCCGGTTTGCCGACGCGCTTGCGGGGCAGCATCTGCACCAGTTTTTTGCCTTGCTCGGTTTCCCAATGGTGGTGGTTGATCTCGGTGTCGATGTAGCCCGGGCAGATCGCGTTAACGTTGATGCCAAACTTGCCCCACTCAAGTGCCATGGCCTTGGTCATCTGCACCACGGCCGCCTTGCTCATGCAGTACACGCCGATTTGCGGCAGCACGCGCAGCCCGGCCATCGATGCGATATTGATGATGCGCCCGCCAGAGAAGGCTCCCGGCGCCGTGCCGCGTGAGCGGGCCAGCATGCGCTTGCCGACTTCTTGCGCGACAAAGAACGCGCCCTTGACGTTGGTGTTGAAGATGAAGTCGTAATCTTCTTCACCCACGTCCTGGATGCGCTGCGTGGTGCTCACGCCCGAGTTGTTGACGAGAATGTCGATGGGGCCGACTTCGGTTTCGGCATGCGCCACACCGGCCTTGATGCTGGCGTGATCGGTCACGTCCAACTCAACCACGTGTGCGTCGCCGCCTGCCGCTTCGATCTGCGCGCGCAGGTCCTTGAGCTTGTCGAGCCGGCGGCTGGCCAGCACCACGGCGGCGCCGGCCTGGCTCAGCGTTTTCGCAAACTGCGCACCCAGCCCGCCCGATGCACCGGTCACGAGGGCGACACGCCCTGAGAGATCCATGCTGTAAGCCATTAGAGGCTCCTCTCAATTAAAGCTGCACAAAAGAGAACGACCGTTCGCATCGCCGCATTCGCGGCATAAAATCCAACGCGAGACAGCAATCTTTCCTGAAAATCATTATCAGCGAGTCCCCCGATGAATACCCAAGAAATTCTGGCCCAGTTCGGCCCCCGCGAAGCGATGGAATATGACGTGGTCGTGGTGGGCGGAGGCCCGGGCGGCCTGGCCACCGCCATCCGCCTGAAACAACTTGCAGCAGAAAAGGGCACAGACATTTCTGTCGTTGTTCTTGAGAAAGGCTCCGAGCCCGGCGCGCACATTCTCTCGGGCGCGGTGATGGACCCGAAAGCATTGACCGAGCTGCTGCCCGACTGGAAAGCCCAGGGCGCACCACTGAACCAGCCGGTCACTGCCGACGAAGTGCTTTTCCTCAGCGAGAAAAGTGCGATCAAAACACCCTCCTTTTTTGTGCCGGACTGCTTTCACAACGAAGGCAACTACGTCATCAGCCTGGGCAACGTAGTGCGTTGGCTGGCGCAGCAGGCTGAAGGCCTGGGCGTCGAAATCTTCCCGGGCTTCGCCGCGGCTGAAGTGCTCTTCAATGACGACGGCTCCGTCAAAGGCGTGGCCACCGGCAACCTGGGCATCGGCAAAGACGGCCAGCCTACCGACAACTTCCAGCTGGGCATGGAGCTGCACGGCAAGTACACCGTGTTTGCCGAAGGCGCACGCGGCCATCTGGGCCGCCAGCTGATCAACCGCTTCAAGCTCGACGAAGGCCGTGACCCGCAAGGCTACGCGCTCGGCGTGAAAGAACTCTGGGAAATCGACCCCGCCAAACACAAGCCGGGCCTTGTCATCCACACCGCCGGCTGGCCCATGGACAGCCAGACCTACGGCGGCGGTTTCATGTACCACCTCGAGGACAACAAGGTCACGCTGGGCATGGTCACCGGCCTGGACTACAGCAACCCCTACCTCAGCCCGTTTGAAGAGATGCAGCGCTGGAAGACCCACCCCAGCATCAAGGCTTACCTCGAAGGCGGCAAGCGCATCAGCTACGGTGCTCGCGCCATCACTGCGGGCGGCGCGCTGAGCCTGCCCAAGACCGTGTTCCCCGGCGGCGCGCTGATCGGCTGCGAAGCCGGCTACCTCAACGCAGCGCGTATCAAGGGCAGCCACGCCGCCATCAAGAGCGGCATGCTGGCCGCTGAAGCCGCGTATGAGGCCGTCACCGGCGGCCGCCAACACGACGAGCTCACCGCCTACCCCGAGGCCTATGCCAAGAGCTGGCTGGCTGCGGAACTCAACCAGTCGCGCAACTTCAAGTCCTGGTTCAAGAAGGGCCTGTACGTCGGCGCCTTCATGACCGGCATCGAGCACTGGCTGCTGCCCAAGCTGGGCTTCAAGTCGCCGCCCTGGACGATTCACAACACCGTGCCCGACTACGCCAAGCTCAAACCGGCGGCCGAGTGCACTCCCATCGTGTATCCCAAGCCTGACAACAAGATCACCTTTGATCGCCTGAGCTCGGTCTTCGTCTCCAACACCAACCACGAAGAGCACCAGCCCGCGCACCTGACGCTCAAAGATGCGAGCGTGCCGGTCAACATCAACCTGGCGAAGTACGCCGGCCCTGAAAGCCGCTACTGCCCGGCCGGCGTGTATGAGTTTGTGAAAAACGCCGACAACACCGATCGCCTGCAGATCAACGCGCAGAACTGCGTGCACTGCAAGACCTGCGACATCAAGGACCCGACGCAGAACATCGTGTGGGTCACACCCGAAGGCGGTGGCGGACCCAACTACGCGGGCATGTAAGCATTGCGTCGTCACTCAAAAAAAGCCCGGTTTTCACCGGGCTTTTTTTATGCCCGAGAAAACGTTGAAAACGTGTGTGAGTATGAAACGAGGCCTTCACCCCCACCCCTCCTCCTCTGCATCTGTGTCCATATTTCGCCAATCCGTAGGGGAACAGTAGGGCACCGCTCAATACATTGCTTCTGCCGATCCGCAGCTTGCACGCGTAGAGGCACTCGCCCGTCTTAACCTTTCACCCTACTTAAGGCTCTTCGTGCTCACAACACTCCCATCCATTTTCATTACACCCGCCACGCAGCCTCGCAAGCGCGCGCGAACTCTGCCGCGCATTGCCCTGGCCCTCGCAACGCTTGCCACTGCCGGGCTCTTCAGCGCAGCCCATGCCACCTATCCGGGCGAAAACGGTTTCATCGTTTTCGACACCGGGGCGCAAAGGACTATCAACAGGGTGTCGCCAGGCAGCAGCACGGTCACCGTCTTGGGAGACGGAGTCTATCCCAGCGTCTCACCCAACGGAAAGAAAATCGCCTATATGTCCGGCGACGCCCTCAGCCTGTATGTCATGAACATCGACGGGTCAAACCCCGTCTTGCTAGACAGCGGTCAACAGGTATTCAACCCAGCGTGGCTGCCTGATGGCTCCCAAGTGGTATATGGACGCTTAAACCCGAATAGTGAGATAGAACTCTGGGCCGTAAATCCGGACGGCTCGGGCAAAGCCTTGAAGCGCAATCTGGGACCTTATACCGCCTCAATTGACCCGCTCTTTCTGGCCTGGTCGCCGTCGGGCAACAGCTACACGTTTCTTGGGCGCCAAGGCCTCGCCATAGCAGATGACGTTAATCCCGCTGTCAACACACTCGCTAAAGATGGCATTGGCTCATCGTGGGCACCGGACGGAGGCTCGATCCTGGTTAGCGGCTGGAACGGTATCCAGTTTGAAATCAACCCGGATGGCTCTAACCGTCGGAGCGTACCACCGGGCGACGTCCCCCAAAGCCCGAGCGCTATTTCTCCGGATGGCAAGTTCATCGCGGGGGGGGTCCACGACACGAATCATGTGATGCGATTGGTAACCCGCGCACGGGCCGGCACGCCCACCACATTTACCTGGACGGCCTACGGGTTTACAACAGACTGGAGCCGCGTGCCGAAAAACTGCTATACAAGCACGCCGCAGGGCGGCGGCGGGGTTCTGGCGGGCGACGTGAATTATTATGCTTCGCAATGCAAAGGCGTCGTCATGCCCTACGGCGGGAGTCGCTTCCTCGAGCAAGTCATCGCCGTTGGCCCGGATGGACTCGTCTATTCCCGCGAGCTCACACTCGACCCGTTCACCCGCCTGCCCACCTGGAGCAGCTTTACGCGCGTTCCCGGCGGGAGCGGCAGTCCCCTTGGCATCAAGGCCAAGAAGATCGCCATCGCGGCGGCCAAGGACGGCAGCGTCCAGGTGGTCATTGTCAACGCAGACAACAACCTCGTGTATCACGCCATGCGTTACGCCAACGGAACCTGGTCCGGCTTCAATCCGCTTGACGGCTATGCAGGAGCCGCCAATTTTGCGGCACGCGATGTCGCCATCACGATCAATGCGAGTTCGCTCACGTCCCCTGGCAATGCGCAAGTGATTGCCAATGGCTTGAACGAAGGCAACATCTTCTATCGCGTGCGGCAGGCCGATGGCAACTGGTGGCCTTTCACTAACGTTCCAGGGCTCTACGACAACCAGCAGATAAGCCAGGCGCTCGCCATCTCCGCGGCAGAAGACGGCTACACGGATGTTGTGGCCACGTTGAAGGACTCCACCGGTGCCATCCATCCCATGCATCAAACCCGCAGGCCCGATTCCAGCTGGGACGGCAATTGGGTGGCTGTCGGCACGCCGAAGGGAACGACATTCTCGGCGTCCAGCGATGTGGCAGTAGCACGCACACTGAGCGGCACGGCGCAGCTGCTGTTCACCGACTCAGCCGGCAACGTCGTCTACCAGGAACGCTCCGATCCTAATTTGCCATCGTCGTGGCAACAGCAGGTCACTGGCATGCCGATCATCAACACCGTAGGCCGCGCGGTATCGATTTCCGCAGGGGCGACTGCTGGTTCAACCAGCCAACTGCTGCTTACGCGTACCTTCCCGCAATAGCCTGAATAGGCCTGCGCGGCACGCACGGACGTGCCGCCTCACACGGCTGCCCGGTTTTGGACGACTGCTGACCGGCGCAGCCGCGCATCTATGCGACGGCCCTGCTTCTCAAAGAGGCAGGGCCGCATTGCTTTTCCGGGGGAGTGTTTTGGGAGGCTGACTCCGGCAGATCGAATGCAAGGCGCTCGCATGGAACCTCGGGCAGTTTGCTATTAATTTAGTAGCTACTTGTCCATGCATTTAAAGGGCTAGAGGCCTAAAAGCTTTAAAAATCCGAAGAATCCCCGAAACCCTTGCCCATCATGTAAGGCACCCCTTACATGATTCTCCTGTGGCATCCAGCCGAGTCGCGTGGGCGCCACACATGCAGGCGCACATGCCCCGCAAGGCTTGGCAAGCTTTGTGACTTTCTGTCCGGTGCGCCGCACCGGCAGGTGCCGCACATGTGCGGCATACGCACGCCAGCAGGCGCCTGCAAGCGATTCGCGCGTTTCATTCACAAGTGCTTACCGAACGATTCGACACGTTTGAGGGCCCGCATCACGCCATCCCACGCACGCTTGCGGCTTACGCTGACAAGCCATTGCCGTGTGTCAAAAGACACTGCAAGCAACCCGGCAAAACGGCGTTGTGCCTTGCACGCAGCTTTGCATTCAGCCTCTTTGGCTGGGCAAGTTGACGTGCGTGGCTTCAGCCGCAGCCGCTCCGGCATTGCGACTCATGCTTCATCAACCCGCTGCATCGCAGCCCTCTTTTCTTCTTATTGATACATGACAAAAAACACCCCCAGCGTGCTGCTGACCGGCGGCGCAGGTTACATCGGCAGCCATACTTTTGTGGCCTTGGTGGAGGCCGGCTTGCAGCCGGTCATCCTCGACGATTTTTCGAACAGCCACCCCGCGGTGCTGCAGCGGCTGGAGCAGTTGACGGGCCGTCGTGTGACTTGCGAAAAAGGCAACGTGCTGGACACCGGCTTTGTGGCCGAGGTGCTCAGGCGCCACAGCTGTGTTGCCGCTGTTCACTTTGCCGGCTTCAAAGCCGTCGGTGAAAGCGTACAGCAGCCCCTCATGTACTACCGCAACAATGTGAGCGGCCTCGTGAGCCTGCTGGAGGCGATGGCCACCACCACCGCTTGCCGGTCCGTGGTGTTTTCTTCGACTGCCACGGTGTATGGCGATCCGGCCAGCGTGCCCATCGATGAAAGTTTTCCCTGCGCACCCGAAAGCCCCTATGCCCACAGCAAGCTGGTGTGTGAGGACATCCTGGCTTCGCTGCGCGCGTCGGACCCCACCTGGCGCACCGGCGTGCTGCGTTACTTCAACCCGGTAGGCGCACACCCCAGTGGCCTGATCGGCGAAGACCCGAACGGCATTCCCAACAACCTGATGCCCTTTGTGACGCAGGTGGCTGTGGGCAAGCGTGCGCGCCTGCAAGTCTTCGGCAACGACTATCCGACCCCCGACGGAACCGGCGTGCGCGACTATCTGCATGTGGTGGACCTTGCCGCCGGCCATGTGGCTGCCGTACAGGCCCTGCTGGGCAAAGGCGAAAGCTTTACCGTCAATCTCGGCACCGGTGAAGGCACTAGCGTGCTCGGGGTGGTGAACGCCTTCGAGCGCGCCAGCGGCCGGCCCGTTCCGTTTGAGTTTGCGCCCCGGCGAGCCGGCGACGTGGCGCAGTATTTCGCTGACGTATCGCTGGCCGAAAGCGTGCTGGGCTGGCGAGCAGCACACACCATTGACGACATGTGCCGCGATGCCTGGCATTGGCAGCAACGCAATCCCGACGGCTACCGGACTGCGGACTCAGGCACCCCCGCCGTACACGCCCCGGCGCCTGTGCGCAATAGTCCGAACAGCCCCCTCCGGCCTGCCGTCAGCACGTGATTCACTTTCAAACAATGCTGCCGATAAATGAACACAAAACACATCTGCTTTCACCAGCAGGAACCGGGCCATGAGCCATTCGGACTATTGCCGATTGCTGCACTGCACAACAAACTCGTCTCCTGCTTTGACAGAGGAGAAATTCATGCCTAAAGCCCTGATTAGTGCCGCCATCCTTGCCGCCTGGATGGCCTCCGCATCCGCCTATTCCGACGCTTCCGACCAACCGCCCCGGTCCCCTGCCGTGAAAGCTGCAGCGGCCGCCCAACCCACGCAGCACATGAAGCTGCAATCCGGCGCCGAAACCGTCAAGGTCCGTGCGGTCTACAGCCCGAACGTGCGCCCCAACCCCTCTGCTGACGAGCCAGAACCCGGCGAATCCGGCTGGCGGTCCTATGGCATGCTACTGGCCACGCTGGTGCTGATGGGCGTGATCGCCGTGCGGCGCTACAAGGCGGGAAGACCCTGAGCATGAGTGGACTCGGCCGGCCGGGCGTTGCGGCGGTCAAATGGAGTGCGGCTTCCACGGTCGCACGCTTTGTGCTGCAGTTGATGGCCCAGGTCGTCCTGGCCCGCACGCTGGGGCCGGATATTTTCGGTGTCTTTGCCATCGGTATGGTGGTGCTGACCTTTGCGACCTTTGTCTCTGGCTTCGGCTTCAGCTGGAGCCTGCTGCAACGCCAGACCCTTCATGACGAAGACGTGCGCTTTGCCTGGACCTGGCAAATCATCGTGGGCCTGGCAACTATGGCGGCGGTGTACCTGCTGGCGCCCTTGCTGGCGGCTTATTTCCGCGAGCCGCGTGCGCAGGCCGTCATTGAATGGCTGTCGCTCGCCTGCCTGCTGACAGCCGCCGCCGCGCCCGCTACCTATTTGCTGCAGCGCGACCTCAACTTTCGCGCGGTGGGGCTGGTGCAGGTGGGCAGCTATGCCGCCGGCTACCTCGCGGTAGGCCTGCCCATGGCGTTGATGGGCCAAGGCGAAGCGTCGCTGGTGGCCGCGTGGCTGGTGCAGGCCGCCGTGCTGCTGGTTGCAAGCTACGCGCTCAAACCGCACGCGGTCCGCCCATTGCTCTGGTATGCCGATGCCCGCTCGGCCGTCGGCACCGGGCGCACCGTGTTCTTCACCAACATCGTCAACTGGCTGCTCAACAACCTGGACCGCGTGTTGATAGGGCGCCTCCTCAATGCACAGGCCCTGGGTTTGTACAACGTGGCCTACAACCTGGCCACCATGCCCAACACCTTGCTGCTGGGCGCGCTGCAACCGGCCTTCCTGGCGGCGGGCGCCCGCCTGCAGGACGACCTGCCCCGGCTGGGCCGCGCCTATCTGCAGATGCTGGCCACCATCGTCGTGCTGGGCCTGCCGGCCTTTGTGACTCTGGCGTTTGTTTCGCGCGACATTGTGCGCGTGCTGTACGGGCCGGCCTGGAGCGACGCGGCCTGGGTGCTCGGCACGCTGTTCCTGTGCATGCCGGCCTATGTCATCTGGGGCCTGTCAACGCCGGTGCTCTGGAACACCGGACGCAAACATTACGAGTTCATGCTGCAACTTCCCTTGGTCGTTGCGGGCGCGGCGGGCTTTTACTTTCTGGCAGGCCAGGGCATCCATATTGCCGCTGCGGTGGCGGGCGGGCTGCTGGTTCTGCGCGCGGCCGTCACCGGCATCGCGGCATTCCGCGCGCTGGGCCTTCGTGCAATGGCCTTGCTGCCGGATACCTTGCGCGGGCTGCTGTTGAGTTCGCTCTGCATCGCAGGCGTGTTGGCTGCGCAGCACGCGACTGCAAGGTTTGACATAGCGCTGCTGTCCCTGGCTGCCAGTGCACTGGCAGCGGTGGTGCTACCGGCCCTGTTGCTGATCTTGCGGCCGCAGTTGCTGGGCCAGGACACCTCCGAGATGGTGATCCGCTTTGTCCCGCAGTTGGCAAGGTTCCTGCGGCGCGCCGCTGCGCCTTCCTTGCCCGCCGCACTGGGCGAGCAGCGCCCTTAAGGCCGCCACCATGGACCAGCCCATCGTCATTTCAGTCCTCGTCGCCGGCGCCATCCTGGCGGCGCTCATGGCGGCGCTGGGCATGGCCGGTGCGGTCCATGTGACCTCGCGTCGCGCGCAGGGTTATATGCACTTCATCTTCTACGCCATCCTGCTGATGGTGGCCATGGCCAACCTGCTCTCGGGCCGCGATCTTTCCAGCAGCAACATGAAGTTCGACGAAGTGGCCGTGGTAGTGCGGCATCCACTGGTGTCGCTGATGCAGCCGCTGGCCTCGCTGCTGCTGTTGGCATTGGCCGGCGAACGCGCCATCACGCACTGGATACGCCGCGACCGGGCCGCGCAGGCGCCGTCCGCCCTGCTGATCGTTTTCATTCTTTTCTGGGGTGGCACCGTGGCCGCTCCCGCCCTGCTGGGCGCGCACCCGCATCTCTCGCATGACTATATCTACCCGCTGGTGATCGGTTTTGCAGCGGTGCTGGCAACGGCCACCGAGCGCGACCTGGCGTTTGGTGCAACACGCAACGCCCTGCTGCTCTTTTTGGTTGCAGGCTTGTTGCTGGTCCCCTTCAAGCCCAGCCTGGTGCTGGACGCCTCTTACACGCAGGGCCTGCTGCCGGGCGTGCCGCGCCTGGCCGGCCTGGCCCCGCATGCGGTGTCGCAGGGCATGCTGGCGCAATTGGGCCTGCTGTGCCTGCTCGCGCGTCCATTTCAGCGCGTGTGGCTCAACCGCCTGGCCTGGGCCGTAGGCCTGCTGGTGCTGTTTCTCGCGCAGTCCAAGACCGCGTGGATTTCGTTTGCGCTGTGCTCGGCCTGCATCCTCGTCGTGCGGCAGGGGTCCAGCTTCATGCGCCGCGTCGGAGACCCGGTGCGGCCCGAATTCGGCATCGTCACGCTATTGGGCTTCATGGTGGCCGTCGTGGGTGCTGCTGCCTTGCTGATGTTCGGTGAGATCGACGCGCGCCTGAGCAGCTTCTTCGACAGCGCCCAGGGCGCGCAGCTGGCGTCCATGACGGGACGCGACCAGATCTGGGCCATCGCGTACGACGAATGGCAACGCAACCCCTTGTTCGGTTATGGGCCGACATTGTGGGACGCGAGCTTTCGCGAAGCCATCGGCATGCCGAACGCGACCCATGCGCACAACCAGTTCATGGACACGCTCTCTCGCTCGGGAACGGTCGGCGCCGCGGCGCTGGTGTTGTATGCGCTGGTGCTGCTGGTGCTGTCGATCCGCTACGCCCGCGCCAGCGGTGGCCTGACGCTTGCGCTGTTTGTGGCGCTGACGCTGCGCGCCATCAGCGAAGTGCCGCTGCTGCTCTTCGGTTACGGCCCTGAGCTCATCGCCCACGTGCTGCTGCTGATGACACTGGCCGCCGCGGTGCGTGAAGCGCGCGAACGAAAACGCCGGCCGGCCAAGGTGCCGCCAGCGGCTCGCGTTGAGCCCGTTTTTTCCAGAGACCCCAAAAACCCCCTGGCCGCCGCGCGGCTCCACCCGTGAAACCATGAAATTTTCTATCGTCATCCCGCTTTACAACAAGGCGCCCTACATCAGCGGCACGATTAACTCGGTGCTGGCCCAAACCTGGACGGACTTCGAGGTGATCGTGGTGGACGACGGCTCCACCGACGGCGGCGCCGAACTCGTCGGCTTCATCACCGACCCTCGCGTGCGCCTGGTGCGCCAGGCCAATGCCGGCGTCTCTGCGGCGCGCAACCACGGCATCGCGCTGGCGCGCGGTGAGTGGGTAGCCTTCCTCGATGCCGACGACTGGCACCACCCCAACTACCTCGCAACGCTGGCATGGGCTCAGGTACGTTTTCCCGAAGCCGACATCGTGGCCACTGACTACCTGCCGGTGCCTGACACCCTGGCCATGTGGCCGCCGCGCTGGCCCGAAATGCCGGCCGCCCCCGAGATTGAACTGATCAGGGACCTGCCCCGGCGCTGGATGGCCTCGCCTACGTTGTGCACCAGTGCCGTGTCGGCGCGCAGCGCTCGGCTGCGCCGGATGCAGCCCTGCTTTCCGCTCGGCGAGTCGCATGGCGAGGACCTGGACCTGTGGTTCCGTCTGGCGGAGCTGGCGCCCGTTGCATTGGCCCACGCACCGCTGATGGCCTACAGGCTCGCCGTGGATGGCGGCCTCAGCAGCGGGCACGACGCGCTGGCCATGCCGCCGTTTCTGGAACGCATGCGCGCGCGTGCGCTCTTGGGGGCCATGACCAACAGGCAACGCCGGTCTGCGTTGTGGCTGGTGGCGCAGCACGAGTTGACGCTGGCACGGCAGGCACTGACATCCGGAAGCCGCCGTGAAGGTTTCGACTGGCTTGTTCGCGCGCATCGCGCGGCTACCGGAAGACGCTGGTGGCTTACTGCGGCCATGCTTTTCATGCCTGGCCAGTTGGTGAAAAACTGGCAGCTCCGGCGCACGCGCCGGACCATTCACGCCGGCAATCCGGCCGAAGCAGGATAAAAAATGAACCAGAAATTGCCTCGCAAAATTACACCCCTCTGGCATTCGTGCCGGGTCTCCGTGGTCATCAAGGCCCTGAACGAGGAACAACGCATTCGGGCGACCATCGAAAGTGCGCTACGCGCCGTCTCTGCCGTTGGCGGAGAGGTCATCCTGGCCGACTCCTGCTCGACGGACCGCACGGTGGAGCTGGCTTGCACGTATCCCATACGCATCGTCCAGCTGGCCAATCCCAATGAGCGCTGCTGCGGCGTCGGTCCGCAGCTCGGCTACCAGCATTCGCATGGTGACTTCATTTATATCCTCGATGGCGACATGCAGATGCAGGAGGGCTTTCTTGAGAAAGCCCTCGACTTCCTGGAGGCGCATGAGGATGTTGCAGGCGTGGGCGGACGCGTGGTGGAGCAAAACACCGAGAGCCTCGAATACATGGCGCGTGGAGAACGGGACTCCGCGCACCTGCGGCCGGGCAAAGTGGACCGGCTCGACGGCGGTGGGCTTTACCGCCGCAGCGCCATCGAGGCGGCAGGCTATCTTTCCGACCGAAATCTTCACAGCTACGAAGAATTTGACCTGGCCATAAGGCTGCGCGCCATCGGCTGGCGCCTCTGGCGCTTGCCGGTGGATGCTGTCAATCACTTCGGGCATGACGCACCACCCTATCGCCTTTTGATGCGGCGCTGGCGCACCCGGTATATCTGCGGACTGGGTGAACTTGTCCGCGCGGCAGCGGGCAAGCCGCGCCTGCATCTGGCTTTGGAGGGATTGCGGGAACTGCGGCTGTACATGGCAGTGCTCGGCTGGTGGGCTGTCATGGCGAGCCTGGTGTTCTGGCCGGTTTCTGCATCCCTGCGCCTGGCATTCTTCTGCATCATCGCCACGGCGCCAGTGTTGCTGATGACCTGGCGAAAACGGTCCGCAACCAAGGCACTTTATTCAGTGGTTTCCTGGTGCTTCAATGCCGCAGGTCTCATACGCGGCCTGCTTCGCCGGCAGCGGCCGGCTCGCGAGGCCATCGCAAGCCGGATTGTCAAGGACCCGGCAATGACGCATCACTATGCGATCCAGGGGGCTGCCAATTGATGAGTTCCGATGGAGACCTGCAAAGGCAGCAGACGACACAGCAGTTTGCCGGTGTGCAGATCCTGCGGTTTGCCGCGGCCATGCTGGTCGTGGTGATGCACATCACCCAGGCCATCTCCATGCACATCAGCGGCACCGGGCCCAGCCACTACTGGGCAAGCGGCTCCGCCGGGGTGGACATCTTCTTTGTGATCAGCGGCTTTGTCATGGCCATGTCGACCGCCTCGCTGCCGGCGGACGGTGCTGCGCGCCTCAGCGCAGCCTGGGTCTTCATGCGCAGGCGCCTTATCAGGATCGCGCCGCTCTACTGGTTCTACACACTGCTCAAGGTGGCCCTGCTGCTGGCCATGCCGGCGCTGGCCGCACGCTCTTCGGTGGAGCCCGGGCATCTCGCGGCGTCCCTGCTCTTTATCCCCGCCATGAGCCCGTGGGGCCTGGTGCAGCCCACGCTGCCGGTCGGCTGGACGCTGAATTTTGAAATGCTGTTTTATGCGGTGTTTGCCGTGGCGATTGCGCTGGGCGCGCCGCGCATCCGGTTTTGCCTGGCGGCCTTCGCGCTGGTGTTTCTGGGCGGGTACTTGTTGCCGGATTCGGTGGCGCTGAATTTTTATGCGCAGACCATCGTGTTCGAGTTCATCCTGGGGGTGTGCATCGCACATGCCTTTTTGCATTTCCGGCACGCATCGCCCCTGGCGGGCCTCGCCATCATGGCTGCGGGGGCGGTATTCATGTTCGCGCCTGAGTGGGGGCATTCGGCCGACCGTTTCGCGACCTGGGGCTGCGGCGCCGCGCTGGTCGTGCTGGGCGCCGTCTGGCTGGAACCCTGGACCCTGCGCGCACCACTGGCTTCGCGCCTGTCATTCCTGGGCGACGCGTCTTATTCGATTTACCTGTCGCACACCTTCGTGGTGCCGGCCGGCGTGCAGGCGCTCAAACGCCTGGGCGTGCAGGACAGCCTGGCCATCGTGCTGGCCGTGAGCCTGGCCGTGGTGGTGGCAGGTTGCCTGTCCTATGTGTGGCTGGAGCGGCCCATGACCACTTTCTTCAAGCGTGTCCTGTTCGGTGCGCCCAAGCTCCCCAGTCCTCTGACCAAAATACAGGAAAGCAACCATGCGAAGTGAATCGCTGCCACGCTCCGCCATCCGCGAACGCGAAGGCCGCTACATCTACATTGCCTGCCCATGGACGCCCATGGGCGGCGGCATGTTCAAGGTGGCCGACTACCTGATCCAGGCGCAAGCTTCTTCCGCCGCCATCGACTCCGTCGGCGCTGCCGAGCTTCGTCCGCTGGACACGCGCGGCGGCGCCAACGCGCTGTATTCCTTCTGGGTACTCGCCACAGCCCTGGCCCGTATCGCACGCGGCAGGCTAAGCGGGCGGCTAGCCGGCGTGCACGTAAACATGGCTGAACGGCTGAGCCTGTTTCGCAAGGGCGCTGTCATCGTCGCTTGCCGTGCTGTGGGCGTTCCCGTGGTACTGCATTTGCACGCCGCGCAACTGCATCACTTCTACCGCTCATTGCAGCACCCGCTGCAGGCGCTCACGCGCTGGGTGTTCTCGCTGCCAGCCAGTGTCGTGGTGCTGGGTTCCGCCGCGCGGCAATTCGTCATCGAAGACCTGGGGGTTGCCGAGGATCGCGTTGACATCGTCTTTAACGGTGTTCCGGAACCGACCCATGCGCGGCGCATTCCCGGGGAAGCCGCGGTGCAGCGTGTGCTGTTCCTGGGCAACCTGTCGGAACGCAAGGGCGTCTCGGATTTGCTGCAGGCGCTTGCCTTGCCCGGCTTTGACACGGCGCAGCTGGAAGTGACCCTGGCCGGCGGCGGCGATGTTGAGGCCTATGAAGCCAAAGCCAAGGAGTTGGGCATCGCCGGTTTCGTGCGTTTTGCCGGATGGTCAGACCAGCAGCAGGTGGCGCGCTTGATGGCACGCACCGACGTGCTGGTCTTGCCGTCTTACGACGAAGGCCTGCCGCTGGTGATCCTGGAGGCATTGGCCAACGGTGTCGCTGTGGTGTGCAGCCCGGTGGGTGAAATACCGTCGGCGCTGCAGGACGGCGTCAACGCCTGCTTCGTGGAACCCGGCGACGTGGCCGGTATCGCGGCTACCCTGCAGCAGGTATTGCAGGACGACGGGCTGCGCGGCGCGTTGGAGCGCAATGGACGCGCGCTGTACGAACGCAATTTCTCGATCGCCCGCTTCTTCTCCAGCGTGGCCCAGATTCACCAGCGCGATTTCGGCGTGGCCGGCCGGGCGTTGCGCGCGCCGGCCGCTTCACAGGACAAACCAGCATGATCCGCAACGCCAACAGCATCCCCAACGGCAGCCGCCTGGAGGCCGATGTCTGCGTGGTCGGCGGCGGCCCGGCGGGCATCGCGCTGGCGCTCACGCTGGCCGACGAAGGACATTCCGTGCTGCTGCTGGAGTCCGGGCAGTTGCAGGCACATGCGCCCACGCAAGACCTGTATGAAGGCGAAGTGGCCGATGAACAGCTGCATAGCCCGCCCGGCAAATACCGGCAGCGGCGGCTGGGCGGCTCGTCAGCGATCTGGGGTGGGCGCTGCATGCCTTTCGACCCGATCGACTTTGAAACCCGCGCGCACATTCCGCACAGCGGCTGGCCGCTGTCGTATGAAGACTTGCTGCCCTGGTACCCGCGCGCCAATGCCCTGGCCGAGGCCGGGCGCTTCCTCTACGATGCAAGTGAAGCCCTGGCGCCCGACACCGGCCCGCTGATCGCCGGCTTCGACAGCACGCGCGTACTCAGCAACGGGCTGGAGCGTTTTTCCTGCCCCACGCATTTCGGCAGCCGCTATGCCAAGCGGCTGGCGCTGGCGCCCACCCTTGAAGTTTTGCTGGGCGCGAACTGCACTTCGCTCCAGTTGCATGCCGACGGCCACGCCGTGCGCGAACTGCAGGTGCGCACTTTGGAGGGCACGCAGTTTTCTGTTGCCGCGCGCAATACCGTGCTGGCCACCGGTGGGTTGGAGACCGCCCGGCTGCTGCTGGCCTCGCGCGACGTCACGCCGCAAGGCGTGGGCAACCAGCACGACGTGGTTGGCCGCTATTACATGTGCCATATCGCCGGCAATGTCGGCACGCTGACGGTGCACGGCCCCACGAGCAACGTGCGGCACGGCTATGAAGTTTCACCCGAAGGCATTTACTGCCGGCGCCGCATCTCGGTGGCAGCTGACGAGCAAAGACGCCTGGGCCTGGCCAATGCCGTAGCGCGCCTGCACTTTCCGCGCATCACCGATCCGGCCCACCGCAGCGGCGTTTTGTCGGGCCTCTTCCTGGCCCGCAAAATGATCAGCTACGAATACAGCAAACGGCTCAAGGACGGCGCACCGCCCACGGCCGGCGTGTATGCGCGCCATCTGCTGAACGTCGTGACCGACCCGCTGGACACCACGGCCTTCCTGGCGCACTGGCTGGCCAAACGTACATTCGCGGACCGAAAATTCCCGTCGGTGATCCTGCGCAACCGCACCAACCGATTCAGCCTGGAAGTGCATGGCGAGCAAGCCCCCCAAGCCCACAGCCGGGCCACGCTGGCTGATGGCGTTGACGCGCTGGGCATGCCCCGCCTGAAGGTGGACTGGCGCTACAGCCGCGCCGACATCGATTCCGTGGGCGCCAGCCTGGACGTGATGGCCGAAGAATTCGAGCGCAGCGGCAAGGCCCGTTTTGACTACAACCGCCACACACTGGAAGAAGACCTGATGCGTTTCGGCGCCTATGGCGGCCACCACATCGGCACGGCGCGCATGGGCGCGGACGCACGCAGCAGCGTGGTCAACGCGGATTGCCGTGTGCATTCGGTGCGCAACCTGTTCGTGGCCGGAAGTGCCGTCTTTCCCACGTCGAGCCAGGCGAACCCGACCTTGACGCTGATTGCGATGTCGCTGCGGCTGGGCGCGTTCCTGTCGCGGCAGTTGCGCGCGGAGCGCTCACCGCTGCAGATGAAGGAAGCCGCATGAGAGTACTGGTGCTGGGCGCATCCGGCCATATTGGCGCGCGGCTGCTGGGCATGCTGCAGGCCACGCCCTGGGCTGTGGCCACGGGCGCGTCACGGCACATGAGAAACGGCGCCAGCTGGCTGGAAATCGACAGCCGTGATCCCCGCGAATTGGCGCAGGCCCTGAAAGGCTTTGATGCCGTGGTGAACTGCGTGGCGGGCGATGCGGCCTCGATTGCCGGCGGCGCGCGGGCGCTGGTGCAAGCCGCACTGGAGGCCGGCTGCCGGCGTATTGTTCACCTGAGCACCATGTCGGTTTATGGCCACGCCGAAGGCAAAGTTCGCGAGGACGCATCACTGGATCCCAGCCTGGGCTGGTACGGCCGCGCGAAATGCGAGGCCGAAGCCGCCATGCGCGACTTTGTGCAGCATGGCGGTGAGGCGGTGCTGCTGCGGCCCGGTTGCGTCTTCGGCCCCGGCAGCCAGTTGTGGGTCGGGCGCATAGGCCGCTGGCTGCAAGCCGGCCGCCTGGGCGACCTGGGTATCGCAGGCGACGGCTGGGCCAACCTGGTTCATGTCGACGATGTGTGTCAGGCTCTGCTGCTGGCGCTTCAATTGCCGGTGGCGCAAGGCGGGATGCCCGTATTCAACCTGGCAGCGCCCGACAGCCCGCGCTGGAACGACTACTTTGTGGACCTGGCCCTGGAGATCAAGGCGACGCCCGTGCACCGCATAGGCCGGCGCCAGCTTCAGCTCGACGCCTGGGTTTGCGGCCCTCCGCTCAAGGCGGCTGAACGTGCCCTGAAACTGTTGGGCAGCCACGGCGCGAAGTTGCCCGACGCACTGCCGCCGGGCTTGCTGGGCCTGTGGTCGCAGCATATTCATCTCGACGCACAGGCAGCCGGCAGTCAACTCGGTGTGCAGTGGACACCCTATGCCGTTGGCCTGCAGGACTCCGCGCAATGGTTTTGCGCGCCCGCCACCACCGGCCAAACCGCCCTGGACAACATGATATGCACGCCCTGAAAGCCGACACCCATCGAAAGTTCGGGCAGTCCACTCACCAGCTCACCTTAAAGGGCGCCCTGCTGGACCCGGCATTTCGCGTGGTTGTTTGTTTGCGCCTGTGCCAGGCAGCGGAACAACTGCCTCCCGGCTGGCGCTGGCTGGCCCTGCTGCCCGCCCGGTTGCTATACCGTCTCGTCAGTCAGCTGGCCGGCATCGAAATTCCGTGGCGAACCGCGATCGCACCAGGGCTGGCGCTCACGCACGGGCGCGGCATCGTCGTGAACGCGGGTGCGCGCATAGGCCGCAATGTCACGCTGTTTCACGGCGTCACGCTGGGCCAGCGCGACCATATCGATGCGCAAGGCCGCAGGCACACCTTGTATCCCGTCATTGAAGACGAAGTGTGGATAGGCCCGCACGCCATCGTCGTGGGCGGCGTGACCGTGGGCAAGGGCAGCCGCATCGCCGGCGGCGCCTATGTGTTCGAAGACGTGCCGCCTTACTCCGTGGTAATGGGCAACCCCGGGAAGATCGTCAAGCGCGACTGCACGCCCGACGTGGACAACCGCTACAGCGCGCAAGACCTGGCCGTACCCCAGGCCGGACATCCCCACCCCGATCCGCTATCAAATCAATAGCTAATTGCACATGATTGATGCGGGCTAGAGGCCGATTTCATCACTAAATCAAGCCAAAAATCAAAGCCCGTGACTTGAACCATCACTGTCGATGAAACGACGCCAGCCGTAGCGCCCGCGACAGGAACAGCGGGTTGCCAATGACATAGCGCTGGAACAGGCGGCGCGGCTCCAGCGCCAGGCGAAACACCCACTCCAGGCCCACCCGGCGAATCCACAACGGCGCGCGCGGCGTCTTGCCGCCCAGGAAATCAATGATGGCGCCACCGCAAACAATCAGGCAGGGATGCTCCAGCACTGCGCGCAGACCTGCCGCCACTTCTTCCTGCCGCGGCATGCCCATGCCGAGCACGATCAGCGCAGGCTTGTGCTCGGCCGCGAGCCCGGCATAAGCCCCGGTATCGAGAAAGCCGTTGGCACGTATCACCGTGCTGTGCGGCGCCAGGTCTTGCTGCACACGTTGCCAGGCTTTTTCGAGCCACGGCTCGCGCGTGCCAAAGAGCGCAATGCCACGCCCGTCGAAAGCACGTATCAGCCGCGGAATGAGATCGGTCCCATTGAGATTGAGGCCAGGCTCCATACGCAGCAGTTTGAAGAGGGTGGCCATACCCGAGCCGTCCCTGAGCACCCGGTCGGCTGAATGCATGGCTTCAAAAAAAGGGGCCGACACGGCCATGGAGTTCATCGCATGGGCATTGGCAAAAGCGAGCACCGAAGGCGCGCGGGGATGGCTCAGCTCGGCCAGCAATGCCTGCCCTTCGGCGGGGCCTTGTACGCGCTCGATTTTCTCCAGTAACAGCGACCAGCGCCTGCGCCAGTCGGGCGAATGGACGGTGCCGGAGTTCAGCATGACATCACCTTCCCGCAAGGCTGAGGCATGAGAAAATCGGGTCCATGCTCAAAGCCCTTCCCCGTGACAATTTTCAACGCACCGTCCGCATCCTCGCGGCACTGACGGTCACCCTGAGCGCCGCCGTGTTGTACGTGGCCGGCGCCCAGCCCGTGGCTGTGGGCCTCTTTCCCGCGCCTTGGGACAAACTGGCCCACCTGCTCACTTTTGCGGTAGTTGGCCTGGCTGCGGGCCTGGCCGGCGGCATGCGCGGGTGGCGCATGGCCTTGTGCTGTGTGGCGGGTGCGCTCCTGGTGGGCGGCATGGACGAGCTGCATCAGCTGTTCCTTCCGGGCCGCTCGGCAAGCTGGTCGGACCTGGCCGCGGACGCGGCCGGCGGCCTGCTGGGGGCGGCGATGCTGGCCGTGCTGGACCGCCTGACCGGCGGACGCCTCACGCATCATTAAGCACCGAGCCCACCAGCGCGACACCGAATTCGCGCAGGCTGTGGGTGAATCGCGTCATTTGCGGCACCGAGCTGGTGTTCTGCCGCGCCACCACCAGCGCGGCGCCCGCACGCACCGCCACCGTATGGGCGTCCGCGCATTCACTGGCGGGCGGGGTGTCGATGATGATGATGTCGAAATCCTGGCCCAGCGACTGCAACAGCCTTGAGAATTCCTGCCGGCCCAGCAACTCCTGCGGATTGGGCGGGATGACACCCGCAGGCAATACCGACAAATCCTGCAGCGCCGCAACGTTGACAACCGCTTCCGGACCGGCGCGGCCCGCGAGCATGTCGGACAGCCCCGCACCTTTGCCGAGGTTGAACAGCAAATGCTGGCGCGGCGCCCGCATGTCGGCATCAACCAGCAAAGTGCGCAGGCCCAGCTGCGAAAACACGATGGCCAGATTGGCCGCGATGTAGCTGCGGCCTTCCCTGGAGCCGGCGCTGACAATGGCCAGTCCACGGCGGTCCGGGCCGGTGTCGAACCAGCGTAGCATCAACTGGCTGCGCAGCGCCCGAAGCTGCTCCACAGGCCGGCTGTTCGGGTGGTGGGCCGCCACCAGCTCGCGGCTTAAATTGCTTTCGCGGGCGAGGTAAGGGTAATCGAACTGCACCGACAGCGCGAAGCGCACGTCGTCGTCCGTGAGCAGTCCCAGTGCTTTGCCGGAATCGCCGAAGCGCGCACCGCGGTCACGCTGGAAATTCACAATGCGTTCGGCATCCAGCGGCGACAGCCGCCCGGCATCGACCAGGATGGCGCCTATGGACCGGCCCGATCCGGTAGCGGGCTTGCTGGGCACGGTCAAGGGAACGGGGCGAACCGCCGCTGTATTGTTGTTTCTGTTCATGGTTATCCTCCCAGGCCTAATGCCAATCGACGCGGACCGCTGAGCCGGGCGGGGCCCATGCTTGAAGAAATGCTGGCCAGCACCGGCAGGTCCAGCATCTGCACCAGGTCTTCGGCGGAACGCACGCGGCGGTTGGTGAGTTCCAGCAACAGCGCGCAAGCAACGCCGAGCAAGGTCCCGCCAAAAGCGGCGATCAGCAGATTGACCAGCAGCCGCGGGCTGGACGGGTTGACGGGCGGCGTCGCCACATTCATTCGCACCACGTTGGTCTGGTTGGTCAGGCTTTGCAAGCGTGTCTGCGAAGCGCTCTGGCTCACTGTTTCGTAAGCGCGCTGGGCCGACTCGACATCGCGGCGGTAGACGTTGAGTTCGTCGCGCTGTTTATTCAACGCCAGAACGCGGGATTTTTGCGCGCCGACAGCGCCCTGCAGCTCGCGCTCGCGGTCCTTGCCGACGCGATAAGTGGTTTCGATGGAGGCGTTGATGCGCGCCGTCTCGCTGCTCAGCCGGCTCTTGAGCGCCGCCAGCTCAGACTCCGCGCGCTGACGCTCGGGGTGGTTCTCGCCCAGGCGCACGCTGGTTTCTTGCACCTTGGCCTCCTGTCGTGCCACATCGGCTTTCAGGCCGTTGATCAGCGGACTCTGCATCACCTCCGCAATGGTGTCGCCGCGCGAGGCCCGTTTGCTCTGGCTGTCAGTGGTGTCGCCCTGCACCGTCGTGAGCTGCGAGGAGAGATCCGCCAGCTTGGTGGTTTCGTAGTCCACGCGCTCGTCGCTGCTGACGATGCCGGCCTTTTGCTGGTATTCGGACAGGCGGGTCTGGGCTTCTTCGAGCTTGGCGCGCGAAGCTTTGGTCTGTTCGTCAAACCATTCCGCGTAGATGCGGGCTGGTTCGGTCTTCAGGGCCAGGTTGATGTCGAGGTAGGCCTGGGCAAAGGCATTGGCGACCTTCGCAGCTTCGTCGGGCTCGCTGCCCTTGTAGGTGATGTTGATCACATTGCTTTCGCGCGCGGGCCGCACATCCAGCCGCTTTTGCAGCGAGTCCGCCAGCCAGCCTTCCAGCGTGCCGCGGCCTTCCGTCGCTTCCAGCCAGCGCGCTTTGGTATCCGGGTTTTCATCGAGCTTGAGCATTTTCACGACGCGCTGCGCCACGCGGTCACCGCCGATGATGTCGACCTGCGTGGCCATGTAGCTGGGCGCCACCACGCCCTGCAAGGGCGCGCCGCCGGCCACCGGGTCGGGCGTACGGATGTCAACAAGCACAGCGGTCTGAGCCGTGTACTTTTTCGGCAGCACCAGGCTGACGGCCAGTGCCGCGAGGATCGCAAGCAGGATGATCATCAGGGCCACGCGGTAGCGGGCACGCAGGATCAGAAGGAATTGATGGAGTGTCATAGGCGGTCCGTCTGGCTAAAAACTAGAGGATAAAAACTAGAAGAGGCTTTCGCGGACGTAGATCACGTCCTCGGGGCGAACGGGGTCGGTCAGGCTCGGCGTGGTTTCCACCACCTTGCCCGAGGCGTCACGGCGGTGCAGCTTCAGGCGGTTCTGGCTGCCACGCACGGTGGGGCCGCCGCCCTGGGCCAATGCCTGCATGACCGTCATGCCGCGCTCAATGCGGTAGGGACCGGGGCGCTGCGCCTCGCCGTAGATGTAGAACATCGGCGCCTTGTTGACGTAGAGGGTGTCCCCGCCTGCCAGCACAATGTCTTCATCCGACTTTTGATTGAGGAACAGCGCCGGAATGTCAATCACTTTGCGAAACGGCTTGCCGTCGCGCTGGCCGGTGACGATCAACACATCGTCGCCCGTCGCGGTAGTGCCGCCGGCGGCCGCCAGCATATCGCTGACACGGGTGTTGAAGGTCTCAAGCGGGAAGCGTCCCGGCCGGCTCACCTGCCCCAGCACCGCCACCTGGTTGCCGCGCACCTGGCGCAGCACGATATTGACCTGCGGCACTTTCACGAAACCGCCGCTGCGCAGGGCGTCAGCGATCTTCTTCTCCGCCTCGGCAATCGTCAACCCACCGAGTTGAACACTGCCCACAAGGGGATAGCTGATCACGCCGCTCTCTGACACGCGCGCATCGATGGAAAGGTCGGGACTCTGGTAGACCTGTACACCGATGGCATCGCCGGCGCCCAACCGGTAATCCTGGTTGTTAGGCACGGGCGCCACCGAAGCGGGCGCCACCGGCGTGGCCGTTGCCGCAGCCTGCAGGGGTGGAGGCGAAGGCTGGGGTTGAGATGGAGATGGGGGCGTCTGGGAAAACATGGGCGCGGCAAACACGCACAACATGGCGGTCAACAAGCATCGGATCATGGAACTCGGAAGTAGCGGTTTCATCTTGTCGCCTTTCGGGGAAGCAGAAATATCAGGAAAGGACCGGTCATGGGAAGCTTTCATCAAAAGCTCGCGTCGGCTGCCACGCCAAACGAATTGCTCTTGTAGTCAAACCCCGGTTCATTGGATTTGCGCCTGTCGCTTTGCACCGAAGCGGTCAGCTTGAGCGCACGCATGGCCTGCCATTCAACGGCCAGAGACAGCAGGTTGGTGGTGTCGCGGCGGTTGCTGGCGGCAAAGCCCGGCAGCGGGCCTTTGAAGTCGCGCGCGCCGTGGTCGTAGCGCAGGCGAACCGCAGTTTTTTCGGTGGGCTTCCAGGTCGGGGCCACGAACACGCGGTAGCCCTCGTAATAGCTGGCGGTGGTGGTCTGGTAGCTGGCCAGTTCGCGCACCAGGCCGCCGGCCAGGCTGGTCTTGGGGGTGATGGCCCAGGCCGCGTCGAGCTGGCCGGTCACGCCGGAAAAGTCTCGCGCCGGCAGGCCGTCGTGGTCACGGTCGAAGTGCGCGACCTTGGCGCGCAGCGTGGTCTTGGCGCTGGGCGCCCAGTCAAAGCGGAACTCATGCTCACGGTCGGTGAAGTTGCCGGCAAACACCGGCGACAGGAAGCGGCCCGGGTATTCGCCCTTGCCTTCCCTGAAGCGGTAGGCCATGGACGTGCCGGACGGGTAGACATAACGCACGCCGGCCTCGCCCCCGTGGACCTTGGAGTCGGCCTCAAAGGTGTTGGGCTGGCTGTTGGAACTGGTGCGCTCAAACAGCCCGCCCACCAGACGCCAGGCGCCGTCGAGTTCGTATTCCGCATCAAAAATGGTGGAGCGGTTGGTCCGGCGGTTGATTTGCCCCGTGCCTTGCACGTCTGCATAGGTGTCTACGTATTCACGCCTGTCGCTTGTCAGGTTGCCATGCAGGGCCGGCGTAAAGCTCCAGCGCCAGGCGGCCGCGTAGTTCATAGCCGTGAAATCCAGGTACGAAAAACGGCTGTAGCGATGGTCTTCAACATTTGCGTCGAACTCGAAGCGCTGCAGTCCATAGGGCTTGTTGATCTTGAAGCCCGCCGTCGTTACCGCCACGGTGTCATCGCGGTCAGACGTTCCTATCACGGCTTGCGCGTTGGCGCTGTCGGACAACCGGAAGACATTGCTGTCGTGCGTCACGCTTTGTCCCAACCGGAACTGCAGTGTGTCCAGGTCGTCGGCCTGCGCGGCAAGGGGAAACAGTCCCAGCAACAGAAGCGGAACAGGGAGGAGTTTGGGGAGGAGTTTGCGATGGGGACTCATAGGGGGCCCTCCGTGCCGGTAAGGGCAAGACACGAAATCGGGATGCGTACACGCCGGCCGCAAGGCACTGCAGTCGCGACAGGATGGAAAAAAGATACTGGATTCATGATGATGAAGCGATAGTCCTTTTGCCCTATTGGGTTGACGGCCCGGCGCCTCTTTCCTTTCTTTTTTTAACTTTCTTACTCTCTTACTTTTTTAATAAGCCGCGCCATCCTTGAAGACCAGGCGGATGGTTTTCAGGATGATGAAAAAATCGAGCAGTAGCGACCAGTTGCGCAGATAGTCCAGGTCGCAGTCGATGCGCGACTGCATCTTGTCCAGCGTGTCCGTTTCGCCGCGCTGGCCGTTGACCTGTGCCCAGCCCGTGATGCCGGGCCTGACTTTGTGGCGCACCATGTAGCCCTTGATGAGCGAGCGGTACATCTCGTTATGGGCCACGGCGTGCGGGCGCGGCCCAACGATGCTCATGCGGCCCTGCAATACGTTGATGAACTGCGGCAGCTCGTCGAGCGAGGTCTTGCGCAGGATAGCGCCCAGGCGAGTGACGCGCATGTCGTTCTTGCTGGCCTGCCGGATGGTTCCGCCGTCTTCCGTGACAGCCATGGAGCGGAATTTGTAGACCAGGATCTCCTCGCCATCCAGGCCATAGCGGCGCTGCTTGAAGATGATGGGGCCCGGAGAATCCAGCTTCACCATCAACGCAATGACGGCCATGACCGGCAAGATCAGCAACAAGATCAGCAGCGACAGCACGACGTCGCTGGCCCGTTTGAGCACACCATTGACGCCGCGAAATGGCGTATCGCACACCGAGATCACGGTGACGCCGCAGACTGTGTCGCTACGGCCCTGGATCAGGTCGGTGATGAACATGTCGGGAACAAAATAAATCGACGCCGTGGTGTCCTTGAGCCCGTCAAGCACCTGCAGAATGCGCGGCCGGGAGGCCATGGGCAGCGACAGATAAATGAACTGAATGCGGTGCTGCTTGACGTAAGCCGGAAGGTCATCAATTCTTCCGACCAGCCGGTGCCCATCCTGCGCCTCTCTGCGCTCTTCACCGCGGTCGTCGAAAAATCCTTTCAAGTCAATGCCTGAATAGGCAGAGCCCGCGATATGACTGGCCAGAGACACGCCCTGCTCGTTCATGCCGACAATCACCGCGCCGCGCGGCGGGCCCTGCAGTTTCAGCAACTGCGGCGCCGCAGCCCTGAGGGCCAGGTGCGCACCGATCTGAGCCAGAGGCGCCACCCACAGCCAGTGGACCAAAACAGCCATGGAAAACTTGTGGAAATACTCCGTCACATATCCGGTCAGCAACAGCAAGCCTGCAATCCATATCCAGTGAAAGGCAATCTTGAACAACACCTTCCAGATCGGCAAACGGAGCTGGGAACTGCCCGGGAACGTCAATGAAAACACGATGACGGACAAGATGAGGTAGGCGGGCCGTACCGAACCTTCATAATAAAAAGCCAGCGCCCACAACGAAAACACCAGCACCAGCGGATCGAGACCGGCTTCGACGGCGGTGAACAGATGACTGCGGCCCAGCCCCATGGACCGGGGCTCACGCTGATTGAGCCAGGCGGACGCCGAGTTGAGAGGATTCGCTTCAGCCATAAACGCCAACCCTCGTCACTTTGGACACCGCCTGCGCGCGGTTAAAGACATTGAGTTTCTGAAAGATTCGCTGCATATGGTTTTTCACGGTGAAGCCGCTGATGTTCAGAATGGCGCCGATCTCGGAATTGGTTTTCCCCATAGCCACCCAGGCCATGATCTGGGTTTCACGCTCGCTCAGGCCCGAGGCGTCTTCGGCGGCACCGCGTAGGGGCAAGGCGGCCTGGCGGCGCTGCTGCGGCAAGGGGGCCATCTGCCGTAACGCAGCATCCATGCTGGGCATCAGCATGCGGATGGCCGTACGCGCCGGTTCGAAGGGAATGTCGTTCGCGCACATCAAGACATAAACGCACTCCTGCTGTGCCCTCGTGTCGTGCAGGCCGTGAATCAGCACCGAGCGCATGCCGCGAAGACTGCTGCTGAAGGAGCCAGGCAAACTCGCCTGACCCAGCAGATACTCGAATTCGTTGAAGTCCAGCCGGCAGGGCTGCCGGCCGGCAGCCAGCCAGCAGTCGTAAAACTTTCCGATAAGAAAAGGCAGGCTGTCGGTGCCCGCCGCATAAGAGCGTGCTCCCGGCAGTCTGGAGACAACGTCATGCTGGATGACGCCTTCCTGAAAATTGCCCCATCCCGCCAGCAGGATGTCATGTGGAAGGCATAGCTGGATATCGCCCTGCAGCCATTCGAGCAACTCGGCATGACGCGTGATAGCCGTGCCTTGTACTACCAACGCTGCATAGCGCGCTGAATCTTCGCCTGAAAGCGGAGTGTGAAAATTCATGTCTGGATGTCACTTCCTGTGTTTGTTCCGCGAATTCACCGGTGTGATGGCGCTGCAGAAACAGCTGATTGAGAATCGAACAAATCGCCGGGTGGCGCCATGCGCCAAGCGAGACAGTTGATGTAGGAGATTGACTTAAGTTTAGGGTTTTCCCGCTTGATTCATTCGACAAACAGGAGGCCCATTCGTTGCAACAACGTAACAGCTGTGCGCTTGATAGCGGATGCCGCGCAAAACGATACCGCTTGCAACAGTTTGCGTTTTTCGGGCCCCGGAGTTGCCACGGCGATTGATTACGCTCTAACCAACTACCGCACATTCACAGCACATTCACACGATCAAAAGCTGACGCAGCATGACGAAAGGAACCCGTATCCGATGACAGGCCAGAAAATGAAACGCAGTCTTGAGGTGGATACGTTGAGGGGCATTGCATGCGTCTTGCTGGTTCTGTTTCACGTGGTGGGAGATACGCCCACTGTCGGATTGAGAATTCCGGAAGGCCATTGGCTTCAGGTCTTCAATGAGGCGCTCGCGTATATACGCATGCCCTTGTTTTCTTTCATCTCCGGGTATGTCTACGCCTTTCGCCCATACCGGGGCAATGCGCCGGGCTTTGTCAAAGGCAAAGTTCGCAGGCTGCTGCTGCCGCTGATCACGGTAGGAACCATTTTTGCGATCGTTCAGGCTTTCACGCCGGGCGCCAACAATGCTGTTGACCGGTGGTGGCTGCTGCACATCGTGCCGGTGGGGCATTTCTGGTTTCTTGAGGCATTGTTCATCGTCTTCCTGGTGGTCGTTCTGCTGGAGCACCTGAAGGCGCTCTCCACGCCGGCAGGCTTCGCACTGACGTGGGCCCTGTGCGCCGTGCTCTTCGACTACTTCAGCCCGCCAAATTACTTTGCCGTCCAGGGCGCCGTGTATCTGCTGCCCTTCTTTCTGGCGGGCCTGGCCTGCAAGCGATTCGAGATAACCGGCCCGGCGGCGCGCGGCGCGGCGGCGGCCGTTTTCATCTGCGCCGCTACGGTGGCCATGCTGTTTCCCCAGTTCTCGGAACAGGGCAACTCCATCGCCGCGCTCGGGTTGGGCGTCTGCAGCGCCTTTTTGCTTTTGCGCAGCGGATGGAACTCGCGCTACCTCGCCTACGTTGGCTCCTACTCCTTTGCGATTTATCTGCTGCACGTTTTCTTCACCGCGGCAAGCCGCATCCTGCTGAAGAAGATCGGTGTGACGGACACCTATGTATTGCTCGTGGCCGGCCTTGGCGCGGGCCTCATCGGGCCCATCCTCTCGGCTTTGCTGATCAGCCGGCACGCGGGCCTCAACCTGTGGCTGCTGGGCGTGACCGCCTCCCGGCCCAAAGTAAAAGCAGCACCGGCCTGAGCGGCCTTGATCCCGGCCCCTCTTCACGTAACTCCGCCTAACAGGAGTAACAGCTTTACGCTATAAAGGTACAACCTTTTACAGGACAACTCCCTGTGCGCATGGCGAAGCTATACCAACGCAAATGGCTCTGGATCCGGCTCCCGATGGTCCTTGCAGCCGCCGCCGTGGCTACGGGTCTGTGGCTGTTCGCCTATCCCATGCCGCCGACGCGCCTGACCATCACCACGGCGGGTACGGACGGTGCGTACTATCTTCATGCACAGCGCTACGCCGAAAGATTCGCGGCCCACGGCATCACGCTGGATATTCAACCGTCAGCCGGCTCGCAGGAAAACCTTGAACGCTTGCGCCAGGCCGCGAACCCCTCGGATCTGGCTTTCATGCAGGGCGGCTTCGGTTATCTCGGGAGTTCGCTGGAAAGGCGCGACCGCAGCCGCGTCGAAACACTGGTCAACGTGGACGTGGAGCCGGTATGGGTTTTCACACGCGGCCGCGAGATCGACTCGCTCAACCAGTTGCAGGGGCTGCGCGTGGCGATCGGCCCTGAAGGCAGCGGCACCCGCAAGGTGGCGCTCAAGTTGCTGGAGCAGGCCAGGATCGATGCCAAGGACTTGACACTCTCCCCGCTGACCAGCAGCCCGGCCGTCCAGACGCTGCGGCAAAACGCGGTCGATGTGGTGTTCATCGTTGCGGCGCCCGAATCCTTTGTGGTGCAGAACATGCTGATCCTGCCGGGCATTCACCTGGCAAACATCCGCAAATCCGCGGCCATCACCGAACGCAACCCTTACCTCGAATCCCGTCTGCTGGCGCAAGGCACTCTGGATGCGCGAATTCCTCCACGCGACATCACACTACTGACCACCACAGCCAGCCTGGTGACCCGTGAAGGCCTGCACCCCGCCCTCAAGCGGCTGGCCATTGCCGTGGCGATGGACGTTCATGCGGGGGGAGGACTGTTTCACCGCGCAGGTGACTTCCCTTCCCTGCGGCGCATCGACTTCCCTACAGCACCCCAGGCGCGTGAAACCCTGACACATGGCCTGCCCTGGCTGGAACGGCTGCTGCCGTTCTGGTGGGCCCAGGTCGTCGAACGCGTCCTGCTCATCGTGCTGCCGGTGGTTCTGCTGGCCCTGTGGTTGATGCGGCTGATCCCGGCCTACCTGCGCTGGATGCTGGAAAGCCGGGTCAACCGCTGGTATGGTGAACTCAAGTTCATTGAAAACGACCTGAGCCAGGAATCGCTCTCGGGTCTTGACCTGACGCGTTTCCTGCTCCGCCTGAACGGCATCGACAAGGCCATGATGGCCTTTGCCACGCCACGCGACCTGATGGCGCGCTGCTACACGCTGCATCAGCATATTGAGTTTGTGCGCCAGCGGCTTTACCGGATGAGAGGGCGATAAGAGCGATGAAGCTGTTGCTCCTTTATCGCCGGCGTTGGTGGCTGTTTTACCTGCCGGTGCTGCTGTGCACGGCCCTTGCCCTGTGGTGGGCGGCCACGCAATGGAAGGTGTTGCCACCTGCCGAAGCCGTGATCGGCGCGGGCTCGCCGCAAGGCGGCTATTCGATGCTGGCCCAGCGTTACGCCGAACAACTCGAACGCATAGGCGTGCGCGCCGAGATCGTCTATTCGGACACCCAGAAAGGCTCACTGGAGCGGCTCACGCGCGCGGGGGACGCCACCAGCATCGGCTTTGCCCACGGCATTTATGCCAATGCGCAAACCAGGGTGCAGGCCCTGGCTGTTGTAGGCCAAGAGCCCGTGTGGATTTTCTCCACGTTAGCCGGGCCGTCGTCGCTGACGCAAGCCAGAGGCCTTCGCATTGCCGCAGGGCCGGCCTCGTCGTCTTCCTCCATCGCAGCCAGACTGATGCTGGAGCACGCGGGCGTGCGGCTTGGAGACGTTCAGTTTGACAGCGCTACCGGCATTGCGGCCGCTAACGCGCTGATCGACGGCAAGGTGGACCTCGTGTTTCAGGCCGCCGGTGAAAACTCGCAGGCCGTGCAACTGTTGACCCGCAGCAACGGGATCCAGTTGCTGGGCGCCGAGCACGCCGGAGCGCTGGCCGCACAGGACCCGCACCTGCAGCCGCTGCTACTGCCACAAGGCGCGATTGAATTGCGCGGGGACATTCCACCCAGGGACCTCACGCTGATGAGCCTGCAAACGCATCTGCTGGTGCGGCCGGAAGTGCATCCTGCGCTGCAACGCGCATTGCTGGATGCCGCCGTCGAGATCCACGAGATACCCAATTTTCTGCAGCGCCACGGCCAGTTCCCCAGTTTTCGGGGCAGCGACTTCCCGCTGTCGCCCACGGCCCGGGCCTACAGCCTGGGTGCGCGCCCGTGGATGGAAACCCTGCTGCCCTACCGCACGGCGCAATACGCGGAGCTGATCCTCTACGCCGTTGTGCCGATTCTCGGCATCGCCCTTCTCCTGCTGGCCTGGATCCCCAAACTGTTTGACTGGCGCATCAGTTCGGCCCTGCATCATTTTTACGGCGACCTGAAGTTTCTGGAAGCCGAGATGGATGAAGTCGCCGCCGACAACCCCATGGCGCTGCGGCGCTTGCTGGAGCGGCTGGACAACATCGAGCGGCAGGTCGTCGCGCTGGACCTGCCCGATGAGTTCTCCCAACGCTGGTACACCTTGCGCGAACACCTGGCCGCTGCCCGCGACCGGCTGCTCAAGCTCAGGTCGCGCTGAGAACCCGGCACGCGACCGCCGTCCGCACTAAACTGCGAAAACGCCGGGCGAGGCCTCGGCGCATATCACAGAGATCACGGAGACAAAAGGCAATGAACATCGTCATCACCGGCGGCGCCGGTTTCCTGGGCGCGCGGTTGGCCCGGCAACTTCTGGAACAAGGACAGCTTTCTCTTGCAGGCGGCGCACCGAAAACCATCCAGACCGTGACCCTGGTTGACCGAATTGCGCCGTCCGCCGCGCTGACTGCGGACCCGCGGGTGCGTGCCGTGGTCGGCGACCTTAACGAACTGCTGGAGAACAACACAGGGGCAGCGCAAGTGGTGCGCGCTGACGACGCCTTGGTCTTTCACCTGGCCGCCGCCGTCAGCGGTGAATGCGAAGCCGATTTCGACCTCGGCATGCGCAGCAACGTTGACGCTACGCGCGCCTTGCTGCAAGCCTGCCGCGAACTCGGCACAACCCCCACAGTGGTATTTGCAAGTTCGCTGGCGGTGTTTGGCAATTCCGCCGCGCAGCCCCTGCCGCCGGTCATCGACGACAGGACGCTTCCCACACCGCAAAACAGCTACGGGATCCAGAAATTCATCGGCGAGCAGCTGGTGGCCGACTACGCACGCAAGGGCTTCATACGCGGGCGCAATGTGCGGCTGATGACCGTCAGCGTCAGGCCCGGCAAACCCAATGGTGCGGCGTCCAGTTTTTTGAGCGGCATGATCCGCGAGCCGCTGGCGGGCGCGCGGGCCGCATGCCCGGTGCCGCCTGAGACGGCAGTTGCCTTGTCGTCACCCGCACGCACGATTGAAGGACTGGTTCGTGCAGCCGAGGCCAGCGACGCCGATTGGGGTGCACGCACAGCCATTAACTTGCCGGCACTGAAAACCACCGTCGGTGAGATGGCCGCAGCGCTTGAGCGCGTTGCCGGCAAGGAAACCGCCGGCCTGATCGACTGGACACCCAACCCTGCCATCGCCAACATCGTGACGAGTTGGCCGGCGGCCATTGACGCGGCCCGTGCCCGGGCCCTGGGCCTCTTGCCCGACCGAGACTTTGACAGCATTATTGCGGCCTATTTAGGCGAAAACCCGCGCACCACGCCTAGGGTGGCAACGTAATAATAGGTGTGCATACGGCCTCACGCCGTAGTCGCGGATTTTTCTCGACAACGATTATTCTGGAGACAACATGAAAATTTCGAAACTGCTGGTTGGCATGGCTTTGGGCCTGGGATTTGTCGCATCGGTGAGCGCGCAAAGCACCATGCGCATCAGTATTTCCACAGCGCAGAACTCGCACCAGGGCATTGCCATCGACACCTTCGCCAAGGAAGTCGAAAAACGCACAGCCGGCCGCTACAAGATCCAGACCTTCTACAACGGTGCGCTGGGCGGCGAACGCGAGTCCATTGAAGCAGTGCAACTGGGCACCCAGGAACTGGCTTTCTCGTCCACCGGCCCGGTCCCCAACTTCGTCCCCGAAACCAAAATCCTCGACGTGCCTTTCCTGTTCCGTGACAAGGCCCATGCTCGCGCCGTACTGGACGGCCCGATCGGCCAGGACCTCCTGACCAAATTCGATGCCAAGGGTTTCAAGGCGCTGGCTTGGGCCGAAAACGGCTTTCGCCATATGACCAACAGCAAACGGGACGTCAAGCTGCCGGAAGACCTGAAGGGCCTGAAGATGCGCACCATGGAAAATCCGGTGCACATCGCGGCCTACAAAGGCCTGGGCATCATCACTACGCCCATGGCGTTTCCTGAAGTGTTCACCGCGCTGCAGCAAGGCACGGTCGATGGCCAGGAAAATCCCTTGTCAGTGATCATGTCCGCCAAGTTCGACCAGGTCCAGAAACACCTGTCGCTGACCGGCCATGTCTACTCACCCTGCATTTTCCTGATGAACAAGGCGTCCTTCGACAAGCTCAGCGCCGCCGACAAAACGGCCTTTGTCGATGCCGCTAAAGAAGCGACCAAGGCCAACCGCGCCCGCGTCGACCAGGACGACGCCAACGGCGTGGCCGAGCTGCGCGCCAAGGGCATGACCGTGATTGAAAATGTCGACAAAGCCCGATTCGTCGCCACACTCGCTCCTGTCAATGCCGAATTTGAAAAGCAGTTCGGCAAGGCCAATATCGACGCGATCCGGAACTACAAATAAGCAAACCACCTGTAGTTGCTACTTTTTTGTAGCTGCTTACGCCCGCAAACACTGGGCTTGCGGGCGTTTCTTTGCCATCTTTCCCTGACCCACCGGGATACGCCATGAAACAATCCTTCCTCAAATTTGAACGATGGACCACCGGGTTCTCGATGCTGGTGGCCTGCCTGATGCTGGTCATCGCCTCGACGCTCGGCATGTTCCAGATCGTCACGCGCTTCGTGCTTGAGCAGCCCGCCGAGTGGAGCGAGATCCTGATCCGGCTCAGCCTGATCTGGATGGTGTTCATGGGAATCCCCATGGCCTTCCGGCAGGGCGCCATGGTCAGTGTGGACGTGCTTTACCGCTGGAGCCCTCCCCGCATCCGCCGCGTGCTGGACTGGCTGGTCTGCCTCGCCGCCCTGGCGCTGATCGCGGTCATTGTCTGGTGGGGGTGGGACTATTCGCTGCGCGGCCGGGTGCAGTCCATGGCGGGCCTGGAATCCATCTCGATGTTCTGGGGCTATGTGGCGATGCCGGTCGGCGGCATGTTCTGCGTGATCGGCATCATCGGCAACCTGATCGATCCGCAACGCAACGAACTGGAGACGGCGCAGTGACCTTCCTTCAATCTTCATCACCCCTCATCCGTCCCGAAAGCCGCCCATGACCGCCGTGATGATTTCAACGATGGTGCTCTGCTTCGCACTCACCGTCTCTGTGGCCGTGTCCATAGGCCTGGCGTCGATTTTCGGCATACAGGCATCGAACGCCAACATGCTGATATCGGTCAAGGAGATGTTCTCCTCGATCAACAAATTTCCGCTGGCCGCGATCCCCTTCTTCATCCTGGCCGGCAACCTGATGGAAACCGGCGGCATCTCGCGCCGGCTGGTCGAGTTCGCCAAAAGCATTGTGGGTGGTGTGCAGGGCGGCCTGCCGATGACGTGCGTGCTGACCTGCATGATTTTTGCGGCCGTGTCCGGTTCGTCCGTCGCCACCACTTTCGCCATCGGCGCCATCCTGATACCAGCGCTTATCAAGCACGGCTACCCCACCGCCTATGCCGCAGCGCTGCAGGCCACCAGCGCGGAACTAGGTGTGATCATCCCTCCGTCCATCCCCATGATCCTCTACGGCGTGAGCGCAGAGGTTTCCATCGGCGAACTCTTCATCGCCGGTTTCGGGCCAGGACTGCTGATCGGTTTTGCGTTAATGCTGTTCGTGCACCTGTACTGCCGCTGGAAGGGCTGGGGCAAGCATGACGGCGACGGCCGCCTGAGTTTCGGCAAGGCCACCTGGCAGGCGGGCTGGGCGTTGCTGATGCCCGTGATCATTCTGGGCGGCATTTACGGCGGGATTTTTACGCCCACCGAAGCCTCGGCGGTGGCCGTTTTCTATGCACTGGTTGTCGGCGTCGTGATCTACCGCGAGATCAAGCTGGCGGACCTCTACGTCATCCTGCGCAAATCGGTACTCTCCAGCGCGGTGATCATGTTCATCATCGCCAACGCCGGGCTGTTCGCCTTCCTGATCACCCGTGCCGGCGTGCCGGACGCCATCGGCCACTGGCTGGAAGCCGTGCTGCAGTCGCCCGCCCTTTTCCTGCTGGGCGTCAACGCGGCGCTGTTCATCATCGGCATGTTCATTGAAACCAGTGCCGCCATCATCGTGCTGGCCCCCATCCTGGCGCCGGTGGCGGTGCATTTCGGCATAGACCCGGTGCACTTTGGCCTGGTGATGGTCGTCAACCTGGCGCTGGGCATGATCACACCGCCTTTTGGCGTGAACCTGTTCGCAGCCTGCACCGTCGCCAAAATATCGCTGGACCGCATCGTCACCCACCTGCTCCCTTTTGTACTGGTCATACTGGTTTGCCTGATGGTGATCACTTACGTACCGCAGCTGTCGCTGGGCCTGCGTGATCTGGTTTACGCCAAATAACCCTTTCGGCGCGGAGTTCATGAACCTGTCACGTTAGGCCGCCATGCTCGGGATTTCATTTCAGGATGAAATCCATGCAGCTCCACAAAACCGACCGTGCCCGCGCCGAGCTCAAGCCCGGCGTGAGAACGCTAGGCCAACGCGAGCGCACCTTGCTGTTGATGGCCGACGGCAGCAAATCCGCCCAGGACTTCCGCCCGCTGTTTGACGGCGACGGCGAGGCCATTGCCTTGCGCCTTTTGCGTGAGGGCTTTCTGGAAGCGCATCCGGGCAAAGCGACCGCGCCCTTCGTAGCCCCTGAATCCACGCCCGCCCCAAAACCTACCCCTGCCCAGTTGCAGAACTTCCCGAGCCCGGAGACCACCCAGGCCATCCGGGTTTCTGCAGATCAGTTCGAAGGCAAGCGCTCGCTTGCCACGACCCGGATGTTTCTGTTTGACATCTGCGAGCGCATGTTTGCCAGGCGTAACCCGGAAATGGCCGAGCGCTTTCGCGAAGCGCTGCGCAACGCCAAAGACCGCGAAACCATGCTCGCCGCCTCACGCGAAATGCTGGAAGAAATCGAAATCATTGCGGGCCACGAGCGGGCCGACTCCATCAGCGAGCGCATCGCCATGCTGCTGCCGCAGCACCTGACGGCTTGACCGGGCCGGCGGCGGCTTCCGTTACACTCAGCGGGGTCAGGAGAGAGTTTTCCTTAGCGAAAACCGCCGAAGGCGCACGTGCACCCCAGGGTTTCACTTGGACCGCACTGAACGCTCAGGCAAAAGGACTGGCAACCGCCCTGCGGCGCACCACGCGGCAGGGCGTTCCCTACTGGAGAGAGGCCGCCTTTCACGGGCAGCCCACCGAAGGAGCAAATCCGCATCGCCGGGTGAATCTCTCAGGTAAAGTGGACAGCAGGGGCAGCCCATGGTTTTTGACCATGACCGTGTTTGCCCCCCGGAGAATGCCTTGTCCGATTCGTCCACCTCTTCCGCCGCCCCCGAAACCCTGCTGAAAACGCCCTTGCATGACTTGCATGTAGAGCTTGGCGCGCGCATGGTGCCTTTTGCAGGCTATTCCATGCCGGTGCAGTACCCGGCAGGCCTGATGGCAGAACACCTTCATACGCGCCAGGCCGCCGGCCTTTTTGATGTGTCCCACATGGGCCAGCTGCGCCTGGTGGGCGCCGATTCGGCTGCCGCGCTGGAGTCGCTGATTCCGGTCGACGTGATCGACCTGCCCGCCGGCAAGCAGCGCTACGGCCTGCTGCTCAATGACGAAGGCGGCATCATCGACGACCTGATGTTCTTCAACCGCGATTACGCCAACGGCGGCGACCTCTTCGTCATCGTCAACGGCGCCTGCAAGGTCGGCGACATCGCGCATATCCAGGCCAGAATCGGCTCACGCTGCGAAGTCATCCCCATGCCCGAGATGGCGCTGATGGCACTGCAAGGCCCGCAGGCCGTCGCCGCCTTGCAGCGGCTGGCTCCAGGCGTCGAAAAAATGGTTTTCATGACGGGCGGGCGCTTTACCGTGGCCGGCTGCGACTGCTTCATCACCCGCAGCGGCTACACCGGCGAAGACGGCTTCGAGATCTCGGTGCCCGCTACGCAGGCCGACACGCTGGCGCGCACGCTGCTCGCCCAGCCCGAAGTCAAACCCATCGGCCTGGGCGCACGCAACTCGCTGCGGCTGGAGGCGGGCCTGTGCCTCTACGGCAACGATATCGACACCACCACCACGCCAGTAGAAGCCAACCTCAACTGGGCCATGCAAAAGATTCGCCGGACCGGCGGTGCGCGTGCTGGCGGCTTTCCCGGCGCCGACAAAATCCTGGCGCAACTCGCCGACCCCGCCCTGCTCACCCGCAAACGCGTCGGGTTGGTGGCACTGGAGCGCGTGCCTGTGCGCGACCACACTGAACTGCAAAGCACCGACGGCACGGTCATCGGCGAAGTCACCAGCGGCTTGCTGGGCCCCACGATCAACCAGCCGGTCGCCATGGGCTATGTCAAACCTGAATTTGCCGCACTGGGCACGCGCGTGAACGCCATCGTGCGCGGCAAGGTGGTGCCTATGGAAGTGGCGGCCATGCCTTTTGTTCCCGCCAATTACTTCCGTGGAACGGGTGTCTGACCATGGCGCGCAGACTGGCGATGAGTCAGAAAAAACTTAGAGGTGTTCCACGTCACTTGCGTGCTCTGGATCGCTGGGCTGAGAGTTTCAAGGACTGCTTTCCTGATTTGGGGCCCATAGTCAAAAGTGGCGAGCGCTACTTCAACTGGAAGCTCCCTGTACATGCGAGTCTGGTGCAGGGTAAACATGCCCCGACAGCTCAACGTGCGAAATGTGCAGAGTCAATGCTCAAAGCTTGCGCATATCTGATGGCGGCGAAGCCTGCGGAATGGAAAAGGGTACGTGTGACAGCTGTCGTCACTCAACCAGATATGTTTGCCAGCGAACTCTGTCTGTATCTCGACGAGGCGTATTTTCAATCACACGTCAATGCGGCACCCGCAGAAGACAAGCTCTCTACACGGTGGAGACTGCAGGTTCCTGCGAACATGCAGGAAGTCGGCATCGCATTTGATGTGGAGGGAGACGACGGGGAAATATTCCCTGTCGAGCAATGGTATTTTGGTGAAGTAGGCAAAGATTTTTAAACTGATTATTTTTAGGAGAACCTCATGACCGTCAAATACACCGAAGACCACGAATGGATCAAGATTGAAGGCAACGTTGCCACCGTCGGCATCACCGTGCATGCGCAAGACGCGCTGGGCGATGTGGTGTTTGTGGACCTGCCCGCCGTGGGCACCACCTTTGCCCAGAAAGAAACTGCCGGCGTTGTGGAATCCGTCAAGGCCGCCGCCGATGTGTACATGCCCCTGAGCGGTGAAGTCACCGAAATCAACGAAGCCCTGAAAGACGACCCGTCGCTCGCCAACAGCGACCCGATGGGCGCCGGCTGGTTCTTCAAGATCAAGCTGTCTGACCCTTCTCAGCTGGACGCGCTGATGGACGAGACCCGTTACACCGCGTTCGCTGCCTGATTTTCGATCGATTCTTTTTTTTCTGACTCCTGGCTGCCAAGCCTGACACGGGACCCGATATGTTGATGCAATCCGCCAAGCCGCTGGGCGATCTTGAAAACCCTTCTGAATTCATCGCCCGCCACATCGGCATTGACGACGCCGACGAAGTCCACATGCTCAGCATCGTGGGCTCGGCCTCGCGCCGCGCGCTGGTGGAAGGCATCGTCCCGCGCTCGATTGCCCGCAGCACGGCCATGGCCATCCCGGCCCCTGTCACGGAAGCCGCCGCGCTCAAGCAGCTCAAGGCCATCGCGGCCAAGAACCAGGTGTTCAAGAACTTCATTGGCCAGGGCTACTACGGCACCTACACGCCGGGCGTGATCCTGCGCAACATCCTCGAGAACCCCGCCTGGTACACCGCCTACACGCCCTACCAGGCCGAGATTTCGCAAGGCCGCATGGAGGCGCTGATCAATTTCCAGACCATGGTCTGCGACCTGACCGGCATGCCGATCGCCAACGCTTCCATGCTCGACGAAGCCACCGCTGCCGCCGAGGCCATGACCCTGGCCAAGCGCAGCGTGAAAAGCAAGAGCAACATATTCATCGTGGCGGGCGACTGCCATCCGCAAACGATTGAAGTCATCCAGACGCGCGCCAAGCCATTGGGCATCGAGGTCAAAGTCAGCACCGCGTCAAGCACCCTGCCCATGTTGATGGCCGAAGGCGACTATTTCGGTGTGCTGGCGCAGTACCCCGCCACCACCGGCAGCATCCATGACCTGCGCCCGTTGGCCGGCCAGGCGCATGTCGACGGCGCGGCACTGTGCGTGGCGGCCGACCTGCTGGCGCTCACGCTGCTGGCCCCACCTGGCGAATGGGACGCCGACATCGTGCTGGGCAACACCCAGCGCTTCGGCATGCCCATGGGCAACGGCGGGCCGCACGCGGCTTATCTCGCCTGCCGCGACGAGTTCAAGCGCTCGCTGCCGGGCCGTCTGGTCGGTGTCACCGTCGACAGCCACGGCAATCCCACCTACCGCCTCGCGCTGCAAACCCGCGAGCAGCACATCCGCCGCGAAAAGGCCACGTCCAACATCTGCACCGCGCAGGTGCTGCCGGCGGTGATCGCCAGCATGTACGCCGTCTACCACGGCCCGCAAGGCCTCAAGCGCATCGCCGAGCGCGTGGCGGCCTACACCGCCATCTTTGTGCGCGGCCTGCAGGAGCTGGGCTATGACATCACCAACGGCGGCGCCTTTGATTCAGTGACGGTCAAAACCGGTGACGCTACCAATTTGATAGCTGACAAGGCACGTGCGGCGGGGGCTAACCTGCGATTTCGCTTGAACAATCACCTGGGAGTGTCGCTGGACGAAACCACCAGCCGAAAAGACATCGAACTGCTGTGGTCCTTCTTCGCCAAGCCCGGCCAGACCGTGCCCGTGGTCAGCGCCTTCGAAAAAGGCGTCGAGTCGCTGATCCCCGCCGACTTGCGCCGCACCAGCGCCTTCCTGTCGCACCCGGTGTTCAACACCCACCATTCCGAAACCGGCATGCTGCGCTACATCCGCATGCTCAGCGACAAAGACCTGGCACTGGACCGCAGCATGATCCCGCTGGGCAGCTGCACCATGAAGCTCAACGCGACCAGTGAGATGATTCCCATCACCTGGCCCGAGTTCGCCAACATCCACCCGTTTGCGCCCGCCGAGCAACTGCAAGGCTATGCCGAGCTCGACAAGCAGCTGCGCGACTGGCTGTGCCAGGCCACCGGCTACGCAGGCATCAGTCTGCAGCCCAACGCCGGCTCGCAAGGCGAATACGCCGGCCTTCTGGTCATCAAGGCTTTCCATGAAGCCAAGGGCCAGGGCCATCGCAACATCTGCCTGATTCCGTCCTCGGCCCACGGCACGAACCCGGCCAGCGCACAGATGGTGGGCATGACCGTCGTCGTCACTGCGTGCGACGCGCAAGGCAATGTCGACATGGCCGACCTCAAGGCCAAATGCGAGCAGCACAGCGCCAACCTGGCCTGCGTGATGATCACCTACCCCAGCACACACGGCGTGTTTGAAACGCAGGTGAAAGAACTCTGCGCGATGGTGCACAGCCACGGCGGGCGCGTCTACGTGGACGGCGCCAACATGAACGCGCTGGTCGGCGTGGCCGCACCGGGCGAGTTCGGCGGCGACGTGAGCCACTTAAATTTGCACAAGACCTTCTGCATTCCGCACGGCGGCGGCGGCCCGGGCGTGGGCCCGGTCTGCGTGGTGGCCGACCTGGTGCCTTACCTGCCCGGCCATGCCACGGCGGGCATTCCTGTCAACGGCGTGGGCGCCGTCTCAGCGGCGCCGCTGGGCAATGCTGCGGTACTGCCCATCAGCTGGATGTACTGCCGCATGATGGGCCCCGAGGGCCTGACGCAAGCAACCGAAGTCGCCATCCTGAGCGCCAACTACATCAGCTCGCGCCTGAAGGACCACTTCCCGACGCTGTACGCCAGCGAGAACGGCCACGTGGCGCATGAATGCATCCTCGACCTGCGCCCGCTAAAAGAAACCAGCGGCGTCACCGCCGAAGACGTGGCCAAGCGCCTGATGGATTACGGCTTTCACGCGCCCACGCTGAGCTTCCCCGTGCCCGGCACCCTGATGGTGGAGCCCACCGAAAGCGAAACCCTGGCCGAGCTGGACCGCTTCATCAACGCGATGATCGCCATCCGCGAAGAGATCCGCAAAGTCGAGGCCGGGCAATGGCCGCAGGACAACAACCCGCTCAAGCATGCGCCGCACACCGCGGCCAGCTTGCTGGGCGTCGACTGGGACCGCCCCTACTCGCGCGAGCTCGCTGCCTTCCCGCTGGCATCGCTCAAGCAGATGAAATACTGGCCGCCCGTGGGCCGTGTTGACAACGTCTATGGCGACCGCAACCTGTTCTGCAGCTGCGTGCCGGTGAGTGACTACGCCTGAGTTGGACACTCACATCATCCTGATCGTCGCGGGGGCGGCGGCGGCGGGTTTTGTCCAGGGCCTGTCGGGCTTTGGCTTTAGCCTGGTTGCCATGTCTTTCTGGGCCTGGGCTATAGACCCGAAGCTGGCGGCCGTCATGGCGGTATTCGGCGGGCTGACTGGCCAGGTCATGGCGGCCTTTACGGTCAGCCGCGATACGGACTGGAAGCGCCTGCTGCCGTTTCTGGCCGGCGGCCTGCTGGGGCTGCCGCTGGGTTTGCTGTTGTTGCCGCGGCTTGACGTACAGCTGTTCAAGCTGTTTCTCGGCGTTCTGCTGGCGGTATGGTGCCCGGCCATGCTTTTTTCGGGCAAGCTTCCGCGCATCCGCCATGGGGGTCGCCTTGCCGACGGCACGATCGGCGTTGCCGGTGGTTTCATGGGCGCGTTGGGTGGTTTCAGCGGCGTTATTCCGACGCTGTGGTGCACGCTGCGGGGCTACGAGAAGGGTGCCCAGCGCGCCGTCATCCAGAACTTCAATCTGGCCGTGCTGACCGTCACCATGGCCAGCTACGTTGCCGCCGGCCTGGTCACGCGCGAGACGCTGCCCATGCTGGCCATCGTGGCGCCCGCTGCGCTCATTTGCGCCTGGCTGGGCGGGCGGCTTTACACGGGTATCAGCGACCTGGCCTTTCGCAGGCTGGTGCTAAGCCTGCTGACCTGCTCCGGCCTGGCGATGCTGGTGTCATCGGTGCCGGGCTTGTTGCGGCGGATGGGCTAGGGCCTGTTAACGCTATTTAGCGCATTTCAATAGAAACGGGAACCAGCCCGTAGCTCGCGAATGGCCCGCATCATGGTAGGCGCCAGCATATTCCACTGCAACGCCCGCAGCGATCGGCGGTAACGCAGCCCGTTGCTCCGCAGGGTCGCAGAGACCAATTCCAGGGGATCGCTCACCACGCACAGAAGCCGCGTGAGCATGGGGTCCTGCTCGGCAGGCGCACCGCCGAGGAAAGCGTCATTTTTTCCGTCCCACAGAAGCTGGGCATTGATGTGGATGCCCCAGCCGCACTCCCAGCCGTTCGCTTTCAGGCGTTCAAGGGCGGCAGCCACGTATTCGGCATCGAAGATGTAGGTGTCGGTGCGCACCCAACGGCCCAGCCACAACTCTGCCAGCGGGCGCGCCGCCGGCGTGGCCCGGGGGATCAGGCCGCGCAGCATCTCGCCGCGCATCTCCATGTAGCGTAATCGCGCCGGGATGCCGGCAGAGCGCATCAGTGCGATCAGCAGCGTCCCCTTGTCGTCGCCGTCGCCCCCGCGCGCCTCGAGCACGTCGCGGGCCGTCGGGTAGTTCAGCTTGACTCGCTTGGTATAAGGCAGGCGCTTGACGAAGCGATAGATGGCCAGTGCCTTGTCACGGTCGGTGCGGCACAGCTGGACAATCGCGCGAGCCTTCAGGCGCAGCTTGGTGTCGTCCAGGTCCAGCAGTGGTGTCGTGCCAAGCCAGTCCTGCGGCCGGTCGCTGACGCCTTTATGCAGCCGGCGGGGCAGATCGAGTTGTGCGGCAAGGATCACCATGGAATTAACCACCGAGTGAATATTTCACGGATCGTAACCCCAGAAGCAGGATTGCGACAAATTTTGGTTCAGCCGCAGGTCCTTGCCCTTCCCCTCTCCCAGGAAGGGAAGGGGGAGAAGGAGAGGGAGTGAAAAACCTTTACTGCTTCAGCACAAAGGCTGCGAGCGCCTTGAGTTCCTGCGGGCTCAAATTGCCAAACGGCGGCATGACCACAGGGCCCCACTTGCCCGCGCCGCCGGCCTTGATGCTGGCCTCCAGCCTGGCCAGCGCCTGCGGGTCGTTCTTGTATTTGACGGCCACGTCGTGATATGCCGGCCCGACGATCTTCTGCGCGACCGCATGGCAGCCCAGGCAGGCATTGGCCTTGAGTACGGCCTGCACATCCACTTCCGCAGCCGGCGCGCCCGGGGATGCGGCAGCGGCCGGCTTGGCAAGCGCCACCGGGCCCAGCGTGGGCTTGGCGCCGCCATAGGTCACCGCCAGGTATTCGCCGATCTGGGCTACGTCGGTATCGCTGAGCGGCGCGGCGTAGGCGTGCTCCATCTTGCGCACCTCGGCAGTCCATTGCGTTGCCGTCATCGCCGGCGGCTGCTGGCTGATGTAGTCGGCCGAATGGCAGATCCCGCATTTCTGCATGGCGATCTGGTAGCCGGCCAGCTTGGACGGTTTGAGTTTGGCGGTTTCCAGCGGCAGCGTCACGGTCTGCACCGCTTGCGCCAGCACCGCGCTGCAGCCCAGGGCCAACGCAGCTGCAGACAGAAGGCGTAATGCGGTCAGGCGGCCTGAAGAATTCATGTGTTTCATGGGCGTGCTCCTAGACCGCCACAAGGCGCGTGGTTTCCACAACGTTGCGCGCATAGCCGCCCGGGTTCCAGCTGGCCGTGGCGGGTTGCACGTCGCCCTTCATATTGGTGGCCCTCACCATCAGCTTGAACTCGCCCTTGCGCTGCGGCGTCATGTCAAAGCTCCATTCGCGAAACGAGAAGCGCCCCAGGTCTTTGCCCAGCGCAGCCTCGCGCCACTGCTGCCCGTCTTCCGACACCTCCACCTTGCGGATGCCGCTGCCGCCGTCAAAGGCAATGCCCTTAAGGTGCGCAGGTTTGCCCACCGGCAGGCGTGCACCGCCCGCCACGCTGGTGATGAATGAACGCACCGGCAGCGTGGTGATGGGCCGCGTCGCCGTGGGCGCCGTGCCGGCCGGCACGCACTGGCAGGCGTTGTCGGGCACGCGGTAGGCCGTTGACATGAAGAAGCCGTCGAAGGCATGGTCCATCACGACAATCTCGCTCAGATGCTTGACCCAGTAAGTCCCGAAGTAGCCCGGCACGATGAGCTTGATCGGGTAGCCGTTGAGGAAAGGAATGTCCGCGCCATTCATGGACCAGGCCACGATGGGCTCAGCACTCAGCGCCACGTCGATATTCAGGGCCTTGATGAAATCGGGCGTCTTGGGCAACACGGGTGTATCCAGGCCGTTGAGTGCAACCTGCTTCGCGCCGGGCAGCACGCCGGCTTTTTCCAGCACGGCGCGCAACGGCACGCCCACCCATCGCGCATTGCCCATGGAGCCGTTGCCCAGTTGTGCGCCGAACACGCGCGGCTCAATAAACCCGCGGCTGTTGCCCGAGCACTGGTTGACGGCCACCACCTCGACCGGCGGCGCCAGCGCCTTGAGTTCTGCGAGCGACAGCGACAGCGACTGCTTGACGTGGCCGCCTACCCGCAGGCGATAGGTTTTGGCATCAATGCGGGTGGGAATATTGGCCAGGTGGTAACGAACGAAGAATGCGTTGTTGGGTGTGATCGCTCCTTCGCTGAATGCACTGAACGGCGTTTCCAGGTGCGGCGGCCGCGTGGTGACCCGCAATAGCGGGCGCTTGCCAGGATAGGTCACCAGCTCACGCTCACCATTGCCGAAGGGAAGTGTTTCATGACCCGCCGCAAAGCCCTGCAGCGGAAAGGCCCCCAGCGTCGCAGCTCCCACACTGGCACGCTGCAAAAACAATCTCCTGCGGGCATCATGATCATCGCGCTGGTTCATGGGGCGTCCTCTTTTTTTGGAATGAATGGTTGCCGCAGGGCGAGCGGTGCACGGCGCCCCATGATAGGCCAGCCAGTGTCTGCCGCGCAAGGAAAGCAGCAGTACGATAATCCCGGCAGGCCCTCGCATTCGCCGCATAACCCTTTCACCATGAAAGCATGACCCCTATGAAAACGTTGACCATCGCATTTGCCGCCCTGGCCACTTTGGCTGTGTCCGCCGCCGCCCTTGCCGCAGCCCCGGCCGAAACCCTGCCCAACGGCGTCAAGATCCTGCACACCGCCGACGGCACCGGCCCGCAGCCCAAAGCCACCGACACCGTGAAGGTGCACTACCGCGGCACGCTGGCCGACGGCAAGGAATTTGACAGCTCCTACAAACGGGGCCAGCCTGCCACCTTTCCGCTTAACCGTGTGGTGCCCTGCTGGACGGAAGGCGTGCAAAAGATCAAAGTCGGCGGCAAGGCCACACTGACCTGCCCGCCCGCCACGGCGTATGGCGACCGCGGGGCTGGCGGCGTGGTGCCACCCAACGCGACCTTGACCTTCGACATTGAATTGCTGGCAATTGAGAAGTAAGCGCCAATAGGCGCTAAAGACCGCTACAGGCCGGCGTCAAGTGCGGCAAACAGCGCGTCATCAAAAGCGCCGGCCCGCTCAAACTGCACCCAGTGGCCGGCGTCTTCAATCAAGGCCAGGCCCCTGAAATCCGGCGCTTTCTCCAGCGCCGCCTGAAGCAAGTCAAGCTTGCCGCGGTACAGCGCATCTTCACAGCCATAAACCGCATACACCGGGCAGTGCAGCCGGGTTAATGATTGCGCGAGCGCATCGGTGCGTGCCAGGTTCCGGCCCTTCATGCGGTCGCGCAGCACATTGGCGACATGCAGGCGCAGGGCCAGTTCGGTAATAGCTTCCTTGCGGTAAAGCATCAGGGCCGCGAGGTTGTGCCGGTGGATCGCATCCCGCTCGCCCGCATCGGTGATATGCCGCCAGGCGCGCAGTCGTATGGCCTTGTCCAGCGCCACACCCAGGCCGGGCGCGCCCACCAGCACCACGCGCGCGGCGCGGGCTGCAAAGCGCTCGGCGATAAAGCCGGCCACCATGCCGCCGAATGAAAAGCCCACCAGGTCGCAGGCGGTATCCCCCACCAGCATGCTCAGGCCCTGCTCCATCGGCTCCGGCAGCGCGTCGGCGTCTGTACCACCCCCAGGCACGGCAGAGTCGCCAAAACCAGGAAGGTCCGGCACCAGCACCCAGCGGCCCGACGCCACCAACGCAGGGATGTTGCGCAGCCAGTGCATCCAGCTGCCGCTGCCCCCATGCAGCAGCACCAAAGGTGCGAGCCCGGGCCGGCGCGCCGCCTGCCCCCAGGTGTGCCAGACCATCGTGCCGCTGCCGCAAGGGGTTTCAACGCGGCTTGCAGTGCGCAGCAAGGGCTGCGCCTCAGGCGGCAACTGAATGTCGCCAGGGTCTTGAAAGTCTTGCGGATCGCTCATCCCGGGTTTATACCCTGCCACCCGTGCGGCCATCACTAAGCTCCTAAACTGGCCCGCTGCGCCTCACAACACATCCCATGATTCCCTTCTCAGTTCTCGATCTGTCGCCCATCGTCAAAGGCGCCACCGCCGCCGACGCGTTCCGCAACACCCTGGCGCTGGCGCAGCACGCCGAGCGGCTGGGCTTCAAGCGCTTCTGGCTGGCCGAGCACCACAACAACCCCGGCATCGCCAGCGCCGCCACTGCGGTGGTGATAGGCCACATCGCCGGCGGCACGCAGACGATTCGTGTGGGCTCGGGCGGCGTGATGCTGCCCAACCATTCGCCGCTGGTGATTGCCGAGCAGTTCGGAACGCTCGCCTCGCTCTACCCCGGCCGCATAGACCTCGGCCTGGGCCGAGCCCCCGGCACCGACCAGCTGACCGCCCGCGCGCTGCGGCGCGACCACCAGAACAATGCCGACACCTTTCCGCAAGACGTGCAGGAGCTGCGCTATTACTTCGGAGATGTGGAGCCCGGCCAGAGAATTCGCGCCGTGCCGGGCGCAGGGCTGAAGGTGCCGCTGTGGATATTGGGCTCCAGCCTCTTCGGCGCTCAGTTGGCGGCGGCGCTGGGCCTGCCCTTTGCCTTTGCCTCGCATTTCGCGCCTGACATGCTGATGCAGGCGCTCGAGCTTTACCGCGACCGCTTTGAGCCGTCGGCGCAACTCGACAAGCCTTACGCCATGGTGGCCGCCAACGTGGTGGCCGCCGACACCGACGAAGCAGCCCGCTACCAGCAGACCTCCGTCCAGCAGGCCATGACCAATTTGCTGCGCGGAACGCCGGGGCCCATGCCACCGCCGATTGACGACATCGAAGCGTATTGGTCGCCCGCCGAGAAGGCTGGTGCGCAGCGTATGTTGCGGTATGCGGTGGCCGGGGCGCCCGCAACGGTGCGGGAAGGATTGCGGTCTTTTATTACCGAGACCCAGGCGGATGAGTTGATCGTGACTACGCATATTTTTGATCCGGCTGTTGCGCGTAGGTCGTTGGAGATTGTGGCTGGGGTTCGGGATAGTTTGTAGTTCGGCTCATGCTCCGGTCCCTCGCCCTCTGCTAAGGGTTGCTGGCCGGGGGTTGCCCGGCGGCAACTCACTTTTCTTTGCTTCGCCAAAGAAAAGTAAGCAAAAGAAAGGCGACCCGCAGTCTGGGTCCCTCCGCTTCGCTGCGGGCAACCAGCGGTGCTCGAGTCAAGCGGGGTCTGGCACAAACTCGCTTCGCTCAAACATGTGCCAGCCCTGATCCGCTTGCCTCTGCGCTCCTCGGCCCAGCCAGGACGGGGCAATCGGGAGCGGGGACAGAAGGCAAAACCCAACAAGGACTCGCCATGGCGAGTCCTTGTTTCTTCCGGTATTCGGATTTCTGTCTTCGGCTGTTGGGTATTTCTGCTCCCACCCTTGTGGATGCGCCGAGGAGCGCAGGGCCAGACGGATCAGGGCTCATGCATGTCTGAGCGAAGCGAGTTTGCATGAGACCCCGGCTGGACCGAGCACCGCAGGTTGCCCGCAGCGAAGCGAAGGGACGCAGGAACCAGGGTCGCCTTTCTTTTGCTTACTTTTCTTTGGCGAAGCAAAGAAAAGTAAGTTGCCGCCGGGCAACCCCCGGCCAGCCACCCTCAGCAAAGAGCGCGCCCTACAAAACCTCAGCAGAAGCCAAAGAAGGCGTCTCGGCAATCCGCTCGGAAATCACCCGGCAGGCCTCCATCAAAGGGGCAACATAAACCGCTTCAGGATCGGCCTTCTGCCGAAACATCAAAGTACTCACACTGATCGCCGCCACAGGCACGCCGCGGCTGCCGCGTATCACGGCGCCATAACAAAAGATGCCGGCCTCATGCTCCTCAGCATCGACAGACCACCCCCTCTCGCGCGTGACCTGCAACTGCTTGCGCAACTCGGGCAACTTCACCAGCGTGTTGCCGGTGTAGCGCGGCAAAGGCAGCTCCTGCAGCAGCGGCTCGAGCACAGCAGGCTCCAGCGCGGCCATATACGCCTTCCCAACCGCCGTCGCATGCAGCGCCACGCTGGTACCGATGCGTGAGGCCATGCGAACGGCGCTCGGGCTTTCGAGTTTTTCGATGTAGACCATGGTGTTGCCATTCGGCACGGCCAGGTGCACGGTCTCGCCGGTGATATCGCGCAGGCGTTTGAGTTCGTCCACTGCGGCCAGGCGCAAATCGGAGCGGCCCCAACTGCGGCTGGCGAGCTGGATAAGACGGGGGCCGAGTGCCAGCACCGCGCCGCGTTCGTTTTCGACCAGCAGGCGTTCTGCCACCAGCGCGGCAACGATGCGATGCACCGTGGGGCGTGGGTAGCCGCTGGCTTTGACGAGTGCGCCTATGTTGAGCGGCTCGGGCGCATCGGCCACCAGTTGCAGCACGTGCATGAATTTGGAAAACGCGGCTGTGCCAGCCACCTGTGATGAAGGAGGCTTGGCTGCCGGGGCTTTGGCTGATTTGGGCAAGGCGTTCACCACCGCTCAAGACACCATGTAGCCGCCGTCGACCGGCAGGATCACGCCGGTCATGAAGGCAGCCGCGGGCGTGCAAAGAAACATGGCGGCTTCGGCCACGTCTTTGGGCGTGCCCCAGCGGCCCATCGGCGTGCGGGCCAGGATGGGGCCGGCGCGTGCGGGGTCGTCTTGCAGCGCTTGGGTGAGCGGTGTGGCGATCCAGCCGGGGGCGATGGCGTTGACGCGGATGCCGTCGGGTGCGTAGGCGATCGCCAATGATTTGGTGAGCTGGGCGACGCCGCCTTTGCTGGCCGCGTAGCCCGGCACCAGGCCACCGCCGAAGAAGCTGAGCATGGAGGCGGTGTTGACGATGCAGCCGCGCCTGGCCTTCAAGCGCTCGCGGGTGGCGGTGCACACACGCATGGTGCCGGTGAGGTTGACGGCCAGCACTTTCTGGAAGACTTCGATGTCATGCTCTGCGCCGCGCTGGATGATGCCGGCGCAGTTGAAGACGATGTCGAGTTCGTCGATGCCGCCCAACGCGGCGTCAAGGCTTTGCGCAGACGTCACGTCGGCCTGGCGCACATCGACGGCCGCATCCAGCGTGCCGTCGCCGCCGCCCAGCCCCAGGGCCGTCACCTCGGCGCCCAGCGCCGCGAGGTGGTTGGCGATGACGGCGCCTATGCCTTGCGTGGCGCCGGCGACCAGCGCGCGTTTGCCTTTGAAGAGGTCTGCCTGGTAGGTCATGAAATGCTCCGGTGAGGTCAATGCGTTTATCGAGTGGAAGGGTGGGCTTGGCTGAGGCGCCCGAGCCCAGGCAGTTTGCTATTAAAAACGTAGCTTCTTGCCCATGCCCTTATTGGGCTATAGCCACTTTTCGCTTAAATTTTTTCTAAAATTTTTGCTCGATGCGAACTCATCGGATGAACTGCTTCGTGTAGTCCGCGCCCAAACCGACGGCTTCAAAGTGCTTGTTGCACATTTCGATCTTGGTGAACACGTCTTCGTAGCCCATGCCTTTGCCGTAGGGATCGGTGTAGTACATGACACCGTTGACCTGGAAGTAGGTGATCATTTCCTCGACGTCTTCAGGCACGTAGAGCGTGTGGGTTTCACCGGGCGGCTCGAACACATAGCTGCCTTCGGTGGCCTCCCAGTCGTGCTCCAGGTAACGCCAGCGGCCCTTGAGCACAAAGCCGTGCACCGCCTGCGGATGGCGGTGGCGGCTGAGCACGCCGGACTTGCGCACGCGCAGCAGGTTCATCCAGTAGCCCTGGCTGGCGTTGAGGCACAGCGGGCGAAACCAGACGTTTTCTGCCTGCGGCACCCAGAGCCGCTCGTCGGTCGGGATGGCGTGCTGCACCACGATTTCCGGCCTGGCATCGGGCGGGTTGGGGTATTGGTAGGGCATCAATGGCGTCTGGTCTGGGGTGTCGACTGGCATGGTGAATCGTCCTTGTCCATATTGTGGATAGATGTCCATATTATAGAAGACCCCACTGTCACTCACTTCGTGTAGCTCCCTGCGCCCGCCTGCGGCTCGGCAAGCCGGTTCCGCGGCTCATGCTGGGTTGAAGAGTTGTAGCTGGCACAACGAGTAGGGATTAATTAGCTACCTTGGCTAAACTACGCGACAAACCACCGGCGCCTGCGCTTTGCACTATGCAAGAGCCCGCCAAATTCGAGGAGGACTTCCATGGCCCTGCGTTTTGCCGTCACCGCTGGTGTGACTTTTCTTGCCTGGGCCTTCGCGGCCGTGCTGTCCCAAAGCATGGGCGACGCGATGACGCTCAGTGCATCGGTCTGGCTGGCCACGGGTGTCACTTTCGGCGCATTGCTGGCCGTCAAGCCGCCCAAGCGCCCGGCGGTGCTGACGGGCGCCGCGCTGGCAACCATCGGGCTGGCGCTGCTGGACGGCCTGGGACCGGTGCCGGCCATCGCCTTTGGCCTGAATGAAGCCCTGTGCGCATCCCTGGGCGCCTGGGTGGCGCGCCTGCTGCGCAGCACCGGGCCCGACGGCAGCATGGAGCCGGGCAAGGCCTATGCCGGCGTGCTGCTGGGCGCGCTGCTGACCTCCGCGCTGAGCGCCAGCATCGGCGTGATGCTCTGGACCTGGGCCCTGCCCGAGCCCATCGTGGTGCTGGCGGAATGGCGCGTCTGGACCTGCACCACCTTTGTCGGCATCTTGCTGATCGCGCCACTCATCACCTCGTTCGCCGGCTTCAAGGTCAAGCGCTCGGGCGGCATGGCCAGCAGCCAGTTCCTGGCGGGCGCCGGCACCTTTTTGCTGTTCTTTGTGGTGGCGGGGTTGATCTTCTCCAGCGATGTGTCTGACCGCTTCAGCGCGTCGCTGGGCCCTACCCTCACCTACCTGCCGCTGCCCTTCATGGTGGTGACGGCCATCCTCTGGAAGGAACGCGGCGCCACGGTGGCCACGCTCATCGGCGCGCTGGCCCTGATCGCCTGGACCAACGCCGGCGGCGGCCCGTTTGCCGAAGTCGAAGGCTTTCCCGGCGAGGCCGTGATCGAGGTCCAGGGTTATGTCGCCGTGATGGCGCTGTTGGTGGGCGTGGTCAATGCGCTGGGCGCCACCGCCGCGCAGGCCCTGGCACAGGCGCAAGACTGGCGCACCCGCTACCGCCAGGTGCTGGACTCCAACCGCACGGTGGTTGCCAACTTCGACGCCCAGACCGGCGCGGCCGCATGGGGCGAAGGCGCGAGCGAGCTGCTGCGCACCAACGCCAACGCGCTGCTGACGGTGCAGGACTTCATCGCCCACGCAGACCCGCAAGAGCAGCCCGGGCTGCAAGCCGACTGGCGCGACCTGACCCAGGGCCAGCGCGACCATGTGCTGTGGAAGAACGCCCTGCGCTGGAGCGACGGGCGCGTGGCCAATGTGAGCGCGCGCCTTTCAAACGTGCGCGGCGCCGACGGCCAGGTCGAGCAGGTCGCCGCCCTGCTGGAAGTTGAGGCCTGACGTGGCAGTGGAAACCCCCATCACTCCCACCCCCGCAGCGCCGCCGGCGCGTGCGGCGGGCCCGGTTGCGGCGGCCGACAAAAGCACGCCGGCCGTCTTCCTCATCCATGGCCTGGGCGGCACACAGTACGACCTGGGCTCCATGCATAAGCGGCTCAAAAATGCAGGCTTCGTCACGCATTCGTTGACCCTGCCCGGCCACGGCACCAGGCCGGAAGATTTGGTGAACGTGACCGCCGAGCACTGGATGGAAGCCGTGACGGCCAAGTACCACGAGGTCGCGGCGCTGCACGACAACTTCCATATCATGGGCATGTGCATGGGCGCGCTGCTGGCGACCGAGCTGGCCAAGCGGCAAAAGCACACGCGCGGAAAACTCATCGCGCTGGCGCCGCCTATCTACATCGACGGCTGGGCGACGGCCTGGTACACACCGCTGCGCCACCTGATCTACCACGTGCCCGGTGTGCAGGCGCGCATGAAGGTCGAAGAGGAAGACCCCTTCGGCATCAAGAACGAACAGCTGCGCGCCATCGTCAAGGCCAAGTTCGCGCGCGGTGAAAACTTTCATTACCGCTGGGTGCCGCTGGCCTGCGTGCGGCAGGTCGACCGCCTGCGCGGCTGGGTCATGACGGGCCTCAAAGACATGGCCAGCGAGACGCTGGTGATCCACGCGCGTGAGGACGAGCTCACCAGCCTGAACTCGGCCAACTACCTGGTCGAGCAGATCGGCGGCGCCAAGGCGCGCATGGTGGTGCTGGAAAACAGCTATCACATGATCTGCGTGGACAACGACCGCGAGCAGGTCGCGCGCAACGTGCTCGAATTTTTCGGCGCCAGTAGCGCGGCGTCTTTGGGCATGGCGGTGGACGACCCGAAGATGAGCGCCGACGCGCTCACCGCGTTTGCGCAAGCGCTGCGCACCTCGCTGGAAGCCGGCGACTTCAGCGGCATCTTTGCCAGAGGCTCGTCCGACATGGCCTGGTTCCAGCCCGGCGCCAACCGCACCAGCGGCATCTACCGCGGCAACAAAGGGCTGCAGGCCATGCTGCCCTGGGCCGCTGCGGTCCGCTTCACCGCCTTCGGGCAGCCGGTGTTCAACGCCGGTGTGGCCGTGCTGCCCGCCACACTCACGGCCGGCGGCCTGATGTCGCAAGGTGTGCTCGCATTCGCCGTACGCTCGGGCCGGCTGCTCGATGCACGCTGGTTCCCGGACGACGTGGCGCTGGAAGACGCGCACTTCGGCGCGCCGGTGGCGCCCGCAGGCCCCAGCGAAGCCGAGCGTGCTTTTGAAGCCGCAGGCATCGCAGTGAAAACGCTGGCCAAGCCGCCGGGCAACGACGAGTTGCTGGCGCTGTATGCCTTCTACAAGCAGGCCACGGTGGGCGACGCGACGGGCGAGCGCCCCGGCATGATGGACGTGACAGGCCGCGCCAAATTCGACGCGTGGGCCGGGCGCAAGGGCCTGGCGCGTGAAGATGCGATGACGGCCTACGCCGCGCTGGTTGAGAAACTCAGGGCGGGCTGACCCTCTAGCGGGCGGCGGCCGCAGCGCCCACGCGCTTCAGGCCCGCTTCATCTGTCCGGGCTGCCACATCCGGCCGCCAAACGACCTGGTCATCTACCGCATACAGCCAGCACTTCGACTTCGCCTTCGCACATTGCTGAAAGGTCGTCGCCATGGCTTCGGGCTCGCCGGCATTGAAGTACCAGCCGCCCTTTTCCGTCACGGCAAAGGCTTTGGGAGACGGCAAGGTACGGAAGTGGGCATAGCGCGCCTTGCCCGCATCGCTGAGCGGCACAGCGGCCGTGTCGTCAGCCGCCGCAAAGCCCGAGGCCGGCGGCACCGCATAGTGATGGCCCTTAAAGCGCTGGGCGTGGGACAACACCAAAGGCTGGCCCAGCTGCGCCGAGAGAAAGTCGAACATGCGGGCATGCGACGCCTCTCGCGCTGCGGGGTTGCCCCCCACCATGGCCTTGCCGGTTTTGGTGTTGCCCAGGCCTTCCATTTGCCTGACGGGGCCGGGGCCGTCAAAGCCGTGGTAACTGCCGGGGTAGACCACCAGGTCCACAGCCGCGTTGGCCTTGTTCTTTTGCAGGCGTTCCTGCAGCGTGACGCACTCGCGCGCCAAGGTCCAGTCATCGAGCTCACCGATCATCATCAGCAGCGGAATGTGCACTTCATAGTCCCACATCTTGTTGTTCACCAGGCAGCCGGGGTAAAAAGCCACGGCGGCGCGCGGTTGCACCTTTTGCGCCTGCACGTATTTTTCCGTGGCATCTATCGTGCTGAGCACGGTCTGCGCGCCATGCGACCAGCCCATGACCACGATACGCGAGGCATCCACCGACGGCTGTTTCACCAGCCAGTCGATGGCGGCGAACACGTCCTCACGGCGATCGGCTTCATTGATCGTGCGAAGCTTGTTCGGGGTTTCGCAAATCGACTTCTGGCCACGCGGGGTGAAGCTGTCCAGCGGCAGGAAATGGATGCGCTCCGCGTTGAAATACCCCGCATAACGAAAAAAGCGCTCGGCGAAATTTCCCTTGCTGTCCAGCCCGCCGCCGCAACCATGAAGCCCGATGATGACGGGCCTGGGCTCGCTGTCGCCGGTGTCGAACCAGTAGGCGGGAATCTGCAACTTGCCGTCCCGCGACGGAATATTCACCGGGCCGGCCGCATGCGACAGCGGGCCCACCAGCAGACCCAGAAGAAGCGCCCAAAACCGCTTGGCCCAGCCCATGTGCACGGCCCGCACTACTCCGCCCAAACCACCAGCCCGCTCCACGCCGTGGCGAGCACCACGATGCCGAAGGCGATGCGGTACCAGGCAAAAGGCACAAAGCTGTTGGTCGAGATATAGCGCAGCAGCCAACGCACGCACAGCCAGGCGCTGAAGAAAGAGAAGACAAGCCCGACCGCGAACATGGGCACATCGGCCATCGACAGCAGCGCGCGCTCTTTGTAGAGGCTGTAGGCACCCGCGCCTATCAGCGTGGGCATGGCGAGGAAGAAAGAGAAATCCGTCGCGGCCTTGCGCGACAGGCCCAGCAGCATGCCGCCGATGATGGTGGCGCCGCTGCGGCTGGTGCCGGGGATCATCGCCAGGCACTGCACCAGGCCGACTTTCAGCGCGTCCATCACGGTCATGTCGTCGACCTCCTGGATGCGCGCGACGGCCGGGTTGTTTTGCTGGCGCTTTTCAGCCCACAGGATGATGAAGCCGCCAATGATGAAGGTGCTGGCCACCACCACCGGCGTGAAAAGATTCGCCTTGATGGCCTTGCCGAACAGCAGGCCCAGCACCACCGCCGGCACAAATGCCACGAGCACGTTGAGAACAAACTGTTGCGCCTTTTTCTCGGTCGGCAGGGCCACAACCGTGGCCTGGATCTTTTGCCAATAGACCAGGATGACCGCAAAGATGGCGCCGGTCTGGATCGCGATGTCGAAAACTTTCGCTTTTTCGTCATCAAAACCGAGCAACGCGCCGGCCAGAATCAGGTGGCCTGTCGAGGAGATGGGAAGAAATTCGGTCAGGCCTTCAACGATGCCCATGACGGCGGCTTTGATCAACAGTGCAATGTCCACGCTGGCTCCAGAAATGTAGCGGCGATTATCGCCGCTGCCGTCTTAAGCGGGCCTTAGCAGGCTCGTTGCTGACACTGCCGCGCGCGCCACGGGCACACACAAAAAGGCCCATGGCGCATACGCCGTCAAACCGCGATCACGACGGCAGGCGGATCGCCTGGCGCGCCAGCAGCTTCCATTCGCCGCCCTGCTGCTGCCACACCTGCAGGATATTGATCTTCACGTTGCCCGGCTTGCCCCCGTCGTTGGTGGCCGCCGTCAGCGTGTGGCGGACAGTGGCCGCATTGCCGGTGACTTTCACCACCTGGCCGGTGATGGTGATGCTCACGAAGTCAGAGGCGCCGCTCACCAGGTCGGCGATAAAACTGGCCTTGGTGTCCACCTTGCCGGCCGAGTGCCCATAGGTCAGGTCGTCGGCCACCAGTGCCTCGAGTTTGGCCTTGTCCGGGTCCACCATCAGCACGCGCAATTTTTCGGCGGCATCGGCCACGCCGCCCCCGCTCGCCTGCCCCGCAGGCATCACGGAACAGGCACACAGCATGCCGGCAGTGGCCAGCACAAAGAGAAGGTTTTTGAACATGTTGTTGTCTCCTTGAAAGATGAATCCATGGGTGTTTTTTACAGACCTATCAGCTCGAGCCGAGGCTCCAGTGATAAGTTGTCCGACATCTTACTGGTCGCCAGTCATCGCAAATCCAAGGGTAAATACCCGGATTTACGCCCAATTGCCGCCTCAAAAATCTCCCCGGTTGTATGACAAGGTATGAGCTCTGAAGGGACTGTGCCAACCTGAACAGCAAGAGGGTCGCCGTGGCGCGCACCACCTCCCAACGACCAGCTCACTACACAAAACGCCAAGGGCGGAGATCGCCCGTTATGAGGACGACGCCACGCTGATCACCTCCATGGTCCCCCGGGGCAAAAACGTCGAGTGCAAGTTTGAACAGCAGAACTTCCTGCCCGGCATTGCGCTGAACAAAGACCAGGCCCGCCCTCCAAACCTGTTTCAAACCGTAAATTCAGGCGCGCCACTTGCTCAGCAGATACCACTCGCCCATTCCTCCATGAAATGAACAGTTTTGGTGCTCCTCTGCACTCAAACGAACAGAAATCAGGGCAAAGCCGAACCAAAGCGAATCATTAGTAAAACTAATCTACTCGCACATTCATTCTGAAATAGGTGAAACCCACTACCGCTTAATGACGGCGAAATATACATTCAGTTACACCCCATCAACCAGGTTCTCACCATGACCAAAATCGCATCCCGTCGCCATACCCTGGCCGCCATGACTGTCGCTGTTGTTGCAGGTGCCAGCCTGCTGTCCGGCTGCGACAACCCGCCTGACACCATCAAGATCGGCGTCGCCCAGCCCTTGTCGGGCAACCTCGCCGCGCTGGGCCAGGATCTGCACAACGGCGTGAAGATGGCGGTGGACGAGCTCAACAAGGAAGGCTTCCAGATCAAGGGCAAGACGGTCAAGATTGAAATCGTGGCCATGGACGACCGGTCTGATCCAAAAACCGGTGTGGATGTCGCCAACCAGCTCGTCGACGCCGGCGTCGTCGCCGTGATCGGCAACCTCAATTCGGGCGTGAGCATCCCGGCCGCACCGGTGTATGCCGCCAAGAACATTCCCCAGCTGGCCATTTCGACCAACCCCAAGTTCACCGAACTCGGCCTGGCCACCACCTTCCGCCTGGTGGCCAATGACAACCTGCAGGCGCGCGCGATCGGATCGTTTGCCGCCAACCAGCTCAATGCCAACAAGTTCGCCGTGGTCGATGACGGCACCACCTACGGCAAGGGCCTGGCCACCGGCGCCGCCGCCGAGCTGAAGAAGGCCAACAAGCAAGTCGTCGTCACGTATTCGTCCGACGACAAGACCACCAAATTTGACGAGCTGGCCGGCAAGATCAAAGATGGCGGTGTCGAAGTGGTCGTGTCCACGCAAGGCGACTTCCAGATCCTCGCGCTGATTGAAGCGCTCAAGAAAATCGACTACAACCAGCAGATCAGCATCCTGGGCGGCGACACCATCAAGACGACCGACATGCTCAAGGGCAGCGATACGGTCAAGGGCATCTATGCCACCTCGCCCATCCTGGACGCCAAAGAGTTCGTCAACGGCAAGGCCTTCCTGGCCAAGTACCAGGAAACCTTCAAGCGGGAGCCGGCCTACGGCGGCCACTACACCTACGATGCGATGTACATCCTGGCAGGCGCCATGAAGCGCGCCAACTCGGTCAAGCCTGAAAAGATCACCGAAACCCTGCGCACCTTTGACGGCTATGCGCCGATTACCGGCTCCATGAAGTGGGACGCGGTCGGCGAGCAGCGTTACGGCGTGGTGGGCGTTTATTCGATCCGCAAGGGTGTTTGGGACCTGCAACTGCGCTCCGACCGTTGGTAGGCTAAGCTCCCGGTCGTCATGACCGAGCTCACACCAACCCCCAACGCATCACCCTCCGGCCATCACGCCACGCCCGCTGAAGTCCTGGACTTCTGGCTGGGCGACGGCGTAAGCAAAGAGTGGCCCACACAAGACCTCAACAAGCGCTGGTTCGGCGGCGGCGCTGAACTTGACGCCGAGATCAGCGCGCGCTTTGGCAACGACGTCAAGGCAGCCGCTGGCGGTGGCCTGCAAGATTGGGAGCAGCCGCCCCTGAATCGCCTGGCGCTGGTCATTCTGCTCGACCAGTTCACCCGCAACGTCTTTCGCGGCACGGGCCAAGCCTTTGCCGGCGACGCACGCGCCCAGCAACTGGTGCTGCAGGCACTGGCCGCCGGAGACGACCTGAAATTGCCCTGGGCCGGGCGGATCTTCATGTACATGCCGCTGATGCATGCCGAAAGCCTGCCGCTGCAGGATGAATGCGTGGTGCGCTTTACCCGGCTGCAAGCAGATGCGCCCGACTCGCTCAAGCAGCGGCTGCAAAGCAATCTCGACTTCGCCCACCAGCACCGGGACATCATTGCCCGGTTTGGCCGCTTCCCTTATCGCAACGCGGCGCTGAGGCGGCTTGATACGCCTGAAGAGGCCGAGTTCCTGCTCAAGGGCCCGCGCTTCGGGCAGTAGAACACCCCCCTCAAGGGGCGGCGCTTGCGGTCTGGCAAAGCCAGTCCCGCGGTTGCCCGCTGGTGGAATACCCGTGGAGCCGGCCCTGCGGAAGTTATGCATCAAATCGGCCTCTAGCCCAGGTGGGACATTGGCTAGAAGCTACCAATTTGATAGCGCCTAACCTCATCCGTTTTTTTGAATCCAGCATTACGCCCGCCGCGTACTAGCAGCAGGACGTCCCGCGCCACATCGCCAACAACAACGGCCGGATGCCCTAGCCCGACGCCGGCCTGCCCCTGGCCGACTCATAAAAACCCAGGAGTTAAAAAATGATGCTACGTACTGCAACCGCCTCAGCTTCAGTGTTGTTCGTATCCCTGCTCGCCGCCTGCGGCAGCATGTCGCCCATGAAACCCATGTATTCGCAGGCCAACCTGCCCGCCACCGTGCAGGTGCCGGCCGGCAACAAGGTCGCGATGGAAACCGTCGGCGTGGGCGAGATCACCTACCAGTGCAGCGCCAAAAAAGACATGGCCGGCCAGTTTGAATGGACGTTTGTCGGCCCCGACGCCAGGCTCAACGACCGCAGCGGCAAGCAGGTCGGCAAGTACTACGGCCCGCCCGCCACCTGGGAAAGCATGGACGGCTCCAAGCTCACGGCCACGCAACTCGCCGTGGCCCCCAACGGCACGGGCAACATCCCCTCGCAGCTCGTCAAGGGCAACCCCGCCATGGGCAGCGGCGCCATGAGCGGCGTGACTTACATCCAGCGCGTGGACACCCAAGGCGGCGTCGCACCCGCCATGGCTTGCGCTGCCGGCAATGTGGGCGCCAAACAAATCGTGAAATACCAGGCCGACTACATCTTCTACAAGGCGATGTAATTTCGGCACGGCAAACCCGCCTTCCCGGGGGGCCGCGCATACCGCAAAGCCCACCAGCTTTCCTTCTAGGGTGAGCAGCCAGCTCTGAAGTTAGGCGGGGCTGGCTTTCAGGCCCACAGGCTCGCCGCAAGGCAGGTTCTGTGGGCTTTTTTGCGTGGTTTTTGCCTTTGCCTGCGCGGGTTTCCCGGCCCCGCCGGTTTAGCCCGCAAGCAGTCCGGATGAGCGCTGGCAACCGGCCTGCGTGGCGTCCTACAAATAGTTACCGTGCACCGGGATTTACTGCACAGGTGGCTGAAAAACCAGCCAGCGCCAGGAAGAAATGCAACGCCAACAACAAACAGATAACTACCGAGGAACTCCATGAAAAGCACACACAACACCCTTTGGGCCGTTACCAAAAGCGCCGGCGTCACGCTGGCCATGGTCACCGGCACCGCCGCGCTGATCACCGCCTGCTCCGGCGTCGCGCCGCTGCCCAAGGAATACACCCAGGACCAGCTCGACGCCGCAGTCGTCGTGCCGCCTGGCCATGTCGTGGCGCTGGAGACCACGGCCAGCGGCCTGCTGTATTACGAGTGCAAAGCCAACGCCACCACCGCCGGCACCATTGGCTGGGTGCTGGTGCGGCCCGAGGCCGACCTGCTGGACCGCACCGGTAAAACCGTCGTGAAATATTCGGGCCCACCCGCCACCTGGACGCACCTTGACGGCTCCAGCGTCGTGGGCACCCAGGTTGCGCTGGCCCCCCGCGTGGGTGCCACCAACCTGCCGCAGCAGCTGTCTACCGGCGCGCCGGGCGCCGCACCCGGTGTGCTGCAAAACGTGACCTACATCCAGCGCGTCAAGACCAAGGGCGGGCAAGATCTGAGCAAGGCCTGCACGCAAGCCGACATCGGCGACAAGCTGACCACGTCTTACCAGGCGGACTACATTTTCTGGAAGGCTGCTTAAGGCGGTCGTTCCAGGCGCGCCGTAAAAGCGCACCCGTCCATCGCCGCAGAGCGGTAGTGGAACCAAAGCCCGCGGGCCTCCGGTCAGCGGGCTTTTCTGTTTCTGCTCCCGTCAGGCCAAAGAGGCTGGTTGCCGATGTTTCCCCGCACAGCGTCTCCGCCGCCGCCTACAGACTGTAAAGAGAAGCGCTGTTTTACTGGAGCTGACACCACCGCATCCCGCCATCTGGAACCCGCCGTGAACATCAAAGCCCCTCGTTTTTCCTTCGGCCTCTCTTTCGGCTTCTTTGGCTTGGTTCGAAGCACGCTGCTGGTCGCCGGCGCCGTCGGCGCGCTCAGCGCCTGTGGCTTGCGCCAGCCCAATCTCTACCTGGCCCAACAAGCCCTGCCCGAAGCCATACGCGTGCCGGCAGGCCACACCGCCGCGCTGGAAGCGCAAGGCAGGGGCGACCTGCTGTATGAGTGCCAGGCCGTCAAACGCGCACCGTATGAATACGCCTGGTTGCTCCAGACACCCGGCCTGAAATTGCAAGACAGCAGCGGCAACACCGTCATGTACTACCCGGGTGTGCGCTCGCGCTGGGAGCACAGCGACGGCTCCAAGGTGACCGCGCAGGAGCTGGTCGAGATACCCGGCGATCGCCAGAACCTGCCCCTGCAGCGCGCCATGGTCAAGCCTTCAGACACTTCCGGCATGCTGGGCAATATCAGTTACATCCAGAGCCGCAGAACCGTGGGCGGAGTGGTCGCAGCCCCTGCCTGCACCGCCGCCGGCCTGGGCATGCGCAAATGGGTGCCTTACGAGGCGGACTACGTGTTCTGGCGGCCAGCCGCCTGATTTCACCGCCCCCATGAAAAAAGCCCGCACGAAGCGGGCTTTTTTGATGAGTACCGGTTACCGGTCAGGCCGCCTTAATGGTGACCATGACCGTGGCCATGGCGCCAGCCGGGGCGCTGGTAATACACGGGGCGCGGGCCGTAGTAGCCGCGGGGGCCGTAATACACCGGCGCGGGCTGGTAATACACGGGGGCCGGCTGCACATACACAGGGCGCGGGTAGTACACAGGCGCCGGCTGGTAATACACCGGCGCAGGCTGCACATACACAGGTTGCTGGTACACCGGGTAGCCGTTGGTCACGCCCACCGCCACACCGGGTGCGGCAACACCCACGGAAAAGGTGACGTTGTCGCGGGCCTGGGCGGCACCGGCAAAGCCGAAGGCGGCCAGGGCCAGAGCGGCTGCAGCGCCAAACACGGCGATGGAGCGGTTTGCCTTGATTGCTGTCTTCATCATGAATCTCCTTAGAAGGGCAGGAAATGCCCATGTGTTTATTAAACGCGGCACTCAGGTAACGGCATACCGGATGCACAGTGAAGAGCGTAGCCAAACGTAACCCCCTAAAATGGTTCAGATGACCACCCCCGTCCCCTCCAAAGCAGCCCCCGCCGACAAAGAAATCCACAAGCCCAGCAACTTTCTGCGCCAGATCATCGAAAAAGACCTGGCAGAGGGTACTTATGCCACCCGCCGCTGGGGCGGCAGCCCCGGGGACGCCGCACACCATGCGGCCGGCCAACCCGACCCGGCCAAGGTTCGCCTGCGCTTTCCGCCCGAGCCCAACGGTTACTTACATGTGGGCCATGCCAAGAGCATTTGCCTGAACTTCGGCTTGGCGCGCGACTACGAAGGTGTGTGCCATCTGCGCTTTGACGACACCAATCCCGAAAAAGAAGACACCGAATACGTCGACTCCATCAAGGACGCCGTGCAGTGGCTGGGCTTTGACTGGCACAACAAGGGCGCCGCCGGCCCTGAAAACAATCTGTACCAGGCCAGCGACTACTTCGACTTCATGTACCGCGCCGCCGAATATTTGATCGAAAGCGGCAACGCCTACGTCGACGAGCAAAGCGCCGAAGAAATGCGCCACAACCGCGGCGACTTCGGCCACCCCGGCACCAACAGCCCCTTCCGCGGCCGCACACCGGCAGAAAACCTGGCGCGCTTTCGCGAGATGCGTGACGGCAAGCTGGCCGACGGCGCCGCCGTGCTGCGCGCCAAGATCGACATGGCCTCGCCCAACATCAATATGCGCGACCCGGCCATCTACCGCATACGCCGCGCCCACCACCACAACACCGGCGACAAATGGTGCATCTACCCGATGTACACCTTTGCCCACCCGGTCGAAGACGCGCTGGAGCAAATCACCCACAGCATCTGCACGCTGGAGTTTGAAGACCAGCGCCCCTTCTATGACTGGCTGCTGGACCGCCTGGCCGAAGGCAAACTGATTGCCACGCCGCACCCACGCCAGTACGAATTTGCGCGCCTGAACCTCACCTACGTGCTCACCAGCAAACGCAAGCTCGCGCAACTGGTCAACGAAAAGCGCGTGAACGGCTGGGACGACCCGCGCATGCCCACCATCGTCGGCCTGCGCCGACGCGGCTACACGCCCGAAGCCATTCAACTCTTTGCCGAACGCATTGGCGTGACCAAGAGCGACAGCTGGATCGACTACAGCACACTCGAAGGCTCATTGCGCGACACGCTGGACCCGATCGCCCCACGCGCCATGGCCGTGCTTGACCCCGTCAAGCTGGTGCTGACCAACTGGGACGAAGTGATGGGCGCAGGCAAGCTCGATGATTGCTCGGCGCCTGTGCACCCGCACCACGAAGAGATGGGCAAACGCCAGTTCAAGATCGGCAAAGAAGTCTGGATTGAGCGCACCGACTACGAAGAGACACCACCCAAAGGTTTCTTCCGCCTGTTCCCCCCGCACATCAACGCCAGCAAACAAGCGATTGCCGGCAGCAAGGTGCGCCTGAAGTACGGCCACGTCATCGAATGCACAGGCGCGGTAAAAGACGCCAACGGCAAGATCACCGAAGTACACGCCACCCTGATCCCCGACACCAAGAGCGGCACCCCCGGTTCCGACAACATCAAGGTCAAAGGCGTGATCACCTGGGTCGGCGTGAACGACGCAGTGCAAACCGAAGTGCGCCTCTATGACCGCCTGTTCAGCGTTGAGCACCCCGGCACCGGCGACAAGGATTTTCTGGATGAGCTGAACGCCGACAGCCTCAAGACCGTGACCGCGTATGTGGAGCCGTCACTGACGAATGTGCCTGCAGGTACGCGCTTTCAGTTTGAGCGGCATGGGTACTTTGTGACGGACCTGGTGGATCACTCTGCGGGTAAAGCCGTCTTCAATCGGGTGACGGGTATGAAGGATAGTTGGGGGAAATAACCAATGAAAAAAATTGGCGGCACCCGTCAGTACGGAATTTTTATCGGCGCATTATGAAATTCGACATTGCCCATTTATCAGACCTTCATTTCGGAAATCCTAAAGCGCACCTCCGTCGTAGCGATGTGTCCAAGGCATTGGATACCGTGCTCGCGCAACTCAAGGCGCCAGCTTCGCTTTTAATTATCTCGGGCGACATTACATTTCAAGGTAATAAAGAAGGCTACAAAGAAGCAGCCGAGGCAATCAAGTCTGCCATTGAACGTCACCACATGCCTGCGAGCAACGTTTTTGTATGTCCGGGCAATCACGACATAGTGATCGAAGAGTTGGGCAACCCATACTTCACGAGTTTCGACGCATGGAGTGCTCAGGTTCGAAATGACAAATTTTGCACCTTTGCGAATAGACCTGCACGCCTCATTAAAAACGAAATAGGTGATTTCCTGCTACTAAACACTGCCTACCACGCAGACCACAAAATGGGGCTAGTCGATCTGGCCGCAGTGAAGGAACTGCTGAAGAACGAATCACACGCGCCTAAAGGGGAACCTCAGCGGCTGCGGGTAGCAATACTTCATCATCATATTGTCCCCGTACTTCCCGAGGACACGTCAACAACCCGCAATGCTTATGAATTGATCGGGCTACTGGACAAGCATGGTTTTTCGGCAGTGCTTCATGGCCATCAACATGCCATCCTTGATTTGACTATTGGGCAAAGCAAGATGCGGCTGTCCGGCGTCGGATCCTTCGGCTACCTGACAGCCGGCTATATGAACAGCGTGGCAGTCTATCGCGGCCAAGAAGGCGCAATCGAAAGAGTAGAACGTTACGGGTTAACACTTGACTCTTCGACGGGAATTGTCCAAATTCTAGAAACAAACTAGCGAGCAAGAATATGAAACCCAAATTTATCGTTCTTGAAGGCTTAGACGGCTCAGGGACCTCAACACAAGCAACAATGCTCGAAAAGACGCTGATCACCGCCGGGCAAAAGGTAATGATGACCTGTGAGCCATCGCCTGGGCCCATCGGAAACCTAATTCGGCAGGCATTCAAAGGGCGCGTGAAGTTTCAGACAGATCTTGAGCAATTCGATAGACAAATGGCATATCTTTTTGCAGCAGATCGATTTGACCATTTGTACAACGACATAGACGGTGTTATGCCGATGATGGAACGTGGATTTTCTGTAATTAGTACGCGTTACTATTTCTCTTCGTTTGCGTACCATTGCACCCGTGAGGCGCATTGGGAACTTGTGCATCGGCTCAACAAGGATTTTCCTGCCCCCGATCTGCTGGTGTACCTGCGCAACCCGGTAAATGAGTCCATTCGTCGGCTAGGACAGCGGCCCACACTCGATAGCTACGAAAAGGCTGAAAAACTGGAGGTTGTGGCCCAAAACTATGAACGCATTTTGCACGAATTTGAAGGATCAAAAATGATCGTGAATGCAATGCTTGACCCTAAAGAGATTCACACAATGGTATTGAATAAGTTGGAATTTAATCATGCCTGAAAACCGTCTCTATCAGTTGCATGCTGATGCTGTAAAAACGCTTGAATTGGGACCACAGTTCAACTGGAAGCTGTCATTTGAATGTGCAGCGGAAGACTTGTGCAAACTTGAGATGACAGACGTGCGTGCAGACGCTGAAGCATGGAGATCTGAGGCTGTCCCTGCTGATTTCTATTTCACTCACGCTCAGTTTTACACTGATGGCGTCAAGCACATTATCAATGAGCTCAAAGATAAGCCGACCAGCAATAGGGCCCTGTATTCCCTCATAGCGCAAGATCATATTCGGGCTACAGGCGATAACCCAATTCCATCTTTTCTGGTTTTGCAATGTCAAATAGACAATGATGTTCTTTATTGCACCTGCTACTTCAGAGCGCTTGAAGTTTCGAGATTTTTCAAGATAAATCTCGAAGAGATTCGACAGACGCTCGTCGAGATTCACATTGGTGTTCCACGCTTTTCGAAGGTTCATTTGACGATTTTTGCGTTTCGCGCTTATACCGATAAAAATCGCTCGTCGTTACGTCGGCCTAAGCTGGAAACCTTGCACGATGATGAACTGCTAGCGTTGTTAATTGACACTGCGGACAATCCAGTGCGCACACTGGATAGCATGCTACGGGAACTACGCGAGGCAGTGACGGCCGTGTCCGCTGAGAAACTAGAGAGTCTCAAACGCATCCTGTCATACAACAGACCTCAAATAAAAATCCCGAAAGAGCTTAAGAAGCCACTGTTCATCGACAAACTTGAAGCCGCTATTGCAGCTACGACGGCATTGGCTGAGCTAAGGCGAAAAGGGTCTCACGGCGGAGCAGTTGATGCGGCAACCCAAACTTATCAGATGGCCCTTGACGCGCTTTGTGCTGAATTAAATGCCTAGGAGGCCTCATGAATCTGCAGACAATCATTGAGCTTCAAACTGAGTTTGACAAGCGACATACGGCCCGAGAGCCATTCTATGTACCTATTACTTCGTCCAATCCACGTGATCTTGAGCATCTAATCGTGTGCATGTTGGGTGAACTGGGAGAATTCGCGAATGTTCTAAAAAAAGTAGTCCGTGGAGATGTTTCATACGAACAAGCAGAGCCACAACTGCACGAGGAGCTAACGGATGTATTTATTTATCTAATCAAGGTAGCTGGCCAGTCTGGTGTAGATCTAGAGGCACGATATCTTGAAAAGCTCAAAAAAAATGAAATCCGATTTGCACAGTGGAAAACGCAATGATTTCGTTGCGAGGCCACTCACCCAATGTCACGTACTGGCATCTCTTGCATCTGGCCACCCAAAATGCCCTGCCACTTAAACCGTCACGCATTGGAAACTATGTCGATTTAGGGCACGTATGCGTCGAGTTTGACCAAGGAGAACGCATGTGCTTGCTTGATGGCCGTGGTCTTAACCCCGTATTTGCCCTCGTGGAATCTGCTTGGATGATCTCCGGTAACAACGACGTTGCACCACTTCAAACCGTATTAGCCGGTTACAGACGATATTCTGATGATGGACGCACGTTGAATGGCGCTTATGGATTTCGTCTGCGTGCTCACTTTGGTGTCGACCAAATAAAAGCAGCGGTAAAAGAACTGCAATTATCTCCGGCCAGCCGTCGTGTTGTTCTATCTATGTATTCAGCCGATGACCTAGGGAAGCAATCCGAGGATATCCCGTGCAACACACAAGTGATGCTTCGCGTCGAAGACGGGCGGTTGACCATGACGGTAATCAATCGTTCCAATGATTTGTGGCTTGGCGTGCCCTATAACTGGTTTGCCTTTCGAGTTCTACAGCACTTTATGGCAAATGAACTGGCAATGCCTCCGGGTCCGCAACGGCATGTCAGCACTTGCATGCACTTGTACGAACAAAACATCGCGATTGCAAAGCATGTAGTCACGCAGAATTCCATTTCTTCGATTCAAGAAATGGAAAAAACCGTCGTACCTCTTGACATTGATATGATTCTTTCGGAGGTCTCGGCGCTGTCTATCGCAGACCTTGCGGCTATTCAGTCACCCGAGCTTGCTATATTTTTTCAGCGCTACCTTGATTTTCGAAACTCGTCACCGCGTTCAGTAAGGACTAGTGTGAAGGCGAAAACAAGCAGTGTGCTGGACATTGCGCTGGATCAATGGATCGATGCACGAGAACAACCTAAGGAGAGTTTGATGCCGTTGAATAGCTTTCTTACAAATGCCGACACTCCGACTCATCTCGCTTTGCAGCATCTGGTGTTTCCCAGTGATAGTCAGAACTGCAACTTGATGGAGAGCCTCCGCACCGCTGCGGACAATGTTCGACCGTTGTTGCCCACACTTTTGACCCAGGATCTGCCCGCAGGCGTTCACATCACGATGGACACCGATACCGAAATCCAAGCAAGTTTGCACATCGTTCTGGAGCTGGTTCTCGGCAGCTTAGATCCTGAGTTGCGCAAAACAACTATTGGTGAGCACCTGATTCAGCGTCTTGGTGAGTTAGCCAGACAGCTAGGCCTACCCGAAAGACGGCTCGTCGGACGTGAAATGTCTGAGGTAGGACTTCGAAAGATATTTGGACACATTTTTCACTGACAAAGTCTCAACTACTTTGGCCACTTAATCGGCAAAATTATTTGTGAATGACTGAAGTCAGACTCCAGTTAAATCTCGATCAACCAAGTTGCTTTTTTGAGGTGACGCATCGATCCTCGCTGCATTTGTCTTGGCGCAGTTGGTCACGTACTCCCCGATAGTTATCCAACCCTCTGATCAGCGGCTTTTCTCAACCGGATTAGCCAACAGCCAATTCGCCGCATAAGCCCGCATGAACTCCTTGGCCTTTTCCGTGCGGGCGCTGAGCCAGGCATCGTAGGCGCCCTCGTTCAAAATCGCCAGCATGCGTTTTTCGTTGCCGGGCTGTTGGTATCGGCTGATCAGGGCGTGGCTGTTGGCGTTCACCGTGAGCAAGGTGTAGCTGACGATGACCTCGCCATCCGCGCCCGTCCAGCTCTCCCACAAGCCCGCCACACCCATGGGCTTGCCGTCCACTCGGGCAATGCGGGTGGGCACGGCCTTGCCGCTGCGCCAGTCGTCTTCCATGAAGGCCATCATGGGCACGATGCAGCGCTGCCCGGCCAGCCAGGCATCGCGGAAGTTGCTGGATGTGGTGACAGTTTCCGAGCGGGCATTGACCAGCTTGGTTGAACGCAGCTTGGCGTCTGAAGCCGACTTGACCCAGCGAGGCACTAGCCCAAACTGCCCGGCCACCAGTTCATGCGATGGCAGCGCACGCGGGGGCTTGTCAGCGCCTGTGGCCTCTTGAACCTCCTCGGTTTCCCCAATTTCCTCGGCTTTGGTCGCGCGGATGAAAACACCCGGCTGGCGCGGCCAAACCTTGCGCTCCAATGATGAAGTAGGGGCGGCCACACGGAAGACATCGGGATAAAGCGTCGCGGTTTTAATGCTCTCGTATTGGGTACTCATGCGGCGATGCTATCGCAGTGCAACTCGGGCATCACACGCCAACCCAAGCACCTCGCGCATGTGCGGTGTAATCACACCCATGCCCCATCCCAACTTTAGCCCCGCAGCAGAGCGCAACAAGCAGCCCATCCTCGATGTCCTGCGCGAAGTCTTGCCCGAGCGCGGCAACGCACTAGAAATCGCATCAGGCACAGGTCAGCACGTCGCCTGGTTTGCCGCAGCCCTTCCGCAGTGGACATGGCAGCCCACTGATGCGATGCCTGCCTCCATGGAGTTCATCTCCGCCCACGTAGCCGGGCAAGGCTTGACCAATGTGCGCCCTCCCCTGGTGCTCGACGTGATGGCGCCCGAGTGGCTGCCGGGTGATGCACAGTACGACCTGATCTACTGCGCCAACATGCTGCACATCTCGCCTTGGGCGACTTGTGCTGCGCTGATGCGAGGCGCTGCACGGCACTTGGCACAGGGTGGCGTGCTGGTGACTTATGGGCCTTATCTGGAAGATGGTGTGCCTACGTCGGAGGGCAACCTCAGCTTTGACCAAAGCCTGCGCACGCAAGATCCGGCCTGGGGCATTCGGCGCAGGGAAGATGTGGAACAAGAAGCGGCGCGGGCGGGCTTGCGGCTGCGGGCGCGGCACGCGATGCCAGCCAACAATTTGCTACTGGTCTGGGAAAAAGCAGCTGGCCGCTGATAGTGGGAACACTTCGGTGTTTCCATCTGGGGCTTCGACACCCATCAGTCCATTACGATCAGCACCTCCATGATGCCAGCTGACACCCCTTCAACCACCACCGGCATGCCGCCGCGCCTCATCTGCTTCAACAAGCCCTACGGTGTGCTGAGCCAGTTCACGCCCGAGGGCCGCTGGCGTGGGCTGAAAGAATTCATTGCAGTGCCTGAGGTCTATGTGGCTGGCCGGCTGGACGCGGACAGCGAGGGCCTGTTGCTGCTGACGAGCGATGGTGCGCTGCAGGCGCGCATCAGCGACCCGCGCTTCAAGATGGAAAAGACCTACTGGGTGCAGGTTGAAGGCGTGCCTGACGAAGCCGCGCTGGACGCACTGCGCCAGGGTGTGCAGCTCAACGACGGCATGACGCGCCCCGCCAATGCGCGGTTGATCGACACACCGCCTGGCCTGTGGGAGCGCGAGCCGCCGGTGCGCGTGCGCAAGGCGATCCCGACGGCGTGGCTGGAGCTGGGTATTCGCGAGGGGCGCAACCGGCAGGTGCGGCGCATGACGGCTGCGGTGGGCTTTCCGACGTTGCGGCTGGTGCGTGCGGCTATCGGCCCGTACACGCTGGACGGGCTTGCGCCCGGGCAGTGGCGCGAGGAGTCCGAGCGGTAGGCGTCGATAGAGAGCGAAATCCCTTCAAGAGGATTTCTTAAGAAAAAAAGGCCTGAAGCCCAATAAACGCCTGGGCCTATAGCTATCAAAACGATAGTGGTTCAGCGCTTACCGGGTTGATCAACACGGGCTACCTCAGAATCTTCTCCATCGCCTTTCCCTTTGCAAGCTCATCAATCAACTTGTCCAGCCAGCGAATTTTCTGCATCAGCGGGTCTTCGACCTCTTCTACACGGATGCCGCACACCACGCCTTTGATCAGCGACACATTCGGGTGCATGGCGGGGGCTTGGGCAAAGAACGTATCGAAATCGTTCTGCTTTTCGAGTTGCCTATCCAGTCCCTTTTGGTCATAGCCCGTCAACCAGCGAATGATCTGGTCGACTTCTTCTTTCGTTCGGCCTTTGCGTTCGGCTTTTTGAACCAGCATCGGGTACACCTTGGCAAACGGCATCGTGAAAATCTTGTGCCCGGGCATGGTCGTTCCTTCCGTAAAAAGCGCTTACGCCTCTGCCTCGAGCGCGGCTTTCAACCGGCCCAGGGCCTGGTCCCACTGCTGGGCAATCAAATCCAGCGAGCGGCGGGCTTCGTCGAGTTGCTGCGGGTCAAACTGCCACAGGCGCTCTCGCCCTACCTTCACGTGATGCACCAGCCCGGCGTCGGCCAGCACATGCAGGTGCTTGGTGACGGCCTGGCGGGTGATGTCGGTGGTGGAGGTGAGCTGGGCGATGGACACGGCCCCGCCTACGCAGAGCACAGCCACCAGGCGCAGGCGGGTTTCGTCGCCCAGGGCGGCGAAGACGCCTGCGGGGCCGGGTTGGGGGGATGGGGTTTTAACGGGCTTGCTACGTGGCGACATGTTTCTGGATATTAACCAGCTGCCCTTCCCAGCCGCCGGTGTTCATGCGGATGGCGTCTGCGCGGCGGGCCGCGGGGATTTTGTCAAAGCCTGATTCGACCACGCTGAGCAGCGTGCCCTTGCCCGTGTCTTTGAGGGTGAACTCGACCAGCGTAGTCGGCTCCTTTGAATAATCGATGGCCGGGTCTACCGCATAGGGGTGCCAGCGGTACGAGAACAGCTTTTCGGGCTCTATGCGCTCGACCAGCGCCTCAAACACCACGTGCTGATAGTCCGGAATAGTGATCTGGCCCTGTATCTTCTGGCCGGCAATGAATTGTTTTCCCTTGAGCGCCACACCAAACCAGCCGCCAAATTCTTCGGCATTGGTCAGTGCGCGCCATACCCGTGACACGGGGGCATTGATGAGGGTGCTGCGTTCAATGCGGTCTGTGGATGAAGTGGATGAAGTCATATGCAATCTCCTTGTTGCATGAATTATGCGCAGGTCGATTTCATCATGCAACCATTTGATTGCATTAAATTGAAACCATTTTCAACACCGTTCGGTCAATTGCAACCAGATGGTTATTCCTCACCATATGGCGAAAATTGCACGCTAAATGCCTCATAGGCGCCTGCCCGAACTCCCTTTCAAAGTGGTGTTCGCCTACACGGTTTTGCCGGTGTAGCGTGTCCAATAAGCATGTACGGGTTTATAGCCCACCGCCTTCGTCCAACCCAACAGGAGACAGCCATGCCCCAGTTCGCCATGATTACCGGTGACGTGACTTACACACCGGGTGACGGTACGCCGATTGAAATCCCCCGCGTGCGGGTGGAAGTTGCGCTGGAGCCTGACAGCGCCATACTGAGCTGGGATGCCGGCGACAACGTACGCGCTGTGACGGCCATCCCGCGCATCCAGTTTGACGACTATGTGGCTGAAGGAAAGATCACGCTGACGCCGCAATAATGGGTGCCATGCCTTCTGATCTTTTGCGCCTTTCTTCTTCACTTTCAGTTCTTACTCGCCGCTCAACGCTGCTGGCAGCCTTGGGCGCGCTGGCATTGCCCATTTCGCACCTTGCTGCGGCTACGCCATCCGGCGTCTGGCCCAAGGCGCTGCAGGTGCCTGGCGGCGTAGCGCGCCTGTCGCTGGGCCCTGCGCCTGGCCGGCCCGTGGCCCATGCCGGCGATGTGCCCCTGCTGGTGCTGGGCGATGCGGCGGAGTGGACGGCCATTGTGGGCATTCCGCTTGCGGCCGAGCCGGGCGAAGCCAGCATCATGGTTGAGGCGCCGGGCGGCGGGCGTACCCTGCCCTACGCCATCACGCCCAAGCGTTACAGCGAGCAGCGCCTGAAGGTAGAGCCGCGCACGGTGGACTTGTCACCCGAAGACCAGGCACGCTATGAGCGCGAACGCGCCCACCAGGCGCTGGTGATGGCCACGCTGACCGAGCCACCGCACACGGCCTCACTTCGCATGCGCGCGCCCACACCGGGGCGCCGCTCCAGCTCGTTCGGGTTGCGGCGCATATTCAACGGCCAGCCACGCAACCCGCACAGCGGCATGGACATCGCTGCGGCCACCGGCACGGCCGTGGTGTCGCCGCTGCCGGCGCGGGTGATTGACACCGGCGACTATTTCTTTAACGGCAACACGGTGTGGCTGGACCACGGCGGCGGGCTGCTGAGCCTGATGTGCCACCTGAGCGCGATAGACGTCAAGCCTGGTGACGTGCTGAAAACCGGCGAGCGCCTGGGCGCGGTGGGCGCCACGGGCCGCGTGACGGGGCCGCATCTGCACTGGGGCGTGATGCTGAACCGCACCATGGTGGACCCGGCGTTGTTTCTGGACGTTTGAACCCGTATTGCTCCATCTCCCCCTGGGAGAAGAAGCCAAAAAACATGGGAATTTAAGCAAAAAGTGGCCGTAGCCCAATAACCACCTTGGCAAGCAGCTATTAAAACAATAGCGCCTAGCCTGAAGAGCCGCCGCCGGAAAGCCGATTCTGGACATGCCTCTCTACTCCACTAGGTCGCACTCACTAGCCAAAAACGGGATGATGAACCATTGTTTAAACCCACATTGAAGGAATCACCATGAGCGCCAAGAACCTGTCCACCGTTGCCAGCGACCTGATCGAGTCTTATGGCAAGACCGCCCAGAACGTCATCGACGCCTACCGCGCCGGCGGCGAGCGCGTTGTCAGCCTGCTGGAGCAGCGCTGGAACCAGGCCCTGAAGCAGTCGCGCACCGAGCTGACGGCTGAAACCGCCAAGAACGCATCGGCCGCGCAAGCCGCCTTCAGCGCCTACTACACCAAGGGCCTGATGCTCACGACCAACGGCGCACAGCAAGTGGTGAGCCAGCTCGTGAAGGTAGCAGAAGCCGGCGTGGAACGCGCTGCCGCCAACGCCAGCCTCTTTGAAGAAAAAACCGGTGTGACCACGCTGAACACACTGGCCCAGGCCACCGCACCCGGCGCATTGGCCCTGAGCAAGCTGGCCGCGCAGATCGAGCAGAAGACGGCCGAGCTGGCCAGCAAGATCGCCGGTGACGGCAAGCCAGCCGCCAAGCGCAGCACGGCTTTCAGCCAGCGCCGCAAGGCAGCCTGATCGATTCGATCAAGCCCTGCGCTAAATACAAAAACCCCGGCCGGCGCCATGCGCTGACCGGGGTTTTTTCATGGGGGCTGAAGGTTTAGCCGCGCGGATTGATCAGGCGTTCAACTTCATCCCGCAGCGCAGTCAACTCAGCACGCAACTGACGGCGCTCCTGTTGCGTCACCACGCCGTCAGACCTGTAAGCCGCCTCGCGGCGCTCAATGGCCTGCTCGCGGGCCTGCAAGCGCCCGGCTTCCTGCAAGCTCAAGCGGTGGCTGCGCACGCCTTCGTCAATGCGCTGGCCGATGGCGAACTCCTGGCTGTCGATGGCGCCCAGCCTGCCGCCGTGCTCCACCACCGGCACATTGCGGTTGTTGGCAATGGCGCGCTCGACCTCGGCGCTCAGGTTGGCCAGGTCGGCGCGCAGTTGCTGGCGCTCCTGCGGCGTCACGCGGCCGTCTGACTTGTAGGCGGCTTCGCGGTTCTGGATGTCGCGGTCGCGGCGGTACAGCATGCGGGCTTCAGACGGCGTGATGCGGCCGGACTGCAAACCCTGCTGAATGCGGTCGCTGACGGCTTGCTGGGCGTTGTCGATGCCGGGCGTTTGCACCTGGCGGTAGGCGCCGGGGGCATACACCGTGTACGGGCCTGGCTGCGCCATCGCGGGTGCGGCGGCAAAACCTGCGGCCAGAGCGGCGGCAATCATCGATGCGGTCAGAAATTTCGTTTTCATGAGGGGCTCCTTTGCTCAATATGAGAACCTGCAACCCTCAAGGGCTGCCTTCCGAAACACGGGCCGACATGGCTTGTGCTTCAGTGATTTCATCGTGAGCCCCCAACGTAAAGGCGGGGTAATGAGCGGGTAATGGCCGTGCAATAACGATGTAACGAAGGCGCGGTTTTACGCCTTGTTTACCTCGCGGTATCCGGGCGTATCAGGATGTGTTTAATGTCCCCGCCCGCCACTTACCTGGCGCCGGGCGGCAAGTCATCCACCGTCGCCAGATAGCGGCTGACCAGGTCGAAGAAGCTGTCGTAAAACGCGTCCGACGAAATCGTGACGCTGCCGACTTTCACCATCGATTCGTTGCTTGATGTGAAGGGCAAAGACACCGAACCAATCGCCCCCACCCCCAGGCTGGCGGAGTTGTTGCTCTTTTTCAGCTGGTAGCTGTCTTGCAGCGCGGTGACAAAGCCCAGGCTGATTTTGCCGTCGGCGCTTTCGGGCGCGCACACCACCCTGATGACCATTTGCAGATGCGATTCGGCTTCAGGCTGAAAGCTCTTCTGGCCTTCGACCAGGTCGGCCCTTGCCGTGTTGATGATGTAGCCCTGGCTCAACAAGGCACGGCGTGAGGCCTCGCAGGTTTGGTCGGCTGTGGCGTCAAAGAGGCGCGAATAGGTGGCCGTGGAGCCGAATTTTTCTTGCAAGGGAAATGTTTTGACGCCGCTGCCGCAAGCTGTCAGCAAACTGGCAAGGCCCAGGGCGGCCAGCAGGCCTGCGCGGCGAGCGATGTGGCGGTGTGTCGATGGCAAGTTCAAAACCCGGTACTCCTTTGCATGTCTGAGACAGTTTCGGCCAAATGGCGCGGCAGCCGCTGTTTCTTCGCGTTTGATTTGTAAGCGGTCGCTTGCTGCAATCCGTTCACGCCACGAAAAAAGCCGCCCGGTCAGGCGGCTTTGAGTGGCCGGCGTAACCTGCCGGCCAGTTTACTGGCCCAGATAGATCTGGAAAATGATGCCGGTGTTGTTGGCCACCAGCACATAGTCGCCGCCGGTCTGTGCCCAGTGGTAGCCGGGGGGCGGTGCGCTCAGGCGGTGGCCGCGCCAGTCTTCAACCCAGTAGCCCCTGCCGCGGTACTGCGCCGGCAGGTGCCCGCCGCGATAGAAGTTGTGGTCAGGCCCCGCGCCGCGACCGCCGGCATGCGAATGCTCGGGCGGTCCCTGACGGTGGTGTTTGGCTTTTTTCTGTCCATGCCCACGGTCATGGTCGTCACCGTGGTCCTTGGCCATCGCCAGCCCACCGAAGGCGAGCGACACCGCGGCCAGGGCGGTCATCATCAAGGTTTTGGTTTTCATGGGAGTCTTTCGTTGTGGAGAGTCTTGATTGTTCCCCTGCGACAGGCTTGGGCACGTAGTCAAAGAGCCCGTTCTTCTTACGTCTTCTTCCTTTACTCCGGATTTGCAGGGGCTTTACCGCAGCTTGAAAACCCGGCGTCCGCCCTCAAAATACCCCCTTATGTCCGACCCTCTTCACATCGTCTGTCCCCACTGCCACACCACCAACCGCGTACGCGCCGACCAGCTCGGCAGCGACCCGACCTGCGGCAGCTGCAAGAAGGCGCTTTTTGTCGCGCATTCCACGGCCCTCGACGAAGCCGCATTCGACAAACACATCACCCGCAACCAGATCCCGGTGCTGATCGACTTCTGGGCGCCCTGGTGCGGCCCCTGCCGGCAGATGGCCCCGGCCTATGAGCAGGCCGCAGCCCAGCTGGAGCCGCAGGTGCGCGTAGCCAAGGTAGACACCGAGGCCGTGCCCAACCTGGGCGCACGCTTTAACATCCGCAGCATTCCCACGCTGGCCTTGTTCAAAAACGGCCGTGAAGTGGCGCGCCAGGCGGGTGCGATGGGGGCTGCGGATATCGTGCGGTGGGTGCAGGCTAACCTGCGCTGAGCAAGCCGGCTTTAAGGCGTGCCGGGTTTGGCGTCGCTGGCGCCCGCCGTCCAGAACACAGCACTCCACTCCAGCGGGTTCAAACTGCGGTCGCGGTTGTACTCGAGAGTGCCGTTGGGCAAGGTCCAGCGCAAAACCGGCCCGCCCAACGCTGAAACGAAACCCGCACGGCTGGCTTTGCCGTATTGCGCCACCAGGCTGTCACGCCAGGTGCCGTGCACCCACCACGGTACATGCACCACGACGGAAGTCAGGCGGCCCTTGTTGAGGAAAGCGGCCATGGTCAACGCAGCGCCGCCATCGGCTTTGTCAATGCCCGTCCAGCAAATCTTCTCGGCCACCCGGCCCGGCTGGTCGGGCTCGTTGTAGCACTGCAGCGCAACACCTTCAAAGTGCTTGCGCAGTGCGGTTTCGTCCATCTGGCCGGAGAGCTGGGCGTAGCGCATTGACACTTCGGGAGATTTTTCACGGAGGTAAGCCCGGTAGGTGGGAATGCGGCTGAAATTGAGGGCGACCAGCACCACCATCACGCAGAGCACCATCACGAGGGCCCACTTGACCCACTTCTCTAGACTTGTCTCTTTACGTGTCTCTGTCTGCGTCCCGGTCGCTGCGTTCATTTTCTTTCCCTGTATTTTCCTGACATCCCCACACGCGCATTGCGGCGAGCGCGTGGTTCCTCAAGCCTCCAAGCATATCCGCGCATGGCGCTTTCACAGCCGGCCCGCTGTGGGTAGACTGGACGCATGCTGATCATCCCCTCCCTGAGCCGCAAGCAGACTTTCTTCCTCGCGGCGGCCATCATCGTGGGCCTGGCGCTGGTGCTGTCGATGTTCTCGCGCTCGATTCTTCCTTCGCCGCCTCGCCAGGTCGAGATGACGACGGGGGCTGTCGATGGCGCGGCTCACCAGTTCGCGCTGAGGTACCAGAGCTACCTCTACGCCAACGGCGTGATGCTGGACTTGAAGCCTTCAACCGGCGCGGTGCAAAACCTGGAGCGGTTGAACGCGGGCATGCCGGTGGGTTTTGTGCAGGGCGGGCTGGGGCTGCTGCAGTTGGACGCGCAAGAGCCCGAGTCGAGCACGCCGCTGCGCTCATTGGGTGTGGTGGGCTATGAGCCGATCTGGATGTTTGCCTCGCCTGCCCTGGCCAGAACATTGAGCAAAGGCCTGGGCCCGTTGGCGGGCAAGAAAATCGCCATTGGCGTGGAAGGCAGCGGCACGCGCAAAGTGGGGCTGGAGCTGCTGCAGGCCTACGGCGTGACGCCGGCCAATGCCACGCTGACCACCGACGGCGGGGTGGCAGCCGCCAATGCCTTGCTGGCGGGCAAGCTCGATCTGCTCTTCATCATCGGCGCGCCGCAAACACCGGCCGTGCAAATGCTGCTGGGCAAGCAGGACGCGGCGCACCTGGTGTCTATCGAGCATGCCGAGGGCTTGACGCGGCGGCTGCCTTATCTATCGCTGGTGACGCTGAAGGCCGGCTCGGTCGATCCGGCGCAAGACCGGCCGCGCCAGGACATCACGCTGCTGACCACCACGGCCAACCTGGTGATCCACAAGGACCTGCACCCGGCGCTCGCCTATCTGCTGCTGGAGGCCGCGCGCGAAGTGCACCGCGGCGCCACGCTGCTGAACCGGCCGGGTGAGTTCCCGAACGGGCGGGCGACCGAGTTTCCGCTGGCGGACGAAGCGGCGCGCTATTACAAAGACGGTCGGCCGTTCTTGCAGCGCTACCTGCCCTACTGGGCGGCCAATGCGCTGCAGCGCCTGCTGCTGGTGCTGGTGCCGCTTATCGCGATTGCGATTCCGGTGTTCCGCATCGTGCCCAAGCTGTTTGAGTTCAAGGAAAAGAACCGGCTGTACCGCCGCTATGGCGTGCTGCTGCAGATGGAGCGCGACATCACTTCGCGCACTTTGACCCCTGCCGAAGTGGCCGAGGCCGCGGCCAAACTCGACAAGATCGAGTACGAGGTGAGCCACATGAAATTCTCGCTGGACTTTTCAGACCGGGTGTACACGCTGCGCCAGCATGTGGACTATGTGAGGAGGCAGTTGCACGCTGAAGGCCCGCCTGTGGCCAAACTCCCGGAAACTCCGGTACAGGCGTGAAACCATATCGCTATCAATTCAGGAGCGGCTTGCCTATGTACTGTATAGGATTCAAGCACTTTTTACTTAAGAAATCTGAAGAGTCCCCGCGAATGTCCGATCAAGCCGGCCCCGGCACGAGGCTTTTGCCGGAAGGCTAAAGTCAACCGTCACGGGCACCACCCGACACCGAAACATCTGCCAAACCATGCACGCACCTGCCAACACCTTTCGCCGCCACCTCCTGCTGGGCAGCCTGGCCTCCACGTTGCTGATGGCCACCGGTTGTTCAAAATCAGCCAAGCCCCAAGGCAAGACGCTGCCCAAAGAGGCCACGCTGCTGTGCCTGGGCGACTCGCTGACGTTTGGCTTCGGGGCCACGGCGGGTGCGGGCTACCCGCAGCAGCTTCAGCAACTCACCGGCTACGTGACACAAAACGCGGGCATCAATGGCGACACCTCCGACGGGGCGCTTGCGCGGCTGCCGGCGCTGCTGCAGCAGAACACGCCGGGCCTGGTGCTGGTGTCGATTGGCGGCAATGACTTTTTGCGAAGCTTGCCACTGGCCGGCACACGCGCCGCGCTCAAAAGCATTGTGCAAACAGCCGCCGCCAGCGCGCAGGTGGTGCTGATCGCGCAGCCCAAACCCGTTTTTCTGGCAGCGGCCGCCGGCTCATTGAGCGACCACGAGGTGTATGCCGACGTGGCGAAGGAAACCGGCACACCGCTGTTTGCCGGCGGCTGGTCTTACGTCCTGTCGCGCAGCGAACTGCGCTCAGACCAGATCCACGCCAACGAAGCGGGCTACAAGGTGTTCGCCGAGCGCCTGGCCGCCTGGCTGCGCGACAACAAGTTTGTGGCCTGAGGGCCGCCGGCTTCGGCTGCGCCTTGGGCCTTAGTCTTCCGCGTCACCTGGGTTTTCACCCTTGGGCGGGCGCGGAATCTTCTTGAACTTGATCAGGCGGTTGGTCTCGATCTTGTCCTTCTTCACCTGCCGTTCGGCATCCAGCAGGCGGCCGGCGGTCAGCCATTCGGCGTACTCTTCGGGCGTTTCCAGCGTCACGCGGCCCAGCGTGGCTGAGCGGAACTCATAGATCACGATCTCGGCGGCTTTTTGCAGGTTGATGCGGCCCTTGCTGAGCACCGCACCGCGCTTGCGGCCGATTTCTTCGAGCATCTGCTCGTCGGTGATGCCGGGTGTGACCTCGACCTTGTAGCGCGCCTCCAGCAAGCCGGGGTAATGCTTGATGAGGTAGTCGAGCAGCTCGAGTGCCACTTCTTCTTCATTAAAGGCATTGCGGCCGATGGCGCCGCTGGCGGCCAGGTTGTAGCCGCTTTTGGCGACGATGATGCGCGGCCACAGCATGCCGGGCGTATCCCACAAATAAAACCCGTCGGCCAGCACCAGGCGCTGCTCGACCTTGGTGATGCCGGCTTCGTCGCCGGTTTTGGTGGCGCGCTTGCCGGTGAGGGTGTTGATGAGGGTGGACTTGCCGACGTTGGGAATGCCGCAGATCAGCACACGCATGGGCTTGACCATGGTGCCGCGCGTGGGCGCCAGCGCATGGCAGGCGTCGATGAGGCGGCGCGCGGGCGTGGTTTCGCTGGCGTCGAGCTCGATGGCGCGCGTGTTGGGCAGGCTGTTGTAGTGATCGAGCCAGAGCGGCGTGCGCGTGGCGTCGGCCAGGTCGCGCTTGTTGAGCACCTTGAGCGCGGGCTTGCCGCTGGTGAGTTCGGCCAGCATGGGGTTGGCGCTGGAGCCGGGCAGACGCGCGTCCAGCAGCTCAATGACGACATCAATTTCCTTGATGCGCTCACTGATGGCTTTTTTGGTCAGGTGCATGTGACCGGGAAACCACTGGATGGCCATCTGGATCTTTTCTTTCTGGGGTTCGGGTGTTCGGGGCATGGGGCGAAGACCCCTGCGATACCCCAATTGTCGCCGCTGCGGCGCCGGGAGCCCCCGTATCGCAAAATACACGGCATCCCGCCCCTTTTTTTTGTTAATAAATGATTAATCGGCCCCGGGCACGATCAGTGCCTGGCCGCCTACGGCCCCACCCTCCTCCCCAAGCGCCCCGAAAGAGACATACCCGTGCACCTGCTCCTGGTAGAAGACGACGCCATGCTGGCCGAAGCGGTATGCGACGCGGCGCGCCAAATCGCCTGGACGGTGGACCACGTCGGTGACGCCGGGGCGGCCAAGCTGGCGCTGGTCGACCATGTGTATGAAGCCGTGTTGCTGGACCTGGGCCTGCCCGGCGATTCGGGCCTGGCCGTGCTGCGGTCTTTGCGCGGGCGCTATGACGTGACGCCCGTGCTCATACTCACGGCGCGCGGGCAGCTGAGCGAGCGCATCACCGGGCTGGATGCGGGCGCAGACGACTACCTCGTCAAACCTTTTCAGGTCGATGAATTGTGGGCACGCGTGCGCGCCGTGATACGCCGCAGCCAGGGCAAGGTGGTGCCGGTGCACACCTATGGCGACATCAGCCTGGACCGCAGCAAGCGCACCGTGACACGCGCGGGCACACGCGTGGCCCTGAGCGCGCACGAGTACCGCACGCTGCTGGCCCTGCTGGAGCGGCCCGGCCACGTGGTCACGCGCGATCACCTGGAAGACGTGGTGTACGGCACCACCTCGGCGATTGAAAGCAACACCATCGCGGTTTTCATCCACCAGCTGCGCCGCAAGCTGGGCGAGCACCTCATCACCACCGTGCACGGCCAGGGCTACATGATCGGCGAGGCCAAGCCGTGAAGTTATGGCCCGCCAGGTCGCTCAAGGGGCGCGTGCTGTGCGTGCTGGGCATCACCATCCTGCTGTGCTGGGCCGGCGCGCTTGCGGTGCTGACGGTGTACACCCTGCGCGGCCAGAACAGCATCTGGGACAGCAAGCTGCAGGCCATAGGCACCAAGATATTGATGTCGATCCCGAGCGGCAAGACGATGCAGCCTTTCGGCCAGCGTCTGCGGCTGCGCGACGAGGCCATGCCGCGCGACGCGAACCTCACTTTTCAAGTCTGGACGGAGCGCAAAAACCTGATTGTGGGCGCTCCGGACTCACCGCCGACGGCGCTGCAACCGACATTTGCCGACGGTTTTTCCAGTGTCTCCATCAACGGCATCCACTGGCGGGTGTTCTCGCTGGCCGACAGCACCGGCCAGGTCAACGTGCAGGTGGCCATGCGGCACGACGTGATCGATGGAGAAATACAGCGCAAGACTTTTGGCGCGCTGGGCCTGACCACCACACTGTTAGCCGTGGCGGGGCTGCTGATGTGGTTCGCGGTGGGCAAGTCGCTGCGGCCGCTCACGGCGCTGGAGGCCGCCGTGCGCAGCCGCCGCAAGTTTGACCTGACACCGCTGCCGGTGGCGCAACTGCCCAATGAAATCCGGCCGCTGGTCGAGTCCTTCAACCACCTGCTGGATCAGCTGGACCAGGCCATGCAGGGCGAAAGGCGCTTTATCGGCGACGCCGCCCACGAGCTGCGCACGCCGCTGTCGGCCTTGCAGGCGCAGGCCCAGGTGGCGCTGCGTGCCGCCACGGTCACCGAAAAAGACGCGGCCCTGGTCAAGCTGCTGGCGGTGGCTGAGCGCAGCACGCGTTTGTCAGATCAGCTGCTGGACCTGGCGCGCATGGACTCGGGCGTGAACGCGCCGCAAAAAAACCTGGCCGACCTGAGCGAGCTCATCATGCATGTGAGCCAGGAGTTCGACATGCAGGCGCAGCAGCAGCGCCGCAGCATCATCCTGGCGCTCACGCCCTCCCCGATTGAATGTGATGTCGACGAGATCGGCATTCTGTTGCGCAACCTGCTGGACAACGCGCTGCGCTACACCCCCGAAGACGGGCGCGTGAAGATCAGTTGCGGCTATGGCGAAGAGGACGGCAGAGGCCACGTCTGCCTGGAAGTGGCCGACGACGGCCCCGGCGTTCCCGAGGCGGAGCACGAGGCGATCTTCCGGCGTTTTCACCGCGTCGCGGGCAACAACGGGCGCGGCAGCGGCATCGGCCTGTCGCTGGTAGCAGGCATCGCGCAGCTGCACGATGCAAGCATCAAGACCGGCCCGGGGCTGGAAGGCCGAGGGTTCAGCGTGCGCATCCTCTTCCCGCTACCGGCCTCGGCTTCAGGTGGGGCTGAGGTGGTGCCTGCGCAGCCAGCTTAGGCTGTGTATCCAGCCGCGCCAGACGATTTTTTTCACCAGATAAGTCGTGTCGGTTTGCATGGTTCATGACTCCTTGAGGATGCCGGATCACCATCTCGGTGCAGGGCTGCGATCCGGCAGCAGCCCCGCAAGATTCACACCTGTTTCGTCCTCAAAACAGATATTTACAGGTGATTAAAAACGGTAGAGATACCCGACGCGCACGCTACTTTGGGTCGAGCGCTCAACCAGCGGGCTGTCCTTGATGCTGGAGCCCAGGCTGGTGGTGCTCAAGTCCAGGAAGATGGTTTGCTTGGGCGCGATCGCGTAGCCCACACGCACGCCGGCCTCCAGGTTCACCGCAGAGCCGCCCTGATAGAAGGGCCGGCCCGCGCGCACCTCGGCAGCGTTCACGCCGTAGTAGTACGACACATATTTGTCGTCCAACCGCGTGGCGGCCAGGCGGGGCGTGATGTCAAACGAGCCGGCCTGGAAGCGCCGGTCCACCGTCAGCTTGAATTTGGTGCCCTTGCTGTTGCCGGAGGCGTCGCCCAGCAGCTCGGCCGACAGGTTGGCGATGTCGTTGCGCCAGATGGCGGCGCCGCCCAGCCAGATGCCGTCTTTGCGCTCGTCCATGCCGGCCAGAAAGGGCGAGTCGCCGGCTTCATAGCCTTCCATCGAATAGCGTGCGCGCAAGCGGAAGGACACCGGGCCGGCCGACGGCAACTTCACATCAAGGCCCGGGCCGAAGATGCTGACCCATTTGTTTTCATAGGTGACCAGCGGGAGCGCCTTGGTTTTGTTGTCGATGCCGCGGTAGGGCTTCTTCTCGACGCCCACGGCCAGGCCCAGCCCCCAGGAGGACTCCTCATTGGCGGTGGATGACGGGGCCTGCGCGCGCGCCGGCTGCTGCGCGAAAGCCGCGAGCAGGAAGAGCGAGAACAGGGGGAGCGGTGCCCGGGCGAGCTTGCCGGTCTGCTTTGCGGATTGTTTGCCCGCGCGGGTGATGCGCGACGCGGGCTTGACGGTTTGGCGCGGTACGTTGGGTTGGGTCATCTTCAGGTTCTCCAGGGTTAAAAAAGCAAAGGATCAAGGGATGGGTCAAGGTGTGAAGGGAAAGTCACAGCCCGAAAAATTCGCAGGCAGCCTTGGGCGCGTCCAGCGCAGTGGTCTTGCGCCCCAGCAGGCGTGCCGCCCGGGCATGGGGATGCGGAATGACATGGCCGCCGCCCAGCACCGAATACAGCACCACCTTGGGCTCGCGGCCCGCTGTCCAGGTCTGCTTCACCACCCGTGTGGGGTCCGGGAAGTCACCCGGCCCGAGCTCCTGCGTCTGAGCCAGGTGGGCGCCATGGAGCCGGGCAAAGTGGTTGGCCGAGGCGCGCGCGGACAGCACTGCGCCGCGGTCGCCAAAGCCGAAGAGCGTGACGCGCCCGCCGTCATAGGGGTTGATGGGGTCGTCGGTTCCGTTCACCAGCATGGCCGGTATCGCATGGCCCGGGGGTGAGGCCACGGCGTTTTCTGGCGCAGGGATGCCGGCTGCGACCATGGCGATGGCCGCCATGCGCGGGGGCGCTTCTTGCGCCAGGCGAAACGCCATGTGCCCACCACCCGAGTAACCGAAGACAAACACGCGCTGCGGGTCAATGGCGTGCATGGCGACCATGCCGTCGATGACGGCGGCGATGAAGGCCGCATCGTCAATGCCTCGCACGCTAGCCGGATGGCGCGCCGGCTTGCGGCCGTCGTTCCAGTGTTTGCCGAAAGCGTTGGGATAGGCCACGGCAAAGCGCCGCTGGCCTGCCAGCCGCTCAAAGGCAAAGCCGGTGGCTTTTTGCATGGCCCGCGCGTCCTGGCCGGAGCCGTGAAGCACGATGACCAGCGGCGAATGGGGCTGCAGGTATTGGGGCGCGTGGGCAAGGTAAGAGCGCGCATGCCCGTCAAACTCCAGGCTGCATGCGGCTGTTTCAGATACCACGTCGAACGGCGCCGCTGCCGGTGCATACAGCCAGTAAAAAGCCGCGCTGCCGGCGAGCACCAGGGCGAGCGTCAATGACAGGGCGGCGAACATGGGCAGCGAAGCCATCAGTTGCCTGTTGCCGCCGCCGGCAGGTTCTGCACAATTTTTCGATCCAGCATGGTGGCCCTTTCAACAGCCTCGTGACCTTGTGATTGACCTTGTGGTCACGATGGAGCGAATGGTGCCGATGCGAATTTAAGGACTTGTTAGCGGTATTAAGAAATCGTTAAGCAGGGGCTTTGCGGGACACATTCATGTGATGTAGGACAATTGGGGCATCACGGGGCCGCGTCCCCGCAGCGTTCGCCCCCGCGTCCAGCAGCGGCACATCGCCCGCCGCCTGCCCACCCCCAACACGAGATATCCATGCCACTACCCGCCGCCCCCGACCGCAAACCCAATGTGCCCGCCAGCCGGCTCGCCGCCTCGGCACTGAAAGCCAACAACGAACTGCTGTTTAAAGGCGTGCTGTGCCTGCTGATCGGTGCGGGCGTGCTGGTGTCGCCCTACTTCATCACCTCGCCGGGCATGCAGTCCATCGTGGCGCAGTCATCGTTGGTGGGCTGGTTTGCCGTAGTGCTGGGCGCGGCGTTTGTGGGCCTGTATGCCCGCCGGCGCATGGCTGCTTCCTCCAAACCCTGACGCGTTTTTTTGCCCGGGCCCATATTCGAAAGCCTAAGAACCTGATTACGATCTAAACGGGCCGCGTTGGGGTGCGATCGGGATGAGTGGGCCGACCGGGCACGCCGCATGGGCTAATGCCCATGCAAGGGCCTGGGTGGCTCAATCGCCCGATTTCACCCCAACCCGGAGGGCAAGTGCCTTCTCGGGCGGTCTGCGGCGTTGCGGCGCTAACCCATAGCCGTGCTATGGGCAGCGCGCCGCGCCTTGCATCCCATCCCGAGAAGGCACTTGCGTGGCCCGTTTAGATCGTAACCAGGTTCTTAATGACCGCGACGCTGCGCTGGCGATATTCAGCGCCCTGCAGCAGCGCGCCGCTGCCGCCGGCATCACCCTGCGCGCACCGCCGCTTGAGCCCGACAGCTGCTGCGGGCGTGGCTGCAACGGCTGCGTATGGGAAGGCTGGTGGGGCGCGGTGGACTACTGGCGTGAAGACGCCGAAGAGGCTTTGCTGAAGCAGGCCGCCCGCCAGGTTACGTAAACGCCAACATAGCGTTACCCGCCGTTCACACAACGCTGCCAAACTGCTCCCATGACTTTGAGGAGCTTTTTTTGAACGACAGCCATCAACCCATTCCCCCCGGGAAAACCCAAACCAATACCGCCATCAGCCGGCGCAACTGGCTGGCCGCCGGCATCGCCAGCGCGGGCGCCGCAGGGCTGATGACCACGGGCACGAATGCAGCCGGCAGCGCGGTCACCTTGCCACTCACGGCGCAGGCTACTGAAGGGCCCTACTACTTCGACGCCGCCAAGGTGCGCGCCGACATCACCGAAGGCCTGCCGGGTGTTCCGCTGGAAGTGCGTTTCGTCGTGATGGATGCTTCGGGTGCACCCTTGCCGGGCCTGCGTGTCGACATCTGGCACTGCAATGCTGCAGGTCTTTATTCAGGCTATGCCGGCCAGGGCGACAACCGGCGCACCAGCACGGTGGGTGCGACATTTCTGCGTGGCACGCTGATGGCCGACGCGGGTGGTATTGCCGCTTTTCACACCGTCTATCCCGGCTGGTACGAGGGCCGCACCACGCACATTCATTTCAAGGTGCTGGGCGGCGCGCGCCCGGTGCTGACCTCGCAGTTCTTTTTACCCGATGCGCTCAGCGAGTTTCTCTACACCAGCCTGCCCGACTACAAGCGCGCGCAGGTGCGGCAAACCTTGAACCGCAATGACGGCATCGCGCTGATGGCGGGCAGCACCGTGCTGGGTGCTGTGCGTGAAGAAGCAGACCGCTATGTGGCCACATTGAATCTGGTGGTGAATCCGCTGGCTGGAGCAGCCACCGGCGCGGCGCAGGGAATGCCAGGTGAGCGGCGCGGCCCGCCCCCGGGTGGCATGGGCGGCCCCGCGCGAGGCAACGCGCTGGACCCCGCCACCCGCCTGTCGGCTCTGGTGCCAGGCAAGCGGCGCTGACTTACAGGCTAATACCGTGGTCTATTGCTACGGTCCGTTGCTCTCTATTTGATAGCTGCTTGCCTATGCAGCGACTGGGCTAGAGGGCTATTTGATTCAAATAAATCAAATCGCCACAGCTTCGCGGCCCGGCATGCCCAGGCGTTCGGCCGACACGTATTGCTGCCGGTACACCTCAAAAGGCATGGTGTCCGAGGACTCGATCTTTTTTTGTTCCTGGATGGAAGACTCGGTCAATGCGGCAAAGCGCGCGAGCTGGTCCGCAGTGAGCGGCTGCGCCTGCAGGATGGCTTGTGTTTTCTGCGACTGCGCACGCACAAAACCGACGAATGAGTTGTCATGCCCGGCGGCCATGGCTGCCAAAACGCGGGCCGACGGCAAGGTGGATGGGTCCAGCAACGCAGCGCTGGCAGCGCTGAGGGTGTCGCTGTAGAGCGTGCCGCCATGCGCGGCATCAAGCGCCGCTGCGATGGGCCCGCACTGGGCCACGACTTCGGCGCCCCAACCGGTCAGCGTGACTTCTTGTCCGCCACGCTTGAGCTTGAGGCCCGGTTCGCGGCCGCGCGCGGCTGTCTGGTGCTGGTTGTGCTTGAGTTCGGCGATCTCTTGCGGCGTGTCTTTGGGGCTGTCGCTGAGCAGGCAGTGCAGCAAAAACACATCCAGAAAGCGCATGGTCTGCGCATTGATGCCGACGGTCTCGAAAGGGTCCAGGTCCATCAGGCGCACTTCGATGTATTCGACGCCGCGCTCGCGCAGCGCATGCAGCGGGCGTTCGCCGGGGTAGATCACGCGCTTGGGGCGGATGGTGCCGTAGAACTCGTTTTCAATCTGCAGCAAAGTGGTGGCCAGCTGGTTGTAGTCGCCGCCCGGGTTGCGGATGCCGACGGCTTCATAAGCCGGATAAGGCCGCGTCAGTGCGTCTTGCAGCGAGGCGCCGTAGCCGTCCAGGCTGTTGTAGCTCACGGCGAGCGAGGCCTGCGCATCACTCTGGTAGCCCAGGCGCCCCATGCGCAGCGAGGTGCCGTGCGGCATATACATAGTGCCGCTGTTCAGCGTCTGCAGCTCGTGCTGGCGGCCGGCGACGAAGCTCGAACACACCGCGGGCGACGCACCAAAAAGATAGAGCAGCAAAAAGGCGTGGCGGCGGAAGTTGCGGATCAGCGCGAAGTACCGTTCGCTGCTGACGCCCGGCAGCGACCAGTTGTAGTGGATGCCCGAGATCGTCTGCATGCGCCGGCCGTAGCGGTGCGACAGGCCCATGCGGTAGACGCTTTTGGCGCGCCCGACGTTGGACGAGCCAAAACGGGCGATGGGAATGGTTTCGTCGGTTGGCAGGCCGCAGGGCATGCTGGACACCCAGAGCATCTCGTCGCCCAGCGCTTTCATGGTGCCGTAGGTGAACTGGTGCAGTTCGGTGAGTTCCTGCAGGGTGGCTTCGGGGCTGGCGTGCGCGCCGGTGACGAGCTCAACCTGCGATTCGCTGAAATCCGTGGTGATGCTGGGGTGCGTCAGGGCCGAGCCCATGGCGGCCGGGTGCGGCGTGAGAGCCAGGCCGCCGCCGGGCTGGGCGCGCAGGCTTTCTTTTTCGATGCCCCGGCGCATGCCCTGGAGCCGCGCCGGGGTGAGCGCTTTCAGGCGGTCCTGTAGCGGGCCCGCAGGCACCTGCAACTTGGTCATATCGTCATTCCCCCAGAGTCTTGAATTGGCGTGGAAGTTATCACAGCACGGCGCTTTGCGCTGGCGCCTCCGGGCTTGCCAGCACAGTCCGGGTGGGGTCTGGCGGGCGCCGCGTGCACGTTGACGGGATTTGGGCCATACGCCTGCCGTTTATGCACAAATCCACACTTTAGTCTTTTGATTGTGGAAAGCGAGCGACGCCGGCGGGCGAACTTGCAGAAACATCCTTGACTTGTCAGATGACCTGAACGACGATAAAAAACATTCAGTAACATATTGCTTTTTAGTCAACTTTCGCATACAGACGCAGGTTTGCGAGGGGCGCGGCGAAAAGCAAGGCACGAACCCGCACCAAAATGAAAAAATTGATAGCCAGCCTGTTTGGCGGACCCTCCAAGGCCACGGAGTCCAAACGGGCGCCTGCGTCCAGCCGGGACAACCCGCTCACGATCGAAGACGGCTCGGACAATGCCACGCGCCGTCAGCTGGTGCAGGTGCTGCTGCGCGACGCGCTGCGCAAATACGGCATTCCGCCGCGCTGGATCGACTGCCAGATGATGCTGGTGTCCAGCCGCAGCCGTGGCCCCGGCATGTATGTGCGGCTGGTCGTGCGCCAATGGGACGACCGCCTGCTGAACTACGCTCACGCTTTCCAGACCGCGCTGATGGTGGAGATCACCCGCTTTGAGCCCCAGGCTTCCCAATGGCTGCACGGCATTTCATGGCAGCTGGAAGTGACCGACAGTTGCCCCTATCGCACCATGCCTGAAAAGGCCTATTGGGCCGATCCAGTTAAACAGCCGCCACAAATATCCCGCGTATCACCCTCATTTCCCATAGCCCCCCTGTTCCCGGCCGAACCCGAAGCTCCCGCTGTGTCATCCGCACAGCCCGTTGCGCCCATGACTGCAGCTGCTGCTGCGGCCGCGGCTGTGCCCATCCTCGCGTCCCTGGCGCAGAAGGCAGCACCTGCCGAGGCCCCACTGGCATCCCGGGCGGCGGCATCGGGCCCAGACAGCGATGCAATGAAAGACCTGGAGCGTCTTTTCAAGATACGCGACCAGGAGCTCAGCAAGGGCGGCGAAGGCGGTCCGGCTGTCGGCTACGAGTCGACCCAGCCCTCTCCGCTGTAGTTTCAGGTTCCGGCCTTCCATCGGCCTTTCGGGCCTCGCCTGCAACGCGCCGGGCGCTGGTGTACGCTTGGCGCCAATGAGCCCACCCCCTTCACCGCCGGCCCCCGCCGCCGCGCAAGACCCTTCCTCCCTGCCCGACTCGCGCTACGCGGTGATGCGGCTGGTCATCACACTGGCTCTGATGACCGTGGGCTCCAGCGGCATGTACGTGATCGCCGTGGTGCTGTCCGCGGTGCAGGCCGAATTCGGCGTCTCGCGCGCCGACGCCTCACTGCCCTACACCTTCTTGATGATCGGCTTCGGCATTGGCGGCGTGATGATGGGCCGGCTGGCCGACCGCTTCGGCGTGATGGTGCCGCTCCTGATAGGCGGCGTCGGCCTTGGCCTGGGTTTTGCTCTCGCGGCGATGTCCAGCAATGTGTGGATGTTCTCGCTGGTGCACGGCCTTCTCATCGGCTTTCTGGGCTCGGCCGCGACCTTTGCGCCGCTGCTGGCCGACACCTCCTTGTGGTTTGTGCGCCGGCGCGGTTTTGCGGTGGCGGTATGCGCCAGCGGCAACTACCTGGGCGGCGCGATCTGGCCGCCCATCGTGCAGCACTTTGTCGAAACGGTGGGCTGGCGGCAGACCTACCTGGGCCTGGGCCTGTTCAGTTTTGTGGCCATGACGGCGCTGGCCCTGCTGATGCGCAAACGCCCGCCTGTGGCCGTGGCTGCTGCCGTAGGCAACAGCGGCATCGCGGCCACCGTCAGCAGCATGCCCTTCGGCCTCACCGTGGGCAAGGCACAGCTGCTGCTGTGCGTGGCCGGTGTGGCCTGCTGCGTGGCCATGGCCATGCCGCAGGTGCACATCGTCTCGTACTGCACCGACCTGGGCTACGGCGCGGCGCGCGGCGCCGAAATGCTGTCGCTGATGCTGGCCTGCGGCGTGGTGAGCCGGCTGGTGTCGGGCGCCATCTGCGACCGCATCGGCGGACTGCGCACGCTGATGCTGGGCTCGGTCCTGCAGGGCATTGCGCTGCTGCTGTTTTTGCCGTTTGACGGGCTGGTGTCGCTGTACCTCATTGCCGCGCTGTTCGGCCTGTTCCAGGGCGGCCTGGTACCGGCTTACGCGATCATCGTGCGCGAGTACTTCGAGCCCGCCGAAGCCGGCGCACGCGTGGGCACGGTCATCATGGCCACGCTGCTGGGCATGGCGCTGGGTGGATGGATGTCGGGCAAGGTGTTTGACCTGACGGGCTCGTACCACGCGGCCTTCCTCAACGGCATTGCGTGGAACCTGCTGAACTTCAGCATCGCGTTTTTCCTGCTGTGGCGCGTGCGCAAGATGGCGCGGGGCACGCCCACCGGGCAGCCGGCCTGAGCGCACCACGCAGGAGATTTGCTATATTTTTTATAGCGTGTAGCCAAGGCAGCACCTGGGCTAGAGCCATTTTTCTTATAAATCTCAGGCCAGAACGCGCTGCAGCCACTCTTCCAGGTCGGCCACTTCTTCGGGGCACACCGAATGCTCCATCCGGTACTCATGCCAGTCCACCTGGTAGCCCATGGCGGTGAGCGCGTCGCGCGAAGCCGTGGCGCGCGGCAGGATCACCACGCCGTCGTGCGAGCCGTGCGCCAGGAAGATGGGCGTGCCCTGACTGGCGGCGCTGCGCTCGGCGGTGGTCTTGTCGGCCAGCGGCAGGTAGCCTGACAGCCCTGCGATGCCCGCCAGGCGCTCGGCGTGGCGCAGGCCCGTCATGAGCGCCATGGCGCAGCCTTGCGAAAAGCCCGCCACCACGATTTTGTTGGCCGGAATGCCGCGCGACTTTTCATGTTCGATCAGCGCGTCGATCTCAAGCTGCGACTTGCGCAGCCCGGCTTCGTCCTGGCGGGTGACGAGGTCGGCGCCCAGCAGGTCGTACCAGGCGGGCATGACATAACCGCCGTTGATGGTGACGGGGATCTGCGGTGCATTGGGGAAAAGGTAACGGACCGGGCCCACATCCCGAAGGTCGATCTGCTCGGCAATCGGCAGGAAGTCGCGCCCGTCCGCCCCCAGGCCGTGCATGATGATGATGGTGGCGACAGGGTTGTCGCCCGTCTGGGCTTCGATGACTTGAAGGGACATGCGTTGATCCGGTGAGGGTTGGTCAAGAAGGGATTGCGAGAAAACGGGAAAGGCCAAAGCCATGCGGGATTTTAGGCGGCGGCCCCGGGGGGCGGGCAAGCGCCCTTGCCGCACCACAGCGGGTGGGTTAGTATTTTTGGTCAGCATTTTCTGACGCGTGCCGGAGATTCGAATGAAACTCATCATCGCCGCCGTGGCGCTTGCCACATCCTCACTGGCCTTTGCCCACAACTGCCCCAACGAGATGAAGGCCATCGACGCCAAACTCGCCACCAGCCCCAAGCTGTCGCCCGCCGACATGACCAAAGTGAAAGAGCTTCGCGCCGACGGCGAGAAGTTTCACAAGGAAGGCAAGCACGACGACTCGATGAAAGCGCTGGGCGGCGCCAAGAAGCTGCTTGGTATCTAAGCCGTCCGCTTTCGTCAGTCCCGGTTTTAGCCGGGCTGACCTGCGCCCATCGCCAAGCCCGCGATAATTTCCCTGCCGGCCGCCCCTTTCGGGCGGCCTCAGGAGAAATCGGGATGACCTCTTTGACGGGACTGAATTACTGCCAGGTGGATGTCTTCACCCATGAAGCGCTGGCCGGCAACGGGCTGGCCGTGTTCCTGCCAGAGAGCCCCCTGCCCGCCCGCGTCATGCAGCGCCTGACCATCGAGATGCGGCAGTTTGAAAGCATTTTTTTGACGCCCGACGGCCCCGGCAGCCGCTTTGAGGCGCGTATTTTTACGATGGAAGAAGAGCTCGATTTCGCCGGCCACCCCTTGCTGGGCGCGGCGGGCCTGCTGCATCACCTGCATGCGCCGCAGCAAGCCGAGGCCGAATGGACGCTGATGCTGGGCACGCGCGCGGTCAAGCTCGGCACCACGCGGCATGAAGGCAAGCCCGGAACCTACGACGCCAGCATGAACCAGGGCGCGGCCAGCTTTCAACCCGCGCTCAGCCGCGCCGACAGCCGGCCCTTTCTTGCCGCGCTCAATCTCGAAGAGGCGCAACTGGATGTGCGCTTTCCGCTGCAAGTCGTATCGACCGGCCTGCCCTATCTCTTGGTGCCTGCGGCCGGCGGCCTGGAGCGCGCGAAGATCGTGCACCCCGATTTCGAGGCACTGCTGGCCACCGTGGGCGCCAAGTTCGCCTACGTGCTGGACGTGGCGGCGCGCGAAGGCCGCACCTGGGACAACGCAGGGCTGGTCGAAGACATTGCCACCGGCAGCGCCGCCGGACCGGTGGGGGCCTACCTCAGGCACCATCGCGCCGCAACGGCCGGCGAAACCATCATTCTTAAACAGGGCCGCTTTGTCGGCCGCCCCAGCAAAATCACAGTGGCAGCCAACACGGTCGGCGAAATGCTGGTCAGCGGCGGCGTGGTGGTGCTGGCGCACGGCAGGCTTGTCTGAAGTCTTGCGGCAAGGGGCCGGTACGCTGGAGAACCTGTTTACGATCTAAACGGGTTCTTACAGCGGGTTACCCGCACATCCTTCACCAGCGGATAAGGTGACCGGTAACGCTGCATTGCGGCAAACCGGAGTCCGCCATGAACATGCCCACAAGCTCACTTGAGCTCGAACTTCCGCGCCCGCCGGTTGGATCGCCATCACCGTCCCGCGGGGAAGGCGTGCAGGCGCCGCACCGGGCGCCGCCGCTTGCAGGCGCCGCGCCGCCGGGCGAGCTGGCCCTGAAAACCAGGGCGGAGTGTCCCGGCTGCCTTTCAGCCTCCCTCAGCCTGGTTTACGAAGAGCCCTATACCGGCGCGGGTGTCCAGGCCTACCTTTCAAGGCATTACGAAGGCCACGCGTCGGGCACCGCCGACCCGGGCATCTACGCGCTTGCCCGTTGCAACCGCTGCGGCCTTGCCTTTCAGCAGCAGGTGCCTGGCGCGCACCTGCTGGGCGAAATCTACAACGGCTGGGTTCCGGGCACTGAACTGGAGCGCGAACACCGCAACTACAGCCTGGACGAATACCGTTACCTGGCTGAACAGGTGCAGTTCATCATTCAATACTTCGGGCTTTCACCGGGCGAGCTGGACGTGCTCGACTTCGGGTTCGGCTGGGCGCACTGGTCGAAGATGGCGATGGGATTCGGCTGCAATGTGTGGGGCGTGGAGCTGTCCGAGGAACGCGCCCGCCACGGTGCATCCGTTGGGCTGCGGGTAGTTAGCCTGGCCGACTTGCCAGCCAGGAGATTTCGCTTCATCAATACGGAGCAGGTCTTTGAACATCTCACAGAGCCCAGGCTGGTGCTCGAAAAACTGCGCGACGCACTCTCAGGTGACGGGATCATCAAGATCAGCGTTCCCAACGCGGCATCCGTACTGAAAAAAATCAGCCAGGGGGAAAAATTCGGCGCGCTTTCGGCCGACGATCAGATGCCCATTGCCCCGCTTGAACACATCAATGCGTTCACGCACGACTCACTGGTCGCCTTCGGGAAAGAATTCGGCCTGAAGCCTCTGCGCCCCAACCTTTTGCGGCTCTATAACAGCGCCTCGGGCCTGCTCCAACCCAGGAACCTGGCTCGGGTCATTGCCCGTCCCGTTTACCGGCACATTTTTCCGCGCACCACCTTTGTGTATTTTGTGCGGGCCTAGAAGCGCCGTTGCCCCCTACCGTGGCGCTGGCATGGCCGGCTTCTGCAGGTGCTGAATCCGCAGTGCCGGCGGCCGCGTACTTTTCACGCGGACTGCGGCATGATGGTTGCTCACAATTTGACATCAGGCATCCAGCATCCGGCATGCCCCGCATCCGTTCCGAGGAGGAGAAACCATGAGAGCCCATTCCCACTCTATTGCCGTGCACGCCCGCCGGCTGCTCGCCGCCGCTGGCGCCGTCATCGCGCTGCTGATGGCCGCGGCGCCGGCCCATGCGGATTCGCTGCCTGCGGCCGACGAGAAAAACGTGCGCGCCGTTGTGCAAAACCAGCTGGCGGCCTTTGCCAAAGACGATGCGGACAAGGCGTTTTCGTTTGCCGCTCCCAATGTGCGCCAGGCCGTTGGCAGCGCCGCAGGCTTTATGGCGATGGTGCGCAGAGACTACCCGGTGGTGTACCGCCCGGCCTCGGTGGCATTCCTCAAGCCCGACGGCAAAGAGGGCCAGGCCATCCAGCGCGTGCACATGACTGACGCCGCGGGCGATGCCTGGATGGCCGTCTACAGCCTGGAGCGGCAGAAAAACAAGGCCTGGCGCATCACCGGCTGCGTAGTGGTGGAAAACAGAGGTCGGATGACTTGAGGCCTTGTTTTTACAAGTAATTACATATCTCGAGTGCTGGCCTGAAGCCCGCTTCGCCCTCCCTCATCACTCCCTCGGCCTGCCGCAAAAAAGCGCTGTTTCACCCTGTGCCGCCGAGGCGACACCACTGATCCTGATCAATCACGTTTTCATGAAAAAGTACCGGTTTTCAGCCCACCGGACAGCTTGACTTGCGGGTACGACAGGCAGAGCATTGATAACACTTTGTAACATTTATCAATTCCGCGTGATGAGTGAGACAAGCCCCCAATGACCAGGATTTATTGAACAAGCGCGGGACGAGGGGAAATGCCATGAATCTCAGCCTCCAGCACCTGTTCGGCATCAAAAGCCACGCAAAGCCGGCGATCAAAGCCAGCCACCCGCCGCACGAAGGCCCCGCCACCATTGAAGACGGCTCAGCCAATTCTCTGCGCCGGCAGTTGATCCAGGTATTGCTGAAGGACTCCATGCGCCGCCACGGCATTCCGATGCACTGGCTGGACTGCCAGATGCTGCTGGTGTCCAGCCGCAGCCGAGGCGAAGGCATGTACCTGCGCATCATCATGAAGCAGTGGGACCTGCGCATGCTGACCTACGCGCTGGCGTTTGAAAAATCGCTGGTGATGGACATCACCCGTTTTGAGCCGCATGCCAGGGATTGGCTGTATGGCATCTCCTGGCAGTTTGACATCGGCGACAGCTGCCCCTACCGGCACCTGCCCGACCGCCACTTGTGGGAGAGCCATTCCGCCAAGGCCGGAGCCCCAGGCGAAGTCAAGCAGGACCTGGCCCGCATGTTCGCCATACGGGACGCCGACATGCTGATGCGCGGCGCCGACGCGGCCTACCCCGCCGGCAACTACGACAAAACGCAGCCGCAGGTATTGCCGCCGCGCTGAGCCCCGGCACCAACGCCGCTCACGGCATCAATAGGTGCCGATGTAGTCCTTCTTGCCGATTTCCACGCCGTTGTGGCGCAGGATGGCATACGCCGTCGTGGTGTGGAAAAAGAAATGCGGCAGGCCGTAATTGAGCAAATAAGACTGGCCGGTAAAGCGCTTTTCCTTGGGGGTGCCGGCCTGCGTCACGATCTCGCGCGTGGCGGCTTCATCAAATTTCGCCACGTCCAGTCCTTCGACGAAGGCAAGAATCGTGTCGATACGTGCCTGCAGTTCGGCAAACGTCGTTTCCTTGTCCTCGATCTTGGGCACTTCCACGCCGGCCAGCCGGGCCGACACGCTTTTAGCGAAGTCGCTGGCGACCTGGACCTGGCGCAGCAAGGGAAACATGTCCGGGAAAAGGCGCGCCTGCAACAGCGCATTGGGGTCGATGTTTTTGGCGGAAGCGTGGGCTTCCGCCTTGGCCAGGACGCCTTTCAGGCCGCCCAGCATCTGCTTGAAGACGGGAATGGACGTGGTGTAGATGCTGCTGGTCATGAAATGCTTTCTGTGAAGGATGGATGGCCGGGACGGCAGCGCGGCGCTGCGGGGCCAGACGCATTCTCGCCGGGTTCGGCTACGGCTGCTTTAGAGGCCTAGAGGCCGCAATCTCCCGCGGACCCTGTATGCCCCCAACGTTTTGCGCTTCTTTTTACATTCAGGCATTGACCGCCTCTCTTATGCTGATGGCGGCGTAGGACGCAGCCGCGAACCGCATTGATCGCAGATGGAGGCTCCTAAGATAAAAGTGCGGGGCTGCGGCCTGCAGCCGCTTTCGCAATGACCTCGCAATGAAAGGGCACGATCATGCACACCACCCACAAAATCCACAGAACCCTCATCGCCCTCGCGGCAAGCGGCGCCGTGCTGCTGTGCGGCGGCCTCGCCATGGGCCAAACGGCCAGCGGCACGACCACCAGCACCGCAACCAGCAACCCGGAAGGCGCCAGGCTGGCGGCCAACTACAGTGCCTTCGCCGGCTCCCCGGAGAACGCCCGGTCTATGGTCAACGGGCTTCGCACCGGCACCAGCATCACACTCGGGCCCAGCCCGACAGGCCCCAACTCGACAGCGCCCTCGGCCAGCCTGTCCCCCGCGACGGGCAAGATGGGCTACGGCAACGTCAACATCGCCATCTCCCTCGCTAAAACCTCCCTGGCCCAGCAAGGCATCACCAACCCGACGCCGGGGCAGCTCTCGGCCGCACTGGGCGGGGTGCTGGGGCAAAGAAGCCAGGGCGTGGGCTGGGGCCAGATCGCCAAAGGCATGGGCGTGACGCTGGGCTCGGTCGTCAGCGCATCGCACACCGACAAGAGCGGCAAACCCTCCAGCCATGCGGCCAAGGCAGACGCCGTGGCAAAAGCCGACATTGGGAGCAAGGGCCTGGGCTTCGGGAAAGATTCCGGCAAGGGCGGCGGCCACGCCGGTGGTAACGGCGCAGGCAACGCGGGCGGCAACGGCGGCGGTAATGGCGGAGGCAACGGAGGCGGAAACGGCGGTGGCGGTGGTGGTGGGAACGGCGGCGGAAACAAATAAGGCTGCCACCACAGTCAACCCCCTCTCAAGCCCTCGTGGCTATCAAGTACCGCCGAATCATCCGATCCGGCGGTTTTTTTTGTCCGGCTTGCTGCCGGGTCTCTGAGGGAATCCCACCCGTGCGCAAAATAGTATGCTGTCATACAATTTTTCACCCGCCCGCAGCTCCCATTTATTGTTTTGCATGGCCCCCTGCCGCTGCCCAGAAGGCCCCGGCATCGCGCCGTCCCATAAAGGCCCACCATGAACGCCCCACTTCCCAACGCCACCCACAGCGCCGTGCAGGCCGCCGACCTGGCCGCCCTGCCGCTGATCGAAAAATGGGTGTCCTTCGCCTCCGTCTCGCGCGACAGCAACCTTCCTCTTCTCGATTGGACCCAGGCGCGGCTCGAAGCGCTGGGCATTGAATGCCGGCGCACCTACGACGACAGCGGCAAAAAAGCCAACCTGTGGGCCACGTTGCCCGCGGAAAACGGCGAAACCAAAGTGGGCGGCCTGGTGCTGTCGGGCCATACCGACGTGGTGCCGGTAGACGGCCAGCCCTGGAATACCGATCCCTTCATGGCGCAAATCATCGGTGACAAGCTCTACGGCCGCGGCGTGACTGACATGAAGAGCTATGGCGCCACCGCACTGATGATGGTGCCCGAGCTGCTCAAGCGCAAACTCAAGCGCCCTGTGCACCTGGCTTTCAGCTATGACGAGGAAGTCGGCTGCATAGGCGTGCGCCGCCTGATCGCCGACATGGTGGACCAGGGCTACAAGCCCGCCGGCTGCATCGTGGGCGAGCCCACCGGCATGCAGGTGGTGATCGCGCACAAAGGCAAGCATGCCTACAAGACCTCGGTGCGCGGTTTTGAGGCGCACTCTTCGCTTACGCCGCAGGGCGTCAATGCGGTGGAGATCGCCTGCGAGTTTGTCGCCAACCTCAAGTCCATGCACAAGCGCCTGGTCAAGGAAGGCCCGTTCGACCCGATCTACGACGTGCCGCATACCACCATCCATACCGGCGTGATCGCCGGTGGCACCGCGCTCAACATCATCCCGCGCGACTGCGACGTGACCTGGGAGATCCGTCACCACCACATGAATTCACCGGTGGAATTGTTCAACGAAGCCAAGGACTTTGCAGACAGCCTGGTGCCGGCCATGCAGGCCGTGGCGCCCGACACCGGCATCACCCACAAACTCAACTCGGTGCTGCCCGGTTTTGCGACGGACGCAGACAGCGATATCGCGCAGCTGTGCTTCAAGTGCGCGGACGTGGACGCCAGCTCCGGCGCAGGCAAGGTTTCGTTTGGCACGGAAGCTGCATTGTTCCACCAGGTCGGTGTGCCGACCATCGTGTGCGGCCCCGGCCACATCGCGCAGGCACACCAGCCCAATGAATGGGTCACGCTTGATCAACTGGCATGGTGCGAACGCTTTATGCGCCGCCTGGCCGACGAGATCTGCGTGAACTGATCTCCACTGAAATAACGGCAACCTCTTCCAATCGAAAGACTATTCATGATGCAACGCAGAGATTTCCTGGGCACCGGCCTGGCACTTGCCGCAGGCGGCGCGCTGGCGCAGGCCAACCCCAAGATCGCACGCATCGTGGTGCCTTTTGCGCCGGGCGGCGTACAGGACTTGCTGGCGCGCGCCATGTCGACCGAGCTCGGCCTGGCGTTGGGCCAGACCGTCATCATTGAAAACCGGCCCGGGGCGGGCGGCACGGTGGGCACGGGTTATGTGGCCAAGTCGGCCCCTGACAGCGGCGCCATGGTGCTGGGCGCAGCCAGCCACAACATCGCCGGCACGCTCTACACCAAGCTTGCGTACGACCCGCAAAAAGACTTTGCCCCCATGGCGCACATCGGCACGGCCGACTATGTGCTGATGATCCATCCCGATGTGCCGGCCAAGACGGCCGCAGAGTACATCCGCTACGCCAAGGCCAACCCCGGCAAGCTCAACTACGCAACCGCCGGTGTCGGCAGCGCCACACACCTGTCCATGGCCTACTTCAACGGCCTGGCGGGCATCGACGTGGTGCATGTGCCGCTCAAGGCCACGGGCGAAGCGATCAACGAAGTGATCTCGGGCCGCGCACAGGCCGTGATTGCGGCCAGCATAGGGGCGCTCGCCTTTGCCAAAGACAGCCGCATCCGCCTGATCGGCGTGACATCGCCCAAGCGCTCCAAGTACCTGCCCGACGTGCCGACGATTGCCGAAAGCGGCCTGCCCGGCTACCAGTTCGATTCGTGGTTCGGCCTGCTGGGCCCCGCCGCCACACCGGCTGCCGAGATCAACCGTGTCAACGCGGCCATGGCCAAGGTCCTCAAAGACCCGGTGGTGCTGGAACGCCTCGACAAGCAAGGCATCGAGCCACTGGCCATGAACAATGCCGACTTCGCCAAGCTGCTGGCTGTTGACTACAAGCGCATGGCCGAAGTCGTCAAGGCCTCGGGCGCCAAGGTCGAATAGTTATCAGCGGGTCAGCGCCGGGCAGCCGCCAGGTTCTCGACCAGGAAATCCACAAACGTCCGCACGCGCAATGACAGATGCCTTGCGTGCGGGTACAGCAGGATGAAGGGCCGCGAGCTGCCGCCGAACTGCGGCATCAGCTCCACCAGTTCGCCGCTCTTCAAATCCTTCTCAAGGATGTAGCGGTAGGTCTGCACCAGGCCCGCGCCACTGCGCGCCAGGGTCGCAACGCCCAGCACATCTTCCGAGCAGCAATAGCTACCCGGGGTCGCCACATCGATGTCCTTGCCATCCACCTGAAAAGTCCAGGGAATCCGGCGGCCTGTGCTGGGCAATTCAAACTGAATGCATTCGTGCTTTTGCAAATCGTCCAGCGTCTTCGGCTTCCCCGCGCGCTTCAGGTATGACGGTGTAGCTGCCAGCACCAATTCCGCGTCTTCCAGCTTGCGGGCAATCAGGCTGGAGTCATCGGGTGCGCGGCCGCGTATCGCCAGGTCGTAGCCCTCATCCGCGAAATCGATGTTGCGGTTGCTCAGGTGCACATCGAGCTGCACCTGCGGATACAGCTTGCGAAATTTCGGCAACAGGGGCAGCACGCGGTAATGCGCAAAAGGCGTTGGCATGCTGATGCGCAGCAGGCCGGCCGGCGCGGCCTGCTCGCCCGTCACCAGGCGCTCGGCATCCACCAGCTGCGACAGGGCCTGGCGGCACTGCTCGAAATACACGCGGCCGCCATCGGTCAGCCGGATCTGCCGCGTCGTGCGCACGAAGAGGCGCACGCCCAGCCTTTCCTCCAGCCTCGATATGGAACGGCTCACCGCTGCCGGCGTCACGCTCGCGGCCGCCGCTGCGGCAGTGAAGCTGCTGAGTTCCGCCGCAAGGCAAAAGAGCTCAATGCTGCCCAGCAGCAGGTCATCGAAATTGCGTTTCATGGGTGCTCCTTCTCAGGCTAATTCACCCATTCATTACACCATGTACTAAGTAATTTGAGAAAACCTGTATTTATCTTCTTTGGCCGCATCAATACAGTTCATATCACCGAGACGAACAACACATTCACCCCGGACCCGCGAAGGAATCCGCAACGAAACCCTCGTTATTTCGTTACCCAACAAAGGACTTTTGAAATGAGCAACAGCAACAAAACCGTCGTCATCACCGGCGCCTCCAGTGGCATCGGCTTCGCCCTGGCAGAGGCTTACCTGAAACGCGGCTACAACGTGGTCGGCAATGCACGCACTGCAGCGCGCCTGCAAGCGGCCGCCGCAAAACTCGGCAACCCAGCCAACTTCGTAGGGGTCGAAGGCGACATCGCCCAGGCGGTCACCGCCAAAAAATTGTTTGCGGACGCGATCGCCCGCTTCGGCAAGGTCGACATCCTCATCAACAACGCCGGCATCTTTACGGCCAAGCCCCTGGTTGATTACACCGAGGACGATCTGGAAACGATAGTCGGTACCAACCTGAAAGGCTTCTTCTACCCCTCGCAGCAAGCCGCCAAACACATGGCCCAGAACAAGCAGGGCCATATCGTGACGATCACCGCCAGCATCGCGATGCAACCCACCATGAAAGTGCCGGCACTGCTGCCCGTGCTGATCAAGGGCGGCCTGAACAACGCGACCCGCGCGCTGGCGCTGGAACTCGCTTCGTCCAACGTAAAGGTGTCGGCCGTGGCGCCCGGCATCATCGCCACCCCCATGCACAGCACGGACGAAGGCACCCAGGCTTTCTTCAAGACGCTGGCGCCGACGGCCAGCACCGGCGTCACCCAGGACATCGTTGACGCCGTGCTCTATCTGACCGATGCGCAGTTCACCACCGGCGTCGTACTGGCGGTGGACGGCGGCGCTTCTGCCGGCACCTGGTAATTCTTGATGCCATTCTTTCAACCCGCGGCGACAACGCCAATCACTCAAGGAGTTTCTGCCATGCCCTATGTCAATATCCGCATCACCCGCGAAGGCGCCACGCCCGCACAAAAACTGCAACTGATCGAAGGTGTCACCGACCTGCTGGTCAAGGTGCTGAACAAAAACCCGGCCACCACCTTTGTCATCATTGATGAAGTCGACACCGACAACTGGGGCGTTGCCCGCGAGAACGTGACCACCGTGCGCAAGCGCGAAGCCGCTACAAAAACTGTAGCGGGTTAACCCCCGTGAACGCCTGACCACGGGGCCGACGCGCAACGTCAAGATGGAATAGACTCCCGGTTGGCCGACAGGTCCGTAGAGACACGGACCTGTCGGCGCATGGCATGATTCATGCGTCATCTGTTGCAAAACGGAAGTCGCGAATCGCGGTTTTTGTTCCGGGGAGCACGCCAGACGCCTGACCAAGGGCGCAGTTGCTGACGAAAGCTTGATACATGACCTGGTCCCTCATCGCGCGCGATTCATCGGGTGCGTTTGGCGTGGCAGTAGCCAGCAAATTTTTTGCAGTGGGTGCACTGTGCCCGCATGCCCGCAGTGGTGTGGGCGCGCTCGCCACGCAGGCGCTTCTCAATCCGCTGTATGCCGCGCCGGGCCTGGCCAGTCTTGCCCAGGGCATGGCGCCCGCCGACATCATTGAACGCTTGACCGCGGCCGACGAAGGCCGTGACCATCGCCAGCTGCACCTGATAGGTTTGAACGGCCAGGCCGCTGCCTACACCGGCAGCGCCTGCATAGATTGGTGCGGCCACACCGCAGGTGTTGGCTACTCGGTCGCCGGCAACATGCTGGCCGGCCCGCAGGTGATTGAAGCCACCGCACGCGCTTATGAGGCCAATGCCAATCTCCCCTTTGCCGAAAGACTGATCGTCGCGCTGGCAGCCGGCGAAGCGGCGGGTGGTGACAAGCGCGGCAAGCAGGCCGCTGCCCTTTTGGTCTTTACCACCGAAGACTATTGCGCGCTGGATATCCGTGTGGACGATCACGGGGAACCCATTCAGGAACTGCGCCGCCTCTACGACAAAAGCCTGGAGCGCTACCAGCCCTTCAGCGCCTGCCTGCCCTCGCGCCGAAACCCTGCAGGCATCACCGACCGCGCGGTGATTGAGGCCGAGGTCACACGCTTTCACGCCCAGCGCAGCGGAGCCGCCGCATGACGGTATTGCTGGAGGTAAGCGGCCTGCGCACCAGTTTCAAGCTTGAAGGCGGCGGCGAATTCGCTGCGGTGGACGGCATCAGCTTTTCCGTTGAATCCGGCCGCACGCTGGGCATCGTCGGTGAGTCGGGCTGCGGCAAAAGCGTGACCTCGCTGTCCATCATGGGCCTGCTGCCCAAGGGCCAGGGGCGCGTCTCGGCCGGCTCCATCCGCTTTGAGGGCACAGACCTGGCCACGCTGGGGCCGGACGCCATGCGTGCGCTGCGCGGCAACCGCATGGCCATGATCTTCCAGGAGCCCATGACCTCGCTGAACCCGGCCTTCACGATAGGCGACCAGCTCATCGAAGGCATACGCTGCCACCGCGACATCAGCGCGGCTGAGGCGAGGACCCATGCCATCGACATGTTGCGCCGCGTGCGCATTCCCTCGCCCGAGCAACGCATCGACGAGTACCCGCACAAGCTTTCGGGCGGCATGCGCCAGCGCGTGATGATCGCCATGGCACTGGCCTGCGAACCGCAGCTGCTAATTGCCGACGAACCCACCACCGCGCTGGACGTCACCATCCAGGCGCAGGTGCTGGACCTGATGCGCACGCTGCGCGAGGAAACCGGCACTGCCATCATCCTGATCACGCACGACCTGGGCGTGATCGCCGAGCTGGCCGACGACGTCGCCGTGATGTATTCCGGCAAGATCGTGGAGCGCGCGCCCGTGGCCCGGCTCTTTGCCGAGCCGCAACACCCTTACACCATAGGCCTGCTTGGCTCCATCCCGAAATTGCACCTGGCGCAGGACCGCCTGAACGCCATCGAAGGCCAGGTGCCCACGCCCATGACGCGCATGGATGGCTGCCGCTTTGCGCCGCGCTGCCCCTTTGCCGTGGACAAATGCCGGCAGGAGGTGCCGCCGCTGATGGACATGGGCGACGGCCATGAGGCGGCCTGTTGGCGTGCGCCGCTGGACGCGGGCATGGCTATCCACCACGCCAGCGCAGAGCCCAGCGAGGTGATGCTGTGAGTGCACTGCTTCGCGTCGACAACCTGGTCAAGCATTTCCCGGTGCGCTCGCACTTGTTCAGCCGCTCCAAAGCGGTCGTGCATGCGGTTGACGGGCTGAGCTTCGAATTGAACACCGGCGAAACCATGGCGCTGGTCGGCGAATCGGGCTGCGGCAAATCCACCGTGGGCCGCCTCGTGCTGCGTCTGCTGGACGCGACCTCGGGCCAGGTCTGGTTTGACGGCGAAGACCTGATGGCGCTGCCGGCCGGCCGCATGCGTGCCAAGCGCCGCGAGCTGCAGATGATTTTCCAGGACCCGTATTCCTCGCTCAACCCGCGCATGACGGTGGAGCAAGCGCTGACCGAGCCGCTGGCCTTGCACGGGCTGGCCCGCGGCCGCCACCGCGAGCGGGCCGCCGAACTGCTGGACCTGGTCGGCCTGGCGCCGCAGTATCTGCAGCGCTACCCGCATGAGTTTTCGGGCGGCCAGCGCCAGCGCATCGGCATTGCGCGTGCACTGGCGGTCGAGCCCCGGCTCATCGTCTGCGACGAAGCGGTGTCGGCGCTGGACGTGTCCATCCAGGCGCAGGTCGTCAACCTGCTGCAGGACTTGCAGCGGCGCCTGGGCCTGGCCTATGTGTTCATCGCGCACGACCTGGCTGTGGTCAAACACATCGCCTCGCACGTGGCCGTGATGTACCTCGGGCAGATTGTTGAATATGCGGACAAGCAAAGCTTGTTCGCACAACCCCGCCACCCGTATACGCAAGCCCTGCTGTCGGCGATTCCAGTGCCCGAGCCCGGCCTCAAGCGCGAGCGCACCCTGCTACAGGGCGACGTGCCCAACCCCATCACGCCGCCCTCGGGCTGCCGCTTCAGGACGCGCTGCCCCTACGCGCGCGAACGCTGCGCCGAGGAAGTGCCCGCGCTGCGTTCGCAAGGCGGTCACGCCGTGGCCTGCCACTTCTGGGAAGAGATCAAGGCGCCGGCCGGCATCACGGGCGGCACTGTTGTAAACGAGAGGCTGCTCCGGCTCCAGGCGGCTTTTCATGCGCAAGCGGCCTGATGGAGACCACGATGTTCACACCCCTGACTCAACTATCTCTGACGCAAAGCAGCCATCCAGGCAACCCATCATCGCAACCGACAACCGTGAAGGAAGAATCATGAACAAGAAATTTATGCTGGCCCTGACGCTGGCCGCCACCGCCTGCGTGACGCAGGCCCAGACCCTGCGCATAGGCTTGGCCGAAGACCCGGACGTGCTGGACCCGACGCTGGCCCGCAGCTTCGTGAGCCGCATTGTGTTTTCCTCACTGTGCGACAAACTGGTCGACATCGATGAAAAACTCAACATCGTGCCGCAACTGGCTACGTCCTACCAATGGTCAGCCGACAACAAGGCGTTGACAATGAAGCTGCGCAGCGGCGTGACTTTCCATGATGGCGAAAAGTTCGACGCGGCCGCCGTGAAATTCAACATCGACCGCCATAAAAGCCTCGCGGGCTCCAACCGCCGCGGCGAGCTGGCGCCGGTGACCACAGTGGACGTCATCGACGACCTCACCGTGAAGATCAACCTGAGCGCGCCCTTCTCGCCGTTACTCAGTGTGCTGGCCGATCGCGCCGGCATGATGGTTTCGCCCAAGGCCGCGCAGGCCGCGCCCACCAACTTCGGCACCAAGCCGGTGTGCTCGGGCCCCTTCAAATTCACCGAACGCGTGGCGCAGGACCGCATCGTGCTGGAGCGTTACGCCGGCTACTGGGACAAGGCCAACATCCATTTCGACAAGGTCATCTTCCTGCCCATCGTGGACGCCACCGTGCGCCTGGCCAATCTGCGCTCCGGCCAGCTTGATTTCATTGAGCGCGTGGCGCCTTCCGACATCGCCTCCATCAAGGCCGATAAAAAGCTCGGCTTCTCTCGCATCGTCGAGCTGGGCTACCAGGGCATCACCATCAACACCGGCAAGAGCGACCAGGCGCAGAAGAATCCGCTGGGCCGCGACCCGCGCGTGCGCGAGGCTTTTGAGCTCTCGCTGGACCGTGCCGGCATCGTGCAGGTCGCGATGGACGGCGAAGCCACGCCGGGCAACCAGTGGGTGCCGCCCGCCAATAGTTTCTACGCCAAGAACGTCCCCATTCCCAAGCGCGACATCGCACGCGCCAAACAGCTGCTGAAAGAAGCGGGTGTGCCCAACCCCGTTTTCACGCTGATGACGCCCACCACTTCTGATGCCCAGCGCGTGGCTCAGGTGGTGCAGGCCATGGCCAAGGAGGCCGGCTTCGACGTGAAGATCCAGTCCACCGAATTCGCCACCTCGCTGAACCTGGCCGACAAAGGCCAGTTCGACGCCTATGTGCTGGCCTGGAGCGGCCGCGCCGACCCGGATGGCAATCTCTTCAGTTTCTACGGCTGCAAGCAGCCGCTGAACTACAGCGGCGAATGCCGCCCGCAGTGGGACGAATTGCTGAACCGCTCGCGCAACACGCTGGACACCGCCGGGCGCATCAAGGTGTTTGCCACGCTGGCCGCTGAAGCCGACAAGGTCAAGCCTGTTGTTTACCTGTTCCACCGCAACTGGCTTTGGGCCTACAACAAGAAGATCACCGGCATGCGCACTGTGCCAGACGGCTTGGTGCGTCCCCAGGGTTTGAAGATGTAAAAGCAGGCCGCGCCCGACTCACATGCTCCAGTACTTCCTCAAGCGGCTTGCCGCGATCATTCCGACCGTGTTCTTTGTCACGGTCATCATCTTCGGGCTGCAGCAACTGCTGCCCGGTGATGCCGCGTCGGTCCTGGCGGGTGAAAACCAGGACCCGGAGGTGATCGCCTACCTGCAAAAGAAGATGCACCTCGACGAGCCGCTGCCAGTGCGCTACGCCTACTGGATTTCCGGCGTGTTCCACGGCGACCTGGGTGAATCGATGCGCATTCAGCAGCCTGTTCTGGATTTGATCAAGGAGAAGCTGCCGGTCACCTTGCAACTGGCAGGCATGGCCATGGTCATCGCGCTGCTGATCGGAATCCCGGCCGGCATCGTCTCGGCGGTAGGCAAGGACTCGGCCTGGGACTACCTGGCCAACGTGATCGCGCTGTGGGGCCTGTCCACGCCCAACTTCTGGCTGGGCATTTTGATGATCCTGGTGTTTTCGGTGCAGCTCGGCTGGTTGCCGGCTTCGGGCTATGTCAGCCCCTTTGAAGACCTCAAGGCCAACTTGGCGGCCATGATCATGCCGGCCTTTGTGCTGGGCAATGCCATTGCCGCCGTGCTGATGCGGCACACACGCAGCGCCATGCTGCAGGTTCTCAACGCCGACTACGTGCGCACCGCGCGCGCCAAGGGCCTGACCGAGCGGCGCGTGGTGCTCAAGCACGCACTGCGCAATGCACTCACACCTATCATCACGTTGGGGGCGCTTGAGTTCGGTACCCTGCTGTCGGGCGCGGTGCTGACTGAGCAGGTGTTTTCGATTCCCGGTTTCGGCAAGCTGATCGTGGACGCGGTGTTCAACCGCGACTACGCTGTCGTGCAGGGCGTGGTGCTGTTCACCTCCAGCGTCTACATCTTGCTCAACCTGCTGGCCGACCTGGCCTATTTTGTGGTCAACCCACGGTTGAGGGGTTGAGCATGAGCGCTGTTCTTCCCGCCATCGCCCCGCGTGAGGCCACACCGGCCCGCCGTGCTCTGCGTCGCCTGATGCGGCGGCGCGGCGCCATGCTGGGCCTGGCGATCGTCGTGATGTTTGTGGTACTGGCGCTGTTTGCCCCGTGGATCGCGCCTTATGACCCAATTGCCACGAGCTGGAGCGCGGTGCGCAAGGCGCCCAGCATGCAATACCTGTTCGGCACCGACGAGATCGGCCGCGACGTGCTCTCGCGTGTGGTGTGGGGCGCGCGCGCCTCGTTGCTGGCGGGCTTGGTGTCGGTTTCTATTTCCATGGCGCTCGGCGTGCCGGTCGGCCTCCTGGCGGCTTACGTCGGTGGCTGGACGGACAGCCTGATTTCGCGCTTTACCGACGCGATGCTGGCCGTGCCGTTTTTGATCCTGGCCATCGCGCTGGCCGCCTTCCTCGGCCCCAGCCTCAGCAACGCCATGATCGCCATCGGCGTGTCGGCCACGCCGATTTTCATACGCCTCACACGCGCCCAGGTGCTGGCGATGAAGGTGGAAGATTTCGTCGAGGCGGCGCGTGCCGTGGGCAATCCGCACTGGCGCATCGCGCTGCGCCACATTCTGCCCAATGTGCTGCCGCCGCTGATCGTGCAGGCGTCGCTGGCGATTGCCGCGGCCATCATCGCCGAGGCCAGCCTGTCCTTTCTCGGCCTGGGCCAGCAGCCACCCGCACCCAGCTGGGGCAGCATGCTCAACACCGCCAAGAACTATGTCGACAATGCGCCGTGGATGGCGGTCTGGCCGGGCCTGTCCATTTTCCTGCTGGTGCTATCTTTCAATCTTCTGGGTGACGGCCTGCGTGATGCGCTGGACCCGAAGCACAAGTAACCTTACGCGCCCGCTGCGCTCACTCTTCTTTCATTCACCATGCCTACATTCGACGCCCTTCACTACCCCTATGCCTCCCGCCGCAATGTGGTCTATGCCAACAAAGGCATGGTCGCGACCTCGCAACCGCTGGCCGCGCAAGCCGGCCTGCAGGTGCTGCAGGCCGGGGGCAACGCGATTGATGCGGCAATCGCGACGGCTGCCGCGCTAACGGTGGTTGAGCCCAACGCCAACGGCATAGGTGGCGATGCCTTCGCGTTGGTCTGGCACGGCGGCAAGCTGCACGGGCTGAACGCCAGCGGCCCGGCGCCGCGCGGCATCACGCTGGAAAAACTCACAAGTCAGGGTTTGAGCGAAGTGCCCAAGTACGGCCCCTTGCCCGTCACCGTGCCCGGCACGCCCGCCGCCTGGGCCGCGCTGGCGCAGCGCTTTGGCCGCCTGCCGCTGAAGACCTCGATGGCGCGTGCGGTGGAGCTGGCGCGCGAGGGCTTTCCGGTTTCGCCCACGGTGGCCAGCGCCTGGCAAACGGCCACGGCGCTGTTCCGCGACAACTTCAAAGAGCCGTATTTCAAGTTCTGGTTCGACACCTTTTCGCCAGAGCGCGCGCCGCAACCGGGCGAAATCTGGCGCTCCGCCGCCCATGCCGACACGCTGCAATCGATCGCAGACACCAGCGCCGAAAGCTTTTACCGCGGCCCCTTGGCCGAGCGCATCGCAGCCTTCGTGCAGTCGGCGGGCGGTTACCTGAGCCAGGAGGACCTTGCCGCCTACCAGGTTGACTGGTGCGACCCGATCAGCGTCAACTACCGGGGTTACGACGTGTGGGAAATTCCGCCCAACGGCCACGGCCTCGTGGCATTGATGGCGCTCAACATCCTCAAGGGCTTTGACTTCAGCGAGCGCGACAGCCTGCGCACTCACCACCTGCAGATCGAGGCCATGAAGCTGGCCTTTTCCGACGGACTGGCGCACATCGCCGACCCGGCCCACATGCGGGTGTCGGTGGCTGACTTGCTGTCAGACGGCTACGCGGCCGAGCGCCGCGCGCTGATAGGCGCGCGCGCGCTGCAGCCCATGCCGGGTGAGCCCTCACGCGGCGGCACGGTCTACCTGAGCACGGCCGACGGCGAAGGCAATATGGTCTCGCTGATCCAGAGCAACTACATGGGCTTCGGCTCAGGCATGGTGGTGCCGGGCACCGGCATCGCGCTGCACAACCGCGGCAACAATTTTTCGCTCGACGCCAAACACCCCAACTGCCTGGCGCCGGGCAAGCGGCCGTACCACACCATCATTCCGGGCTTTCTGACCCAAGGCGGCCGGGCGGTGGGACCGTTCGGCGTGATGGGCGGCTTCATGCAGCCTCAGGGCCACGTTCAGATGGTGATGAACACCGTGGACTTCGGACTGAATCCCCAGGCCTCGCTGGACGCGCCGCGCTGGGAATGGGAAAGCGGCAAGCGCGTGAGCATCGAGCGCTCCACGCCTGAACATCTCTTTCACGGTCTGGCGGGACTGGGCCATGAGGTGAACTGGTCCGCCAACCGCGTCGGCTTTGGCCGCGGGCAAATCATCTGGCGCAATGCCGAGGGCGTGCTCTGCGGCGGCACCGAGCCGAGAGCCGATGGCTCTATCGCGGCTTGGTAGGAACCTCGGCGCTCACTTGAGCGTCACACCGGCCGTACCGGCCAGGTACTGCTCCAGCACGGCCAGCTCGGCTGCAGTGGGCGCGCCCTTGCCGGCGATCACCGCATACAGGTTGCCCCGAAAGCCTTCACGCGGGTAGTAGCTCACATAACCGCAGCCCATCAGCATCTGGGTGAAGGCACTGGGCGCGAATGTCGCGGCGCTGCTGCCGACCTCGGCGGAATTGAGGCGCAGCTTCTGCGCACCCGCAACCGATGTCAGCGCCAGCACCGCCGGTGTGTTAGCTGCGAGCTTGGCCGGCGCCAACAGCTGCACCGTCTGGCCTTTTGAATCCACCCACTTGGCGCGCGGCTGGCCATTGGTAAAGCCCAGCTCCGAGGTTTGCAGGTCTTCCGTCTTGGAAGCCTGGAACACCACGCCGGTGTTGTTTGTCGCGGGGACGCTGAGGGCCGCAACGGCAAAGTGCGCATCTTCAATGTTGTAGGGCACACGGTTGCGCGGATTGGGTTGTACACCCGCCATGCGGGCGGATTTTTTGCACCAGAAGCCGAAGGACTCGGGCACCGCATGGTCAGAGTTCTTCTTGCCGTTGGTCACGCGCATCACGGGCAGAGACATCGACCCCGCCGCACCGTTGTCCTTGTTGATCCAGTTGATCATCTCCATCGCATTGCCCGGGCTTGAGCCGTAACCCGAATCCGACACCGCGCGCACCACCTGCCCCGCCGCGGCCGGTGCGCCCAGCATGTAATCCGTGTGTCCGTCGGCCAGCTCCCATTTGCAGGCGCCGTATTTGGCCGTGATGGCCAGCGCGGCATCGGCAAGACTGGTGGCTGCGTAGGCCACCGGGTCAGTCAATGAAAACACCTTGCGCGGCGGCGGCACCTGGCCGCCAAGCTGTCCGTCGCTGGTGTAGGTGAGCGTAGCAACCTGGTTGGCGGCAGGCGTGTAGGTGAAGCTGTCTTGCCCGTTCGCGCCGGCGGGAATGGTGAGCCGCGACTTGCTGAGCGTGCCGCCTTTGTTCGACGCCACCGTCAGCACCACCGGCTGAGCCAGGTTGCCGCGCGCGTAGACCGTGATGGTGATGGGCGTGCCGGCCAGCGCGTAGCCAGGGCCGTCGTCAAACAAGGCGGCTTGTGCAATCCCGATCGCCGCCTTCAGCACGCCCGAGACCGCGGGCTCCAGTGTTTTGTTCTGGTGCCAGCCGGGGACATGGTTGATGGCGTAGTTACGGATGGGCCAATGGTTGCCGCCCATCCAGGTATAGAGCTCGCAACCTGACTGCGCGGCGTAAACCGCTGCTTGCGTGAACATCGCTTCCCAGCGCGGGTCGTCAATCGGCATGCCGATTTCGGTGAGTGCCAGCTTCACCCCCTTTGCGTTGGCCCAGTCGACGGCGATCTTCAGCCGGTCCACGCCGGTGGAGACTTTGATCGCGCCGGAACCGAAGCCGGCGCTGTAGTTCTTGGCGACCTCGGTATCGTAGTCAAAGAAGGCGCCGTTGCTGAACGCATCAAGGTACACGTGCACTTCATAAATCAGGTTGGCGCCTGCCAGCGGAAAGCCGGGGTTCTTGGTGCCTATCACCATGGCCGAGTCGTACTGATTGCCCGCCACATAGATCGGGTTGACCGGATCAACGGCGCGTATGGCCTGGATGGCGGCCTGCGCGAAGGCGGGCCAGATCGTCAGGTCTTCACCGCCCTTTACGGCCTCTTCATTCGAGGCGATGACACCGCCGGGCTTGGGCATATCGTGCGGCTCGTTCATAAGGCCGTAGCCGCCAAAGCCGGGGTGGCTCTTCCACTTCGTCGCCGCACGCGTCCAGAAGTCGGTGAAGTGCGCGATCTTGAGCGTTGCACCCGATGCCAGTGAAAAAATCCGCGACTGGATCTGCACCGCGTCGGTGGTGTAAGGCCTGAGGGGACTGGGCGGCACCGTCAGCCCGATCACCGAGCCATCCGCCTGGAAGCGGAAGTCCTGGTAGCGGCCGTAATTGTGGTTGTCGATGATGCAGCGCGTGCCCGCGGCGGCATGGGCATCGAGCACACCGGTGATGAAACCTTCATACCCCGCATGGAAGGCGCCCGGATTGCCGATGGCGGCCTTCGCGGCGGCATTGGCCACCGTATCGTGCAGCATGGGCTGCAGCAGCTCCCACTGGATGGGCAACCTGTTTTTGCTGAATCCGCAGGCAGCCAGGTAAGCCACGTCAGCCTTGCGCGGCACGGTGAAATGAAGATTGGGCGCAGAACTGGTGTTGGCCCGAAGGCCTGGCTTGGCCCATTCCATGCCCGAGAGATTGGTGCCCATGGCGGGCATGCCTGCCGCGGCGCGGGCGGCGGCGGCTTGAGCCAGACGGCTCACGGCGAAAGGGCCCAGGGCGGCCAATGCGCCGGCGGCTAAAGCAGCTTGAGAAAATTCGCGTCTTTGCATCGGAAAGCTTCTCCTGTTTTTTGTAAAGACTCAGGTTAAGCCCGGTATTGCCGCTTCATTACAGTTTGAAGCAACACATTGCCCCGCTTACATTTCAGGTTCTTTCGGACCTGTCAGTCCTGACAGGTTTTGCACAGAGCCAGCGCGAAAACGCGAGGTCGGCGACAATGGCGGCAGGTATTTTTCGCCGGCTTTGCAAGATGCATGCACTCGCAACGCCAGCTTTCATCATGCCGTTTTGTGCAGGGCCAGGCCCGCTGTCACCAGTGCACGAGCGGCCAGATTCACTTCCCATTTCCATTCATGACAAAAAGTTTCTTCCGGGCAGCCCTGGTGCTGGGTTTGCTGTCCGCCATCGGCCCCTTCGCCATCGACATGTACCTGCCCGCCCTGCCCTCCATCGGGCAGACGCTGGGCGCCTCCATGGGCGCGGTGCAGGCCAGCCTGATGGCTTTCTTCATCTCGCTGGGCATCGGGCAAATCATCTACGGCCCGGTGTCCGACATGATCGGCCGCAAGGCGCCGCTCTACTTCGGATTGCTGCTGTTCGCCGCCGGCAGCATCGGCTGCGCGCTGGCGCCCGACATTCACACGCTGGTCGTGCTGCGTTTTATCCAGGGCTTGGGCGCCTGCGCCGGCATGGTGGTGCCGCGCGCCATCGTGCGCGACCTGCACACCGGCCACGACGCGGCGCGCCTGATGTCCTTGCTGATGCTGGTCTTCAGCGTCTCGCCCATCCTTGCGCCCCTGGCCGGCAGCATCCTGATTGAATCCTTCGGCTGGCGCAGCGTGTTCTGGGCCGTCACGGTGGCCGCCGCCGCCGGGCTTTTGCTGGTGGCCTTCACCTTGCCCGAGACACGGCCGCCCGAGCAACGCGTGGACAGCAGCGTCGGCAGTGCTCTTGCGGCCTATGGCGTTTTGCTGCGCGACCGCCACTTCATGGGCCTGGTGTTCATCGGCGCCTTCGGCATTTCGAGCTTCTTTGCCTATCTGGCCAATTCTTCTTTTGTGCTGATTGACCACTACGGCCTTACGCCGCGGCAATACAGCATCGCCTTTGCCGTCAACGCAGCTTCGTTCATCGGTGTGTCGCAGTTCACCGGCAAGCTGGCCGCGCGCTTTGGCCTGGTGCCCATCGTGAAGGTGGCTGTCACAGGTTACGCGGCCGTGATGGCGCTGCTGCTCGTAGTGAATCTCGTGGGTATTGAGCGGCTGGACGTGATGATCGCGCTGCTGCTGGTGGGCTATGGCTTTTTGGGCCTGGTGGTGCCAACCACTGCGGTGCTGGCGCTGGAAGAACACGGCGCCATTGCCGGTACGGCCTCGGCCCTGATGGGCACCTTGCAGTTCGTGACCGGTGCGGTGGTGATGGCAACAGTCGGCGTGTTTGCCGACGGCACCGCCCTTCCCATGGTTGCGGGCATCGCGGGCTGCGCGTTGCTGGCCTATGCGATGACGCGCGGCACGCTGGGCGGCGTGCGCGCTGAACCTGCACCGGCGCGCCAGGCCCCCTAGGCCTGTTGCATCCGAAGACGCCGCGCCGCCTCTTCGGCTCGCGCGTCGTCAATCTCACCCATGACCGCGCCCAGATTCACCGGACCGGTCTTGTGCGCAAAGCGGCCGGTGAGCACGGTCTCAGGCTGCAGCACGCCGCGCTGGTACAAGTCCCAGATCTCACTGCCGTAGTCGGTGTGCAGCAGCTCAGGCGCAAAGCGGCCGAAGAAGCCGCGCAGGTTGGCCACATCGCGCAGCAACATGCGGCCCGCGTGATTGTTACCGGCAGCGTCCACCGCCTGCGGCAGGTCGATGATGACCGGGCCGGGCTGGCCGTCCGTCACGCCCAGCAGGATATTGAACTCCGACAAATCGCCGTGCACGACACCGGCGCATAGCATGCGCACCACTTCCGTGATCAGGGTGGCGTGGTGCAGGCGCGCGTCTTCGGGCGTGAACTCCACGTCATTCAAACGCGGCGCCGCGTCACCGTGCTCATCGGTGACGAGCTCCATCAGCAGCACGCCGTCGCAAAAATTATGGGGTTTGGGCACCCGCACGCCGGCAGCGGCCAGACGGTAGAGCGCATCGACCTCGGCGCTTTGCCATGCCGCCTCGGTGGCCTCCCGGCCAAAGCGCGTGCCCTTGGCCATGGCGCGCGCCTGGCGTGTGTTCTTGACCTTGCGGTTTTCGGTGTAGTCCACCGCTTGGCGGAAGCTGCGTTCGGTGGCGTCCTTGTAGACCTTGGCGCAGCGAGTTTCATCGCCGCAACGCACCACATACACCATGGCCTCCTTGCCGCTCATGAGCTGGCGCACGACGGTATCGATCAGGCCCTCCTCCAGCAGCGACTGCAATCTCTTCGGTGTTTTCATAGGCCCCATTTTGCGCCTGCGCACCGCAAGGCCTTTGCGACGTGCAGATTTCAAAAAAAAGCCCGCCCGCATGACGGGCAGGCTGGCGTGCATGGCTTTGAGTTCAGATCGCCATCAGTTGTTCAGAATCAGTTGCGCGATGACACCCGTGGCGATGGCGATCAGCGCATAGTCAGCGCCGGTCTGCACCCATTGCTGGCCCGGTTGCGGGGCCTGGAGATGGTGGCCGTGCCAGTCATTCACCACATACTGGCGGCCCCGGTATTCATTCGGGATCCGGCCACCGCGGTAATACTGTGCGCGCTGCGCCTCATAGCGCCTGCCATCGCGGGCCTGGCGGCGGTCAAAGCCACGGTCATCCTGGCTATAGACAGGCGCATAAACGGGACCCTGTTGTACATAACGGCCACTCGGGGCGGGTACGGCCCTGAAGCCGATTGGCGCTTCACCCCGTGGGCCGCGTCCGTCATAGCCCTGCGCGAACGAGAGCGAGGCAAAGCCCAGCGACGCTGCGGCTATGGCACACACAATGGCTTTTGATTTCATGATCGACTCCTTGGTTGGTGAGCCTTCATGGTCGATCGGTGCCGTATCGGCCGTGCAAAGCCGCAGAAGTGTTTGTGTAAAGCCTGGTTGCAAACTGTGCGGGCTCAAACCATTGCAGGCATGGGCGCGTACGAAGAATTCGGTGAAGGCGTGGAAGTCCTGCCACCCTCGCTGGCTTGCAGCAGCTGTACCAGCCAGGCATCCACCACCACCGGGTCGTTGATGGTCTTGATGGCCTGGTAGGCAACTTCGGCTTCGGGAAAGCGCCGCCGCAAAAAGTTGAGCCACTGCTTGAGCCGCCCGGCTCTTGCACGCGCGTCAAGCCGCGAGCAGACGATGAGCCAGAACTCTGCGATCAGCGGCAGCAATGCGGGCCAGCTCACAACGGAGGCGGATTCGTTCGCCATGTCGGCCTTGATCGCCAGCCCCAGCCCCGGGTCGCGTACCGCGCCGCGGCCGATCATCAGCATGTTGCAGCCCGATGCTTCGCGGCAGCGGCGCGCATCGTCTACCGTCCAGATCTCGCCGTTGGCCACGACCGGAATTTTGACGACCGCGCGGATATCGGCAATGCGCTCCCAATACGCCGGCGGCCTGTAGGCCTGGGCCTTGGTGCGGCCGTGCACCACCAACTCGCCTGCACCACCGGCTTCGATCGCCAGCGCGCACTCCACGGCCCGCGCATCGTCGTCGTAACCCAGGCGCATCTTGGCCGACACCGGCATGTGCGCTGGCACCGCGCGGCGCACCGCACCCACCACGGCCGTCAGGGTTTCGGGTTCTCTCAGCAAGGACGCCCCGCCGCCGTGGCGGTTGACGACCGCCGCCGGGCAACCAAAGTTGAGGTCAATGCCTGCCGGCCCCAGGCTGGCCAGCCGCGCGGCGTTTTCGGCCATGCAGCCCGGGTCGGAGCCCAGCAGTTGCGCGCGCACCGGCACGCCGGCCAACGTGCGGCCGCCGTTGTGCATCTCGGGCACGATGCGTAAAAACACCCGCTCGGGCAGCAGCTGGTCGGTGATGCGGATGAATTCGGAGACGCAGCGGTCAATGCCGCCCACCCGCGTGAGGATGTCACGCAGCACAAAGTCGAGCAGGCCTTCCATCGGGGCCAGCAGGACGGTGTCGTGTGCTTCAGCGTTCATCTCACCCACAGGCTCCAGGGCTTATTTGGCGGCCAGTCGCCACAAGGATGTCACTTCAGCCGCGCGCGCCGCATGCAACGCGTCTGTGGCGTCAGAAGCCTTGGGATGGTGCGGCTGCGCGTCCAGCCGATCGACCACCTTGAGGCCGGCAGCATCTATCGCGGCGAGCAGCCAAGGGCGGGTGCGCAGGCCCAGGTGCTCGGCGATGTCCGACAGGATCAGCCAGCCTTCGCCCTTGGGCTCCAGGTGGGCCGCCAGGCCGTTGAGAAAGCCCAGCAACATGCGGCTGTCTTCGTCATACACCGCATGCTCGATGGGCGAGCCGGGGCGCGCCGGCAACCAGGGTGGGTTGCACACGATGATGCGCGCCTTGCCTTCGGGAAACAGATTAGCCTCGCGCACTTCGATCTGTGGAAACCCGAGCCGCTTGAGGTTGTCACGCGCACAGGCCAGCGCGCGCGGGTCCTGGTCCGTCGCAATCACGCGCTGCACGCCGCTGCGCAACGCCAGCACGGCGGCCAGCACCCCGGTGCCGGTGCCGATGTCGAAACCGAGCAGGTCGTCGGTTCCCTCAGGCACGGGCGCCTGAGCCACCAGGTCGATGTACTCGCCACGCACCGGCGAAAAAACGCCGTAATGCGGGTGGATGCGGTTGTGCGGTCCGTCTTCACCGAGGGCGGGAATAGGAACACCCTTGCGGCGCCATTCGTGGGAGCTGATGAAACCCATCAACTCGCGCAGCGATGCGACAGAAGAACCGTTTGCTTCTTTGGCGGGCCCCCAAGCCTCGGCACAGGCCTTTTTCGCATCCGGCGCGCGGCGCAAAGGAATGCTGTAGTCCGCGTCAAACGGAATCAGCACCATGCTAAGCACACGGGCGCGCTGCGCCTGGGCCTGGCGATGCAGGTGAAAGGCTTCCGGGAAAACCGGTGCCGGTGCTTCGGCCACAGCGGCAGATTCGCCGGCCTTGGTGTCCTTCACACGCTTCTCGCGTTTGGGTTTGGCCGGCTTGTCCACGCGCCTCGCCAGGGCCTGCAACAGCAGGCGGGCATTCTGAAAGTCACCCCGCCAGAGCAGGCCGGTGCCTTCGCAGGCCAGCCGGTAAGCCGTGTCGGCCGCCATGCTGTCGTCGGCGACAACGACCTTTTTGGGCGGGTTGGCGCCACGCTCGGAGCGCCAGCGCGCAGAACGGGCTTCACCGCCCTCCGTCCAGTGGATAAGGGGAACAGCGCCAGCAGTGGCTGGGCTGGAAGTCGTGGGGGTCGTGGTCATCAGAGGGGCGTCAAAAGAGCGAAAAGCGCCGAAGCGAACCTGCTGTTTTAACAGATGGGCCTTCACACGCCCCCATGCAGGGCTGCTCAGCCAGACTCCCTGCCACGCCTCAATCCGATTTTTACAAGCCAAATCGGGCTTCAGCCCAATACCCACCTTGGTAAGATGCTATTAAATTAATAGCAACCGCCCTACCCTCCCAAGAACCCCCGCTACCAGCAGAGGCTCAATCGCCAAAAATCTCCCGGGGCGCCTTGATGCAGGGAGCGTCAGCCTTTCGCTCTTCCAGCGTGGGGGTCAGGGGATAAGAGAAAGCGACAGTATTCACATTCTTCGATCCCTTGAAACCGGCCTCTTCCGGCATGGAAAAACCCAAGGTCGCACATGTCCCCGTAGAGCCCATTTCATAGCGTTTGAATCCAGGGTCGATCTTGAAGGCATAGGCGGCGCTACAGGCCCTTTTGGTGCTGATGTCGTACTCCGAGGCGACCGCAACTGCGACGAGGTCGCCGGGGTGCGCGTTGAATACGCGCTTGTACGATCCGCCCATCGACTGGCTTTTCAGTCTTTTTTGCCTCAAACAGCCGTTCGCATCCGGCTCAAGCTTGAACACAACGCCTGTCACGGCATAGGTGTGGTTTGGCTGGGAAATGATCACTTTGACAGGGGCCGCTTCATCAGTCTGCGCGAGCGGCGGCATGGTTTTCACGCAGGCCGTGAGTGTCAACGCGGCGCCAATGGCCATGCAAAACGAAACGTTCAACCTCATTCTTTTCCCCCTGGTTTGTTCTAAAAGAAACGGAAACTTGTTGAACGGATAGTAGCTGGCCCGGCATGGCCCAGCAGGCGCCGCCCGCCTGGAGGGAAAAAGCGTTACCCGGATTGGGCGCCGACAGGGGTGTTCAATCAATAGCCAAATCGGGCTCCAGCCCAATAAAAACCTTGGCAAGCAGCTATCAAATTAATAGCAATTCTCCCCAAACAAGGGCGCCGTGGAACTGGCTTCGCCAAGCCACAGGTGCCGTCCCCTGCAAGGGGAAAAAGGCGCTACACGAAGTGAGCGCCGATAGGGGTGTGCCTATTACTTACCGATAGGGGTGTTCAAGTGCTCCAGCCACCACCCAAAGCCCGGATCAGTCCCACCGTCGCCAGATACTGCGAAGTCTTCACCTGCAGCGCCTGCCGGCGGTTGCGCAGCTCGCTGCGCTGGGCGTCCAGCAACTCAAGCTGGCTGACAAAGCCGTTGCGGTAGCGCGAATCCGACAGCACGGTGGCGCGGGTGGCTGAAGCCACCGAGCGCGACTGCGCCTCAGACTGCTCGGCCAGCAGGCGCAGCGCCGAGAGCTGGTCTTCCACGTCCCTGAAGGCGACAAGAATCTGCTCACGGTAGTTGGCCAGTGCGATGTCGAGTTCGGCATTGGCGTTCTGCTCGCCGGCTTTGCGGCGGCCGCCGTCAAAGATCGGCAGGGACAGCAGCGCGCCCACGCCCCAGGCCTGGGTGGACACCTTGAACAAGTCCTTGATCTCGGGCGCGGCATAACCGCCGTTGGCCGTTAATGAGAAGGTCGGGAACCAGGCGGCCTCGGCCACCCCTACGCGGGCCTGTGCGGCCTGCATGGTGCTTTGCGCGGCCGACACATCAGGGCGGCGCTCCAGCACCGTGCTGGGCACACCGGCCGGGATGACCGGCAACGCGGTTGCCCACTCGGTGGGTGCGACGGCAAAGTTGGAAGCCACCTCGCCGACCAGCACGGCTAGCGCGTGCTCCAGCTCGGCGCGGCGGCGGTCCAGCGCCAGCGCTTCAGATTCGGTGGCAGCCACCTCGGTGCGCACGCGGGCCACGTCCAGTTCGGCCACGTCGCCTTCCTTGAAGCGGATTTCCGTCAGGCGCAGGGTGTTGCGGTAGGCCTGCAGCGTATCGCGCACCAGCGTGCGCTCAGTGTCGAGCGAGCGCAGGTTGAGGTAGGTCTGCGCCACATCAGCCTGCACCAGCAGCTGCGTGCTGCGCAGCAGCGCTTCGCGGGACTTCGCGTCCAGCGATGCGGCGTCTGAGTTGAGCGACAGCTTGCCGATCAGGTCGACTTCATACGACAGATTGGCAGCGGCCGTCACCGTGGTCTGCGCCACGCGGTTGGTGGTGATGTTGTTCTGGCGCACGGCGCCGCCGCTCAAGCCCACTTGCGGCAGGCGGTCGGCGTCGGTGTTGCGCAAGATGGCGCGCGCCTGGGCCAGCCGGCCGGCGGCCACTTTCACGCTGTTGTTGTTATTGCCGGCCTGCTCGACGAGTTGGTCGAGCACCGGGTCAGAAAACACCTTCCACCAGGTACCTTGCGATTGCGGGGCCGTGGCTGCAGTCGTCGTGGCAACGGCGGCTGCGTTTTCCTTGTAGGCGGAAGGCGCAGCGGGAATGCTGGCCGGGTCAACCGAAGCGCTGGTGGCGCAACCGGCCAGCACCAGGGCGGCCAGCAGAGGCAGCAGCGCGGTACGCAGTTTCGATGTTGTGCGGTTCATGATGAACTCCTGTAACTTGATGCTTGTTGTTATTCGTGAAGCTTGATAGGCGCTGCTGGTTGCGCGTGTGCGCCTGCTCCGCCGCTGCCTGCAAAGCCTTCGATGTGCGGCACTTCACCATGCAGCTTGAGCGGGCGGTTGCCCGTGAGTGCGCGCAGCGTGACGTAGAACACCGGCGTGAGGAAGAGGCCGAAAGCCGTCACGCCAATCATTCCCGAGAACACAGCCACACCCATCGCGTGGCGCATTTCGGCGCCGGCGCCGCTCGACAGCACCAGGGGCAGCACGCCCATGATGAAAGCCAGCGAGGTCATCAGGATGGGGCGCAGGCGCAGGCGGCTGGCTTCAATCGCGGCCTGCAGCGGCGTACGCCCGGCAAACTCCAGCTCCCGCGCAAACTCCACGATCAGAATGGCGTTCTTCGCTGACAGCCCCACCAGCACGATCAAACCGATCTGGGTGAAGATGTTGTTGTCGCCTCCCGTCAACTTCACACCCAGCATGGCGGCCATAAGGCCCATGGGCACTATCAGCACGATGGCGATAGGAAGCGTCAGGCTTTCATACTGCGCTGCCAGCACCAGGAAGACCAGCAGCAGCGCCAGCGGGAACACCCACATGGCGGAATTGCCGGCAATGATTTCCTGGTAGGTCAGGTCCGTCCACTCGTAGCTGATGCCGGGCGGCAGGGTTTCGGCCGCGATGCGGGCGACCGCATCCTGTGCCTGGCCCGACGAATAGCCGGGTGCGGCGCCGCCGTTGATGTCGGCCGCCAGGAAGCCGTTGTAGCGCATGGCGCGTTCAGGGCCAAAGCTAGGCGTGACTTTCATCAGCGCCGACAGCGGCACCATCTCGCCGGTGGTCGAGCGCACCTTGAGCAGGCCGATGTCTTCGGCACGGGCGCGGTAAGGCGCGTCGGCCTGGACACGCACACTGTAAGTGCGGCCGAACTTGTTGAAGTCATTGGCGTACAGGCTGCCCAGGTAGATCTGCATGGTGTCGAACACGTCGGTCACCGGCACGCCGAGCTGGCGCGCCTTGGTGCGGTCGATGTCGGCGTAGAGCTGCGGCACGTTGACCTGGAAGCTCGAGAACATGCCGGCCAGCTCGGGCGTCTGGTAGGCCTTGGCCATGAAGGCCTTGGTGGCGCCGTCCAGCGCGGCATAACCGAGCGAGCCGCGGTCTTCCAGCTGCAGCTTGAAGCCGCCGGTGGTGCCCAGGCCCTGCACGGGCGGCGGCGGGAACATCGCGATAAACGCTTCCTGGATGCCGCCGAACTTGCCGTTGAGCTGCCCGGCGATGGCGCCCGCGCTCAGGTCGGCGGTGGTGCGCTGGTCAAAGGGCTTGAGCGACAGAAACACGATGCCTGAGTTGGAGCTGTTGGTGAAGCCGTTGATCGACAGGCCCGGGAAGGCAATCGCGTGTTCCACGCCGGGTTGCTTCATGGCGATGTCGCTGATGCGGCGGATCACATCTTCGGTGCGGTCCAGCGTGGCGCCGTCAGGCAGCTGGGCAAAACCGATGAGGTACTGCTTGTCCTGGCCGGGCACAAAACCGCCGGGCACAGCCTTGAAGAGGCCTACGGTGGCCAGCACCAGCACCAGGTACACACCCAGCATCACGGCCTTGCGCGAGATCGCGCCTTTAACGCCCCGGCTGTAGTTCTCGGAACCGCGGCCGAAGGCCTTGTTGAAGGCATTGAAAAAGCGGCCGAACACCTTGTCCATGCCGCGTGTCAGCGCGTCTTTCGGCGCGTCATGGCTTTTGAGCAACAGGGCGGCGAGCGCGGGCGACAGGGTCAGCGAATTGACGGCCGAGATCACCGTCGAGATCGCGATCGTCAGCGCAAACTGCTTGTAGAACTGGCCCGACAGGCCGGTGATGAAAGCCAGCGGCACAAACACGGCGATCAGCACCAGCGCAATCGCGATGATTGGCCCTGACACCTCTCGCATGGCGCGGTAGGTGGCGTCGCGCGGACTCAGGCCCGCCTCGATGTTTCGCTCCACGTTTTCCACCACCACGATGGCGTCGTCCACCACAATGCCGATGGCCAGCACCAGCCCGAACAGGCTGAGCGCGTTGATCGAGAAGCCAAACAGGTGCATCACCGCAAACGTGCCGATGACCGAAATGGGCACCGCCAGCAACGGGATGATGGAGGCGCGCCAGGTCTGCAAAAAGATGATCACGACCAGCACCACCAGCGCCACGGCTTCCAGCAGCGTGTGCACCACGGCCTCGATGGAGGAGCGCACGAATTGCGTGGTGTCGTAGACGATTTCGTAGTCCACGCCTTCAGGCATGCTCTTTTTCAGGTCCTTCATCACGGCCTGCACGTCGTCCGAGATCTGGATGGCGTTGGAGCCCGGCGCGGCAAACACCGGCACGGCGACTGCCTGCTTGTTGTCCAGCAGCGAGCGCAGCGCGTAGTCCGAAGCGCCCAGTTCAAGGCGCGAGATATCGCGCAGGCGCGTCACGGCGCCGCCCTTGTCGGTCTTGACAATGATGTCGCCAAACTCTTCTTCGCTTTGCAGGCGGCCTTGCGCATTGATGGACAGTTGCATGTCCACGCCGGGAAGGCCGGGCGAAGCACCCACGACGCCGGCTGCGGCCTGGATGTTCTGCTCACGGATGGCGCGCACGACGTCGCCGGCGGACAAACCGCGCTCAGCCACTTTTTGCGGGTCGAGCCAGACGCGCATCGAATAGTCGCCCGAACCGAAGAGCTGCACCTGGCCCACGCCGTTGATGCGCGCCAGGCGGTCCTTGACATTGAGCACCGCGTAGTTCCGCAGGTAGGTCATGTCGTAGCGGTCGTTGGGCGAGAGCAAGTGCACCACCATCGTGAGGTCGGGTGAGCTCTTGATGGTCGTGATGCCCAGGCGGCGCACTTCTTCGGGCAGGCGTGGCTCGGCTTGCGAGACGCGGTTCTGCACGAGCTGCTGGGCCTTGTCGGGGTCGGTGCCCAGCTTGAAGGTAACGTTCAGCGTCATGATGCCGTCCGTCGTGGCCTGGCTGCTCATGTAGAGCATGCCGTCCACGCCGTTGATGGATTCCTCCAGCGGCGTGGCCACTGTCTCGGCAATGACCTTGGGGTTGGCGCCGGGATAGTTGGCGCGCACCACCACGGTGGGCGGCACCACATCGGGGTATTCGGCAATCGGCAGCGAGCGCAGCGCGATCAGTCCGGCAATGAACATCAGCAGCGACAGCACGCCGGCAAAAATCGGCCGGTCAATAAAAAACTTGGATAAATTCATGGCAATTCTTCTGGTTCAAATGTCAGGGCCAGGCTTATGACTTGGCCGCGACCTGGACTGGCTTGTTGGTGAGTTCTGCCTTGGCGGACATTTCGACCGCTTGCGGGGCGACCAGCGCACCGGGGCGGATGCGCTGCAGGCCGTTGACGACGATGCGTTCATTGGCGGCCAAGCCGCCCTTGACGACGCGCAGGCCGTTGATGTTGGCGCCCAGCGTGACTTCGCGGTAGACCGCCTTGTTGTCGGCGCCCACCACCAGCACAAATTTCTTGTTCTGGTCGGTGCCCACAGCGCGCTCGTTGATCAGCAGGGCCGTGCCTTTGGTGGCCTGGCCCATGCGGATGCGCGCGAACTGGCCGGGCATCAGCTGGCCATCCTTGTTGTCGAACACGGCGCGGGCGCGCACGGTGCCGCTTTTGGCGTCCACCTGGTTGTCGACAAGTTGCAGCTTGCCTTCAAACGGCGTGTCGGTGCTGGCTGCCGTGCCCATCTGCACCGGAATGCGTTCGAGGTTGCGGCTGGCGGGGCCACCGTTGCCGCCCACGTCTTTCAGGGCTTTGGTCACGACCTGTTCGTCGGCATCAAAGCTCGCGTAGATCGGGCTCACGGACACCAGCGTGGTGAGCACTGGCGCACCGGGGCCGGCGGCAACCAGGTTGCCAATGGTCACTTCCAGCTTGCCGACGCGGCCGGCGACAGGGGCGCGCACTTGCGTGTAGCCCAGGCTCAATTGCGCCGTCTGCAGGGCAGCCTGCGCGGCGCGCAGGTTGGCATCAGCTTCGCCCTTGCCGTTGGTGCGCTCGTCGAACTCGCGCTTGGAAATGGCTTGCTCGCTCCAGAGGCGCTGTGAGCGCTCGTGCTCGCCCTTGGCCTGGGTCACGCGGGCCTGGGCGGCGGCGACCTGGGCGTCGGCGCGCTCAACATCGGCGGCGTAAGGCGCCGGGTCAATCGTCAGCAGCAAGTCGCCCTTCTTGACGAGCGCGCCTTCGCGGAAATGCACCGCCTGGATGGTGCCGGCTACGCGTGAGCGAATGTCGACGCGCTCTACCGCTTCAAGCCGGCCCGAGAACTCGTCCCAGGCGGAGACGTCGCTTTGCACCACGGTGGCGACCGACACGGGCGTGGCTTGCGGCTCGCCTGCGCCCGGCTGGGCACGCGTGCCGGACACGCCGAAGATGGCGGCGGTCACGCCGGTCAGCGCCAGCACGGCCAGCGCGATCGCCAGGACACGGCGTTGGGGGGTATGAAGTTTGATCGATGGCATGTGAGTTCTCTCGAAAAGTGAATTGATAAAAACGAAAGCGAAGTTGATTGAAAAAATTAAACGAATCGGATTGACTGATAGGAAGTGCGAAGGGCGAAAGCAGCGAATCTAAAACCTCAACTTAAGTTGAGGTCAAGCACCACACCGAAAAGCACCGAAATACAAAGGGCTTCTGCCCTGGGACCTTGCTTGCCCGCTGCGACAACGGCCCGCTGCTGCGTTGGCGTGGGCGCGGTGCAGCGTGGCCGGATAAATGGATTGCATGTGAACTCCCTCCAGAAAAAATAATTAGTTATGTGTGCCAGGAAAAACGGCGTGCGCGCCCTGCGCCGCCAATGCGCCGTTCAGAAAGCCGCTGAACTGCTCATGCAGGATCGGCCCCCAAGCGGTTTTGCGGCCGGCCGGCTCCAGGTAGCTGCAAGGCCAGCCGGTGGGAACGGGCAGCACGACGTCGCGCGCGGCGAGCCCGGCGGCGCGCAGCCGTGCGGCATAAGCCAGGGTCTCGTCGCGCAGCGGGTCATCCTGCGCAGTGATCAGCAGCGTGGGCGGCAGGCCGGCCAGGCGATAGGCCTGGCCCGGGGCCGCATAGGGATGGCTTCCATCTTCCAGCCGCGGCAGGTAGTTGTGCCAGCCATCGGCCCAGGTGCAGCCCACCGGCCCGGCTTCAGCGTCGCGCAGTGATGCGGTTGCAAGGCAGGGGTCCAGCATGGGCGACAGCAGGATTTGGCCGGCCAGCGCCGGCTCGTGCAGGTCGCGCGCCATCAGCGCCACGGCGGCGGCGATGTTGCCGCCGGCTTCTTCACCGGCGACAAAGACCGGCGCGCCGGCGCCGGCCAGTTTGGCGCGGGACTTGAAGGCCCACACCAAAGCGGCGTAGCCCATTTCAACGGCACTGGGGAATGGATGCTCAGGCGCCAGCGGGTAATCGAGCGACATCACCACCGCGCCGGCGTCAGCCAGAAGCCCGGCCACGCAAGAACCGCCCTCCAGCGAGCCGCCCACAAAGGCGCCCGCGTGGAAATGCACCACCAGGGGGGACGTGCCCTTGCTGCTGCGGCGGCCATAAAAACGCACGTCCAGCGGCTTTTTCAGCGCCAGCTGGATCTGTTTGTCCACCCAAAGGGGTGTGGCTTTGGCAGCGCCTGAAAGGGCTGGCTGGTGGCTTTTCATCATGGTGAACCGCGCGGGGCTCCTGTTTGTTGCAATGCAGCAGAAGATACGCGCCGGGGAACACTTAATAAATAGCCATTCCATTCATACTTTATTTCACCAGTGCAACAATCGGGCCTTATTGAGGCACTGCAGGACATCCCGTCTCGTAAACCACGGCTCCAGCTCATGAAAACACTCTTTAATGACATTGGCTCGCAGCTTCGGCCTTCCCTCCATGGCAGGGTCAATCATCTTCGGGTAATCCCTGACGCGCGTCAGGGCTATTCGGCGCCGGCCACAGAAAGCGGCCATGCTCGTCACAATCGCCCCTCGCCTTCAGCCCAAGCCCGCCTGACGGGGCTGCGTTCACTGACCTCCCGAATTTCTTATCGCCCCCCAGCCAACACAGCCAGGGAGCGAGGCAGGTAGCTCGCCACGCGTGACACACGCTGACAAACTTTCACCAGGACAGGATTCTTCATGGACAAGTTTTCCGCAATGCAGGCCTTTGTACGGGTCGTGGAAGCCGGCACCTTCACCAAGGCGGCCGATTCCATGGGTATGCCCAAGCCGACCGTGACGCGCCTGATCCAGACACTGGAGCTGTCGCTGGACACCAAGCTGCTTAACCGCACCACGCGCAAAGTCACCGTCACGGCGGACGGCGCCGCTTATTACGAGCGCGCCGGCCGCCTGCTGGGCGAAATGGAAGAGCTGGAGTCGAGCATGTCGCGCGCCAAAGCCAGCCCGCGTGGGCGGCTCAAGGTGGACATTCCCTCGTCGCTGGGCATGGCGGTGGTGATCCCGGCCCTGCCGGACTTTTATGCGCGCTACCCGGACATCCAGCTGGAGCTGGGTGTGAGCGACCGGCCCATCGACATCCTGGCGGAAAACGTCGACTGCGTCATCCGCGGCGGTGAGATCACGGACCAGTCGCTGGTGGCGCGCCGCATCGGCGAGTTCTACCTGATGTCCTGCGCCTCGCCGGCTTACCTCAAGCGCCACGGCGTGCCCGAACACCCGAAGCAACTCGGTGAAGGGCATCGCCTGATCCGTTACTTTTCACCGCGTGACGGCAAGCTCTACAACGTGACGCTGCACAAAGACGGCGAGATAGTGGAGGTCGAGGGCTACCACCAGTTGTCGGTCAACGATTCGAACGCCGGCGTGGCAGCGGCGCTGGCCGGCCTGGGCATTTTGCAGACTCTCACCTTCCTCGTGCAGCACCACATCAGCAGCGGCGCGCTGGAGCCGCTGTTCAACGGCTGGTGTTCGGAGGCCAAGCCCATCCACGTGGTCTATCCGCCCAATCGCCACCTGAGCAACAAGGTGCGCGTGTTTGTGGACTGGATTGCCGAACTCTTTGCGAAGCACGACCTGATCCAGCGCAAGAGCAGCTTGCCGGGGGCGCCGGGTGTGACGGTGACCCGGCCCGCCGTGCCGCGCGGCCCCGGCTCTCCTACAGCCGGCGCCACTGCCAGCCTACAGGCGCACGGCCCTGCGAGGGCTAAGGTGAAGGCGTGAATTGAAAGCGTTGAACGCCTTCTTTTTGATCGCCTTCTATATCTTGAGAAAGACCTTCAATGCCCAGACTTAAAGTACCCGCGCCCGACGCTGAAAGCCGCAAGGCGCTGGAGCAACGTGCACGGGAAGCGGCCAAGCCCGCGCCGCCGGAGCAAAAAGGACGCTGGCCCTTTTCCGTTCAGGACAAGCAGCCTGCCAGTGAAGCCGACGGTGATGATGGAAAACCGGGTCAACCCGCAAGGCCGGGTAAACCCAAAAACTGACGCGGGTGACGCGGCTATAGAAAGCTAAGGCTTCGGCCAGGCTTTTTTCGCCAACGTCACGGCCAGCAATACCAATGCGCCGGCAATTAAGCCCACGACAGCATCCATCAGCAGCGGCGTCAAGGCCGCCAGAAAGCCGCCCACGCCGCCCAGCGCCGCCGCTTTTTGCGCCAACACCTCAATGACATGGTGCAAGGGCGCGACGCCATGCGTCAAAATGCCGCCGCCCACCAGAAACATCGCGGCAGTGCCAGCCACGGAAAGCCCCTTCATCAGCCACGGCGCGGTCAGCAAGATGCCGCGCCCGGCGCTTCGCTGAAAGCGCTGCAAGGCGCCGCTGCCTTCGCGCTGGCTGAGATAAAGACCGCCGTCGTCGAGCTTGACAATGCCGGCCACCAGACCGTAAACCCCCACCGTCATGAGAAGCGCGATGCCGCACAGCACGGCCACCTGCGTGACGAAAGGACTGCCCTGCACCGTGCCCAGCGTGATCGCGATGATTTCGGCCGAAAGAATGAAGTCGGTGCGTACCGCTCCTTTGATCTTGTCTTTCTCAAGCGCGACCACATCCACGGCGGGATTGGCCAGCGCGGCCGTCAGGGCCTCGTGTTCGGCAGCCCGCTCGCCCGCGCTGCGCATGAACTTGTGGGCCAACTTTTCAAAGCCCTCGTAGCAAAGAAAGGCGCCGCCCACCATCAGCAGCGGCGTCACCGCCCAAGGGGCGAAGGCGCTGATGGCCAGCGCCGCCGGCACCAGGATGGCCTTGTTGATGAAAGAACCCTTTGCCACAGCCCAGACCACGGGCAGTTCGCGGTCGGCCTTGACGCCCGAGACCTGCTGGGCATTGAGCGCCAGGTCATCGCCCAGCACGCCGGCTGTTTTCTTCGCGGCTACTTTGGAGAGCAATGCCACGTCGTCGAGCACGGTGGCGATGTCGTCAATCAGGGCAAGGAGGCTGCTGGCCATAGGTTTTTATGAAAGGATAGGCAGACATGCAAGGCGGGCCTTGCAAGATCCGGCGCTGAGGTGTTGTCGTTGTTGCGCACCGGGAAAGGTGGCCTACTGTACCCAAATTTGATGTCGCTCCGCCCCGAAGAGGCCCGGCGTAGCAAAAAGCCGCCCGAGGGGCGGCTTTGACTGAATGCATGCAGCGTCCAAACTGACGCGAGTCAGCGCGCCGTCAACCGCCCCAGGATGAAGCCGAGCGCCAGCGCCACACCGACCGCTTCAAGCGGCTTTTCCTGCACCCACGATTTCGACGCTTCCAGGGCCCGGCTTGGCGCTTCACTCACAAGGCGTGTCTGGTCGGCAAACCGGTCAGCCATATGGCTGGCGCCGCTCGCCAGTTTGTCGACACCCTGGTGCGCCGCGGAGGACGCGCGCTCCACCGCGCTGCGCGCCGGGTCGGCCACCTTGTCGATGCCGCTGTGAAGCGCCGCCCCTGCGGTTTCAACACCCCGCTGGACGGGGTTGTCGTTGGCGGGAGATGCTGTGGTTTTGTCCATGATGCTTCTTTCGAAAAAATTCAACAAAATACCGGTGTGGCGGTGCCGATGAACTGCTCAGCAGAGAAAGCGGGAAACGGCACAAGGGCCACTGCCCGCGGGTTGATACGCGGGCCACCGGGTGATGCAAACCACTGTAGGCACAGTCGATGCCGCGGCCTGTGCGTGGCGAGACAGCTTGCATGTAGGACAAGAGAGTATTGCGAGGCATCGCAGGCTGTCGGCCTGCACTGACAGGAAAACAGCCGCTTGGCTTGGCGGGCTGTGCCATCCAGGCCCGCAACATCATGGCTTTATCAAGGCCCCCAGCTTCAAGCCCGAAGGAGAGTTTCATGCCGAGGAAAACAAACCGCGCGTCCGCAAGCCGCGTCACCGACAACGGACAGCTGCGCAACGGCCCGCCCGAAGAGACCGGGGACGACGACGACGCGCTGGAGTTGCCGGTGGAGCCTGATGAGGGCATGCCCCTGATTCCGGACGACGACGAGCGTGTGGTGAACGTACCGTCGTGAGCGGCGCGTCAGGGCGCCTGTGAAGCCGGCGCATTGCGTGCGGCAAGCGCACGGCTTGCGGCAACCAGGATGATCGCAGCGATAGTCAACGCGGCAGCGACCGTGAATGTGCCCTGCATGCCGGCGGCAACCGCCTCGGGACGCGCCGTGGTGATGCCGGCCGCTCTCGATGCGAGCGCGAACACGGCCCCCATCACGGACGCTCCGGTGATGAGCCCCAGATTGCGCGACAGAGTGAGCATGCCCGAGATAACGCCCCGTTGTCCCGGCTGGACGTCCGCCATGACGGCCGTGTTGTTGGCTGCCTGAAACAGCTGATAACCGGGGGTCAGGACAGCGATGCCCGCGAGGTAGCCCGCGATGCCGAACAGGGGAGCCAGCACGGACAATGCCATGGAACCGGCCGCCATCGCGATAAGCCCGGCGATCACCATGAAGGGGGCACCCAGGCGATCCACCATCCGGCCCGCCAACACACCGCTCAATGCGGAGATAACGGGCCCGATCGAAAGGACGAGGCCCACAAGCGCCGCGTTGAGGCCGAGCGCACGCGACAGGTAAAACGGCCCGACCACCAGTGTCGCCATCATCACCGTCGAGACCAGCGCGTTCGCGGCAAGGCTTGCACTGAAAGCGGGGTCGCGAAACATCGCCAGCCGGATCAAAGGCGATGCCGATCTCGACTCGGCCAGCACAAAGAAGCCGGCGCCGAGAACAGCCCCCAGCAGCAGGGCCAGGTTGAGCAGGCCAAAGCCGCCGCCATCATGGGGCCGGGCAGTCATCGCAAGTGCATAGGCCGCCAGCGTCACGGCCAGCAGCAGTGTGCCCAGGCTGTCGAAGCGGGCTCTGCCTGCCCCATCCGCCCCACCCGCGCGCCTGTCAGCGGGCAGATGGCGGTACACCCAATACAGGGCCAGGATGCCCAACGGCGCATTGATGAGGAAGATGGCCCGCCAGCCAAGCCAGGCGATCAGAACGCCGCCCAGTGACGGGCCCAGGGCAGTACCCACCGCGGACATCGTTCCGAGCAGGCCCATGGCGCTGCCGGTCTTCGCTTTCGGAACGGTTTCACCGACAAACGCCATCGTGAGTGCCATCATGACGGCCGCGCCAAGGCCTTGCACCGCCCGCGCGGCAATCAGCAACCAGAGCGTAGGCGCCATGCCGCACAGAACCGAAGCCACGGTGAACAGGAAAATTCCAGCCAGCAGCAAGCGCCTTCGGCCCATGATGTCGCCAAGCCGCCCCACGCTGACGACCAGTGTGGTGATGGCGAGCAGGTAAGCGATGACTATCCACTGGGCCTGCTCAAAAGAGGCGTTGAACGCCTGCGCCAGGGCCGGCAGGCCCACATTGGCGATGCTGGTGCCGAGCGAGGACAACAACATGGACAGCGACAGGCTGGCAAGCGCCCACCGGGCCGAAGGTGCCAGGCCCGCTTGCTCTGCCTGCGCCTGCCCCGCGCCCGCCTCTTGCTGCCGGCTCTGTTTTGCCATTTTTGCAATGACTGACTTCATCATGAATTCCGCTTTCTGCTCTTCTTTGCCCAGTTTCGGGACACCGAAATGGAGCCGTCTGAAAAGCTGTGTGCAAGAGCTGCCTGAAGCGTAGTTCTTTGCGTCACATAGCGGAAGGCGCAGCATTTGCACTTTATCAGTGTGTTTAACGCCACATCAGCGTCAATTTGCGCTATGGTCGCGGCATGGCCACACCCGATTTCAACCTCCTCGCCACCCTCGATGTGCTGCTCGCGGAAGGCAGCGTGGCGCGCGCAGCCCGGCGCCTGCGGCTGAGCCCGTCGGCCATGAGCCGGGCGCTGGCGCGATTGCGTGAGACGACGGGCGACCCGCTCCTGGTCCGGGCCGGGCGCGGCCTCGTTCCCACGCCCCGTGCGGCCGAACTCCGCGAGCAGGTCAGCCGGCTCGTGCAGGACGCGCAAGCGGTGCTGCGCCCGGCAAAGAAGCTCAGGCTCAAACAGCTGGTCCGCACGTTCACCCTGCGCACCCGCGAAGGCTTTGTCGAAAACTTCGGGCCCGCCCTTGTTGCCCGCGTCGGCGAGGAGGCGCCCGGCGTGCGGCTGTGCTTTGTCCAAAAACTGGACAAAGACAGCACGGGCTTGCGCGACGGGACCGTCGACCTGGAAACCGGGGTGATCGGGAAAGCGACAGCGCCCGAGCTGCGGGTGCAGGCACTGTTCCGGGACCGCTTTATTGGCGTCGCGCGAGCGGGGCATCCGCTCAGCCAGGGTGAGATCACGCCCACCCGCTATGCGGCCGGCCGGCACCTGGGTGTTTCGCGGCGGGGGCTGGGCGGGGAGCCGGTGGATGAGGCCTTGATGACCTTGGGGCTCGAGAGAAAAATCGTCACGATCGTCGGAGGTTTTTCGACCGCATTGGCCCTGGCCCGGGACTCCGACCTGATCGCCAGTGTTCCCGAACGGCATACGGGAAACCTGCGCAGCGGGATGTTCAGCTTTCCCCTTCCGGTCGCCACCCCGGAAATCACAGTGTCATTGCTCTGGCACCCGCGGCTGGATGCCGACCTGGCGCACCGCTGGCTGCGCGGGTGCGTGCGGGACGCTTGCGCGGCGTAACGGGCTACTTCACCGGCGCAGGCTGCGCCGCACGGCTCAGTCGACGGCTCGCTTGAGCCGGATTTCTTCCAGCTTGGCGCTGCCGAAGGCGACTGTCTTGAGCGAAGGCATCTCACGCTTGAAGCCCGCAGCATGCTCGTAAAAACGCAAGGCGCGTTCGTTGTGCAGCAACACCCACAGCGTGACCTGGGTGCAGCCTTCTTCCTTCAAACCTTCACGCGCACCGTCCCAAAGGGACAGGCCCGCGCCTTTGCCCCAGTGTGCGGGCGCCACGTACATGGCCCATATCTCGCCCACGGTGGATTTGGTGCCGGCGTCACGCGAGCGGTCAAAACCGACAAAACCCACGATCTCATCACCGTCGGTGGCCACCAGCAGTTGCGGTTCGCTGAACTCGATGGCTTCGCGCCAGTAGGCCAGGCGTTTTTCCACGGAAATCTTGCTCAGGTACTCCTCAGGCATGAGGTCTTTGTAAGCGGCTTGCCAGGTGGCGACATGAATCTCTGCAATGGCTTTGGCATCGCGGGGCGTGGCGTGGCGGACGGAATAACTGGACATGAAAAGGGTCGCTTGTGGCTTGTTCTGTGAATCGATGCGAAAAACGCAAATGGGAGCGGAATTGTCGCGCAAATCGGCCCCTGCATGGCAATACATCTGCTCCGTGGCCGCCGGACGGCGGGCCAACGCCTGGAAATGACACGGCCGTCGGGTACATTCGGCGCACATCAACATTTACAAGCGCTTGCACATCATGGCCCAACGCCTTCAGTTTCCCCTGCAAATGTCCTTCAAGCTCATCGCTTTTGCGCCGCAGTTTCTGGTGAAGGACGCACACGACCGGCCCGTGGCTTATGTCAGGCAAAAACTCTTCAAGCTCAAGGAAGCCATCACGGTTTTCACCAATGAGAAACAAGACCAGCAACTCTTCCAGATCAAGGCCGACCGCATCATCGATTTTTCGCCGCTCTACCACTTCACCGATCTTCAGGGCGTGGCGCTGGGAGGCATCAAGCGGCACGGCATCCGCTCCATGTGGAGAGCCGGTTTTGACGTGCTGGACAACGGTGTGGTGCAGTTCAGCATCAACGAAAAAAGCGTGATGACGCGTTTTCTGGACGGTCTTTTCGGCCAGCTTCCCTTGATCGGGCTGCTGTCGGGCTATCTGTTTCACCCCGCCTACCAGGTGACAAGGCCCGACGGCACCCTGGTGGCCGAGCTCACCAAACAAGCCGCCCTGTTCGAGGGCCGGTTCAGCGCCGAGCGGATGGCCCCCGTCAATGAGCGTGAAGAGCAGCAACTGTTGCTGGCCCTGATGACCGTGTTGCTGCTGGAACGCATGCGCGGCTAAAGCAGGCACCGATGGACAAGCCGGCCGACTCTGGCAGCCCTGCGCAGGAAACCCTGTTCAGCGTCCAGCTGAACACGCAAGGCACGCGTTTCAGCGCGCCGCCATCCCTGACCATCCTCGAGTCGGCACTGTTGGCGGGAGTTGCCATGGACAGCTCGTGCCGCAACGGCACCTGCCGCACCTGCATTTGCCGGCTGGTCAGCGGCCAGGTGGCCTATCGCATTGAATGGCCGGGCCTGAGCGCCGAAGAAAAACGAGACGGATTTATCTTGCCGTGCGTGGCATATCCGATTTCGGATGTGGTGATTCAGCCGGCTGATTGAGCCGGCGTTGAGGCACCCTCGCCCAGCGCCCGCTGCATCAGCACGGTGTCGACCCACTGGCCGAACTTGTAACCCACGCAGCTCAGCGTACCGACCCGCGTGAAGCCCAGCGCCTCATGCACGCGCAGCGAGCCGGTGTTGGCACTGTTGCCGACAACGCCCACCATCTGGCGGAAACCCAGCGCCTCGCACTGTTCAATCAATGCCCGCAACAAGGCACTGCCGATGCCAGCCTGCCGATGGCCGGGGGCAACATAGATCGAGTCTTCCACCGTGTGGCGGTACGCCGGCCGCGACCGGTAGGCGCTGGCATAGGCATAGCCCGCCACGTCCCCGCCCAAACGCGCCACCAGATAGGGATACCCGCCACCCAGGATGCCGGCGCGGCGCTCCAGCATCTGGCGCGCCGTGGGCGGCTCGAGCTCGAAGGTGGCTAGGTTGGTCGCCACGTAATGGGCGTAGATGGCCTGGATCGCCTCGATATCGCCCTCGGTGCAAGGGTGAATGGAAACGGGGGCCACGGCGGTGGGAAGGGATTGGAGAGTGTGTGAAGACTGCATGCCCTCATCGTTGCCCAAAGCCGGGCATAAGTAAATATGTCAAATCTTATAGTTTTCATTAGAATTTCTTTGTATGCCAAATCTCAACCTGACCCTCAACCTCGACCACCTGCGCACCTACGCGCTCATCATCGAAACCGGCAGCTTCTCGGGTGCGGCTGAAAGGCTGGGCTTGTCGCAACCGGCCGTGAGCCTGCAGATCCGGCAGCTGGAGCAGCGCCTGCGTGTGCGCCTGATCGAGCGTGTCGCGCGCCGGGCCGCGCCCACGCCGGCGGGCATTGATTTGCTCGAGCAGATCCGGCATGTGGATTCGGCCGTTGAAGGCGTGATGACGGCCATGGCCGCACACTCGGCCAACGTCACGGGCCGGGTGACGTTCGGCACCGGCGCCACGGCATGCCTGTATTTGCTGCCGCACATCCTGCGCTCCTTGCGCGTGCGCTTTCCCAACCTGAGCGTGCTGGTCAGCACCGGCAACACGGCCGACTTCGTCAAGGCGGTGGAAGGCAATACGATGGACATGGCGCTGGTGACTTTGCCGGTGCAGCGCCGCGCATTGGTCGCTACCCCGATGCTGAACGATGAGTTTGTGGCGGTGATTCCCAAGCGCGAAACCGGGCTGCCCGCGCGCATCACGCCGGCCTTCCTGGCCAAACGCGAGCTGGTGCTGTTCGAGCCGGCCGCCAATACCCGTGTGATCATCGACCAGTGGTTCCGCGATGCGGGCCATACCCCCAAGCCCGTGATGGAGCTGGGCAGCGTGGAAGCCATCAAGGAAATGGTGGCTGCGGGCCTGGGCTGCAGCATCTTGCCGGCCATGGCTGTCACCGGGCCCGGGCAACACCCCGGGCTGGCGGTGCACCCGCTTTACCCCAAGCTGCAAAGAACGCTGGCGCTCATCATGCGCGGCGACAAGCCGGTCAACAAGGCCATGCGCCAGGTCATCTCGGCGATCGAGCAGCGAACGGGAAACTGAGCCCGCGCACTAACGACCTCAGCGCACCAGCGTGTCCCAGCTGGCCATGGCGCAGTCGACGATGGACTGCAGCTCTTGGGCCGAGGCGCCGTCCAGCGCCTGGATCGAGAGCCCGTGAATCACCGTCGTGTAGTAGGCCGCCAACTTTGCCGCGTCGGCCTTGGCGGGCACGTCTTTGTCGCGGATGCCGCGCTCTATGCGCTGGGCAAGCCCCAGCTGCCCGTCTTTGCGCATCTTCATCAAAAAGCTGCGCACCTCGGCGTTTTCTTCGGCGCCCCGCATGGAGGCCACCACGATCATGCAGCCGGGCGGCGTGCCTGAGCTTACGTAAGTGCCGGCATTGATGCGCAGCACCGCTTCTATCGCCGCGCGGGCCGTCGGTTCGTTTTGCAGGGCCTGCGAGAGTGCGATGCATTCCACGCTGTTGTAGTACTGCACGGCTTCCCGAAAGAGCGCTTCCTTGCAGCCAAAGGCCGCATACAGGCTGGGCTTGTTGATGCCCATGGCCTCGGTGAGCTCGCCCATGGACGCGCCCTCATAGCCCTGCGACCAGAAGACCTGCATGGCCTTGGCCAGGGCTTCTTCGCGGTCAAACGCGCGGGGTCTTCCTCGTTCAGTCATGGGTGTATGGATTCCGCCGGGGACGTGGTTTTTGTACCAATAGGTAAATAATTCTTGGAGCGCTGCTTTTGAAGGCCTTTGCAGGTTACCATGCTAATTTTATACCAATCAGTATATAAATTGAGAACCCTGAAAACCATTCACTCAACCACTCACTGAATAAGGAAGCAACATGCAGGATTTAAAAGGCAAGGCCGCACTGGTCACCGGCGCAAGCCGCGGCATAGGCGCCGCCATCGCACGGCGTTTGGCAGAACGCGGCGCGGACGTCGCCATCACCTATGTCAACTCGGCAGGCCGCGCAGCGGAAGTCGTGAAAGAGATCGAAGCCACGGGCAGCCGCGGCCTGGCCATTCAGGCCGACAGCGCCGAAGTGGCGCCCCTGGTGGCGGCAGTCGACCAGGCCGCCGCGGCCTTCGGCCGGCTCGACATCCTGGTCAACAACGCCGGGATTTTTCCTTACGGCCCACCTGAAGACGTGACACTCGCGCAGATCGACCAGACGCTGGCCATCCACGTGCGCGGGGTGTTTGTCGCCTCGCAGGCTGCGCTCAAACACATGGGCGCAGGCGGTCGCATCATCTCGATCGGCTCCTGCTTTGCGCAGCGCGTGCCGCATGGCGGCGTCACGCTGTATTCGATGAGCAAGTCGGCCCTGATCGGCTTTACCAAGGGCCTGGCGCGCGATGTGGGTGCGCGCGGCATCACCGTCAACGTCATCGACCCGGGCTCGACCGACACCGACATGAACCCCGCCACGGGTGCCGGCGCGGAGGGCCAGCGCGCCCTGACCGCGCTGGGCCACTTCGGCAAACCGGAAGACGTCGCCTCCATGGCTGCTTACCTGGCGAGCGACGAGGCACGCGTGGTCACCGGCGCCTCCATCGCAGTCGACGGGGGCGCGAATGCGTAGCGAAGGCGCCTTCGCATGACGGCGGGCTGGGCATGGCTGCTGGCTGCAGGCCTGTTTGAAATCGTCTGGGCCAGCGCGCTCAAGCAGGCGGACGGCTTCACCCGGCCCTGGCCTACAGCGCTGGGCATTGCGGCGGCCGTCGCCAGCTTCTGGATGCTCGCGCTGGCTCTGCGTGTGCTGCCCATGGGTGTGGCCTATGCCGCCTGGACGGGCATCGGCATCATGGGCACCGCCCTGGTGGGCGCGGCGATCTTTCATGAAGCCCTCTCGGCAGGGCAGGTGGTGTCGCTGGTGCTGATTCTTGGAGGCATCGCCGGCCTCAAGCTGTTTTCAAGCTAAATCGGCCTGCAGCCCAATAATCATATTGGCTAGCAGCTCCTGAATTGATAGCAAAATCCCAGGCAAGGAGCGTCGGCGCGGACAGCCCCCACAGCCGGCACGCGGCAAAACCACCGCCTGTTACCAGCCTGTAGTGCGCCTGTCAAACAAGTGTGCAAGGATGGCCGGATGCACGACCTGCCCTCGAGCGTCGGCGCGGACAGCCCCCGCAGCCTTCACAGCCCCTATAGCCTCACGCCGGCGCGGGACGCGGCCGCCAGCTTCGCAGAACTGGAAGAGCTCAAGGCCATCTTGCTGGCCGGCAGCGCGCACTTCGACGTCGCCGTGGTGGCCGAGGCACACACCCTCTCGCCTTCCTTTCCGCTCTACACCGCCAGCATCGGCTCGGTCGACCCGCTGGCGCCCGCGGTCGGCTTTTTCGGTGGCATCCATGGGCTCGAACGCATTGGCACCCAACTCATCCTGCACTACATGCGCGCGCTGTTGCACCGCCTGGAATGGGACGAGCTGCTGCACCGCCAGCTCGAAAAAATCCGCCTGGTGTTCATGCCCATCGTCAACCCCGGCGGCATGTGGGCGCACAAGCGCGCCAACCCGCAAGGGGTAGACCTGATGCGCAATGCGCCGCAGCGCGCCGACAGCCGCGTGCCCTGGCTGGCGGGCGGGCAGACGCTGAGCGCGCTGCTGCCCTGGTATTGCGGCCGGCCCGGCATGCCCATGGAAGTCGAAAGCGCAGCGCTGTTGAAGGTCGTGCGCGACCAGTTGGCCAACCGCCCCTTCAGCCTGGCGCTGGACTGCCATTCGGGTTACGGCTTCCAGGACAGCATCTGGTTTCCGTACGCCCGCACGCGCAAGCTGCTGGGCCACCTGCCCGAGATGTTCGCGCTGCGGACCATGCTGGAGCAGTCGCACCCGCACCACGCCTACAGCTTTGAGCCGCAAAGCAACCAGTACCTGCTGCATGGCGACCTGTGGGACCACGCGTATGACCATGCGCCGGCGGGCCACATCTTTTTGCCGATGACGCTGGAGCTCGGCTCCTGGCTGTGGATACGCAAGAACCCGCGCCAGCTGTTTTCACGGCACGGCATCTTCAACCCCATGAAGGCGCACCGCACCAAGCGCGTGCTGCGCCGCCATGCGGACTTGCTGGACTTCCTCACGCGCGCCGCCTTTGCCGTGCCGCGCTGGCTGCCCGAGGGCGAGCAGCGCGCCCAGCTCGCGCGGCAGGCCACGGCCTACTGGCGGCCACGGCGGGTGCTGTGATGAGCTGGGTGCTGCTAAGGGGCCTGACACGCGAGGCACGCCACTGGGGTGACTTTGCCGACCAGCTCGCCCGCGCGCTGCCGGGTTCGGCGCAGGAAACGACCCAGGTACTGGCGCTGGACCTGCCAGGCAACGGTGCTTTTCACCAGGAAGCTTCGCCGACCACGGTGACCGCCATGGCGGACTTCGCGCGCGCGCAACTGCTGGCGCGCGGCCTGCCTCCGCCCTACCGCATCGTGGCGATGTCGCTGGGCGGCATGGTGGCAGCGGACTGGGCGCTGCGGCATCCGCAAGAGGTCGACCGGCTGGTGCTGGTCAACACCAGCATGCGGCCATTGGGTAGCGTCACCGAACGCCTGCGCCCCGGCAACTGGTTGCCGCTGGCGCTGGTGGCCGCGCGCTGGAACAACGCTACACACGCAGCCCGCGCAGAGCACACCATTCACCGCCTCACCTGCAACCGCGCGACGCAAGAAGACGCCGACATCGCGGCGTGGACGCAGATCCGCAAAGACGCGCCGGTGAGCGCCGCCAACGCATGGCGGCAACTCAAGGCCGCAGCGGCTTTCACGATGACCGCGCCGCCGCCCTGCCCCACGCTGGTGCTGTCTTCAGCCGCCGACCACCTGGTGCACCCGCGCTGCTCCGCCCGGCTGGCCGACGCCTGGCAGGTCGCGCATCACATACACCCCTGGGCAGGCCACGACTTGCCGCATGACGACGCCGACTGGGTCTGCCGGCGCATTGCGGATTGGGTGGAGGTTTCGTAAAGTTGCTATTTTTTTGATAGCTATCAGTGCAGGCAGGTAAAGGGCTGCGGGAATTTTTCCTTTACAAGAATCGGGTTTTTCAAGCCCCGCCCGCCGCAGCGGCGCAGCTCAGGCAAAATCGTTCCTTGTCTATACAAGACAAGCCCCATGAAAAAGCCCCTCTCCCCCGCGCACGAAAACGCGCCTGAACTCACGCACGCCGACCTGCCCGGGGATGAAGCCGTGACCGCCCAAGCCGACGCACCGCCTGCGCGCAACAAGCGTCTGTGGGCGCTGGCACTGGGCACGGCCGCGGTCTGGCACCTGGACCCGGCCCTGGGCGAAATGGCGGAGATGATCGGCATGATTGCCTGCGCGGGCAACAAGACGTTGGCCAAGGACGCCATCACCCAGATGCGCAGCAAGGCCGACAGCCTGCGCGCGCAGATCCCTCCGCTGCCGGCCAGTGCGCTGTCCAAAGTTGTACGGCGCGCTGAAGCCGCCTGCGGCGCGGTGCTGGACAAAGGCGTGCGCATGAAAGAAGTGCAGGCCAGCTGGGACCAGTTCCTGACCTGCGTGCGCGCCTTGCAGGACACGCGCAAGTAGCCAGGCCTCAGCGGTACGGACTCTGCCCTTTTGCCAGCGCACCCAAGGTCTGCATGGCTGCTTCGTACTCATCACTCCACGGATAACCATAGTTCAGCCGCAGGCAATGCCTGAAGTTGCGCCGCGCTGAAAAGATCGGCCCCGGCGCCACGCTGATGCCGTGCGCCAGCGCCGCCTGGTGCAAGGCCAGCGCATCAAAGCCCTCGGCAAACTCCACCCACACAAAATACCCGCCCGCCGGGCGCGACACGCGCACGCCGGCCGGGAAATGCCGCGCCAGCGCCGCCAGCAAACTGGAGAACTGCGACTCCATCGCGTGGCGCAGCTTGCGCAGGTGCTTGTCGTAGCCGCCGTACTGCAGGTAGTCCGCTACCGCGAGCTGCGCGGGCAGGCTGGCCGACAGCGTGGTCATGAGCCTGAGCCGCTCAATCTGCTGGCCGAAGCGTCCGGGCGACACCCAGCCCACGCGGTAGCCAGGCGCCAGCGTCTTGCTGAAAGAGCTGCAGTGCATCACGAGGCCTTTGCGGTCAAAGGCCTTGGCGGGCAGAAAACCGCGGCTGCCGAAATACAGCTCGGCATATACGTCGTCTTCAATCAGCGGGATGTCGTGGCTGGCCAGCAAAGTCACCAGCGCCTTCTTTTTCTCCAGCGACATGCTGGCGCCCGTCGGGTTCTGGAACGAGGTCATGAACCAGCAGGCCTTGACCGGGCGACGCTTGAGGGCTTCGGCCAGCGCGGCCAGATCCAGCCCGTCCTGCGGATGCACTGGAATCTCCAGTGCCTTCATCTTCAGCCGCTCCAGCGCCTGCAGGCTGGCGTAAAAGCCGGGCGACTCCACCGCAATCAAATCGCCGGGCTGCGCCACCGCGGCCAGGCACAGGTTCAGCGCCTCCAGCGCGCCATGCGTCACGATGAGTTCTTCCGCCGGCTGCGCCACGCCCATGCCCAGGTAACGCAATGCAATCTGCCGGCGCAGGGCTTCGTCGCCGCGCGGAAGGCTGGCCACCGTATCAGGCCCCTGCAAAAAACGCGAGGTGCGCGCCAGCGACTTGCCCAGCCGCTGCAGCGGAAACAGCTCCGGCGACGCAAACGCCGAACCCAGCGGCACCATGCCCGGCTCCTGCGCCGCGCCCAGCACCGAGAACACCAACTCGCTCACATCCGGCCGCTGAGCCACAATGGCGGCCGCGCGGATAGAGGCCTTGCCGGCTTTGCCATCCACTGCGCCCCGCGCCGGCGCCGCCAGCTGCTGCGCAGCCAGGGCCGTCACGTAATAGCCCGAGCGCGTCTGCGCCCGCACCAGTCCTTTTTCTTCCAGCCGGTAATAGGCCTTGAAAGCGGTGGACGCACTCAGGCCGTGCTGGGCCGTGATGGTGCGGATGGACGGCAGGCGCGTGCCGGGGGCCAGGCGCCCGGTGCGGATGTCGGCGGCCAGCAGCTCGGCCAGTTGTTCGTAGCGCTTCATGGGTGTGCGAATGGAAAAACCTATCTGATACTGCAATTTTCTGCGATTTTTCATCTGATACGCTTTTTCTGGCGGCAACTGATGCTTACGCCGAAAGCCGGGCTGGGGCATGATGGCCCCATGCAAAAGACCTGTTCTGCACCCCCACTGCAGCGCCTTCCAAAGCTGCTGCGCCTGTTCGCCGTTCTGGCCTCGGCAGCCTGGCTGGCCGGCAGCCCCGCCGCAGCTGCCCCGCCGCCGTTTGAAGACACCATCGCCCAGCGCACGATGGCCTGCACCGCCTGCCACGGCCCGCAAGGCCGCGCTGCGCCCGACGGCTACTACCCGCGCCTGGCGGGCAAACCGGCGGGCTACCTCTACAACCAGCTGCTCAACTTTCGCGACGGGCGCCGCCACTACGGCCTGATGACCCAGCTCATCGCGCCGCTCAGCGACGCCTACCTGATGGAGATCGCGCAATACTTTTCAAAACTTGAAGTGCCCTACCCCGCCCCCTTGCCCGCTACCGTGCCGCCCGAGGCCCTGAACCATGGCCGCCAGCTGGTGATGCAGGGCGACACCGCACGCCAGGTGCCGGCTTGCGTGCAATGCCACGGCCAGGCCATGACGGGCGTAGCGCCCGGCATCCCGGGCTTGCTGGGCCTGCCGCGCGACTACCTCAATGCACAACTGGGCGCATGGAAGGCCGGCCAGCGCCGCGCGCACGCGCCCGACTGCATGAAGGATGTGGTGTCGCGCCTCACGCTCGAAGACATCAACGCCGTGGCCAGCTGGCTGGCCGCGCAGCCGTTGCCGGCCAGCACCAAGCCGGCCACATCACTGCCTCCGCTGGCGCCGGGCGCGCAAGGCATCACCTGCGGCAGCGCGCCTGAGGTGCCGCTTGTTCCGGCTGCCATTACCGCCCCCGTGAAAGCCCGAAAATGAAGAGCGCATTGAAAATTTTGCTCGCCCTGGTACTGCTGGCCTTGGCGGCGAGTGCGCTGGTCTGGGCCCTCAATGTGCGCGGCGAGGTCGACGTGAAAACGCCGGTGGCTGCCGCCGCGCCCAGCGACAGCATGGTGACGCGCGGCGCCTACCTGGCGCGCGCCGGCAACTGCCAGACCTGCCACACCGCGCAGGGCGGGCAGCCCTATGCGGGCGGGCTCGGCATTGCCACGCCCTTTGGCACCGTGTTCACCTCCAACCTCACGCCCGACGACAAGACCGGCATAGGCGCATGGTCGTCTTCGCACTTCTGGCGGGCCATGCACAACGGCCGCTCCAAAGACGGGCGACTGCTGTACCCGGCCTTTCCGTACACCAGCTACACCCAGGTCACGCGCGAAGACTCCGACGCGATCTTTGCCTACCTGGGCAGCCTGCCCGCTGTGGTGCAGCCCAACCAGCCGCACACGCTGCGCTTTCCTTACCAGTCGCAGGCGGCGCTGGCCGTGTGGCGCGCACTCTACTTCAGCCCTGGCGTGTATGAGCCCGACACGGCGCGCAATGCCGAATGGAACCGCGGCGCCTACCTGGTCAAGGGACTGGGCCACTGCGCTGCCTGCCACACCGCACGCAACGCGCTGGGCGCCACTGAGCAGAGCCTGGACCTGGCCGGCGGCCTGATCCCCATGCAGAACTGGTATGCGCCTTCGCTCACCTCGCCGTACGAAGCCGGTGTGAGCGACTGGGACAAACAGCACATCGTGAGCCTGTTGAAAAACGGCGTGTCGCCGCGTGCCTCCGTCACCGGCCCCATGGCCGAAGTCGTGCAGCGCAGCACCCAGTATTTAAATGACGCCGACCTGGGCGCGATGGCGCAGTTTTTAAAAGAGCTGCCCGCCTCACACACCACACCGCCCGAGCCGGCCAGCATCAAAACTCAAGGCGAGTCGGTAGAGCGCGCCGCCAAGCTCTACGAACAACACTGCGCGCAATGCCACGGCGCCAAGGGCGAAGGCATTGCCAATGCCTATCCGGCACTCGCAGGCAACCGCGCCGTCACCATGGGCCAGGCCTCCAACCTGGTGCAGATCGTCCTCAACGGCGGCTACGCCCCCGCCACCCAAGGCAACCCCCGCCCCTTCGGCATGCCGCCCTTTGTGCTGGTGCTGAACGACGCCGACATGGCGCTGGTGCTCACGCACGTTCGTCAGTCATGGGGCAACCGCGCCAGCGAGATCACGCCGGTGGAAGTGAACCGGATACGGGCGAATTCGGGGCGGTAGGCGAAGCCGGTAGCACGCCGTCAGGTGAACGCTCCGGGACGGCTGACTTGCCGGCACTAAAGTTCAAAAATCAAAGCCACCCCTCGGTTCGACCCGGCAAACAGACTGGCTCCGGCAAGCCATCGCAGGGCATCAGAGAACTGATCCGTACCAAATCAGTAAGCACCCCTGGAATCCAATTACCAATTGGCACAAAGGAGCTTCTGACGCCCGGTTTAAATGGCTGCTCCCAAGCAACCCGCAGGTTCTGCGGCATCCGTAACGTTGGCACTCAAAGGGAGAGATGTGTGAGGATCATGACGTGTAAGACCTTGGCATCAGCCGTTTTTTTAACCCTGTTAGGTCTCGGCGCGAACGCAGAAGACAAATCCGAGGAGAAGCTCTGGTTCGATACCTATGACGCCAGGGAAAGGTACTTTGAAAGCACCGTAGGGCCGCTACCCAAAGACATTATCAAAATGCGCAGCATGGCCGGTGTCTGGCCCGGGGGCGGGCTGTACGTGATACCCGCGCCCAAAGTCGGCGCCAATCTGGCTGTTTACACCACATCGGGCTTGACCAACGCCGACATGCCGACCGATGTGCGCATGGTCGGCTTCAAGCTTGACTCAGACAAAAAGCAGGTGGCGGGACGGTTGAAAAAAAAGACCCGCGCCCGACAGCCGCCGGGAGCGGCAGGCTACGGATATGAGCTGATGGTCGTTGCGCCCAAAGGCGTGGACTGGCCGCTGATGGTGCTGCAATGGGCTGTCAATCAAGAACTCGTGAACGACATCGGTTTGCTGGACAGGGTTGAGGAGTCCGACGGCTTCACTGTCGCGCAAATTGATGTGGATGAATCCGAGCCCGTCAACATCCTGATTACGAAAGCGCTTCCTCCCTTGCCGACGGGCAGGCAGCTACCTGCCGGAAAAATGGAAATTCTGGTCGCCACCGTCATCACACCCGAAGAGATGAGCTGGTCCAGGAGGAATCGCCGCGACGCGTTACTTCAAAGGCTCAAAGACGCCGGCGTCGGTCAAGTGAGCAAGTTGAAACGTGAAAGCGTTGTGCACTGAGCGCGGAACCCCGGAGATATTTATGCAAACCGAACAATCCATCAACCCGCTGCTGTCGCAGCTATGCGAAGAGCTGGGCTTTTGCTCAGCCTTAAGGGCAATTTCAAGATTTCCACCGAACGCGGTGGCGAGTCCCGGCGATTTTGTCGACGCCGTGTTCGCCGCTGAAAATTTGAGCACTGAAACAGACCCACACTTGACCGAACAGGTTCGCACCGTGGTAGACAAGCACTTCGCCAGTTGGCGGGAGGCAGAGATGCCTGCGTCGCCGGTCCCTCTGGCCGCCTCCAACGACCGCTGAACTCAATTGCCGGCTTCCATGGGAAAGTGGCGGGTACCTTGTTATAAAGTCAGATGACAGCGCCTTCTATGCGCAAGCCGAAGGTTATCCTGCCGTGGCATATGCGGGCAGCAGCTGATTCCACCACCAAAGAGGAGCACTCTATGGACAGCCAGAACAACAAGAACGTCGTGCTGCAAGCCTACGGGCTCACGAAAGCCATCTTCGGTTGAGCGCCCGTACCTTCAACGCCGCCCGGTTCCTGCGTCAGGTCTCTTCCCTACCACTTCATCCCACACGTCATGACTACAACTACTCTCAAATCACTGTTCGGCTACAAGGCATGGGCAAACTCTGAGCTGTTTGATCTGCTGGTCAAGTTACCAGCCGAACACGCGGACGCACTCCACACTTGCATCCGCACGCTCAATCACATCTACGTCGTTGACAGGATCTTTCGCGCCCACCTCAGCGCAGAGCCCAGGCCGTTTGACGCGACCAACACCAAAGACACGCCAACGCTCGCCCAGCTCCGGTCGGATGTTGAGGCCACAGATGCCTGGTACCTGGACTACGCCTCTGGCCTCACTGCATCTGCCGTGAATGAGACGGTGAGCTTCGACTTCACCGATGGAGACCGCGGAAGCATGTCCAGGGAGGAAATCCTTCTTCACGTCGCCACCCACGGCGGCTATCACCGGGGCAATGTGGGCCAGGTTCTCAAGTCGATTGCTATCAACCCGCCACGTGACCTCTACACCAAGTTTTTGCACCAGAGTGAGCCGGTCCGGCGCCAGGCCTGACCCAACCACGCCAAACACCCGACATTAAAAGAACACATGCCGGCAGTCGTTGAAACCTGGTTTGGCGATGCATTCACGCAACTGCATCCGTTGCTGCAAGAACTTCACAGATCTGGAGGCACGCTCTTTGGCACAGTCGACGTTCGCCTGGGCACGGGGCTGGCGGGTTGGGTGGGGCGGCGGCTTGCACGGCAACTGGGTGTTCCGCCTCGCGACGGGAGCGCTTCGATGCGCGTGTCCATCTACAGCACCAAGGCCGGGCTTCATTGGGATCGAACCTTCAATGAGACCTCCACGTTTGCGTCAACCTTCACGCCAGCAGGCCGCTATCCATCGGGGTGCTGGGTTGAGTCATCAGGCCGGCTTCGCCTCAAGCTGGCGGTTTCCATCGTCGATGGCGGCTGGGTCTGGCAACCCATCGGAGGCCGGCTGGGGGGTATCGCATTCCCCGTGTGGCTGCTGCCCCGCACGGTCGCATCGAAGTGCATCGACAATGGGCGGTATCAGTTCAAGGTCGAAGTGAGCCTGCCTTTGCTCGGCACATTGCTCTCCTACGGCGGGAAGCTGGCGCTTGACTCTGGCACCTGATTCCAGCCGTGCTTATCTCAAACCTCAGGCCACCCATGCCACTCGAAACGTCGGTCGTCATTGCGCTGTTATTTGCTGCATTCGCATGGGTCTATATAAAGAAGCGTGCCAATGCCGCTCCGAAACCGCGTGTCCCCGAGTTGTCCGAATTTCCGGCCGGCACGGAATTCATGGTGAAGGAATTCGATGTGCCGCTTGCAAGGCTTCCAGGCGATGGCGATGACGATGGCAATTGCGTTTGGGTGAACTGGTACGGCGGCAGACCGCGTCCCTTCGACGTGCAGAGACTCAAAGTCGGCAACAATTGGCCGGCCGATTCATTCGAGTCATGGGCAGTCCTGGTGAAAGGCTCGCTCAAATGACGGACAACAACCCTTCCCACAACGCCTCCATGGAAACCCACATCCTCGCTAACGCAGAACTGGTGCGAAAAGTAGCTCATGAGCAATTGGGAGCCCCGGTCCAATACGACGAGGCCGGGGTGCGCTGGCTAGGCGGGCGCCAGGGTTGGTAGCGCGGCCAAGCAAGCCCTCCCCTCCTAAAGAAAACTGCGCCCTTCCTGAAAACAGGGAGGGCGCAGGGCCCGGCTACATCATCTTGTCGCGCCGCGACAGCGATGGAAACAGCCTGAACCACGCCGTTGCCACCAGCAGCGTGCCCACCCCGCCCGCCACCACCGAGCCCACCGGTCCCAGCATCGCGGCGGTGGCGCCGGATTCAAATTCGCCGAGCTGGTTGGAGGCGCCGATAAACACCGAGTTGACGGCACTGACGCGGCCGCGCATTTCATTCGGCGTTTCGATCTGCACCAAGGTCTGTCGCACCACCACACTCACCATGTCGGCCCCGCCGGACACAGCCAGCACCAGCAGCGACAGCACAAAACTCGTCGACAGGCCAAACACCATCATGCAGACGCCGTAAAGCGCGACGGCTGACAGCATGGTCGGGCCGACGCGGCGCTCCAGCGGCCAGCGCGTGAGCACCGCCGACATCAGCAAGGCGCCGGCGGCGGGCGCCGCGCGCAGCAGGCCCAGGCCCCAGGGGCCGACGTGCAGGATGTCTTTGGCAAACATGGGCAGCAACGCGGTAGCGCCGCCCAGCAGCACGGCAAAAAGATCCAGTGATACGGCGCCCAGCAGAGCCTTGCGCTGCCAGACAAACTCCACACCAGCCAGCAGCGTGCGCAGCGTGACGGGCTCGCGCGGCGGCGGCACATGGTCATAACGCAGCACCGCGATGAGCACGCAGCCGGCGGCAAACAAAAATGCGCAAGTGGCGTAGACCGCCGTGGCGCCGGCCACAAAGATCACACCGCCCAACGCCGGCCCGCCGATCACGGCCGTCTGCATGCCGGCCGAGCTGAAGGCCATGGCACGCGGCAGCATGGCGGGTGGCACCAGCACGGGGGTCAGCGCCTGCTGCGCGGGCATCTGGAAGGCGCGGGCCACGCCCAGCATGACGGACACCGCCAGCAGCAACTCACGTGAGGCCCAGCTGTGGTGGGCGCCCCAGCCCTGCGTGGCAGCGACCAGGATCATCGCCACCGCAGCCTGCGTGACCAGGCAGCCGGCGATGATGCGCCCGCGGTGCACGCGGTCGGCCACATGGCCGGCCACCAGCGTAAGCAGCAGCGCAGGCGCAAACTGGTAGAGGCCGACCAGCCCCAGGTCCCAGGCGCTGCCGGTCAGCTCATACATCTGCCAGCCCACCGCCACCATCAGCATCTGGTTGCCGGTGGTGCCGAAAATCCGGGCGAACCACATGCGCATGAAAGCGCGCTGGTGGGTGAGTTCTTTAAACGAGTGTGTCGGCATGCGGGGCTGAAGCTTAACAGCGCCATGTCAACGCCACGCCCCAGGGATCATGTGCTGGAAACCATTTTTGCTACTAATTTGATAGCGATTAGCCAAATCAGCATATGGGCTAGATGCACTTTTTGTCACTTATTTTTAGATCGCCGGAAATTCCCCGGTGTTGACGGCTCCAGTTGATTTAAAGTTTCATTTACGAACTAAATTAGTTGCATAAAGAAACTTAAATAACTATCATCCGGCAAACGCCCCGCTTTCCGGGGTCCTTTCAACACCTTTCTGGCAAGGTCTTTATGCCCCGTTTCAAGCCCTCGGAATCCCTTTGCTCCGTCGTCCGCTCGCTCGACTTGCTGGGCGACCGCTGGACGCTGCTGCTGATCCGCGAAGTGGTGTTTGGCACGCGCCGCTTTGACGACTTTGCCGCGCACCTGGGCATCGCCCGCAACGTGCTGTCGGCGCGGCTGGCCAAGCTGGTGGAGGCCGGCATCCTGATGCAGGAACCGCTGCAGGCCGAGGGACGCCGCCAGGGCTACCGGCTGACCGAGATGGGTGAGGATTTGCTGCCGGTGTTGATGGCGCTGATGCAATGGGGCGACCGCTGGCTGCAGACGCCCGACACCGTGCCCGTTCGCGTGGTGGAGCGCGCCACCGGAAAAGCCTTGCCGCCGCTCGCCGTGCGCAATGCCGCAGGCAAGCTGCTGGGCCTGGCCGACCTGGACTGGGAGCCGGGCCCCGGTGCCGGCCACCCGCTGATGGCGCCGCTGGTGGCCGCGTATGAAGCCCAGCGCCGCACCGTGCCCCGCCCTGTTCCCAAAGCCGGGGCGCCTTCTGCGCCCTCCCTTCGCCGCAAAACCCCCATCAAACTGTGAGCCCCTGATGAACCTCTATTTCCGCCTGATCTGGACCTGGCTTCGCGCGCGCATGAAGCCCGCCATCGCGATGGGCGACACCATCACCATGCAACTGCGCGTGTGGCCCAACGACCTGGACGTGAACGGCCACATGAACAACGGCCGCTACATGACCATCGTCGACCTGGCGCTGATCGAATACTTCACCCGCGCCGGCTTCTTGCCGGTGGCGCTCAAGCGCGGCTGGCGGCCCATGCTGGGCGGCAGCATGATTTCCTTTCGCCGGGGGCTCAAGCCTTTTACCGTCTACACGCTGCGCTTTTCTCTCGAATGCTGGGACGAGCGCTGGAACTACATGCGCTTTGAGTTTGAGCGCCAGGGCCAGACCATGGCGGTAGGCTTTACCAAAGGCGCCGTCGTCGGCAAAGACGGCATTGTGAGCAGCCATGACACCTACGGCGCGCTCGGCATGCGGCAGGCCTCGCCGGCGTTTCCGGCCACGGTCAGCGCGTGGATTGAAGCGGACCGACTTATCAGGAGCTAGTCATATGGTTGCATCGTCCTCCCTCGCTTTCGCTGTCACGGCCATCTTCGTCCTGCTCGGCCTGGTACACGTGTACTGGGCCCTGGGTGGGCGCCTGGGCCGGGGCGCGGCGCTGCCGCAGTTGCCCGTGCCGCCTGGCTGGCAAAAGCACGGCGAGCCGGCCATGGTGAACGCCTTCAATCCCGGGCCCGCAATGACGCTGGTGGTGGCCGTGGCGCTGATCGCCGTGGGTGGGGCCGTCGGCCTGCGTGGTGGCTTGTTCACCGCGCCGGTGCAGCATGTGGCGTTGCAGGCCGTGCTGGCGGCCGTGGCGCTGGTGATGTTGGCCCGCGCCATCGGCGACTTCCGCTTGGTCGGGTTTTTCAAGCGGGTCAAGGGCTCAGCCTTTGCGCGCATGGACACCTGGGTGTATTCGCCCTTGTGCGTGGCGCTAGGTCTGGGGGTGGGCTGGACGGCCCTTTCCTGACATCGCCTGATTAGGGCGAACGGCTTAAGAACGGCTCGCCCAGCCCTTCGGCGCGCCTCTGGCAGTTAACATGGCGGCATAACAACAGCAACGCCCTTAACTGGAGGAAGTTATGCATCGCATCGTCATCGTCGGAGGGGGCGCAGGAGGCCTCGCGCTGGCCACGCAGCTTGGCAAGCGCATGGGCAAAAAAGGCCTGGCCGAAATCACCCTGGTCGACGCCGCCCGCACCCATGTCTGGAAGCCGCTGCTGCACCAGCTGGCCGCCGGCAGCTTTGACACGCACGCCGAGGAAATCGAATACCTCGCGCAGGCCCGCTGGAACCACTTCAAGTTCCGCCTGGGCAGCCTGACCGGCGTGGACCGCCAGGCCAAAACCCTGCAACTGGCCGCCAGCCACGACGAAGCCGGCCGCGAGATCACACCGGCCCAGCAACTGGCCTATGACACGTTGGTGATTGCCGTGGGCAGCCAGACCAACGACTTCGGAACGCCGGGCGCGGCCGAACACACCATCAAGCTCGACAGCCCGCAGGCGGCCAAACGCTTTAACGACCGCCTCATCAACGCCTGTATACGCGCGCAGACCGTGCCACGCGTGGCCGGCAGCGGCCGCCTGACGGTCGCCATCGTGGGCGGCGGCGCCACCGGCGTGGAGCTGGCCGCCGAGCTGCATGCCGCAGCGCGCGTGCTGGCCAATTACGGCTTCGACTACATCCATCCCGAGAAGGATTTGCAAATCGTGCTGGTGGAAGCCGCGCCGCGCCTGCTGGCCCAATTGCCTGAGCGCCTGAGCGAATCCGCCATGCGCGAGCTGCGCAAGCTGGCCATCGAGGTGCACACGAACGAGAAGGTGGTTGAAGTCACCGCCGACAGCCTGAAGATGGCCAGCGGCAAGGTGGTGTCGTCCAGCATCACGGTGTGGGCCGCCGGCGTGAAGGCAGCCGACTTCTTGCGCACACTGGGCGGCACGCCCGAAGGCGGCGAAGCACTGGAAACCAGCAAGCTCAACCAGCTGGTAGTCAACGGCAACTTGCAAACCACGCGCGACCCCAGCATTTACGCCTTTGGCGACTGCGCCGCCTGCCAGCAGCCCGACGGCACCTGGGTGCCGCCGCGCGCGCAGGCCGCCTACCAGCAGGCCATGTACCTGGCGCGTTCGCTGCCCGACTTGATCGCCGGCAAAACGGTGGCGCCTTTTATCTTCAAGGACCAGGGCTCGCTGGTGTCGCTGTCGGAATACTCATCAGTCGGCAGCCTGATGGGCAGCCTGACCAAGGGCAGCTTTTTCATCGAAGGCCAGCTGGCCAAGTTCATGTATTGGGGCCTGCACAAGCAGCACCAGCTGGCGTTGGGCGGCTTCAAGAAAACGGCGCTCATCACGCTGTCTGAAATGCTGGACCGCACCTATCGCCCCCGCATCAAGTTGCACTGATAATCACGCATCCCCCTTCTTATCAACCTGACGGAGAAAACCATGGCAAAAGGACAGCAAAACAACAACAAGATGGTCAAGAAACCGAAGAAGGACACCTCGCCACCCAAAACGGTGTCGCCCGACGCGGTGCGCCCGACTGTCGTGACGCAGGTGCCCCTGCGCGGCAAGCTGAAGAACAAATAAGGCCTTGATGGCCGGCTCTGGCGACTCGCCTGTAGATACCCCGGTTGCTGCACAGCAGCCGGGTAATCCGCTGCACGGCGTCAAGCTCGAAGCCATCGTCACGGCTCTCTCAGACCACTACGGCTGGGAAGAGCTGGGCCAGCGCATCAACATCCGCTGCTTCACCAGCGACCCCAGCGTGGCGTCCAGCCTGAAGTTCTTGCGCAAGACCCCCTGGGCGCGCGAGAAGGTCGAAAGCCTCTACCTCTTCATGCTGCGCGAAGTCAAACGCAGCAGCCCGCCGGTTCATAACTTCCCGCCGCCCAAACCCAAGGCTTAGTCAGCGTAGAAGAGCTACTCAGAAAACCCAGCGAAGCGGTCCTGGCTAGGCGCGCCGCCGCAGACAGTGCTACAGCACGGCAAGGCGGCGCAACAACGCCAGGAGGGTTTTATGAGTAGCTCACAGCGGGTTCGCAAAGAGCAGCATCATGGCGATCCCTACCCCGATCAGGAAGTTGGCATCGATCAGCCCGGCCAGCAAGAACATCTTGACCTGCAGCGGCTCCATCAATTCCGGCTGGCGCACGGCGCCCTCCAGAAACCGCCCTCCCATCGCCCCGATGCCCATGCAGGCACCGATGGCGCCCAGGCCGATGATCAATCCACATGCAATGGCAATGGCACCTGCGTCAGTCATGATGTTTTCTCCTTTGGTTTAAAAACTGTTTCGATGACTGAATCATGAAGGCCAGCCCGCCGCAGAACAATTACCCCGCAGGTAATGTCGCCGTTACCCCGGCCATTGCGGGTGTGAAGTTGCTGCATGCCGACGAATGCCTGCTGGTGCTGGACAAACCCGCCGGTTTGCTCTCGGTACCCGGGCGCGGGGAAGACAAACAGGACTGCCTGAGCGCCCGCGTGCAGGCCGCCTTTCCTGACGCCCTGATCGTGCACCGGCTGGACCAGGCCACCTCCGGCCTGATGCTGATGGCCCGCGGCGCGGCCATGCAACGCGCGCTCAGCCGGTCGTTTGAAACACGAGAAGTCGGCAAGCGTTATGTGGCAGTGGTGAGCGGCCACTTGCCCGCATCGGATGACGCAGACCACCCAGGCGGCTGGGGCCTGATCGACCTGCCCATCATCGTCGACTGGCCAAACCGCCCGCTGCGCATCATCGACACCGAACGAGGCAAACCCAGCCAGACCCGCTGGCGCGTGCTGTCGCATGATGAGGCTGCGAACACCACACGCGTCGAGCTCGAACCCATCACCGGCCGGTCGCACCAGTTGCGCGTGCACCTCAAAGCACTGGGCCATCCGATTTTGGGCGATGCAATGTACGCCCCGGAGGCGGTGCGCACCGCCGCGCCGCGGTTACTGCTCCACGCCGCAGCGCTCCAATTCGCCCATCCGGCCAGCGGGCTGGCGATGTCGTTTGAAAGCGCGCCTAAGTTTTAGAGTGCAAGCAGTTCTACGGCACCGGCGCTACCATGCAGCCATGAACCAACTCACACACCTCACCCTCATCACAGGCGCCTCGCGCGGCATGGGCTTTTCCATGGCGCGCCAGCTGCTCACCGCCGGCCACACGGTGCTTGGCATTTCACGCACGGCCATGCCGGAACTGGAAGAACATGCGCGGCATGTTGGCGCGACCGTTCTGCAGTGGGAGCATGACCTGGCAGACAGCGGCTCGCTCAATGACAAGCTGGAAAGCTGGCTGAAGGATTCGCAAGCTAAACAAGAATGGGCCAGCGTCACGCTGATCAACAACGCGGGCGTGATTCCGCAGATCGGCTCGCTGGACCAGATCGACGAAGGCGACCTGGCGCGGGCGTTACGCGTTGGGCTGGAAGCGCCGATGCAAATCACCGCCGCCTTCCTGCGCGCCACCGGCAGCTGGCAAGCCCCGCGCAAAGTGCTCAATATCTCATCCGGCCTGGGCCGCCGCGCCATGGCCTCGCAGGCGGCCTACTGCGCTGCCAAAGCCGGCATGGACCACTTCACGCGCTGCCTGGCGCTGGAAGAGGCCCTGAAGCCCCACGGCGCCAAAGTCTGCTCACTTGCACCGGGCGTAATCGACACCGGCATGCAAGAGCAGCTGCGCGCGGCTGACCCGAAAGCCTTTCCGGACCGGGACTCGTTTGTGGGACTGAAAACGGGCGGATCCTTGACGTCGCCCGAAGATGCAGCGGCGCGCATCCTGGCTTTCCTGGCACGCACCGATTTCGGAACGAACCCAGTCGCCGACGTCAGGGACTAGCCACGGGGTATTTCACCAGCGGGCGCCGCGGGTCCGGCTTCGCCGGCCCCAGGCGCCGCCCCCTGAGGGGGGAGCAGACTACACGAAGTGAGTCTGAACGGGGGTGGGTCTATTTCTGAAGTGAGCTTGGACGGGGGTGTTCAATAGACCTCTGGAACCAGAATGTTCTGCGGCACCGGGCTACGCACGTAGTCTTCGTGTCGCACTCGATCGGGCAGCACGATGGCCGGGTGCTCGGTCTCCTGGTAAGGCATTTGCTCCAGCAGATGATGGATGCAGTTCAGACGTGCCTTTTTCTTGTCGACCGCCTGCACCACCCACCAGGGCGCTTCCGGAATATGCGTGCGCTCCAGCATGATTTCCTTGGCCTTGGTGTATTCCTCCCAGCGCCTGCGTGACTCGAGGTCCATAGGGCTGAGCTTCCACTGCTTGAGCGGGTCGTGGATGCGGCCGAGGAAGCGCAGGTGCTGCTCTTCGTCGGAGATCGAAAACCAGTACTTGATGAGCTGTATGCCCGAGCGGCCCAGCATCTTTTCAAATTCAGGCACGGTGCGAAAGAACTCTTCGTACTGCTCGTCGGTGCAAAAGCCCATGACGCGTTCCACGCCGGCGCGGTTGTACCAGCTGCGGTCGAACAGCACGATTTCGCCGGCAGCAGGCAAGTGCGATACATAACGCTGGAAGTACCACTGCGTGCGTTCGCGGTCATTAGGCGCCGGCAGCGCCGCCACGCGGCACACGCGCGGGTTGAGCCGCTGGGTGATCCGCTTGATCACGCCGCCCTTGCCGGCCGCGTCACGCCCTTCAAACAAGATGACCACCTTGTGGCCGGTGCTGACCACCCAGTCCTGCAGCTTCACCAGCTCGGCTTGCAGGCGAAACAGCTCGCGGAAATACTGGCGGCGGTATTCCTTGTCCTTGATCACCTCCTGTGGGCTGCGGTCATCGTCTTCGCCGGTCAGCTCGGCCACGGAGCGGTCTTCGAGCTCCATCTCCAGCTCTTCGTCGTAGCTGTCGATCAGGTCATTGCGGATACGCCGCATCAGTTCTTCGTCGCTTGAATCCAAGGGTTTCTCCTGCAGGAACCGAAAGCCGGTCTACGTGCAGCCTACGCCGCCTACATGGCAGTTTGATGAAAAATGCCCCGGCAGGCCGCATTGGCACTGCATACGGGGAAATTCACCCGTTTTCCTCTTCGGTGCTTTTGCTACATTTTTGATAGCTACTCACCCATGCCAACCATGGGCTAGAGGCCTCTTTTTCTTAAGAAACTGCATCAAAGCGCTTAAAGCGCCATCAACTCTTTTTAAGGATCTGGTAGATCTCGTCCTTGGTCTTGAGCCGTTTTTTCTTCAGATCTTCCAGGCCTTCGTCGGTGATGGCGCCCACGCCCTGCTCGTATTTGATGATGGCGTGGTTGTCTGCGTCGTACCGGGCAAAAAGCTCCGCGAAGTGCGGGTCTGAAACCTTGAGGCTGCGCATCTTCGCCAGGTATTCCGGAAACTCGTGCGCCAGATCGTGATTCAGCAAGTCCATGGAAAGCTCCTTGTGTAAGCCGCCAACCGCGAAATGGCCGCGGGGAAAACCCAGCTTAGTCCCTAACCACCAGCACCGGCAAGTGGGCGTGCGACAGCACCTGGGCAGTGACGCTGCCCAGCACCAGCTTTTCCAGCCCGCGGCGGCCGTGCGAGCCCATGACGACGAGATCGGCGCCTATGGTCTCGGCGGTATCGAGGATGCCGCGGTAAATCGCGTGGCCTTCCACGACCGACCCGGTCGCGGCGATGCCGACCTCCTGGAAGGCCTGCTTGGCACCCTTGATGGCTTCGTTGGCTTCGGCCGTGGCGGCGCCCAGGTATTCGGCCTGGCCGTAGGCAAAGTCGGTGCCCACCCCGGTGAAAGCGTAGGGGTCTATGACGTAGATGACCGTCACCTCACTCTTGAAGGCCTGCGCAATCGCCACCGCGTTGCCCATGGCCTTCTGCGAGGTGGCCGAGCCGTCTACCGGAACCAGGATGTGCTTGTACATGATGGAATCTCCTTGAAAGCCATGGACATGAAGGCCATGGGCAGATTCTGCGGCACCAGCCCTTGGCGGGTCAATGCCGGCCATGGCAACCCCGGGCGGGGCATCGCCATGCATCATTTATAAGGGATCGCGCCTGCGGCCGGCGTCAGACAATGTCCCGAGGCGCGCCGAGGCGGCCCTGCGTCGGGCGCGGGGCAGTCCTGTTTATTCAGCCTTGATATTGGCCGATTTGGCCAGCTGGGCGTAGCGCACCAGATCCACCTTGATCAGCTTGGAGAGGTCTGCGCCGTTGCCGACAAGAGGCTCAACACCCGCGCCGGAGAGGTTTTCTTTCACGGCCGTCTCGGCCAGCACCTTTTGCACGTCGGCATAAATTTTGGCGACCACTTCAGGCTTCATCTTGGCCGGACCCATGAGCGCATACCAGATCGAAAAATCCAGCGGCTTCAAGCCCTGCTCTTCAAACGTAGGCACCTGCGGCATCAGCTGATAACGCGCGGCCGTCGACACGCCGATGGCATTGAGCTTGCCGGTCTTGAGGTGCGGCGCGGCGAGGTTGGCGCTCAGGATAGCCAGTTGCACCTGCCCGCCCACCACGTCGGTCAAGGCCGGGGCGCAGCCCTTGTAGCCCACGTTGGTGGCGTTGATGCCGGACTTCTGCTTGACGAGCTCCATCACGAAATGCTGGGGCGTACCCACGCCGCAGGAGCCGTAGTTCAGCGCCGTCGGGTTGGCCTTGGAATAGTCGACCACCTCTTTGAGCGTCTTGAGGTTGGTGCTCTGATGCGACACCAGCGCGATCGGCGTGAGGCCCAGCAGCATGATGGGCGTCAGGTCTTTTTCGGGGTCGTAGTTGAGCTTGCCATTGACAGCCGGATTGACCACCATGGTGCTGTTTTGCAGCAGCAGCGTGTAGCCGTCGGCCGGCGCGTGCACCACAGCCTCGGTGCCGATGTTGCCGGAGGCGCCCGCGCGGTTGTCCACTGCGACGCCCTGGCCCCAGATGGCCTGCAGGCGCGCGCCGATCTGGCGCGCCAGGATGTCGGAGCCGCCGCCCGTGCCATAGGGCACGATGAGGCGGACGGCGCGCGAAGGGTAGGCCTGCGCCAGCGCCTGGGTGGCAGTCAGGCAGCTCAGGGACATCATGGCGGCCAGCGCCAGGAATTTGGGGAATTTCATGGGTTGCCTCTTCAGTGGTGGACAGGGATGAAGTGCTTACTCAACGGCCCCGATGCTGCGGCTCCAGAGCTCCCAGGGCCGCATGACCTGGCCTTCGTTGGTGTTCATGGCCAGGTCGGCCTCTTCTTTGGTGAGGAACTCGATGGGGCCCAGCGCGTTGGCGGTGAGTTGCAGTTTGGCATTTTCTTCAGCGTAAACGGCGCGGTAAACAGCGCGTTCCAGCGAAGGCGCCACCACGGTCGAGCCGTGGCCGCGCATCAGCACGCACGTGTGCTGGCCCAGCGCCTTGGCCAGGTCCTTGCCCAGGCCCATGTCGCGGATCAGCAGGTCGGTGTTGCCGTTGGATTCACGGATTTCATAGAGCGACGAGCCGCTGCCCAGGAAACCGCTCATGTGAAAGATGGGGCGCAGGCGCTGGCCGGTCACGCCGAAAGGAATCACGCTGGGCGAATGGCTGTGCACCACCGCCATCACGTCGGGCCGCGCGCGGTAGATTTCGCCGTGGATGAAGCGCTCAAGGTAAGAACGCAGCGTGGACGTGCCCACCAGGTCGCCGTTGAGGTCATAGGTCAGGATGTCGGCTTTTTTGACCAGGCCGGGTGCACGGTTGCAAGACAGCAAGAAGTGCTCGGGCGACTTGTCGTGGCGCACGCTCACGTGGCCGAAGCCGTCGACAACGCCCTGGTCGTACAAGATGCGGTTGGCAATCACCAACTTTTCAATGAGGGCTGGATCGGCTGCGGCGAGTGTCATGGTGTTTCCTGTTTGTCTTGTTTCAGGGGGGGCGGGATGGGCTATTTTTTAGTAAGTATACATATCACTTACGGCATTTGCCAGACACCCTCTTCGCAAAACCAAAGGGTAAACCCGCCCCTTGCGGAAACCCGCTTGAAACCTGCCTTTCATACCCCGCTTGCAGGGCTACGGCTCAGGGCTCGATCTTCACGCCCTTCCAGAACGCGATGTGGCCCTTGATGTTGTCGGCTTCGGGTTTGGGGTCGGGGTAGTACCAGGCGGCGTCGGTGTTCATCTCGCCGTTGACCAGCAGCGAGTAATAGCTGGCCTGCCCTTTCCACGAGCACATGGTGTGGTGGTTGCTGAAGGTCACGTAGTCGCGGTTGAGCGCGCTTTCGGGGAAGTAGTGGTTGCCTTCGACCACCACGGTGTCGTCGCTTTGCGCAATCACTGCGCCGTTCCAGATGGCTTTCATGGGTTCTTTCTGCTCGATGCTGATGTCGAGGCTGCGTGGAGATGTTGATCGGGGACTGTGGAATGGGGAGAAACAGGGCTCCATGCTACGCCCCCGGGCATAGGCCGCGCCGGCCCGGGGATTTATGAAGCCTGACCGGCAAGCATGACTGACAGCCAAAAAAAGCGCCGGTGACTCGCACCGGCGCTTTTGGGATGAGACAAGCCCGTGGCGTCAGTCGCGGCCCTTGCCGTGTTTTCCGCCGCGCCCCTGATCGTCGTCATCGTGGTGCTTGTTTTTTTGTTTGTGCTTGTGCTTGCCGCGTTCGTAGTCATCGTCACCGTTGACTTTCACGAAGTACACCGGCTGGCCGCAGGCGTTGTACTTTGCGCAGTGTTTGGACCACTTCTTGGCATGGCCGGGCGGCACGTGCAGATACAAGGGCTGCTGCTGCACCACCACCGCCGGGCGCTGGATGATGACAGGCTGCGCGTAAATCAGCGGCGGGGGCGGTGCATTACCGATCTCAATGCGACCGTAAACACCCGGCGCCAACGCGCCTTCAACAGTGGCGGTTGCATAGGGGCCCGCAGCCATCGCCGCGCCGGCCCACAAAGCGGACAAGGCAAAGAAGCCAGCCGCAAGCAAGGGAGTCTTAAGATTTTTCATGGGGGTTCCTTCCGTTTTATTGTTATGAGCCGTAAATAAGGGCTCTTCATGCCAGCATGAGCCGTGGGACTGGCTTTGCCAGACCGCAGGTGGGCGGCCCCCTCGGGGGCAGCGCATTACACGAAGTGAAAAGCGTGGGGGTCCTATGCAAGCCGGAGGTTCTTGCCCTCAACAATCACCTTGGAGCCCACAGGCACCGAGCTGGAGAGCTCCATGTTGCGCGTGGAGCCGTCGTCCATGCGAACACGGATTTCATACACGGTGACCTTCTTCATGTTCTTTTCGATCTGGTTGCCGGCGAATGCGCCGCCTGCAACGCCGAGCACGGTCATGGCCGTCTTGCCGTTGCCGCCGCCCACCTGGTTGCCCAGCAAACCGCCCACCACACCGCCGGCCACGGTGCCCAAGCCTATGGTGGTGTTGCCAACATCAACGCCGTTGACTTTGCCCTGGCGCTGAACGGGCGTGACGGCTTCTACCGTGCCGCAGCTGGCGCACACATTGGCGCGGGATGACTGCGCCACCACAGGGACGGCGCCGGTATGGGTGCTGGTGGCTTTGACCGGTGTCGGGTGTTTGGAGGTGTCAGCAGCCAGTTTGGAGGTGCTGTTGTCCGGCAATGCGGCGAGCGGTGCAGGCGAAACGCCTGGTTGTGCACCGGAAGTGTTGACGACCAGCGCGGCGGCCAGTGCCAGAACGGTTACGCCGAGTACCGCGACGATGGCGATGAGGGCCTTGCTGTGTTGCATGCGTTGACTGAATCCGGGTTGGCCCGGTTGGGCGGTTGAACCAGGAACGACTTGATTATTGGTATCCATGATGGATCTCCTTCTGTGTGAGCCCCAGTTGTAACAACACCATGGACAGACACGGTGTAGGACGACGTGACATTCGTAAGGAAAGTTTTCCGCGTGCGGTGAAAAACGTGTGGTTTTCCGCATTTGCGCAGGCCTTCACCCGCTACTCACAGGGCCTTCACCGCCCCTTTACACGCTTTTTAGCCTCCTTAGACGCCGCCATGGGGGTGGGTCGGGTCCACCCACAGCACGGTGTCAGGCTTTTCGACCGGCTCGATGTCCAGATTGACGGCGACTGCCTCGCCGTCGCTGCGGCACAACACGCACTCCAGCACCTCGGTCGGGCTCGCGTTGATTTCCTGGTGTGGCACATAAGGCGGCACATAGATGAAGTCGCCCGGCCCGGCCTCGGCGGTGAACTCAAGGTGCTCGCCCCAGCGCATGCGGGCCCTGCCCCTGATGACATAGATCACGCTCTCCAGATGGCCGTGGTGGTGCGCGCCGGTCTTGGCGTCGGCATGGATGGTCACCGTGCCGGCCCACAGCTTTTGCGCGCCCACGCGAGCAAAGTTGATGGCGGCACGCCTGTCCATGCCCGGCGTTTGCGCCGTGTTGCTGTCCAGCTGGTTGCCGGCGATCACGCGCACGCCGTCGTGCTTCCACGGCGGGTCTTCCTTGCCTTGGGCGTGCGGATGCGTGTGCCCCGGCCCGTGGGAATGGTCGTGGTCGTGCGGGTGGTGCGGAAGCGTGGGGTCTTGGCTCATGCTGCCAGCGTACACCACTGCCCGGCATTCAGTCCAGAACCACCACATGCCCCTGCTGCGGGTCGATGCGTCCGCCATGCAGGTCGTCAATCAAGGTTTGCGCCGCCTCGAAGCCGCGGTGCTCGCGCACCTGCATCCAGGGGTCTTTGGCATCGCTGACGCGGCGGATAAATGCCAGCTGCGCTTCGTTAAAACGCTGGTTGACCACGGCGTGGCCCCAGTCGGCATTGCGCTTGCGGATCTGCACCGGCGCGAAGTAAAACTTCGGCTCGGGGCCCGGCATATCCAGCGGCCGCAAAAACTGCGTGTTCTGCGCCGAGCCGGCATAGCAGTCATACACCAGCGATTCGCCGAAGTGCTTGTGCACCGCCATGCGCAGGCTTTCGTCGCCTGAAAAATCCACATACAGCGTGGGTTTGCTGCGGTCGATTTCAGCCAGGTCCTCGTAGCTCACCACGTCGCCATAACAACCCAGTCCCTCGACAAAACCTTTGTTGCGCGCCGAGGTCAGCGCAATCCGTTTGACTTGCGGATACGCCTCCAGGCAAAACGCCGTGCCGTACGCAGTTTTGCTGGACGCGCTGGACACCACCATCTGCACCGCGCCAAAGAACGCGTTGTCCTGCAGAAAATCAGCCAGCATGAAAGACGTGATAAACAGCGGCCGCACCAGCATCTGGTAGTTCTCGTCTTCAGGGCGGTAGGCGGCGTCGGCACTGCAGCGCATGTACTGGTTGTAGGCCGAGGTCAGCGCCTTGCGGTGGGCGGCGCCGTCGTAAAAGCCGCGCTCCGTCACGCGCTCAGGCTGCACGCGCAGGTAGCTGGCGATGGGAAAGTAGCCGTAAAACCGTTCGCCCACTTCCACACCCGGCACGCTGGAGCTTTCGACATCGGCAAAGCCCCAGACCGGCATATGGCCCCAGTCAGCCTCACCGGTCGGAAAGAAATCCCAGTACTGCATGGCGTCGCCAAAGGCGGCATAGGTGATGTTGTTGGTGGTGACGGCCACGCGGCGGATTTTCAGCACGGCCTCACCCTGCGCATCGGGCGTGTCGCCTTGGGGCTTCTGTTCATCCACCCGGGTGTGATTCAATGCATTTTTGCGTGTGAGCAGTCGTGTCAGCATGGTGTTTTCCTTCGAACAAGTAGCAACCAATGTATAGCCGCCGCCCTCCTTCCGGGTTCGGAAAGCCGCAAGCCGCCGCAGTACCGGCCGCAGCGGCTGCCAAGCCCCTGAAACGCCCCACCCAGGCGCGGGCGGTGTTCACCGTGCAGGCGATTTACGACGCCTTTGTTCGGATTTGGCGGCGGGACGGCTGGGCGGGCGTCAGCACGCGCGCGGTGGCGCTGGAAACCGGTATCTCGGTCGGCACGCTGTATGACTATTTCCCCAACAAGGCTGCGCTGCTGTCAGGCTATGTGCGGCACTGCATGGAGCAGTTGCTCAAGGCCATTGAAGACCAGTCAGTGGCACCGCCCGCGCTCACTGCCGAGCAAAGGCTGCGCGCACTCGTGCGCCTGGCCTGCGGCGTCAATACATCCGAACTGCCCTGGTTTGACGCTGGCATGCTGGCGCTGGAATCGGATATTGCGGAGGGCAAGCATCACCGGCGCGTGCATGAAGAGCTGCTGGCCGCATGGGCACGAGTGCTGGATGCCTGCACCGACCTGCCGCGGCGGCCTTCTCCCGAAACAATCCAGGCCATGCACCTGGCGGTGTGGGGTGGGCGCCGCTATGGCTTGCTGATCGGCCTCAGCGAATCCGAAGCAGCCGCGTGGGCGGCAGAGATGACGCAGCTTTGCCTGCTGCGCATGAACACTGAATAAACAAAGCGCTTACTTGTAGCGCTCCCGCGCCAGCGCCGCACCCGCCCCCAGCGCCTGCAGTTTCTTCAGCGCCACCTCGCGGTCCATGGGCGCCAGGCCGCAGTTGGTGCAGGGGAACAAGCGGTTCTTGGGCACATACTTGAGTGCCTTGCCGATGGTGTCGGCCACCTGCTCGGGCGTTTCGATCTCGTCGCTGGCCACGTCGATCACGCCGACCATCACGTCCTTGCCCTCCAGCAGCGCCATCAGGTGCGGCGGCACGTGCGAGTGGTAGCACTCCAGGCTGACCTGGCGGATGGTGCTTTTGGCCAGCGCCGGAAACACGGTTTCGTACTGCCGCCATTCCTCGCCCAGCGTTTCTTTCCAGTCGGTGTTGGCCTTGATGCCATAGCCGTAGCAAATGTGCACGGCGGTCGTGCAGGTGAGGTCTTGCGCCGCGCGCTCAAGCGCCTTCACGCCCCAATCGGCGGCTTCTTTCATGTAGACATTGAAGGCTGGCTCGTCGAACTGAATGATGTCCACGCCATCGGCCTGCAGGGCCAGCGCTTCCTGGTTCAGCAGCTCGGCAAAGGCCATCGCCAGCTTGATCTTGTCGCCATAGAACTGGTCTGCCACGGTATCGACAATCGTCATCGGCCCGGGCAAGGTGAACTTGATTTTTTTGGTGGTGTGCGCGCGCAGCAGGCGCGCTTCAGCGGCATGCACCCGGCCCTTCAGCTTGAGCTGCGACACCACCTGCGGCACCATGGCGTCATAGCGATTGTCGCGTATGCCCATCTTGACCTTGTGCTCGAAGTCGATGCCCTCGACCTGCTCCAGAAAGCCGTGCACAAAGTGCTGGCGCGACTGCTCGCCGTCGCCGATCACGTCCAGGCCCGCATCTTCCTGCGCCTTGATCCACAGCAAGGTGGCGTCGGCCTTGGCCTGCTTGAGTTCGTCGCCTTCGGTCTTCCATTGCGGCCAGAGTTTTTTGGTTTCAGACAGCCAGGCGGGTTTGGGCAGACTGCCGGCGATGGCGGCGCTAAAAAGAGGTGTGGTCATTCTTGTCTCCTTCGTTATCTCTGATGTTCTTCAAGCAATCTCTATGAGTCTCTTTGAATCCCTTTGGGCAGGAGCGTTCAGAAAAACTCCCTGGCCAGCAATTCATAAGAGCGTCTTCGCGCAGCAGGGTCGTGCGTCCAGGTGATCACGACCAACTCATCAACCCCCAGTGTATTAGCCAACGCCCTTAATTTGGCAGCAACTTGCGGGCCGCTCCCCACCAGCGCGTTAGCCCTGAGCCTCTCTGCTTCCACCTGCTCAGCCGGCGTGTAAGGCCGCAGCGCCACCTCTTCGGGTGACGGCAATGCTGCCAGCGCGCCACGGTTGCGGTCAACCTTCCAGCGCTCGCGGCCTGAGAAGTGATGCCAGGCCTCAGCCTCGGTGTCGGCCGCCAACGCCCAGACGCAAAGCACCGCCTGCGGGTTGGGGTGGCGCGGGCTGGGGCGGTAGGTAGCGCGGTAAAGCGCCAGCGCCTGCTCGGCGCCCTGCCCATCGGTGATGAAGTAGGCAAAGGCATACGGCAGGCCGTAGTGGGCGGCAAGTTGCGCGCCGTAGTCGGAGCTGCCCAGCATCCACATCTCGGGTGTGGTCGGACCCATGGGGTTGGCCGTTACGCCGCGGCCCGGGTGGCCTTCCGGCAGGTCAACACCGGCCAGCCAGGCTTGCAGCTCGCGCACCTGGATCGGAAAGTTTTCAGCCGACTGGCGCGGGTCGCTGCTCAGCAAGCGCGCCGTGCGCATGTCCGAGCCCGGCGCGCGGCCCACCCCCAGGTCAATGCGGCCCGGCGCGATGGCTTCGAGCACGCGAAACTGCTCGGCCACCTTGAGCGCCGCATAGTGCGGCAGCATGACGCCGGCGCTGCCCACCCGGATGCGGCTGGTCGTGGCCGCAATGGCCGCCATCAGCACCTCGGGCGCCGAGCCCACGATGCTGGGGTGGCTGTGGTGCTCGCTGACCCAAAAGCGCTTGTAGCCCAGCGCTTCGCAGTGGCGGGCCAGTTGCAGGGTTTCGCGGATGGAGGCGTCTTCCGTGCGGCCGGTGACGGCGACGGACTGGTCTAGGACTGAGAGTTGCATGGTCGGATGACTATAGCCAGACCCCTTAAATCCCGCTTGGCCGGGGTTACCCCGGGACGACCCCGCTCCCGCTCTGTTCCAATACAGGGTTCGCTCCCGTCCAGACCCGAGATAAAGAAGTACACCTTATGGCACTCAAAGCCACCATCTACAAAGCTCAATTGGCCCTGTCCGACATGGACCGCAGCATCTACGCCGACCACAGCGTGACGATCGCCCGCCACCCGTCGGAGGCCGACGAACGCATGATGATCCGCTTGCTGGCCTTTGCGCTCAACGTGCCGGCCGACGACAAAAAGGGCAACCTTGAATTTGCCAAAGACCTGTGGGACGTGGACGAAGCCGCCCTCTGGCACAAGGACTACACCGAGCAGATCCTGCACTGGATCGACGTGGGCCAGCCCGACGACAAGCGCCTGATGAAGGCCGCGGGCCGCGCAGAGCGCGTGAGCGTCTACAGCTTTGCCAGCAGCACGCCGGTCTGGTGGAAGAACATTGAAACCAAACTCACGCGCGCTTCCAACCTCACGGTCTGGCAGATCGACGCCGCCGAAAGCCAGGCCTTGGCCAAACTGGCCGAGCGCAGCATGCAGCTGCAGGTGACGGTGCAGGACGGCACGGTGTGGATGAGCACCGCGCTGGGCTCGGTGGAGATCACGCCGCGCCGGTTGACGGCGGCTGAGTCTTAAAAGCTAAGACGTCGGGGAGGACGCATCCTTTGCATCCTTTGGAGCCTGATGCTGATATGCCGGTAACTCCGCACCGCAGTGATAGCAGAACTCCGCCTCCGGCAAATGCCCTTCAGTGAGGCACTCGTGGCAGGTACGCGTGGTGGGCAAGGGCAGCCGTTGCATGCGCCGCTCGGCCGCCATCTCGGCGGTGACGATGCCGGTGGGCACCGCCAGGATGCCCCAGCCCAGCAGCATCATGAAGGATGAGATCAGCCGGCCCAGGTCGGTTTTGGGTGTGATGTCGCCAAAGCCCACGGTAGTGACGGTGCTGATGGCCCAGTAAACCGAAGTCGGAATGCTGGTAAAGCCGTTGGACGGCCCTTCGACCACGTACATCACGGTGCCCATCACCAGCACCATCATCACCACGGCAGACAGAAACACGAGAATCTTGCGGCCGCTGGCGGCCAGCGCCCGGCCCAGCGACTGGTACTCAGCCACATAGGCCGCGAGCTTGAAAATGCGGAACACACGCAAGAGGCGCAATACGCGTACGTCGATGAGGGCGTGCAGCTCGGGGAAAAAGAGCGCCAGGTAGGTCGGCAGCACGGCGATCAGATCGATGATGCCGAAAAAGCTGGTGGCGTACTGCAACGGCTTCCTCACGCACACCAGGCGCGCGATGTACTCGGCGGTGAACGCCAGCGTGAAAATCCATTCAACTACCCCGAACGCACGCCCATGCGAGGCATGGATGGACTGCACGCTGTCGGCCATCACCACCGCGATGCTGACCAGGATCAGGACGATCAGCGCCTTGTCAAAGAGCCGGCCCGCACGCGTGTCGGCTTCAAAGATGATGGTGTACAGGTGCAGCCGCCAGCCGGCCAGCGGCTTGTCGTCAAAGTCTTGCAGCGTGGGGGGAGCGGGTTTGGCCATGGATGGAAGAGTGCGGGTGGGGGCAGTCCCGCACGATAACCGACTTGAGGCGCCCACAGGGACGCCTCAGGGGGTTGCTATATTTTTAATAGCGGCATGTCTATATGGTGTATAGGCTAGAGGCCGTTTTTTCTTAAGAAAGATACCCCCCCCGTCCAGGCTCACTTCGTGTAGCCCGTTCCCCCCTCCAGGGGGCGGCGCCTGCGGTCTGGCAAAGCCAGTCCCGCGGCCCCTACTGCTGCAATAAGCCCTTTAACCAGCCGGACGCCTTGCTGGACCCTCAGGACTGCTTGCGAAACTTCGCCCACGCAGCCTCGGTCGGCGTGGTGCTGGCGCCCGGTTGTTGCGGCAGGCTGAAGTGGCCGTCCACCACCTGGGCCGGCTCCAGAAAGCAGTCTTTGATCCAGGGGATGTATTCGAGCACCGAACAGGCCGGGTGCGCGTGGTTGAGGTGCACATGCACCTGGCTCATGTCGCCCGCGTGCGGCGCCACCGGCAGGCGGTACGAATGCGCCGTGTCGCACACCCGCAGCACTTCGGTGATGCCGCCCATGCGCGTCACGTCGGGCTGCACCCAGTGGATGGCCTCCTGGTGGAAGAATTCGGCGAACGCATCGTGCGTATAGAGCTGCTCTCCCAGCGCGACCGGGATGCTGGTGCTGCGCGCCAGTTGCGCATGGCCTTTCACGTCGTCGTACCAAAGCGGCTCTTCAATCCAGTACAAATCAAACGCCTCAGCGGCGCGGCAAAACCGCTGGCAGGTGGGCAAATCCCATTTGCCGTTGCCGTCGGTCGCCATGGTGATGGCGGGGCCGATGGCGCGGCGCACGGCTTCCAGGCGCTTGAGGTCGCGGTCGACGCTGGAGCCAATCTTCACCTTGATGCCCGTAAAGCCTTCGTCGACAGCGCGTTTCGCACCGGCCACGAGCTGATCATCGCCAATGCTGAGCCAGCCGATGTCGGTGTTGTAGGCCCGTACCTTCTCGCGCACCTGGCCGCCCAGCAGCTTCCACAGCGGCACGCCGGCGGCTTTGGCCTTCAGGTCCCACAGCGCAATGTCGATGGCGGCCTGCGACAGCGTGGTGATACCGGCGCGCCCCACCCACTGCAGCGCCGGGTTGCGCGCCAGCTTGAGCCAGAGGCGGTTGATATCCATCGCGTCCTCGCCGATCAGTAGCGGCGCGTGGCAGGTTTCAATGCAGCGCGTGATCAGCTGGTCGCTGGGCAGGTGCGCGTGCGTGCCGGTAAAGCCGTAGCCCGTCAGGCCGTTGTCGGTATCGATTTGCGCGCCCACCACGCCCCAGTGCGAAATGGTGTGTGTGCTGTCGGCAATCTGCGAGCCCGTGACGGGCACATGCAGGATGAAAGGTTTGACCGAGGTGATTTTCAATGTTGTCTCCGGAGGGCTCTCAAAACGCTCATCGTGCCAGAGTCCGTCACTTCACGCCCTGCTCCGCTTCCTGCAACGCACGCCACATGACCTTGCCCGAGCCGCTCTTGGGCAGCGCATCGACAAACTGCACGACGCGTGGGTACTTGTAGGCCGCCATATTCTCTTTGCACCAGTTGATGATGTCGTCTTCCGTCGTCTGGCCCTTGGCGGCGGCGCGCAGCACCACCACGGCCTTGACGGTTTCACCGCGGTAGGCGTCTTTGGTACTGATGATGCAGGCCTCCTGGATGGCCGGGTGTTTGAACATCAAAGCCTCAACTTCGGCCGGCCACACCTTGAAGCCCGACGCATTGATCATGCGCTTGAGCCGGTCGGTGATGAAGAAGTAGCCCTGCTCATCCATGCGCCCCAGGTCGCCCGAGCGGAAGAAACGCTTGCCGTCGATTTCGACAAAGGCGTCGGCCGTCGCATCCGGGCGCTTCCAGTAACCCTGAAATACCTGCGGCCCGCTCATGATGATTTCGCCCTGCTCGCCCTGCGGCACTTCCTTGAGCGTGATGGGGTCGATGATGCGCGAATCGCAACTCACAAAGGGAACGCCCAGGCACTGCTGCTTGGTGGCGTCGTAAGGATTGCTGTGCGATGGCGCGGCGGTTTCCGTGAGGCCGTAGCCCTCGGCAAAGCGCAGGCCGTATTGCTCCCACAGGCGCTGGGCCACGGCCTGTGGCATGGCCGCCCCGCCTCCGCCGATATAGACCAGGCTGCTCAGATTGAATGCCGCAAAGTTGGGGCTGGCCAGCAGATCGATCACCATGGTGGGGATGTTGGTCCAGTGCGTCACGCCCCAGCGCGAGATCAGCTTGCCGGCCAGCTCGCGGTCCCAGCGCGGCATGATGACCAGCGTGGCGCTGCCGTAAATGGACGCGTGCATCACGGACACCATGCCCGTGATGTGGAACATCGGCACCACCGACAGCGTCACGTTCTCAAACGTGCTGCCGCCCCACAGGCAACTGGCCACCGCGTTATGCATGATGCTGGCGTGCGTGTGCATGCAGCCCTTGGGCAGGCCGGTGGTGCCGCTGGTATAGGGCAGTATGGCCAGGTCTCGCGGTGTGGCGGTGTGTGCAGGCAACTCGCTCGCCTCCCCACTCTCTATCGCATCGGCCCAGCTCATGACCGTCCCGCCTTCCAGCACAGGCAGCGGATGGCGTGTGCCCAGCCACTCGCGCCAGGCCTCGGGCATCGCTGCATCGCTGCTGCCGGGCGCCATGTCAAAAGCATCGCTGTAATGCGTGATGACCATGTGCGCCAGCCGATCAGCCGGCGCCAGCTGCGCATTGGCCCTGGCCAGCTCGGGCGCCAGGTCGGCGGTGGTGATGGCGACCTTGGCGTCCGGGTCGGTGATGTAGTGCTTGAGCTCTTCGGCCCGGTTCATCGGGTTGACCGGCACCACCACAGCATTGGCCCGCAGGATGGCAAAGTGCGCGATCACCCACTGCGGGCAGTTCTGCATATTGAGCACCACACGGTCTCCTTGGCGCACACCCATGCGGTGCAGCGTGGCCGCCAGGCGCTCGGCCTGCCGCATCACTTCGGCGTAGCTCAACACGCGGTTGAAAAAGACGAGGGCGGGCTTGTCCGGAAAGCGCAGCGCGCTGACCGCCAGGTTGTGCCAGAGCGAGGTGGCCGGTGGCGTGATGCTGTGCGGCAGGCGCTTGGGCCAGACCTGGTGGTGCAAGTTATGCGGTGTGGGGACGGCAGGGGGAACAGTAGACAAGAAGGACTCCAGGAAGCACCGGGCAAAGACAAACTCCGGCACAGCCTACCCTGAGATCGCGCGGCTCACATCCGGGAAGCTCCTGATAAAACACTGTCACTTGAGCGACCGCTGCTCACTATGATGAAGCTGCACCCGCACGGCCACCCGCGTAAGAGCGCATGCTTTTCCCTTTCACGGCGGAAATCATTGCCCCTTCACTGCTTACACGCCGAAACAAAAACAGAACACATCCAGGAGACACCATGACCCGATTTCTCATCTCTTTTTCCCTCCGCCGCAACACCCTGATGTCGGCCTGCGCGCTGGCCTTCACGGCGCTGGCCTCTTCCGCAGCGTTGGCAGCCTTCCCTGAAAAGCCCATTCGCGTGGTGATCGGCTTCCCGGCCGGCGGCCCGCTGGACCAGCACGCCCGCCTGCTGACCGAACGCCTGCAGGCCGTGCTGGGCCAGCCCATCGTGATCGACTACAAGTCCGGTGCCGGCGGCACCGTGGGCGCGCAAGACGTGATGAAGGCCGCACCCGACGGCTACACCCTGATGCTGGCCAACACCGGCGTGATGGTGATCAACCCGGCTCTCTACAGCAAGCTGCCCTACAACACGCTGAAAGACTTCACGCCGATTGCCCGCACCGCCATGCAGCCGCTGGCGCTGCTGGTCAACCCCAAACTGCCAGTGAACAACCTCAAGGAGTTCATCGCCTACACCAAGGCGCGCCCGGGCCAGGTCAACTATGGCTCGGCTGGCAACGGCGGCATCAGCCACTTGGTGCCCGAGATGTTCAAAAATGCCACCGGCCTCTTCATGGTGCACATTCCCTATCGCGGCAGCGCGCCGGCCTTCACCGACCTGATGGCCGGCCAGGTGCAGTTCATGGGCGAGTCGATTCCGCAGGCGGCCAACTATCACAAACAAGGCAAGGTACGCGCCCTGGCCGTGACCAGCAAAGAACGCAACCCGGCGCTGCCCGACATCCCGACGGTCATTGAATCGGGCATCAAAGGATTTGAAGTGGTGGGCTTTTACGGCTTCCTCGCGCCGGCCGGCCTGCCCAAGGACGTGACCGCCAAACTCAGCGATGCCTTCAAGCAGGTCATGGCCAGCCCGGACATCCGCAACCGCATGGTGACGCAGGGGGCCGACCCGGCCTTTATGGGCAGCGACGAGTTTGCGCAGTTCCTCGCGTCTGAAATGCCGCGTTGGGCTGAAGCAGTGAAGGCCTCGGGCGCCAAGCTGGACTGACCACATAGCCAAACCGCCGGCGCTCCCCTTCCTGGTGCGGGCAGGCCGCCAAAAAGCCGCAGCCCGGTGCACAGGCACGCCAGACAGGTGCGCAAAACTTGTATGCCAGTTGGTTAAACCAGCCGCCAGGGCTGGCACGGCTTATGCACTACAGGGTGCATGGCCACCGCAGCAGACATCTCCAACCGCATCATTGAAGCCGTGATGGCGCAAAAGCTCGCGCCGGGCGCACGCCTGGGCGAGCAGCAGCTGGCCATGCTGTTTGACTGCAGCCGCACCATCGTGCGCGAAGCCCTCACCCGGCTGGCGGTTCGCGGCATCGTCACTGTCAGCAGCCGCCGCGGCTGGTATGTCATTGAGCCTTCGCAGGAAGAAGCACGTGAGGCCTTTGAGGCGCGCCGCGTGATTGAGATGGGCCTGATCCGCTGCACCGGCGACGTGAGCAAGACCGCCATCAAGCAACTCAAAAGCCACCTCACCCGTGAGAAAGCGGCCGTGAAAGGCGACGACGTGGGCCTGCGCAGCTTCTTGCTGGGCGACTTTCATGTGTGCCTGGCCGAATGCCTGGGCAACAGCCTGCTGGCCGACACGCTGCGCGACTTCACCGCGCGCACCACCCTCATTGCCATGCTCTACCAGTCGTCGCACGACGCGGCGCAGTCTTGCGAAGAGCATGTGCAGATCGTGCAGGCGCTTGAAAAGGGCGACCTGGCCAAAGCCGAAAAGCTCATGCAAGCCCACATTGGCAGCGTGCAGGCCGCGCTCAAGCTGCAAACCAGCGCCGGCGACCCGTTGTCGCATTTGCGCAGCGCGCTCAGCCCGCTGGATGCACAAGCGCCCAAAGATTTGCCCCCCCGTGTTCGCAAAGCCGGCCGTGCTTCGGCCAAACCCTCAGACGATTCCTCAACCTACCTTGGAGCCCTGCTATGAATCCCAGCAAACGCGTTTTCTCTTTAGCCCTTGCCGCAGCCGCCGTGCTGGGCGCCACCGCCGTCCATGCGCAAACCGCGCTGGACGACATCATGAAAGCGAAAGAAATCAAGATCGCCATCCCGACCGACTTCCCACCCTACGGCATGGTCGGCACCGACCTGAAACCCCAGGGCCTGGATGTTGAAATGGCCGGCTATATTGCGCAAAAACTCGGCGTCAAGATTGAGCTGGTACCTGTGACCAGCGCCAACCGCATCGCCTATCTGCAGACCAAAAAAGCTGACCTGGTGATCTCCACGCTCGGCAAAAACCCCGACCGCGAAAAAGTCATCGACTTCACCGCCGCCTATTCGCCCTTCTTCCAGGCTGTATTCGGCCCCAAGAGCATGAGCGTCAAATCTTTTGCCGACCTCTCCGGCAAAACCATCAGCGTGACACGCGCCGCCCTGGAAGACCAGGAACTGACCAAGGTCGCACCGTCCGGCGCCGACATCAAGCGCTTTGAAGACAACAACACCACCGTGTCGGCCTACACCGCAGGCCAGGTGCAACTGATCGCCACCGGCGCCTCCGTGGCCGGCAACATGATGGCCAAGAACCCGCAGCTCAACACCGAGTACAAGCTGCTGCTCAGCGACAGTCCCAACTTCATCGGGGTGGCCAAAGGTGAAGACAAGTTGCGCCTGAAGGTCAATGAAGTGATTGCTGAAGCCAAAAAGAACGGCGACCTCGACAAGATCGCCATGAAGTGGCTGGGCCGCCCGGCTGGCAACTTACCTCAATAAGTACGACAGACTCCTCATGACCACCGCTTTCTGCCCATCCCCATTCAAGGGGAGAGGCGGTTATGCGAAGCGAACCGCAACAGGGGTGTGAAATATGCGCGTTGAGTTGGATTTCATGGCGGTACTCAGCCAATGGCCGCTGCTGGCCATTGGCGTCGCATGGACGCTGGGCCTGACGGCGATCTCGTCGGTGCTGGGCATGTTCATGGGCATGGCCTTTGCCTGGGCGCGGGCCAGCGGGCCGACGTGGCTGCGCTGGGTGGTGGGCACGTATGTGGAGCTGATCCGCAACACGCCGTTTATCGTGCAGCTCTTCTTTATCTTCTTCGGCTTGCCGGCGGCGGGCTTCAAGCTCTCGCCCGAGACGGCCTCGGTGCTGGCGATGGTGATCAACCTCTCGGCTTACGCCACCGAGATCATCCGCGCCGGGGTCGAGGCTACGCCGCGCGGGCAAATTGAAGCCGCCGAAAGCCTGGCGCTGAACCGTGTACAGATCTACACCCGCGTGGTGCTGCCGCCGGCACTCAAGAAAGTCTGGCCCGCCATGGTGAGCCAGATCATCATCGTGATGCTGGGCTCCGCCGTCTGCGGGCAGATCTCGACGCAGGAACTGTCTTACGCCGCCAACCTGATCCAGGGCCGCAACTTCCGGGCGTTTGAGGCTTTCATCATCGCCACGGTGATTTACCTGGTGCTCTCTATTGCGGTGCGAAAGCTCCTCAACTGGATGGGCCCCCGGTTCCTCTTCGGTCGATAACCCAAGACAGGCGCACCATGATCGAATTTACTGTCTGGGATATTTTCCGCAACCTGCTGCTGGCAGCGCGCTGGACCGTTGTGCTCTCGCTCGTCGCCTTCATAGGCGGCGGCATCGTCGGCATGCTGCTACTGGTAGGCCGGCTGTCAGCCACCCGCGCAGTGCCGGGCGCGCAGAAGGCGGCGCGCATCGCGCGGCGCGCGCTCGACGGCTACGTGTTGCTATTCCAGGGCACACCGCTGCTGATGCAGCTCTTCCTCGCCTATTTCGGCCTGGCCCTCTTCGGCATCAATGTGCCGGCCTGGGTGGCGGCCGCGGTGGCGCTGACGCTTTACACCAGCGCCTACCTGGCCGAAATCTGGCGCGGCTGCGTTGACGCGATTCCCAAAGGCCAGTGGGAGGCCGCACAAAGTCTGGCGCTCAACTTCGGCGAGCAACTGAAGTACATCGTGCTGCCGCAAGCCGTGCGCATCGCCGTGCCGCCTACCGTGGGCTTTCTGGTGCAGGTCGTCAAGGGCACGGCGCTGGCCTCGGTGATCGGTTTTATTGAGTTGACCAAGGCCGGCACCATGATCACCAACGCCACCTTCAAACCTTTCCTGGTGTACAGCTGCGTCGCGCTGATGTACTTCGCCCTGTGTTTCCCCGTTTCCCTGTATGCCCGCAAGCTTGAGAGGAAAGCCCGCCATGGACGCTAACGTCGCCCCATCCCCTGCAGTTGTTGATCGGACTCTTGTCGAAATCAACCAGTTGCGCAAGAGCTTCGGCACCAATGAAGTTTTGAAAGGCATTGACCTCGAAGTCAAGGCCGGCGAAGTGATCGCCATCATCGGCAAAAGCGGCTCGGGCAAAAGCACGCTGCTGCGCTGCATCAACGGCCTCGAGGTCTTTCAAAGCGGCACGCTGCGCGTAGACGGCAAACACCTGCTGCACGACAACCCGCAAGTCATGCGCGATCTGCGCCAGCGCGTGGGCATGATCTTTCAGAGCTTCAACCTCTTTCCGCATCTCACTGTCGGCAAGAACATCATGCTGGCGCCCACGCTGGTCAAGAAGACCGCCGGCGCACCCGCCGCCGAACATGCTAGAGCCCTGCTGGAACGCGTCGGCCTGGCTGAAAAATTCGAGTCCTGGCCCGACCAGCTTTCGGGCGGGCAGCAGCAACGCGTGGCGATTGCGCGTGCCCTGGCGATGCAGCCCTCAGTCCTGCTGTGCGACGAGATCACTTCCGCGCTGGACCCGGAACTTGTGGGCGAGGTGCTGCAAGTGGTCGAAAGCCTGGCGGCCGAAGGCATGACGCTGCTGATGGTGACGCACGAGATGAATTTCGCGCGCAAGGTCTGCGACCGCGTGGTCTTTATGCATCAGGGCCGCGTGCATGAGATCGGGCCGCCCGACGAGGTGTTTTCCAACCCGCAAACCGCCGAGCTCAAGCAGTTCCTCGGCATGATTCAGTAAGCCCCTTACTTCGCAACCTCATGACCGCATCCGCTTCTAACCGCACACTTCACATTCCCGCCGGCCACGGCAAAGCCGTGCGCCTTCAGGCCGGCCAGGCCGTGAAGGTGGTCAACACCCACGGCACGCAGGTGGTCGATTGCTGGGCCTTCAACGCCTACGACCTGAACGAGTTCATGTGCATGGAAACCACCCGCGTGTGGAACCAGCGCCTGAACCCCATCGTCGGTGACTCCTTCGTCACCAACCAGCGCCACCCCATCCTGACTGTGGTCGAAGACACCTCGCCCGGCGTGCACGACACCTTTATGGCGGCCTGTGACCGCCGCCGCTATGAACTGCTGGGCGTGAAGGGCTACCACCGGAACTGCTGCGACAACATGTTTGAAGGCATGTTCGCGCTGGGCCTCACGCCGCCACGCGCCATCCTCGCTTCTTTCAACATCTTCATGAACATCCAGGTGCAGCCCGACGGCATCACGCTCAAGACGCTGCCCACGGTGACCCAGGCCGGCGATTCGATTACCTTGCGCGCCGAGATGGACTGCTTCGTGGCGTTTTCCGCCTGCCCGCAAGACATCGTGAAGATCCAGGGCGCGGGCGACAACACGCCCAAACCGGCCGACCTGGAAATTCTGCACAGCGCGCCCGGCCTGCCGGTGAACGGGCCTTGGGTTCCGCAGGCCTGACTTTTCTACAATGAGGGCATGACACTTCAACACCAGCTCGACGCCCTGCAAACCGCGCTGCAGCAACTGCGCAGCGGATCCCTGGCCGCCGCCGGGTTTTCAGAACTGGCGGCGCAGCAGCAAAGTCTGTCGGCGGCCCTGCCCGGACGCTTCAATGACGTGCTGTCGCAGTTGCTGAACGGGCTGGAGTCCAGTGCGTTGTTTACCGAAGAAAGCTGCTCATTCAGCCAGACGGAGTTGCTGGACAGCCTGCAGGTGTGGATCGACAAGGCGCAGTTGCAGCTTCAAAAAACCTGAAGGCGCCGTCCCGGCGATCGGGGTCAGCGTCAATCACCGCCAGGATGGCCATGGCGATGATGGGCATCCGGAAAGTGGGCATGATCGTGGGTCACAGGCTCATGGCTATGGCGATGTGAATGCTCTCCCGCAACGGCGGGCACATGCTCATGCGGATGGTGATCGTCGTGCACATGCGCATGTTCATGCTCCAAGGCCTCGTGGGCATGTGCATGCGCGTGGTGCTCGGTCAGGTGCAGCCAGACGCCGAATGCCATCAGGACAGCGGCAACCAGCAATTGCCAGGTCACCGGCTCCGCAAGAAACAGCACGGAAAACAGCGCACCCACAAACGGCGCCGTCGAAAAATAGGCGCCGGCCCGTGCGGTGCCCAAGTGCCGCAGGCCGACAACAAACAGCGCCAGGCTGACACCGTAAGCCAGCAAGCCGACGCCCATGGCGATCACTGTTTTCCCCAAACCTGGCAGTACGGCCCCCACCCCGAAAGCGAGAAGCAGATTGGTAGCGCCGGCGGCCAATCCTTTCACGCAGGCAATCCATGACGCGTCCGCCAGCGACACCTTTCGCGTGAAGTTGTTGTCCAGGGCCCAAAAGAAGCATGCCAGCAGCACCGCAAACGCGGGCCACAGCAAGGCGAATGCAGAACCCGCTTCGGCAGCCTGCTGTTGCGGCCAGCTCAGCAGCAGCGCGCCCAACACAATCGCGGCCATCCCCGCTGCAATGCGTCTGTCAAAGTTTTCCTTGAACACCATCCACGCCAGCACGGCTGTCAATACCGCCTCGGCATTGAGCAGCAAAGCGGCATGGCTGGAAGGCATGGCCGACAGGCCGTACATCAGCAGCACCGGTGCGATACCGCCGCCACACACCACTGCGGCAACCAGCCAACGCACTTCGCCGGGGTTCAAGCGTGGCCGGGCCGCGCCCCGCGCCAGCCGGTACAGGAACAGGCCGAGGCCAGAGCCGAGATACAAGAGCCCGGCCAGCATCCAGGGACTCATCTGGTCAAGCAACCATTTCGCCAGCGGTGTACCCGCACCGAACAGAAAGGCCGATGCCAGAGCGGCAGCGACACCCGGTTTCAACGACCTTGCCAGAAGTTTCAAATGCCGGACTCCTCTTGAGAATAAAAAAGCAGGGTTTATTTTCGGTCCATCCTTGCCAGTCCCGGTAGTTTTTCACCACCGGTCTTGCAGCCAACGGGTGCCTGAACCACAGCGTACAGGATGGGCGTGCGGAGATCGAATACACCGGGCGCGGAACTTTCCGGGCGCATCCCCTATCATTCACTCATGCGTCACTTGCTCCTCGCCCTGTTGGTCGCCCTGTTGCCTTTGCGCGGCTGGGTGGGCGACGCGATGGCCACGCAGATGGCGGCCGGGCAAATACAGCATGCACAGACCCAGCACGGCGCTACCAAAACGATAGCTGAACACCAGGACACCGCCTTGGCTGCAGCCCATTTTGATCATGAAGAAGCGGAACAGGCGCTGACGGCGGCCGAGCCGGACTGCACGGGCCACAGTACGGGTGGTGACACCCATGCAGCCGATGGCCACTGCGAATCCTGCGCCGCCTGCCAGGCATGCAACACGGTGGCGCTGTCCCTGACGGGGCCAGACCTGAGCCCTGTCTTCAAATCCCTGGCCCCGCCCCACCCGGCAGCGGACCACTTTGCCAGTGCCGACGCCGCACTGCGCCAAAAACCACCCATTTCCTGATCTCCAGGCCCGTAGTGGGTCTGTACTTGCCCTCCGGCGCAGTCCTTCGCGACTAGATGCGCCGGATCACGCGATGCCCGTCATCGCCCCCGCATGTATTTCAGGAGATTTTTGTGAACATTCGTGTCATTCCAAACCCGTGCGCATGGCTGCTTGCCGTGCTGCTTTCGATGGGTTCTGCCTCTGCCTTTGCGCAGGCCGCGCCCCAGCTCTCGTCCTACCCCCGGCTTGACCCCAGGCCCACCGAACGGGCGGCGAACCCGGCGACGCCTGTTCCTGCCGCCACGTATCGCTCTGTTTTCGCAGGGCTCCCCGCCGGCGTAGAGCAGACCGCTGGTGACTGGAAAAAATCCAACGCCGACGTGGGCCAGTTCAAAAGAGGCCATGCGGATCTTTTGAAATGGGAGCAGTCCCAGGGTAGCCAGCCCGCGGCGCCTGACGCCTCAAAACCATGAGAGCGGCCATGAACAGCTCTTTGATCCATCATCGGGCCGACCCGCGGCAACTGGGGACGCTGGCGTTGCTGCTGCTCACATTGACAGCCAGTGTGGCCGCGCCGCCCGACGGCGGCGTGAGCGGCCTCCAAGGCTTGGCCCAGAGCCAGGCGTCCACCCCCATCGCCATCGCGCGGCCGGGGGTGGATTCTGACGCGGCCATCGCGCCCTTGCTGGCAGCCGGCCCGCTGGATGCCGGCACGGCCGTGCGCATCGCCCTGCTCAACAACCCCGGCCTGCAGGTTTCGCTGGCCAGCGAAGGCGTGAACATCTCGGACGCCACTTCGGCAGGCAACCCGGCCAAGCGCCAGGCCGGCCAGGACATCACCCTGCTGTCGGCCCAGGTGCGCAAGGCCTGGGCGCGCGCTGTGGCAGCCGCGCAAATCGCCCGCCACTTCGCCAGCGCCAAGGAAAGCGCCGAGGCCGGCGGCGAGCTGGCCCGCCGCATGGCGCGTGCCGGCAACTGGAGCAAGCTGCAGCAGGCGCGCGAGCAATTGCTGCTGGCCGATGCGGCGGCGCAGCTGGCGCGAGCGCAGCAAACGGCTTTCAGCGAACGCGAAAAGCTGATCGTGGCGATGGGCTTGTGGGGCTCGCAAACCGGTTTCACGCTACCCGATCACCTGCCCGACCTGCCGGCGCAGCCGCAAGAGCTGCCCGACGTGGAAACCCGCGTACTGCGGCAACGGCTGGACCTGCAACTGGCAAGCGTGCAATGGGCGCGGCAACGCGCCGCCAGACGCGAGCCCGGCGCCGATGCGCTGTGGGACGCGATGCGCGACACGGCCCGCGTGCGTGAACTTGCCGTGAAAGCACGCAGCGAAGCACGCGAGGCCTATCACGGCTACCGCACGGCGTACGACCTGGCCAGGCACTACCAGGCCGAGGTACTGCCGCTCTACCAGTTCGTCAACGACGAGACCTTGCTGCGCTACAACGGCATGCTGGCCAGCGTCTTCGAAGTGCTGGCCGAGGCACGCGCACAAGCGCAAGCAGCCGGCAGCGCCGTCGAAGCCCGGCGCGACTTCTGGCTGGCCGAGGCCGATCTTCAGACCGTGCTGGCCGGTGCGCCTCTGGAGGCTGCTTCAAGCGCCGCTTCCGGCGCTTCGGCACCACGCGCTCCCAGCGCAGCCGCGCACTGACCTGCGCCCCACAAAACAAATCCCAAGGACTTCCCATGAATCGACGACATTTTTTCAACCGGGCAACTGCAGCGGGCATGACGGCCGCTCTGGCAGCATCCGTGAGCAAGGTGGCGATGGCCGCACTGCCCGAGCCGGCCACCATGGCCCACGCCAATACCGCGGCGCCGCTGGCCCCGCCCAACGGCCGACCCTACAACCCGGTGGTGACGCTCAACGGCTGGACCCTGCCCTGGCGCATGAACAATGACGTGAAGGAATTTCACCTGGTGGCCGAACCCGTGGTGCGCGAAATGGCGCCCGGCTTCAAGGCCAATATGTGGGGCTACAACGGCCAGAGCCCCGGTCCCACGATAGAGGTGGTGGAAGGCGACCGCGTGCGCGTCTTTGTCACCAACAAGCTGCCCGAACACACCACCATCCACTGGCACGGCCAGCGCCTGCCCAATGGCATGGACGGCGTGGCCGGGCTGAACCAGCCGGCCATTCCCGTGGGCAAGACCTTTGTCTATGAGTTCACCGCGCGCCGCCCGGGCACTTTCATGTACCACCCGCATGCCGACGAGATGACGCAGATGGCCATGGGCATGATGGGCTTCTGGGTGACGCACCCGAAAGAAAAGCACCCGCTCGTCGAAACGGTGGACCGCGACTTTGTCTTTCTGCTCAACGCCTACGATATCGAGCCCGGCAGCATGACGCCCAAAATCATGACCATGCTGGATTTCAATTTATGGAGCTGGAACAGCCGCATCTTCCCCGGCATAGACCCGCTCGTGGTGCGTAAAAATGACAAGGTGCGCATTCGCGTGGGCAACCTCACCATGACCAACCACCCCATCCACCTGCACGGCCACGAGTTCACCGTGACCGGCACCGACGGCGGGCCGACGCCCCGGGCGTCGCGCTGGCCCGAAGTGACGGCCGACGTGGCGGTGGGCCAGATGCGGCAACTGGAGTTTCTGGCCGACGAGGAAGGCGACTGGGCGTTTCACTGCCACAAGAGCCACCACACCATGAACGCGATGGGCCACAACGTACCCACCATGGTCGGCGTGGACCACCGCGGCCTCGTCAAGCAGATTCAAAAAGCTGCGCCCGACTACATGGTGATGGGCGAACGCGGCATGGCCGACATGGGCGAGATGCAGATGCCGATCCCCGACAACACCGCACCCATGATGACGGGAACGGGCCCGTATGGTGGCGTTGAAATGGGCGGCATGTTCAGCATGCTCAAGGTGCGCAAGGACCAGAAGCCCGGCGACTACAGCAACCCGGGTTGGTACCAGCAACCGCCCGGCACGCATGCCTTTGAATGGAAAGGCGCCTTGCCCGAGGCCGCACGTGCGAAGGCGGGCGGCGCCGCAGGCGCACCGGCGGCCGAAGTCCAGATCCGCAAGCCTTCGGGTCATGGCAACCACTAAAACCCACTCATCACCTCTACATTCATTACCGGTCAAGGAACATCATGAAATTCCAGTTTGCTCTCAAATTAATAGCTACTTGCACAATATCCATCTTGGCTACAGCCGCTTTTCCTCATGGAAACGAAGATCACCCGGGAACACCGCCTGCCGCGGCGAAGAAGGAACAAAAGCCCTGGGGCATCGCCGGCGACGCCAAAGCGGCCACGCGCACCGTCACGCTTTCCATGACGGACAGCATGCGCTTTTCACCCGATAAACTCTCTTTTAAACAAGGCGAGACCGTGCGCTTCGTGATCCAGAACCAGGGCAAGCTGCTGCACGAATTGGTCATCGGCACCAAGCCTGACCTCGACGCGCATGCCGCGATGATGGTGAAATTTCCGGGCATGGAGCACGACGAGCCTTACATGGCGCACGTGCCCGCCGGCAAGTCGGGCGGCCTGGTCTGGACCTTCAACCGCGCAGGCGAGTTTGACTTTGCCTGCCTGATCGCGGGCCACTACCAGGCGGGCATGATGGGCAAGATCACTGTTGCGGCGCGCTGACTCATTTCGCACAAGGAGAACAATATGATGCAAAGACGACAACTCATTCAGGCGATGGCCGCTATGGCAGGCGCATCAGCCATCACCCCGGCACTGTGGGCACAGGCCAAAGTCCCCGTCGAGGTCTGGAAAGACCCTGACTGCGGCTGCTGCAAGGACTGGGTGGCGCACCTGGAGGCCAACGGCTTTGAGGTGCGCGTGCACGACAGCGGCAACACAGCCGCCCGTACCCGCCTGGGCATTCCGGAAAAGCTGAGCTCCTGCCATACCGCGGAAGTCAGCGTGCAAGGAAAGCGCTACGCACTTGAAGGCCATGTGCCGGCCCGCGAGATCCACCGCCTGTTGAAGGAGCGCCCACCAGCCATCGGCCTGGCCGTGCCCGGCATGCCGGTCGGCTCTCCCGGCATGGACGCGCCCCTCTACGGCGGGCGCAAAGACCCGTATGACGTGCTGCTCGTGAAGCAGGACGGCAGCAGCCCTATTTACCAAAGCTACCACCGCAGCTGAAAGGATTCCCCATGAAACGTTTTCATCAATTCACGACCATGCTCCTGGTCACACTGACAACTTCACTGGCTCTCGCGCAGGCGGTCTTGCCGCTTGCCGAAGGCGAAGTCCGCAAGGTCGACAAGGAGGCCGGCAAAGTCACGCTCAAGCATGGCGAGATTAAAAACCTGGAAATGCCGGGCATGACCATGGTGTTCCAGGTCAAAGACCCTGCGCTGCTGGAGAAGGTCAAAGCCGGCGACCAGGTGAGCTTCACGGCCGACAAGGTCAATGGCGCCTATACCGTGCTGACCATCGAGCCCCGCAAATAGGCAGGAGCCGGGAGCGCCCGGCAACGACGCTACTGTTTTGATAGCTTCCAGCCCAGACAGGTACTGGGCTGGAGGCCATTTTTACCAATGGAAAAGCTTTACAGCCTTCACTTTCACGCCCACGTGCTATGGTTCAACGCATGCCGAAAACCATACGCTACACCTTGCTGTCGCTGCGCGACCTGTGGGTCTCCGCCGGGCCCTTCATCCTGCTGGCGGTCGCGCTGCTGGCGCTGGCCTACTGGTGGCTGGACCCGAACCCGCCCAAGCGTGTGACGCTGGCCACCGGCCCTGCGCAAAGCGCTTATGAGGAATTCGGGAAACGCTACGCCAAGGCACTGGCGAGCGAGGGCATCACAGTGGTCCTCAAACCCTCGGAAGGTTCGGCCGCCAACCTGCAGCTGCTGCGCGAAGGCAAGGTCGACGTGGGTTTTGTGCAGGGCGGCACCAGCGACTACACCGACCAGGACGAAGAAGACCTGGCCTCGCTTGGCAGCCTGTTTGTAGAGCCGTTGTGGCTGTTTTACCGCGAAGACGCCGCGCGCAAGGTGGCCGCGGCCGCCCGGGCAGCCAAAGCGCCCGGCGCCCGTGCTGCTGGCAAGAGCGAATTGACGGAAGACGCCAGCCTCAGCTCGCTCACGCAGTTGCAGGGCCTGCGCGTCAACCTGGGTACGGCGGGCAGCGGAGTCCCGAGCCTGATGGGCAAGCTGCTTGAAAGCAACCACATCGATCCCACTACGCTGAAGATCTCGCGGCTGGAGCAGACGCCCGCCACCGTCGCCTTTCTGAGCGGCGAGCTCGACGCCATCGTGTTTGCGTCGGCGCCTGAATCGCTGATGGTGCAGATGCTGCTGCAGACGCCCGGCGTGAAACTGATGAACTTCGCGCAGAGCGAGGCTTATTCCAGGCGCTTCGCCTTCCTGACCCCCACACGCCTGCCGCGCGGTGTGGTGGATCTGGCGGCCAACATCCCGCCCGACGATGTGCAACTGGTGGCGCCCACCACCTCGCTCATCACCCGCACCAGTACCCACCCCGCCCTGCAGCAGCTGCTGGCCCAGGCCGGCAACGACATCCACGGCGGCGCCGGCTGGTTCAAAGGCGCCCGGGAATTTCCCAACCGGGACAACAGCGAGCTGCCGATTGCCAAGGAGGCAGAACGTGCCATCAAGAACGGCACCCCGGTGCTGCAACGCTACCTGACCTTCTGGGTGTCCAACCTGGTCGAGCGCATGTGGCTGGTGATGGGCATCATCATCGCCATCATGCTGCCGCTGTCGCGCATCATTCCGCCGCTGTATGCCTTTCGCGTGCGCTCGCGCATCTTCCGCTGGTACGGCCAGCTGCGCGACATTGAAAACTGCGTAAACAGCAGCGGCGGCGACAGCAGCACGAATAAAGATCTGCTGGAGGAACTCAACAACCTGGAGAGCCGGGCCGAGAAGATCACGGTGCCGCTGTCGTACACCGATGAGCTCTACGCGCTGCGCGCCAACATCAACCTCGTCCGCAAAAAGCTGCTGCGGCTTTGACGGGAGAGGCGGCGACGCGGCGCCGCTTCCCGCACTGAAAAAGGCCGGAAGGCTCCGGCTTGGGGCACCCGAGGCGGGCCAAAGACAAATCAGGGAAAAAATGCCCATGAAGATGGTTGTGGTGGCGGGTTTCTTTAACCCTGAAGTAAACCCTGTGTCGGCACGGCAATTGCTCTGCTAGCATCGTCCGATACTTTTTTCCTTGACTTCTTAGCTAATGTTTGCTTTTGTTTTGCGCCGCCTGATCCAGGCCGCGATCGTCATGATCGTGGTCGCCCTGATTGCCTTCATGCTGTTTCAGTATGTGGGCGACCCGGTGGTGTTCCTCCTGGGCCAGGATGCAACGCCCGCGCAAATCACGCAACTGCGCGCCGACTTGGGCCTGGACCGGCCTTTTATCGTGCAGTTCTGGCATTTCCTGATCAATGCCGCTCAAGGGGAGTTCGGCCTCTCCTTGCGGCAGGGCGCAAAAGTCTCGCGCCTCATTGCCGAACGCTTTCCGGCCACGCTGGAACTGGCGGCCGTGGCGGCCTTGATGGCGCTGCTGATCGGCATCCCGATGGGCGTGTATTCGGCGCTGCGCCGCGGCTCCTTCCTGAGCCAGGTGTTCATGACCCTATCCTTACTGGGCGTGTCGCTGCCGACCTTCTTGATCGGCATCCTCCTGATCCTGGTGTTTGCCGTGGGCCTGGGCTGGTTCCCGAGTTTTGGCCGCGGTGAGACGGTGCAGATCGGCTGGTGGACCACCGGCCTGCTCAAGGCCAAGGGCTGGCACCACATCGTGCTGCCGGCCGTGACGCTGGCGATCTTCCAGCTCACGCTGATCATGCGGCTGGTGCGCGCCGAAATGCTGGAGGTGCTGCGCACCGACTACATCAAGTTCGCCCGCGCCCGGGGCTTGCCCAACCGGGTCATCCATTTCGGCCATGCGCTGCGCAACACCCTGGTGCCGGTGATGACCATCACCGGCCTGCAGCTCGGCGGGCTGATCGCCTTTGCCATCATCACCGAGACGGTGTTCCAGTGGCCCGGCATGGGCCTCTTGTTCATCCAGGCCGTGACCTTTGCCGACATCCCGGTCATGGCGGCCTACCTCTGCCTGATCGCGCTGATTTTTGTGGTCATCAACCTGGTCGTCGACCTGCTCTATTTCGCGGTCGACCCCCGGCTGCGCATGACCAACGCCGCCGGCCACTGACGCCGCCGGTCGCCGCCCCACCCTTTTTACCCCGCAAGTCCTCATCCCTTCCACAAGGAGTTCCTGATGAAATTCAAGTCGAATCTGCTCTCAGCCGCCGTCTTCTGTGCGGTAGCTGCTACAAGTTTTGTAGCATCCGCGCAAACCCTTCGCGTCGCCAACCAGGGCGATTCGCTGTCGATGGACCCGCACTCGCTCAACGAGTCGCTGCAGCTCAGCGTGACAGGCAATGCCTATGAGGGCCTGGTCATCCGCAACAAGGACCTGAGCCTGGCGCCAGGTTTGGCAACTTCGTGGAAGCAGACTTCGCCCACCGTGTGGCGCTTTGAATTGCGCAAAGGCGTGCTGTTCCATGACGGCACGCCGTTCACGGCAGATGATGTGGTGTTCAGCTTTAACCGCACGCAGGCCGACGGCTCGGACATGAAGAGCTACACCAATGACTTCAAGGAAGTTCGCAAGATCAACGACCATGTGGTCGAGATCGAAACCAAGACGCCCTTCCCCATCCTTCCGGATGTGATTTCGCTGGTCTACATGATGAGCAAGAAATGGTGCGAAACCAACCAGGCGACCAAGCCGGTGGATCGCCGCAAAGGCATTGAAAACGCCGCGTCCTTCCGCGCCAACGGCACGGGCCCCTACCGCGTGCGCGAGCGCCAGCCCAATGTGCGCACCACCTTTGTCCGCAACGGCAGCTACTGGGGCAAGATCGAAGGCAACGTGCAGGAAGTGATCTACACGCCCATCGGCAACGATGCGACCCGCGTAGCGGCGCTGCTGTCGGGCGAGGTCGACATCATGGAGCCCGTGCCGGTGCAGGATATCGACCGTGTCAACAGCAACGCCAACACCCGCGTGCTGGTCGGCGCCGAGCTGCGCACCATCTTCCTGGGCATGGACCAGAAACGCGATGAGTTGCTGTACTCGAATATCAAGGGCAAGAACCCGTTCAAGGACAAACGCGTACGCCAGGCCTTCTACCAGGCCATCGACATTGAGGGCATCAAGAAAACCGTGATGCGCGGCGCCTCCGGCCCGACGGCGCTGCTGATCGGCCCCGGCATCAATGGCTTTCAGCAGGAACAGAACAAGCGCCTGCCCTATGACCCGGAAGCCGCGAAGAAATTGATGACGGAAGCCGGCTACCCGAACGGCTTTGAAGTGGCCATGAACTGCCCGAACGACCGTTATGTGAACGACAGCCGCATCTGCCAGGCCGTGGCGGCCAATCTGTCGCGCATCAACGTGAAGATCAATCTGCAAGCCGAGACCAAGGGTACTTACTTCCCCAAGATCCTCCGCCGCGACACGAGCTTTTACATGCTGGGCTGGACGCCTGCCACCTATGACGCCCACAACGCGCTCAATGCGCTGATCGCCTGCGTTGACGACAAGGGCGCGGGCCAGTTCAACCTGGGCGCTTACTGCAACCCCAAGGTTGACGAGCTGACGAAGAAAATTCAGTCTGAAACCGACAAGACCAAGCGCAACGCCCTGATCAAGGAAGCGTTTGACATCCACGGGGCAGACATCGGCACCCTGCCGCTGCACCAGCAATCGCTGGCGTGGGGCACGAGCAAAAAGGTCGACGTTGTTCAGCTCGCCGACAACTTCATGTTCTTCAAGTGGGTGACTATTAAAAAGTAACCTCCTGTTGAAAGGTAACACCCCCTGTTGCCTTTTCGCTTCGCGTAACGGCCTCTCCCCTCCGGGGACACCAGCTGCGGCCCGGCAAAGCCGGTTCCGCGCTGGTTGCTGGCACAGGTCTCGCTTGGCTCGACCCTTGATAACACGGACTGCTGTTTCTTTTGATGAAAAAAACTCTTGCACGCTGGTTTGACAGTGATGTGGGCCACAGCTTTCGCACCTCGCCGGTGGCGATGGTGGCGGCTGCCATTGCGTTGGTCTGCATTTTTTGTTCGGTGTTTGCCGGCTGGGTGGCGCCACACGACCCGTTCGACCTCACAACATTGGTACTGGACCATTCGCGGCTGGCGCCTTCGCTGACCGACCACGCGGTCCCTGAGAGCCAAGGCGGCGGCGTGCGCAAATACCTGTTGGGCACCGACGACCAGGGGCGCGACATTTTGTCGGCGCTGATGTATGGCGCGCGTATTTCACTGGTGGTGGGTGTGGCGTCGGTCATCCTGTCGACGCTGGTGGGCGTCTCGCTGGGTTTGCTGGCGGGGTTTCGCGGCGGCTGGATTGACGCGGCCCTGATGCGCGTGTGCGACGTGATGTCGTCTTTTCCGCCCATCCTGGTTGCACTGCTGATCGCGGGTGTCGGCCGCGCGGTGTTTCCGGATGCCAGCCAGCTGCTGGCCATGGGCGTGCTGATCCTGTCCATCTCCATGGGCCAGTCGGGCTGGGTGCAATATGCGCGCACGGTGCGCGGCTCCACGATGGTGGAGCGCGGCAAGGAGTACGTGCAGGCGGCCCGGGTGACCGGCGTCGCGCCCTTGCGCATCATGCGCCGCCATGTGTTGCCCAATGTGATGGGGCCGGTGCTGGTGCTGGCGACTATCCAGGTGGCCACGGCCATCATTACCGAAGCCACGCTGTCTTTCCTGGGGGTGGGGGTGCCGCCGACCTCACCGTCTCTGGGCACGCTGATACGCGTCGGCAACGACTACCTGTTTTCCGGTGAGTGGTGGATCACGGTGTTTCCGGGCCTGATGCTGGTGTTGATTGCGCTGAGCGTTAATTTGCTGGGCGACTGGTTACGTGACGCGTTGAATCCACGCCTCAGGTAAAAGCGGATCTGAAAATGAGTCTTCTGCAAATCAAGAACCTCGTCGTCGAGTTCCCCGGCCGGCGCGGCACGCTGCGCGCGCTGGACGATATTTCGTTTGACATCGCGCCCGGTGAAATCCTGGGTGTGGTGGGTGAATCAGGCGCGGGCAAGTCGCTGACGGGCGCTGCCATCATCGGCCTGCTGGAGCCGCCGGGCCGCGTCGCGGGCGGGCAGATCCTGCTGGAGGGTGAGCGCATCGACAACCTGCCTTATGAGCGCATGCGCCATATCCGGGGGCGCAAGATCGGCGCGATCTTCCAGGATCCGCTGACTTCACTCAATCCGCTCTACACCATAGGCCGGCAATTGGTGGAAACCATTCAGGCCCACCTGCCGGTGACGGCACAAGAAGCCAGGCGGCGGGCCATCGACCTGCTCAACGACACCGGCATCCCTGCGGCCGCGCAGCGCATCGACCATTACCCGCACCAGTTTTCAGGCGGCATGCGCCAGCGTGTGGTGATCGCACTGGCGCTGGCGGCGGAACCCAAGCTGATCGTGGCCGACGAGCCGACAACGGCGCTGGACGTGTCGATTCAAGCGCAGATCATCACGCTGCTCAAAAACATCTGCAAGGACCGCGGCGCCGCCGTCATGCTGATCACCCATGACATGGGCGTGATCGCGGAGACTTGCGACCGGGTGGCCGTGATGTACGCCGGGCGCATCGCCGAGATCGGGCCGGTGCACCAGGTGATCAACCATCCCTCGCATCCCTACACCGCGGGCCTGATGGCCGCGATTCCCGATATCACGGTGGAGCGCGAGCATCTGTACCAGATCGACGGCGCCATGCCGCGACTGAACGCCATTCCCCAAGGCTGCGCCTTCAATCCGCGCTGCCCCAAGGCGTTTGACCGCTGCCGGCAGGACAGGCCCGACCTGATGCCGGCCGGTGCGACGCGGGCTGCCTGCTGGTTGAACGATGCGCGGTCGGGAGTGGCCGCATGAGCGAAATCCTGAAAAGCAACGGCAGCCCCCTGGTTCAGGCCCACGACCTGGCCAAAACCTTCGATGTGTCACCGCCGTGGCTCAACCGCGTGCTGGAACGCAAACCCCGGCAGCTGCTCAAGGCCGTCGATGGCGTGAGTTTCGAGATTGAAAAGGGCAAGACGCTGGCACTGGTAGGCGAATCGGGTTGCGGCAAAAGCACCGTGGCGCGGCTGCTGGTGGGCCTTTACGAACCCACGCGCGGCGGCCTCACCTTTGACGGCCAGGACGCCCATGCGGTGTTCAAGACACCGGCCGGCCGGCAACTGCGCAGCCGCATCCAGATGATTTTTCAGGATCCGTATGCCAGCCTGAACCCGCGCTGGACAATTGAAGACATCATCGCCGAGCCGCTGCGCGAACACGGTATCCTGAGCGATGGCGCCGCGCTCAGGGAGCGCGTAGGCGAGCTGCTCAAATCGGTGGGCCTGTCGCCACTGGACATGCCCAAGTACCCGCACCAGTTCTCGGGCGGGCAGCGGCAGCGCATTTCCATCGCGCGGGCGCTGGCCACCGAGCCCGAATTCCTGGTCTGCGACGAACCCACGTCAGCGCTGGACGTGAGCGTGCAGGCGCAGGTGCTCAACATCATGAAAGACCTGCAGCGCAAGCAAGGCCTGACCTACCTGTTCATCTCGCACAACCTCGCGGTGGTGCGCCATGTGAGCGACCAGGTGGGCGTGATGTACCTGGGCCGCCTGGTCGAGCTGGCCGACAAGCACATCCTGTTTGACAAGCCGCGCCATCCCTATACGCGCATGCTGCTGGACGCCATCCCCAAGATGCACGATACCGGCCGGGCGCGCACCCCGGTGTCGGGCGAAGTACCCAATCCGCTCAACCCGCCCAGTGGCTGCGCCTTTCACCCGCGCTGTCCGCATGCCAATGCGCGCTGCCAGAGCGAAAGGCCGGAGTTCCTGCACCTCGAAGGCGTTCGCGTGGCCTGCCATGCCGTCGAAGAGGGACGGATCTAGGGATTCAAGCGGCGCCTGCAAACCTGCGCCAGCTTGGTTAACATGGCCCTTTAACGGAGAACATCGTGAAAATCATTGACTCCATCCTGGCAGAAACTGCCGAAATCGCGGCCGTGCGCCGTGACATTCACGCCCACCCTGAACTGTGCTTCCAGGAAGTGCGCACCGCCGATGTGGTGGCAAAGAAGCTGGAGGCATGGGGCATTCCCGTCCACCGCGGCATGGGCACCACGGGCGTCGTAGGCATCGTCCATGGACGTGACGGCGGCGCCAGTGGCCGGGCTGTCGGCCTGCGCGCCGACATGGACGCCCTGCCGATGCAGGAGTTCAACAAGTTTGCGCATGCCAGCACTCACCCCGGCAAGATGCACGCCTGCGGTCATGACGGCCACACCGCCATGCTGCTGGCAGCTGCGCACCATCTCGCCAAAAACCGCGACTTTGACGGCACGGTCTATCTGATCTTCCAGCCAGCAGAAGAAGGCGGCGGCGGCGCCCGCGAGATGATCAAGGATGGGCTTTTTGAGAAATTCCCGATGGAGGCCGTCTTCGGCATGCACAACTGGCCTGGCGCACCCGTAGGCACCTTTGCCGTCAGCGCGGGGCCGGTGATGGCCTCGAGCAACGAATTCAAGATCACCCTGCGCGGCAAGGGCAGCCACGCCGCCATGCCGCACAACGGCATCGACCCGGTGCCGATCGCCTGCCTGATGGTGCAAGGGTTTCAAAACATCATCAGCCGCAACAAGAAGCCGGTGGATGCGGGCGTGATCTCGGTGACCATGATTCACGCGGGCGAAGCGACCAATGTCGTGCCTGACTTCTGCGAGTTGCAGGGCACGGTGCGCACCTTCAGCATCGAGGTGCTGGACATGATTGAAAAGCGCATGAAGGAAGTGGCCGAGCACACCTGCGCCGCTTTTGAGGCGCGCTGCGAGTTCGAGTTCACGCGCAACTACCCGCCCACCGTCAACAGCGCCGCCGAAGCTGATTTTGCGCGGCAGGTGATGAAAGACATCGTGGGAGCCGACAACGTGCTGGCGCAGGAGCCCACAATGGGCGCGGAAGATTTCGCCTACATGCTGCAGGCCAAGCCGGGCGCTTACTGCTTCATCTCGAACGGAGACGGCGCGCACCGCGAGATGGGCCACGGCGAGGGGCCTTGCACGCTGCACAACCCCAGCTACGACTTCAACGACGACCTGATTCCCCTGGGCGGCACCTATTGGGTGCAGTTGGCCACACGCTGGCTGGGAACAAAGGCCAAGGCCTGACCGCCAACCTCATCAAAAAGCACCATGAATACACACGCGGCCTTTTCGGCCAGCTACGCGACTGCGCGCGCCAAGTTTCTTGAAGCGGCCAACGCCGCCGGCATGACTCTGCGCTCTTACGAGCACCCGCTCAAGGGCCGGGATGGTGAGACCCTGGCCATGGACGTGGCGCTGGACGGCTCGCCAGACGCCGAAAGCCTCTTCATCGTCAGCAGCGCCTGCCACGGCGTTGAGGGTTACTGCGGCTCGGGCGTGCAGGTGTACGCCGCACATGACGCCGAATGGCGTGCCAAGGCCCGCGCGGGCGGTGTGGCTGTGCTTTACATCCATGCGCTCAACCCTCACGGGTTTTCCTACGCGCGGCGCACCACGCACGAAAACGTGGATTTGAACCGTAACTTCCATGACTACAGCCAGCCGCTGCCCGTCAACGAGGCCTACCGCGAGATTCACGACTTGCTGCTGCCCGCGCAATGGCCCCCTACAGACAAAAACCAGGCGGCCATCGCAACCTACATAGACACCCACGGCGTGGCGCGCTACCAGGCTGCCGTATCGCAAGGGCAACATGAATATGCCGATGGCATGTTCTTCGGCGGCACCGCGCCGACCTGGAACAACCAGACCTTGCGTCAGGCATTGCAGACCTTCGGGCAGCGGGCCAAACGCATCGCCTGGATGGACCTGCATACAGGCCTGGGCCCTAGCGGCGTGGGCGAGCGCATTTTTGCCAGCGAGAACGATGCCAAAACGCTGGCGCGTGCACGCGCCTGGTGGGACGGCGGCGGCGCCACTCCCGTGACCTCGTTCTACGACGGCTCGTCCAGTTCGGCGCACCTGACGGGACTGATATGGGCCTCCGTGCCCGACGAATGCCCGCAGGCCGAATACACCGGCATGGCGATGGAATACGGCACCTTGCCCATACTCGACATGATTGCCGCTCTGCGGGCAGACCACTGGCTGCACAAACACCCGGAGGCACCGCCCGAGGTGCACGCGGCGATCAAGCGCCAGGTAATGAACGCGTTCTATGTCGACACTGACGAATGGCGTATCCAGATCGTGGCACAGGCACGGCAGGCCATGTTCCAGACGGTGGACGGGCTGAACACGGCCTGACCCCCAAAGGCACCCTTACCGGCGGAACCAAGGGAAAACCGCCACGGTTACGCGTACGGATGGGCCGGCCCAGGCCGCATAATGAAACTCGGGGGCCGCCGTTGCGGCGGCCATCCCTCCACCCCGAGGACGAAAGCCGCGCCATGCCTTCCGACGCCGACCTGCATGCCCAGCTCAAGCAGCTGCAACAACAGCATCAGGCATTGCAGGCCGACTACCGGGACCTGCAGCTTGAAAAGCAAAAGCAGGAGACGTCCGCCACCCTGTGGCTGGAGCAACGCACGCGCGAGCTGCAAGCCGAAGCGCTGGAACAGAAAAAGGCCGAAACATTACAGCGGGTGTTCTACCGCATCGCCGAACGGGCCGCAGCCGACCTTTCGTTCTACGATTTTCTGCAGTCGGTGCACGGCTTGCTGGGAGAGCTGCTGTATGCGAAGAACTGTTATGTGTGCCTTTACGACGCGCAAAAGCAGCTCAAGCATTTCCCTTACTACGTCGACGAACGCGACGGCGACACGTTGCAGCGCAACGACGTGCCGCGCAGCAAGGGCTTGACCGAATTCGTGCTGGACACCGCGCGCCCGCAGATCATTGATGCGCAGCGCCTGAAAGCGCTCGGCGTCTCCGGCGATGTCACCCAGGGCCGCGGCGACATGACCTTCTCCTCGTGGCTGGGTGTGCCCATGCATATCCGGGGCTCCGTCAGCGGCGTGCTGGCGGTGCAGGGTTACGAGCCGGGCGTGCGATACAACGCCACGGATGCCGACATTCTTTCGTTCGTGGCGAACCACGTGAGCAGCGCCATCGAGCGCTACCAGGCGCTCGACGAGCTTCGCAAATCGGAAGAGCGCTACCGCACGGTGATTGAAAACGTGGGCGTGGGCGTCGTGGTGGTGCAGGACGACCGCATGGTGTTCGCCAATCCCAGCCTGGTGCGTATCGTCGGGCATCCGCTGGACTACCTGTTGTCGCAACCCTTCACGGCCACTCTGCATCCCGACGATATGCCGGGAATGCTCCATCGCCAGGCACGGCGGCTGCGCGGAGAGGATGTCGAATCCCTGTACGGCTTTCGTGTCATTACGCAGCACGGGGAAGTCCGCTCGCTGGAGTTGTCGGCGGTAAAGATCGAATGGGAAAAGCGGGAGGCCACCCTGGTTTTTGTAGTGGATGCCACCGCACGCCTGCAGGCAGAGCAAACGCAGCGCCTGACGCTGCAAAAGCAGACCGAACTCAACGACATGAAGTCTCGCTTCATCTCGGTGGCCTCACATGAGTTCCGTACGCCCTTGGCTTTTATTCTCTCCTCTGCAGAACTGCTCAAGCACTATGGCGACCGGCTTGCCGAGGTTGAAAAGGCGGAAGTCATCAACACCATCCAAACGGGTGTGCAGCGGATGACGCAAATGCTGGACCGGGTGCTGCTGCTGGGCAAGGTAGAGGCGCAAATGCTGGAGTTCCATCCGGCAGAGGTGAACCTTCAAACGCTTTGCCAAAGCCTGGTGGAAGACGCCCGCACCCAGCATTCCCAGGCGCAGTGCGAGCTGGCCCTGGAATTTGAGGCACGGCCGGCGGTGGGCCTCTTTGATGCGAAGCTGCTGCGCCATATTTTTGGCAACCTGCTCTCCAACGCCATCAAGTATTCGCCGCAAGGCGGAAAAGTTTCCTTCCGCGTCTTTTCGTCGGAAGGGCGGATGGCCTTTGAGGTGGCGGACCGGGGCATCGGGATTCCTGCCGAGGAAATCCCCCACCTCTTCGAATGGTTCCACCGGGCCAGCAATGTCGGCGAGATTCAAGGCACCGGTTTGGGGCTGGCCATTGTCAAAAACTCGGTCGACCTGCATGGCGGCAGCATCGAGGTAGTCAGTCAGGTAGGCCAGGGAACTCGCTTCATAGTGAAAATTTGAGCGCGCGGAACACATGCGACGCAGAACGCCAGAGGACCTTGGGAAAATCACGGTAGCGCTATAAGATGGGCCACCAGCCTGGCCCGGATGCAAACCGGCAGCCGGCGATTCAGGGAATATCGCCCCCACAAAAAACCCGGGGCCTCCAATGCGAAAGAAAAATGGCGCGCATCCTGGTGATTGAAGACGAAGCCAACATACGAAGCAATTTGCTGCGTTTCGTCCGGCTGGAAGGACATGACGCGCTGGAAGCCTCGGATGGCGATACCGGGCTGCAGGCAGCCAAAGACCATCTGCCGGATCTGATCTTCTGCGATGTGATGATGCCCCGGATGAGTGGCATGGAAGTCCTGGCGGCGCTGCGAAACGATCCGTCTCTCAAGCAGGTTCCGCTTGTTTTTCTGTCCGCCAGCGCGGAGTCAGAGCGGCTTGAAGAAGCCTTGCGCCTGGGCGCCAGCGCTTATGTGACCAAGCCTTTTAATTTCGCGCAACTGCAGGCGGTGCTCAAGCAGTACCTGCCCAAATAGCACCACCTCTGCGCACTACAGGCCCAGCGCCTTCCAGCCCTTGCGACCGAGTTTTTCGAGCGTCGCAATATTCTGCTCAAAGATGGCCTCAGCTTCGGGAAAAGCCTCTACGGCCCGCTCCACGCTCTCCTCGCGCAGCAGGTGCAGGATGGCAAACGGCGCGCGGTTGGTGTAGTTGCCGATGTCGTCGGGTTCGGTGCCATCAAACTGGAACTGCGGGTGAAAACTCGCCAGCTGAATCACGCCTTCGAGACCATGCTCATCCACCACGCCTTCGGCGATTTCGAGGAAATCATTGAAATCCAGGAAGTCGTCAAACAGCGTGGGATGGATCAGCAGCGTGGTGTCAACCTCGTCGGCCGGCGTGGCCACCAGCAGGTCCAGCTCACGATCCAGTTCCTCGAGCAGGCCGTCTGCGTGCCTGGCCTGGCTGACCACCAGGCGCACCTGGTTCTTGACATACACCGCCTTGGCAAACGGGCACAGATTGAGTCCGATCACGGCTTTTTCGAGCCAGTGGCGGGTTTGAGTCAGGACTTCATCGTCGGTCATAACTATCTCCAGAGAGCTGCACGCAACGGACGCAGGACTTTTCAACCAAGCAGAAGCCGCGGGACTGGCTTTGCCAGACCGCAGGCGGAGCGGCCCCCGAGGGGCTGGAGCCCGCGGCTCCGAGCCTGCCTGCGCAGGCTTGAACGGGCGACAGAGGCGAAGCGTCTCGCGAGCCGCGGCCTGCAAGGCCTCGCGCATTACACGAAGTGAAAAGCGTGGGGGCTCAATGCAATGCCTTGAAACGCATGCGCTTGGGCTTGGCGCCCTCTTCACCGAGGCGTTTCTTCTTGTCGGCTTCGTATTCCTGATAATTGCCATTGAAGAAGGTCCACTGGCTGTCACCCTCGGCGGCCAGGATGTGCGTAGCGATGCGGTCCAGAAACCAGCGGTCATGGCTGATCACCATGATGGAGCCGGCGAATTCGAGCAGCGCGTCTTCGAGCGAGCGCAGGGTTTCCACGTCCAGGTCATTCGAGGGCTCATCGAGCATCAGCACGTTGCCGCCGGCAATCAGGGTCTTGGCCAGGTGCAGGCGCCCACGCTCTCCGCCCGACAACGTACCCACCCGTTTTTGCTGGTCGGCGCCGTTGAAATTGAAGCGGCCCGCATAAGCGCGGCTGGGCATGGTGAACTTGCCGACGGTCAGCATGTCCAGGCCGCCCGAGATGTCTTCCCAGACGGTTTTTTCGTTGGCCAGGTCATCGCGGTGCTGGTCCACAAACGCCATGCGCACAGTCTTGCCGATAGCGACTTCGCCGCTGTCCGGCTGCTCCTTGCCGGCAATCAGCTTGAACAGCGTGGACTTGCCGGCGCCGTTCGGGCCGATGATGCCGACGATGGCGCCAGCCGGCACCTGGAAGCTCAGGTTGTCGATCAGCAGACGGTCGCCAAAGGACTTGCTGACTCCCTTGAACTCGATGACTTCATTACCGAGGCGCTCGGCCACGGGAATGAAGATTTCCTGGGTTTCGTTTCGCTGCTGGTACTCGAAATCAGACAGCTCTTCAAAACGTGCCAGCCGCGACTTGCTTTTGGCCTGGCGCGCTTTCGGGTTCTGGCGTGACCATTCCAGTTCCTTCTTCAAGGCCTTGGCGCGGGCTTCCTCGCCCTTTTGCTCCTGCGCCAGGCGTTCGCCTTTTTGCTCCAGCCAGGTGCTGTAATTGCCCTTCCAGGGGATGCCGCGGCCGCGGTCCAGCTCCAGAATCCACTCGGCTGCGTTGTCGAGAAAATAACGGTCATGGGTGATGGCCACCACAGTGCCTGAGTAGCGTTGGAGGAACTGCTCCAGCCAGTCCACCGATTCGGCGTCCAGGTGATTGGTCGGCTCATCGAGCAGCAGCATGTCGGGCTTGGACAGCAGCAAGCTGCACAAGGCCACGCGGCGTTTTTCGCCACCCGACAACACACCGATCACAGCATCCCAGGGCGGCAGGCGCAGCGCGTCGGCGGCGATTTCGAGCTGGTGCTCGGAATCTGTGCCAGCCGTGGCGATGATGGCTTCCAGGCGGGCCTGCTCGGCAGCCAGCGCGTCGAAGTCGGCATCTGGCTCGCCGTAGGCCGTGTACACAGCTTCGAGCTGCGCCTTGGCGGCAAACACCGCGCCCATGCCAGCCTCGACGCTTTCGCGCACCGTGTGCTCAGGGTCCAGCTTGGGTTCCTGGGGCAGGTAGCCGATGTTCAGGCCCGGCATGGGGGTGGCTTCACCCTCGATTTCCGTGTCCAGGCCGGCCATGATCTTGAGCAAGGTGGACTTGCCGGAGCCATTGGTGCCCAACACGCCGATCTTGGCGCCCGGGAAGAAGCTGAGCGACACGTCCTTGAGGATTTGACGCTTGGGCGGCACGATTTTGCCGACCTTGTTCATGGTAAATACGTACTGAGCCATCAGGATTACTTTGGTAAAAATGAAAAAACAATGCCAGAAAACGGGCTGCCGGCCGCCCACAAACAGTATTTTGCGGGCTGCCCTGCAGGCTTTCTTGCGGGCTGGAACCACACGCTGCGCCCCGGCGCAAACGCCTTTTGGCAAGGCGTGTTTTTCTGCGTGAATCCCCCATTATCGTTGCTGTGCGACAATACAGGGGTTGCTGGCTCCAGTTGCCTTCAACATTTGGGCACATCCGGGTACCGCTTCAAGTGGCTGCTTATGATGTTTTCGGCCCACTTTCTGACCCCATCTGCCTTTGACTGGCGGGTTGCCTTCCAACAGAGCGCCCAACAGGCCGATCTAAAGCGCCCGAGCGGCGCAACATCATGACATTTGAAGAATTGAATTTGGCCCCGGCCATTCTGAAGGCCGTGCTTGAGCAGGGCTATGACACTCCCACCCCCATCCAGGCACAGGCAATCCCCGCCGTGCTCAAAGGTATCGACTTATTGGGCGGCGCCCAGACCGGCACCGGCAAGACCGCGGCCTTCACGCTGCCCCTGCTGCAGCGCCTGTCTACCGAGCCCCGCCTGACCAACCGCCGCGGCGTCAATGCCGTGCGGGCCCTCATCATGACCCCCACCCGCGAACTCGCGGCACAGGTCGAGGAAAGCGTTCGCACCTACGGCAAATATACGGATCTCACCTCCATGGTGATGTTCGGCGGCGTCGGCATGGGCGCCCAGATTGAAAAACTGCGCCGCGGCGTGGACATCCTGGTCGCCACCCCCGGCCGCCTGCTCGACCACGCAAGCCAGGGCACGCTGGACCTGAGCCAGGTGCAGATCCTGGTGCTGGACGAAGCCGACCGCATGCTGGACATGGGCTTTATCCATGACATCAAGAAGGTGCTGGCCCTGGTGCCCAAGCAGAAGCAGTCGCTGCTGTTCAGCGCGACCTTCAGCGATGAAATCCGCGAGCTGGCCAACGGCCTGCTGAAAAACCCGGAATCCATCCAGGTCACGCCGCGCAACACCACGGTGCAGCGCATCACGCAGACCATCCACCCCGTGAGCCGCAGCAAGAAAAAAGCGCTGCTGACCCACATCATCAACGAACACAACTGGAGCCAGGTGCTGGTGTTCACCCGCACCAAGTTCGGCGCCAACAATGTGGCCGAGCATCTGACCAAAAACGGCATCCCCGCCATGGCGCTGCACGGCAACAAAAGCCAGACCGCCCGTACCCAGGCGCTGGCAGACTTCAAAAGCGGCACTATCCGCGCCTTGGTGGCCACCGACATCGCCGCCCGCGGCATCGACATCGATGAGCTGCCGCACGTCGTGAACTACGAAATCCCGAACGTCAGCGAAGACTATGTGCACCGCATCGGCCGCACTGGCCGCGCCGGCAACAGCGGCGAAGCCGTCAGCCTGGTTTGCCTGGATGAAGAAGGCTTCATGCAGGACATCGAGCGCTTCACCAAGCAAAACATCGAAAAAGTCATCGTCCCCGGCTTTGAAGCCGAACCGGGCGAACGCGCCGAGCCGCTGGCCATGGGTCGCCAGACCATCTGGGGCGGCCTGGGCAAGCCACCAAGCCGTGACGTCATGCAGGCAGCCGCCAAGGCCGCCCGCACCGAGATGATGCAGCGCATCCGCGACACCAAGGGCGCGCAGCCCGCACGTGGCGCAGGCGGCGGCAACGGTGGCGGCAATGGCGGTGGGCGCGGACGCGGCCCCGCCGGTGGTGGCAATGGCGGCGGCAACGGCAGCGGCCGCGGTCCCCGCACGCCCAACCCGGGCCAGCCGCGCCAGAATTCCGGTTATTCGCAGAACGGCCAGCCGCCACGGCAAGCCCAGGCGCCGCGCCAGCGCGACGACCAGCAGCCACGCGCGCCGCGCAACGAGTCAAGGGAGCCACGCAATGACTTCGACAACCAGCAACCCGCCAGCCACGCCTCTTCAGGCTTCCCGTCCTCCGGCCAGCCCACAGGCGGCAACCGTGGCAACTACCGCGGCAACCGCTCCGGCGGTGGCGGCGGATCGGGTGGCGCTGGTGGCCGGGGCAACGGGCCTCGTCGGCCGGGCGGTCCTGGCTCGTTTACTGGCCGGTAACGCCTATTCGGCGGTCCATTGTGTGGGCCGCCGTGCACCTGCCCAGCGTGACATCCGGCTGGCCGTGCACCTGGCCGATTCTTTTGCCGAATTCACGGCGCCGCCCGTCGATGATGTCTTCATCACGCTGGGCACCACGATCAAAACGGCCGGCAGCCGGGCTGCCTTCAGGGCTGTGGATTTTGATGCTGTGCTGGCAGTGGCCCGCGCCAGCCGGATTGCAGGCGCCACGCGGCTGGGTGTGGTCAGTGCCATGGGCGCCGACTCGCACTCAGCCCTCTTCTATACCCGTGTGAAAGGCGAAGCGGAAGAAGCGCTCGCGTTGCTGGGCTTTTCTACCCTGGTGGTGGTTCGGCCCTCGTTCCTGGCGGGTGAGCGCGAGTCTTTGGGCCAAGCGACGCGCGCCGGTGAAAAAATCGCGCTGGGCCTGAGCCGGCTTCTCAGCGGCGTGATTCCCGCCAACTACCAGTCCATTTCAGCGGATAGCGTCGCGCGTACGCTGGTTGAAGAGATGGCCGTTCGCCAGGGCCAGCACGTGGTGCTGTCGGGCGAGATGCAGCAACGCTAAGCCGAAAGGCCAGCAGTTCAGGCAGCCTTCAGCTGCTTGGCCGGTTCATTCAGTTTAGGCAAGCGGCGCCTGGAGCCAAGCACCAGCTCGATATCCTCACGCGCCCCGTCGATCAACACCAGGATCGCTTTTTCAGCCTTGACGGGATTGCGGGCAATCACCGCATCCAGCACCGCGCGGTGCAAGGGCAACGACCGTTTTGGTCCATCTTTGCGGCTGGTCGATATCTCAAAGCTGGTGCGCAGCAACGCGCTCAGCGCCTTGTTCATCTGGATCAGCATGCGGTTGTGCGCGGCACGCAGCAAGCCCTGATGGAAGCGTAAGTCGTAGGTCACATAATCGCCGCCGCCTTCCACTGCACGCTTCATGCCCGCAAAGGCATCTTCAATCTCGGCGATCTCCTCGAGAGTAGCGCGCTCGGCGGCCATGCGCACGGCGGCAGGTTCCACCAGGCGGCGCAGCTCAAGCAGGTCGCGCAAAAATTCTGGCGTGATACCGGCCTTGGCCTTCCAGGCGATCACGTCGGGATCAAACCAGTTCCAGTGTTCCTCGGTCAAAACGCGTGTGCCCACCTTGGGCCCGGTGGTGACCAGGCCCTTGGCGATCAGCGATTTGACCGCTTCGCGCACCACCGTGCGGCTCACGCCCAATTCCTCGCAAAGAACCGGTTCCGGCGGCATGGACATACCGGCGGCATACCGGCCGGCGACGATGGCTTCGCCGATATGGTCGACCGTGTTGCCGTGGACGTTTTTCATGGTGGCCATGGGGTCGCCTTAGCCTCGTATAAACAGCGTGATCAAGGGTTCAGGGCCCGCCTGGCGGCTCCAGTGACCGTGCAAGGCCGGGTCGAACGTGGCGCCTGCAGGCAGCACGTCGGCCGAGTAGAAATGCTGGCCCGGCTTGAAGATGCGGGATACGCCGCCCTGCAGGCCGATCTCCATTTCGCCGCCGAGAATGAAAACCCACTGCGGATTCGGCGTGCAATGGAACTGGCTACGAAACCCCAACGGGCTGTGACGCAGCTGGTAGCCACCCGACGCGAACAACTCCGACAGCATCGCCTGCGGTGAGCCTTCACCCAGCGGGATTGCCTCTTCGCGGAATTTGGCCCGGCCATCGGTATCGGTATAAAGAATGACTTTGGAGAAAACGGTCACAAGGGACTCCGGTAAATGAATATGAAAAACGGTTGCATCAGGAAATTTCACCGCCAAAGGCAATCTGCACCTTCATGGATTGGCGTTTGTCGCCGGCGAGTGTAAAGGCGTGCGTGGCCTGATCGAATGCAACGATATCGGTGATCACCGGCCGGCCGTCGATCAGCCGCTGATTCAAGAAGGCCACCGCAACGGCAAATTCAGAATGAAAGCGGAAGGTGCCCCGCAACTCAAGCTCTTTGGCAACCAGCGTGTTGAGCGGGAGAGCGACGTTGCCGCCCAGGCCTACCGTTACGATCACGCCGCGCGGCGCCACCACGTCCAGCCCGGCGATCAAGGCTTTTTCATTGCCCGAGGCTTCGAACATCACATCGAACTGCCCCTTGCCGGCGGCAAAAGCCGCCAAGCCATCCGGCTCCTGGACCAGGTTGATGGTCTGGTCTGCGCCCATTTTTTTGGCACAGGCCAGCGGCAGGTCGGCAATGTCGGCCGCAACGATGCGGGCCGCACCCGCGCGCCGCAAGCCGGCTATCAACAAAGCGCCGATGGGGCCACAGCCGGTAACCAGCACCTGCTTGCCGAACACGGAACCCGCCCGTGAAATCGCATGCAAGCCCACCGACAAAGGCTCGGCCAGCGCGGCTTCGGATAGCGGCAAATCATCGGCCACCGGATGTGCCTGGGAAGCTTCAATAACCAGGGCCTCGCGAAAAGCGCCCTGGATGTGCGGAAAACGCATCGCACTGCCGTAAAAACGCATATCCATGCAGTGGTTGTGCAAGCCCTGCTGGCAAAAGCGGCAAACGCCGCAGGGGCGTGACGGCGAGATCGCAATGCGCTGGCCAACGCGCATGCCGCTGACCTCGCTACCCACGGCTTCGACCACGCCCGAGACCTCGTGCCCCAGCACCATGGGTTCCTTGATTCTCACCGTGCCGAAGCCGCCGTGCTGGAAGTAATGCAGGTCTGAGCCGCAGATGCCGCCGAAGGCGACCCTGACCCGCAGTTGCTGCGGGCCCAGGCGTTCAACATCCAGCGCGTCAAGGCGCAGGTCAAGCGGCGCATGGCAAACAAGTCCACGCATGATGTTCTCCTGGTTGCGCGGGAGCCGGCGGCGACTTCACAGAGTCGCCGTCACTCCGCCATCGACATATAAAACATGGCCATTGACAAAGCTGGATGCGTCGCTGGCCAGGAAAACGGCCGCGCCGGCCAGTTCAGCCACATCGCCCCATCGCCTGCTGGGCGTACGTCCGGTAAGCCACGCGCTGAATTGCTCGTCGGCCACCAGCTTCTCCGTCAGTTCCGTCTTGAAGTAGCCGGGACCCAAACCATTGACCTGGATACCGTAAGGCCCCCAGTCGATTGCCATCCCTTTGGTGAGCATCTTCACCGCGCCCTTGCTCGCCATGTAGGGGGCGATATTGGGCCGGCCCAGCTCGCTTTGCACCGAACAGATGTTGATGATCTTTCCCTTGCGGCGTTCGATCATTTTTCGCGCAACCGCTTGCCCGGTGAAGAACACGCTGTCAACGTTGGTTCGCATCAGCTCATGCCAGTCCTGCACTGGAAAATCCTGCAGAGCCATGCGCCGCTGCATGCCGGCGTTATTGACGAGGATGTCGATGCCGCCCAGCGTTGATTCAATGTTGTCCACCGCCGCCTGCACTGCGGCTGCATCAGTGACGTCGAAACCGCGCGTATGGACTGTGAGTCCCTCATCGCGCAATATGCCGGCCGCCTGTTCAAGCCGTGCCTTGTCGCGCCCATTGAGTACCAGAGCGGCCCCCGCCTGCCCCAGCCCGCGCGCCAGCGCAAAACCAATGCCGCCGGAAGAGCCGGTCACCAGCGCCAGACGACCGTCGAGCCTGAAAGTGCCTAAAACCATGGGCTGCCTCAATCCAGCCGCGCGCCGCTGGCATCGTCAAACACATGGGTTTTTCCAGCCGCGATTTCCAGATGAACGATATCGTCGGGGCGCACCGCCGTGCGGCCGTGCATCACCACAATGACATTGGCACCGCCTACATCGAGCAGCAATTCAGTTTCGGCGCCTGTGGGTTCAACCACAATGACCTTGGCCGGAATACCCTGCCCCGTCGCCGACAGTGACAGGTCGCCGGGCCGTACGCCATAGTGCACGGACTGCCCGTCCTTCGCCTGCGCAATCGTGCCGATAGGCCACTGGTGGCCTTGGGCCTCAACCCACGCCCGGCCATCGGCCTGTCGCAGAGTGCCTTTGAAAACATTCATGGCCGGCGAGCCGATGAACTGCGCCACAAAAAGGTTGCCGGGCCGGTCAAACAACTCCAACGGTGTTCCGATCTGTTCAATGATGCCGTCGTGCATCACCACGATGCGGTCGGCCATGGTCATGGCTTCGATCTGGTCGTGCGTGACGTAGACAGTGGTCGTCTTCAGGCGCTGATGCAGGGCCTTGATTTCGGCACGCATTGCCACACGCAGCTTGGCGTCCAGATTGGACAAAGGCTCGTCGAATAGAAACACCTTCGGGTCACGCACGATGGCGCGCCCCATGGCCACACGCTGGCGTTGCCCGCCCGAGAGCTCGCGCGGGAAGCGGTCCAGCAACGGGTCCAGGTTCAGGATGCGGGCGGCGTCTCCGACGCGCTTGTTGGTGAGTTCGGCATCGGCCTTGCGCAGCTTCAGGCTGAAGGCCATGTTGTCGCGCACCGTCATGTGCGGATAAAGCGCATAACTCTGAAACACCATGGCGATGTCGCGGTCCTTGGAATCCAGTTCGTTGATGACTTTGCCGTCAATCGACATTTCACCGCCACTGATTTCCTCAAGCCCGGCGAGCATGCGCAACAAGGTGGACTTGCCGCAGCCCGACGGCCCTACCAGCACCACGAACTCTCCGTCGGATATGTCGAAGCTGATGCCGTGAATGATCTTAACCTTGCCGAAGGCCTTTTCAATATTGCGAAACGATACAGAAGCCATGTGGTATTTCCCGGGTCAGCTTTTTACAGCGCCGGCCGTCAGGCCCGACACCATGTAGCGCTTGAAAGCGTAATAGATAGCCGCCGGAGGCAGCGCGTAAATCAGGCCGGTGGCCATCAACAGTTCCCAGGGCGAGTCGTCGGCCGCCAGGAAATTGCCCAGCGCCACCGCTAGCGTCACGCTGGTGTCCCGGGACAGCAGGAGGAAAGCGTAGAGGTACTCGTTCCAGGCCAGCAGCAGCGCATAGGTGCCGACTGCCACCAGCGAGGGCACCATCAGCGGCAGATAGACCAGCCTGAACAGCTGCATAGCTGTGGCGCCGTCCATCTTGGCCGCTTCGTCGAGCTCGTAGGGCAGCTTGTCGGAGGCCTGTTTGAGCACCCAGATGCAATACGGCGATGCAATCGTCACCATCGCGAGAATCAGCGACCACTGGTGATTGAGCATGCCGTAGTTGCCCATGGTCTTGTACATGGGAACAGCGAGGAAAGCAGCGGGAATGAAATAGGTAAAGAGCGCCAGGTTCATTACCGTACGGCCGCCGCGTACTTTGAGACGGCTGATGGCAAACGCGGCGGTGGTGGACACCACAAGCGTCAGCGCGCCAACCGACAGTGCGATCACCAGCGAGTTGCCCAATTGCACCCAGAAGTGGTCCAGGTAGAAATGCTTTTGCCAAAACACCGTTTCAAAATTGTCGAGCGTGGGTTTCTTGGGCCAGAGCCGGCCGGTAGTCGCTTCGTTCCTCGGTGAAATCGCAAAAAGAACCATGTGATAAATCGGGATCAATGTCCACAGCAGGACAGGGATACCGATCAACAGCAGCCTGGCTTCGCGGCTCACCGTACGTAGTGTGATCCGGCTCATTTGGACAACCTTTTCATCATGAAATACACCAGCGGCAGCACCAGGGGCAAGGCCACGACGATGGAGGCCAGCGACAAGTCCACCTGATCCAGACGCAAATAGCGGATGCCCAAAGTCGCCAGTACATGTGTAAGGTCAGCCGGCCCGCCGCCCGTCAGCAGGTAAACACTGTTGAAGTCGCCCAGCGTCCAGATCATCGACAGGATGGTTGAGGTCAGGTAGAGCGATCGCATCGACGGCCAGGTGATGAAGCGGAACTTCTGCCAGATCGAGGCGCCATCCACCGAGGCGGCTTCGTACTGCTCGGCGGGTATGGCCATGCGTCCGGCCAGAAGGATCAGCGTCCAGAACGGCAGGGACTTCCAGATGTGTGCCAGCATGGAGAAAGACAGGGCCAGCGTCGGGTCATTGAGCCAGTTGGGTCCGTCGATGCCTGTCGTCTTGAAAATCAGGGTGTTAATAACGCCCCACTCGGGGTTGAGCATGAAGCGCATCGACAAAATGGTGGGGATGGATGGCACGGCCCAGGGCAGAATAAAAACCACCGACAGCGCCTTGATCCACCAGCGTGTGTTCAGAAAGAAGCCCGACAGGAACAGTGCGATCACCATCTTGATGTTCACCGCCACGACGATGAACACCACCGTGTTGACCAGCGAACGGAAAAAAATCGGATCGGCAAACAGCCTGACGTAACTCTCGGGGTGTCGCGCCAGCCACAGGCCGTAGCCCACGGGATAGATGACGAACACCAGAAAAATCAGCAGATAGGGAACGACCAGCACAAGCCCCCACTTCTCCCACGAAGTCATGGCGGCGCGCTCGGCACGCACGGGAGGACCGGTCTGATCAATGGTTGCAGTGCTCATGCTTTGCTTTGTTGACGCGCGCCGACAGCCTGGGGCTCCAGGCCGGCGGCGCGGTTTTCTTCAGTCAGTAGTCGCTCAGTTCGCCACGGTCTTGATGCGGGCGATCATTTCGTCAACGGCCTTGTCAACCGGCACCTTCTCATTGATCACGCGGTTGGCCGCCTTGGCCCAGACGTTCTCGTTGTTCAGGATAGTGAACTTGTAGTTCTTGGTGAACTCGAAGTTGACGGTACCGGCCGTGAACTGGTTGTAGACCGACAGCCGGTGCGCGTCAGCTTTCCAGAACGGGCGCTGCTGTGCGGTTTTGGTCACCGGGAACCAGCGGCCCAGCGAGCCTTCCACATACGGCGTCAGGTTCTCTTCCTGCATCAGGAATGACACGAACTCCTTGGCACGGGTCTTGTTCTTCGCCTGGTTGAACACCACGCCCACCTTGACGGCGGCGCGATAGACCATCTTGCTGCCATCGGGCTTGTTCGGAAAGCCTGCGGTGCGGATGCGTTCGGTGTAGTTCTTTTTGGCCGTCTCGCGCTCTTCGGGCTTGAGGGCGGCATTGTTCATGTCATCCAGCCATTTCGCGGCGATGGAGATCGTGGCGTTGTGTGTCAGGATGGTGGTCTTGTTGTGGAAAGCGACGTTGTTGTCCGGGTCTTTCCAGCTGGTGGACGACGGCGGCGTGCAGCCCTTGGCGTAAGGCTGGGTGTAGTCGGTCAACGCACCGATCAGACCGGCGCGGACCTTGGGGTCGTCGACCAGCAGCTTGCCGCTGTCGCTGACCAGGTTCACGTTGTAGGCGTCCATGAAGGTCAGGAACGAATAGAACGAGTCGCTTGAATCCACACCCAGTGGCTGGCCGATACCGAAGGTGCGATTGCCGGTTTTCTGGCGGTGGGCAGGCTGCACCTTGTCGCACCAGAAGGCCCAGTAGTCCTTCCAGCCGGTGGGGATGTCGGACTCCTTGAACCCGGCCTCATTGAGCATGTCGACCCAGTACTCGATGTGCATGGTCTGCTGCTTCATCGGAAAGGCGTAGTAGGCCCGGGTCTTGGTGGCATCGTTGTAGAGAAAAGCAGTTTCCACCGTGTTCGGCGCGAAGCGCGCACGCATGGGGTTGATCACGCTGCTGATGTCTTCGAGCTTGCCGTCGAAGGCCCACTTGCCGGCGACCTGGAAGTCATAGACGTCCGCATAGGCCACATCGGGCGGGCTGCCGGAGTCCAGAGCCGCGACGGTTTTCGGAATCATGTCCTGCACGGGGTACTGCGAGAGCTCGATCTTGACGCCCTTGTGCTTGTCTTCGTATTTCTTGATGGCGGCAAAAAGTGCGTCGTCTTCGGCTTTGTAGAAGCCCTTGACCCACCAGACGGTGAGCTTTTCCTGCGCGGCGGCCTGCCCGGTCGCTATGAGGCCTGCCGCGACCATCGCGGCGGCCAGGATTGTCTTGAGTCTCATTTGGCTTGTCTCCTCTGCGGGTTGATTGTTGAACTGGCACAAACTCGGAGTCTGCGTTCCTTGACGCATTGTTATCATATGATGATTAAATTTCGGGCTTTCTATGGAAAACCCGGAGCATCAGGGCTTGAAACCGGCCCCGATTCAATGCCATTCCGGTACCGGGGTAAAGAGGGCTTGCCCGGCAAAATGGGCGCGCAGGTTGCTCACAGCCAGGTCGGCCATGGCGTGACGCGTCTGCACCGTGGCGCTGGCCATGTGCGGCGTCAGCACGACGTTGTCCATGCTCCATAGCGCCTCAAGGGGGTGCGGCTCCTGCTCAAACACGTCCAGCGCCGCCCCGGCGATGACGCCTTGTTGCAGCGCATCAACCAGCGCTGCTTCATCCACGACCGAGCCGCGCGCCACGTTGATGAGATAGCCCGCGGGGCCCAGGGCCTTGAGAACTTCGGCATTGATCAAATGACGTGTCCCGGCACCGCCCGGCGTGATCACGATCAGGAAATCAACCTGCGCGGCCAGCGCCTGTGCCGAGGGGTAAAAGGTGTAAGCAAGCTCTGCCTTGGCGGTGCGCCCTGTGTAGGCGATTGACATGCCAAAGGCTTCCGCCCGGCTGGCGATGGCCTGGCCGATGCGGCCCAGGCCGACGATGCCCAGCCGCGCGCCGGTGACTTTGCGCGCCAACGGCATAGGCCCTTCCTTGGCCCAGCGCCCCGCGCGAACATAACGGTCGGCCAGGGGAATGCGGCGCGCCACGGAAAGCATAAGACCAATGGCCAGGTCGGCCACCTCGTCATTGAGAACGCCTGGTGTATGGGTAACGGGGACACGGCGCTCCAGCGCCGCGGCAACATCCACACCGTCGTAACCCACGCCCATGATGGAAACGATTTCCAGCGCGGGCAACTGGTCCATCAGGGCGCGCGGCACCTTGGACTCCCCGCCGCCGGCGATTCCGCGAATCAGCGGCGCCACTTTGGCAAACGCCGCCGGGTCACTTTCGTGCAATCGATCATGAACTTCATAAGACGCCTGCAGCGGCTCCATCAGGAAAGGCGGAAGCTTGGCGACGGTAAGGATGTGAGGGCGGTTTGGCGGGGCGGACAAAGGGTGAGCTCCTGTGGTCATGGTTTTCACTGAGATAGTGACTTCAATGGTATGACGATAATATGTTTGATGATTAAGGATTTTCCCGCATGAGCACACCTCTAAAGAAAAAACCCGCCCACGAACTGCGCAGCCAGCAATGGTTCGGCCGCCAGGACCGCGACGGTTTTGCCTACCGCAGCTGGGTCAAGGGCAAGGGCGTTCCGCATGACCAGTTTGACGGTCGGCCGGTCATCGGCATTTGCAACACCTTCAGCGAACTCACGCCCTGTAACTCGCACTTTCGCACGCTTGCAGAGCAGGTCAAGATAGGCGTTTACGAGGCGGGCGGCTTTCCGCTGGAATTTCCGGTGATGTCTCTGGGTGAAACCCTGCTGCGCCCCACCGCCATGCTGTACCGCAACCTGGCCAGCATGGACGTTGAAGAAAGCATTCGCGGCAACCCGATCGATGGCGTGGTCCTGCTGATGGGCTGCGACAAGACCACACCCTCGCTGGTGATGGGCGCGTCGAGCGTTGATCTGCCCACGGTGGGTGTCAGCGGCGGCCCCATGCTCAGCGGCAAATGGCGCGGCCAGGAGCTGGGATCGGGCACCGGCGTATGGAGCATGAGCGAGCAGGTGCGTGCAGGCACACTCAAGCTGGCTGACTTTTTCGAAGCCGAAAGCTGTATGCACCGTAGCCACGGCCACTGCATGACCATGGGTACGGCTTCGACGATGGCCAGCATGGTGGAAGCACTGGGCATAGGCCTGCCGGGCAACGCGGCCTACCCGGCAGTGGACGGCCGGCGCAATGTGCTGGCCCGCATGGCCGGCCGCCGCGCCGTCGAGATGGTGCATGAAGACCTCACGCTTTCGAAAATCCTCACACGCCAGGCGTTTGAAAACGCCATCAAGACACTCGCGGCGATTGGCGGCTCCACCAATGCCGTGATCCACCTGATCGCCATTGCCGGGCGCATCGGCGTGAAGCTGACGGTGGACGACTTCGACCGGCTGGCCAGCGAACTGCCTTGCCTCGTCAACCTGCAGCCCTCAGGCAAATACCTGATGGAAGACTTCTGCTACGCCGGCGGCTTGCCGGTGGTGATGAAAGAAATCGCCCAGCACCTGCATACCGGCGCCATCACCGCCAATGGCAAAACCATCGGCGAAAACATCGCCGATGCCGAAAACTACAACACCGATGTCATCATGCCGCTGAGCGCGCCGTTCAAGGACAAGGCCGGCATCGCCGTGCTGCGCGGCAATCTCTCGCCACGCGGCGCCGTCATCAAACCCAGCGCCGCCACACCCGCACTCATGGTGCACAAGGGCCGGGCCGTGGTGTTTGAAACCATTGAAGACTTTCACGCCCGCATCGACGACGAAAACCTGGACATCGACGAAAACTGCGTGATGGTGCTCAAGAACTGCGGGCCCAAGGGCTACCCCGGCATGGCCGAAGTCGGCAACATGCCGCTGCCACCCAAGGTGCTGCGCAAGGGGATCACCGACATGGTCCGCATCAGCGACGCACGCATGAGCGGCACAGCCTACGGCACGGTGGTGCTGCACACCGCGCCTGAAGCAGCGGCCGGCGGCCCCCTGGCGCTGGTGCAAAACGGCGACATCATCGAGCTGGACGTGCCCAACCGTCGCCTGCACCTGCATGTGAGCGACGAAGAACTGGCCAGACGCATGGCTGGCTGGAAGGCGCCCGAGCCCCCGCTGTCCTCAGGCTACTGGAAGCTCTACATCGATCACGTGCTGCAGGCCGACGAAGGCGTGGACCTGGATTTCCTGGTCGGCAAACGCGGCTCTTTCGTGCCACGCGACAACCACTGAACCGGGTACGGCCCGGGTACGAAGCCCCGCCCCGGCGGGGGGTACCATTGAGGGTTTGAGGCGCAGCGTGTTTTTCCCTGGTTTTCCACTCGCGGAAAGGCCCACGCCAGGATGCCGGAAAGCCAGGAAACGCAATGCAAGCCAGAAAATTCGATGTCGTCGCGCTCGGCGAAGCCATGGTGGAATTCAACCAGACCCAGGCCGGCCAGCCCAACTACCTGCAGGGCTTCGGCGGGGACACCAGCAATGCCGTGATCGCCGCCGCGCGCGCAGGCGCCAGCACCGCTTACCTGACCCGCCTGGGCGGCGACACCTTCGGCCAGTCGCTGATGGCCTTGTGGGCCGCCGAGAACGTCTCCACCGCGGCGGTTCAGCAAGACCCGGAGGCCAGCACCGGCCTTTACTTCGTCACCCACGGCAAAAATGGGCACGAGTTCAGCTACCTGCGCGCAGGGTCTGCCGCCAGCCGCATGACGCCGGCCTGGCTGCAGCAAGCCGGCGCCGCCGAGGCGGTACGCCAGGCCAAGGTGCTGCATGTCTCGGGCATCTCGCTGGCGATCTCTGCCAGCGCATGCGACACCGCCTTTGCCGCGATGAAACTGGCCAAAGATTCCGGCACCCTGGTGTCGTTCGACTCCAACCTGCGGCTCAAGCTCTGGCCGCTGGACCGGGCCCTGGCCTGCACCCGGCATGCGATTTCCTTGTGCGATATTTTCCTGCCCAGCCTGGAAGACATCACCACGCTCAATGGCATGACCGACCCCGACGCGGTGGTGGACTGGGGCCATGCCCTGGGCGCCAAAACCGTGGTGCTCAAGCTCGGTGGCGATGGCGCGCTGGTGAGTGACGGTACGCGGCGCGAACGCGTGCCGGTGCATCGTGTCAAACTGGTCGACGCCACCGGTGCTGGCGACTGCTTTTGTGGCAACCTGCTGGCGCGCATCGCGCAGGGCGACACGGTGTTTGACGCCACGCGCTACGCCAACGCGGCTGCTGCCCTTACCGTGCAGGGCTACGGCGCCGTGGCGCCCCTGCCGCGCCCCGAGCAGGTTAGGGCCTTGTTGTGAGTGTGAGCCGACTCGTTGCCGTCGACTGGGGCACCTCTTCGCTGCGAGGCGCGTTGCTGGACGCCGCCGGCGCTGCGCTGGAAGAACGCTCTTTTGCGCGCGGCATCCTCACAGTTCCCGCAGGGGGATTCCCCGAGGCCTTCGAGGCTTGTTTTGGCGACTGGATGGCGCCCGGCACGTTGTGCCTGATTTCAGGCATGGCCGGCAGCAAACAAGGCTGGCACGAAGCCCCTTACTGCGCCTGCCCCGCCGGCTTTGACGCCATCGCCGCCCAACTGGAATGGGTGGAGCCGGGCCGCATCGCCATCGTGCCCGGTCTCAGCATTGACCGCGGCGGCGTGCCCGACGTGATGCGCGGCGAAGAAACCCAGATCTTCGGCGCCTTGCAGTTGCTGGGCCTGGACAACGCCCGCCTGGTGCTGCCCGGCACGCACAGCAAATGGGTCACGGTGGCCAACCGCCAAGTGACGGATTTTTCAACCTGGATGACAGGCGAGTTTTATGCGCTGCTGCGCCAGCACTCCTTGCTCGCGCGCATGATGCCCGAAGCCGACACCGCGCCAGACACCGCCGCGTTTGACCAGGGCGTAGCCCATGCGCTTGCTGGCCCCGGCTTGCTGAACACCGCTTTCAGCACACGCACTCTCTCGCTCTTCAATCGCATGGCGGCGAACGCCCTGCCCAGCTACCTGTCGGGCCTGGTCATCGGCGAAGAACTCAAGTCCCAGCGACTCCCGCGCGGCGAAGCGGTGGTGGTGATGGGCGCTGAAGCCCTCACGGCCCGCTACGAACAGGCACTTGCACAGCTCGGCGTGCCGGTCCAACGCGTAGGCGCTGGCGCCACCTGGCGCGGCCTGCGCGCCATTGCCGATACCCTCCGCTGACACCTGCGCACCTCAACGAATTCCACACCATGAACGCCCACCAAAAATTCTCCCAAGCCCTCACCACCCTCCCCCTGGTGGCCATCTTGCGCGGGCTGACACCTGCCGAAGCACTGCCCGTCGGCCAGGCGCTCGTCTCCACGGGCTGGACGCTCATTGAAATCCCGCTGAACTCGCCCCACCCGCTGGACAGCATCGCTGCCATGGCCGGCGCCTACCCGCAGGCCCTGATAGGCGCGGGGACCGTACTGACACCCGAAGACGTGCGCAATGTACAGGCCGCCGGTGGCCAGCTCATCGTGTCGCCCAACTTCAACCCGGCGGTGGTGCGCGAAGCCGCCCGTCTCGGCCTGATCTGCCTGCCCGGTGTGATGACCGCCAGCGAAGCCTTTGGTGCGCTGGACGCGGGCGCCACCGGCTTGAAGATTTTCCCGGCAGAGATGATCACACCCGCCGTGGTGAAAGCCCTGCGTGCCGTTCTGCCGGCGGCCACCGTGGTGATGCCGGTCGGAGGTGTCACACCCGACAACATGGGCGCCTACCTGGCCGCGGGCGCCAGCGGCTTTGGCATCGGTTCGGCGCTGTACAAACCCGGTATGACGGCTACTGAGGTTTCCGACAATGCTATGAAATTCATAGCTGCCTACACAGGTACCATAAGGGCATGAGCATGATTTCATCTACAAAATCGCCGCAGATTTCGTTTGGCCTAGCCGGCCGCGTCTGCATCGTCACGGGCGGCGCCCAAGGCATCGGCGAGGCCTGCGCACGCCGCTTCGCCCGCGAAGAAGCCAAAGTGGTGATCGCCGACATTGACGACGCCCGCGGTGCTGCGCTGGCGGCCGAGCTGGGTGGCCTTTATGTGCATTGCGACGTCGGCGACAAAGCCCAGGTCGATGCACTGGTGGCGCAGACAGTGGCCGCACATGGCCGGATCGACGTGCTGGTGAACAACGCCGGCATCTTCAAGGCCGCCGAATTTCTGGACGTCACGGAAGCCGACTTCGACGCCGTGCTGCGTATCAACCTCAAGGGCTCATTCATGGTGGGCCAGGCGGTGGCGCGTGTGATGGCCGCCGCAGGCAAAGGCAGCATCGTCAACATGAGCTCGGTCAACGGCGTGCTCGCCATTCCGACGATTGCCAGCTACAACGTCAGCAAGGGCGGCATCAACCAGCTCACGCGCGTGATGGCGCTGTCTTTGGCCGGCCAGGGCGTACGCGTCAACGCCGTGGCGCCCGGCACCATCGCCACCGAACTGGCCGCCAGGGCCGTGCTTACCAGCGACGATGCCAAAGCCAAGATCATGAGCCGCACACCCATGAAACGCCTGGGCGAGCCTTCCGAGATCGCCGACACGGTCGCCTACCTGGCCAGCGATGCGGCCAGCTACATCACCGGTGAAATCGTGGTGGTGGATGGCGGGCGCATGACACTCAATTACACAGTTCCGGTTTAATCAGGCCAGACTCTGCCCGGTTTGAGGGGCAAACTGCAGTGGCAAGGCGCCACACCGGTGCCGTACTGGAGGCACCATGACCACGATCTACAAGGAATTCATCGTCGAGGCCGGCATCGATAGCGCCTGGGACGCGCTGCGAGATTTCAACGCCGTACACCAGCGCCTGGCCCCAGGCTTTGTCGTTGACTGCAAACCCGGCGAAGGCAGCCGCACCGTCACCTTCGCCAACGGCATGGTTGCGCAAGAAGTGCTGATGGGCATCCATGAAGCCGCGCACCGTCTCAGCTACACCGTGGTCGGCGGCAAGGCGAGCCACCACCTCGCGTCGGCACAACTCTTTGCAGAAGGCGAAGGGCGCACCCGCTTTGTCTGGATCACCGATGTGCTGCCCGACGCGCTGGGGGACTACATCGACGCGATGATGACCCAGGGCTCGGTGATCATGCAGCGGGCGCTCTCCGCTCCCCCGAAGAACCCGGCATGACATGAATAGCGGGATCAACCAGGACATCTACCGTGTCGTGAAGCATTACGCCGACGCCTGGGCCGGCAATGACCTGAGGGGCATCGTCGACAGCTACCACGATGAGGTGGTGTTTCATTACGCCGGCAGCAATCCTTTGTCAGGCACGCATCGGAGCAAGCCCGCATGCCTGGCGGTTCTCAAGCAGGTGAAACAGAAAACCGGCCGCAAGCTCATCGCCATCCGCGATGTGCTGGCAGGTGAGCTATTTGGTTTGATCGTCGCGGTGGAAGAGTTTGAACACCAAGGCCGGGCGATTCAGCTGGAGCGCTTGCTGCGCTACACCGTCAGGGACGGCAAGCTCTCGGAATGCTGGATTCACGACGCCGACCAGGCGCTCATTGATGAGATCCTGGCCTGATGGACTCAGACCGGGCGCTTGGCCAGCAGGGCCCAGACACCGGCCGCCGACAGCAGTGACCCGCCCGCAAAATTGAAGCGCCGCTGCGCACGCGGTGAAGCGAGCAGCGTGCGGGCCGATGCGGCAAACACCGCATACAGCGTGGCATTGAGGCTGGCCATCACCACAAAAGTCACCGCCAGCACCCAAAGCTGTCGCGTCATGTCGGCGCCCGGGTTGATGAACTGCGGCAGAAAGGCCACAAAAAACACAATGCCCTTTGGGTTGAGCGCGGTCACCAGATAGGTATTGCCGAACAGTTTCCATAAGGAGCCCGGTGCTTCGGGCGCCGCCGCCTGCATGGGCGAAATGCCGGCACGCAAAAGCTTGATGCCCAGGTACAGCAAGTACAAGCCGCCCGCCCACTTGACCACCGTGAACCAGAAAGCCGAAGTGGCCAGCAAGGCCCCCAGGCCGAACAGCGACACAACCAACGCAGTCGAGTCCCCCAATGCCACAGCGGCGACGAGCGGAATGTTGGCCCGCCGGCCATGTGCCATCGAGTAACTGATGACCGTCAGAATAGTCGGACCCGGAATGATGAGCAAGACGGCGGTTGCGGCGACGAAAGCGAGCCAAAGCTGGATGGACATGGTGCGTGTTTCCGAGGTTGCGGGTCGATGAAGGGGGTTTTGCTTCATGATAGCGCCGGCCGGCCAAAGATGAATCTTCTTGTCTGCGCGGCCCCAATCACATCTGCCTAGAATTGCCCATGCCTTCCGCCACCCCACCCAAGCCTCCAAAAATTGCAGCATCACCAGTCGCCGGCCTTTTCACTGACGACGCCCACACCACGCGCTGCGCCTGGTGCCAGGCGACGCCGTTCTACCGCCAGTATCACGACAGCGAATGGGGTTTCCCGGTGGACGACGAACGCCGGCTGTTTGAAAAGATCTGCCTCGAGGGCTTTCAGGCAGGCCTGAGCTGGCTGACCATTTTGAACAAGCGCGAATCCTTTCGCAGCGCCTTTTCCAACTTCGATGCCGAGCAGGTGGCCCGCTTTGACGCGCGAGACATCAAGCGGCTGGTCAGTGACGCCGGCATCGTGCGGCATGCGGGCAAGATTGCTTCGACCATCAACAACGCACAGCGCGTGATCGAGCTGAGAAAAGAATTCGGGTCGCTGGGCGCTTTCGTCTGGCGGCTGGAACCTGAGGCCAAGAGCCGGCCAGCGCGCATCACGCATGCGGCCGTGAAAGCCATGCCGACGTCACCGGCCTCCATCGCGCTGTCCAAAGACCTGAAAAAACGCGGCTGGAGTTTTGTGGGCCCGACCACGATGTATGCCTTCATGCAGGCGATGGGTTTGGTCAACGACCACATTGAAGGCTGCGCCAGCCGCAAAGCCGCGCTGGCGGCACGCAAGGCTTTCACCCCGCCGCGCCTTTCGTGACTTTTAGAGCCAGCGCGCGCGCTTGAAGCGCCAATACAGCAGCGAACACGCCACCACAATCATGCTGATGGCCATGAGGTAACCGTAGCGCCATTTGAGTTCGGGCATGGCTTCGAAATTCATGCCCCAGATGCCGGCAAACGCCGTGCAGACCGCAAAGATACTGGCCCAGGCCGCGAGCTTCTTGGTCACCTCGCTCTCCTCGATGGTCACCATCGCCAGGTTCACCTGGATGGCTGTGCCGATCGTGTCACGCATGTTTTCGATCAACGCATTGATGCGCGACAAATGGTCGACCACATCCCGGAAATAGTCCTGCACGCCGCTGCAGATCTGCGGCACCCGGCCGCCATAGAGCTTGCTGGCGCCCTCGAGGAGCGGCGCGACCGCATGTTTGAGAATCATCACGCTGCCTTTGAGCTCATACAGCCGCTCGATGTTTTTTCGCGCGGCGCCTGGCGTGAAGATTTCTTTCTCGATCAGTTCCAATTCGGTTTCAAGGTCATCGAGGATGGGAAAGTAGCGGTCGACCACCGCATCCATCAGGGCGTACAGCACAAAACCCGAACCGTGGCGCAATAACTCAGGCTCGCGCTCGCAGCGTTCACGCACGCCCAGGAAGCCCTTGTTGCTGCGGTTGCGCACCGAGAGCACATAGTTTTTCCCGGTAAACACATCGACCTCGCCGACGTGGAGCTCGCCCGGTTTCTCGGTAGAGGTCTCGATCAGGTGCAGCACCGAAAACAGCGACGCGCCGTATTCCTCGATCTTGGGCCGCTGGTGGCCGTGCCGGGCATCTTCAACCGCCAGCTCATGCAGGCCGAATTCTTCCCGCATTTCCTCGAGTTCTTCCGGCGTGGCGTCTTGCAGCGCCACCCAGACGAACGCGTCAGGCCGGCAGATGTAGTCACTGATCTCGGTAACCGGGATATCGGCGAGCTTGGTGCCGTTTTGGTAGACCACACAATTGATGAGCATCTGATGTTTCCCGCAAATTAGCTACCTGCGTGGATTCTGGCACACCAACTCTGAAGCGCAACAGTGAAATCACCGCCGCCGGCTTTCAGCTCTTAAGCCCCTAAGCAGGCCGCCGCGGAACCACCAGGTTGTAAACAGACTGCTGCAGCACCTCGCCGTGCTGATTCAAGGTCTGGCTGCGCACCACCACCCGGCCCCTGTCCGGCCGCGACGCCGAGGGCGTCACGCTCACCACTTCGGTCTCGACATGCAGCACATTGCCGGGGCGCGCGGGCTTGGGCCAGCTGATTTCACCGCCTGCGCCTATGATGCCGCCGGCCAGCGGCAGCCCGCCGCCCACGAGAAGGCGCATCGTGACCGCGGCCGTGTGCCAACCGCTGGCGGCCAACCCGCCAAACAAGGTGGATTTGGCCGCTTCATCGCTCAGGTGAAACGGCTGAGGATCAAACTGCGCGGCGAACGAAGTGATTTGCGCCTCGTCGAGTGCATGCTCGCCGCTGACGAAGCGGTCACCTACCTTGAGGTCGTCAAGATAACGGGGTTCCGGAACGCCGGCTTCAGGAATAGGGCTCATGCATTTCTCTCGCTTGAGGAGACACTCAAGCCGCAGCCTTGGCCGCCAATTGCCGCGGCAGCAGCGCTTCGCGGATCGGCAGGTTCACCAAGGCAGCGCCTACCGCCAACACAATGTCGATGTACCAGACCCAGTCGTAGCTGCCGGTGGCCTGGAATATATAGCCGCCCAGATAAGCACCGAAGAAACCGCCCACCTGGTGCGACAGCATGACCACCCCGAACAGCATGGCCATGTTGGCCGTGCCGAACATCTTGGCAACCAGGCCTACCGTGGGCGGAACGGTCGACAGGAACGACACGCCCATGACGGCGGCGAAGATCAGCATCACGGCCGGGGTCTTGGGCGCCAGCAGGAAGATGAGCACGGCCAGGCCGCGCGTTGCATAGAGCAAAGCCAGCAAGGACTTCATGCGCCACCGTCCCACGGCCCAGCCCATGGCCAGGCTGCCGACGATGTTAAAGAGGCCAATCATCGCGAGCGACCAGCCGCCGATTTCAGGCGGCAGGCCACACGCGGCTACGACGCCTGGGAGGTGAGTTGCCAAAAATGCCACATGAAAGCCGCACACCAGGAAGCCTGCGGCCAGGTAACGGTAGCTGGGCGTCGCTATCGCCTGGCTGATGGCCTGGCGCGCGCTCAGCGCTTTCGTGCCCGACGCCGCTGCCGCCTGCGCCGCCAGCGCTTTCGAATTGCCCTTGAGCACCAGCACCGCCGGTATCGCCAGGAGGATCAGCGCGCCCAACCATTGCATGGCACTGGCCCAGCCGACAGCGGCAGTGAGGCCGATGGCAATCGGCGCCATGGCGAACTGGCCGAAGGAGCCGCCCGCATTGACGATGCCGGTGGCAAGGCCGCGCTTTTCCGGCGGCACCAGCCGCGTACTGGCAGCCATCAGCACTGAAGGCCCGGCCATGCCGGCGCCGCCTGCGGCCAGCACGCCAATGGCAAAGATCAAACCGGCCGTGCTGGTCATGAGCGGCGTGATGATGGTGCCCACGGCCACCAGCACAACACCCAAAAAGATCACGCGGCCTGTGCCGATGCGGTCGGCTACCGCGCCGGCAAAGGGCTGCGTCAACCCCCACCAGAGCTGGCCGAAAGCAAAGGCCAGGCTGATGCTGCCGATGCCCAGTGCGGTGGAAGTATTAAGGGCCGACAGGAACAGGCCCATGGTCTGCCGCACGCCCATGGTGAGGGCGAAGGTGCCGCCGGCAGCCAGCAGCACCAGCCATATCGCGATGCGGCGCGCAGCCGGTGGCACGGCCGAAGATGCGGCGGGATTGGAAGATTCGGGGTTATTCATTATCAGCTCCGGATTCGATGGGGGACAAAAGCTCTAAAGATTCATTGATCAGGTTGTGCAAGGCGAGCACACGCCCTTCGCCCAGCAACGCGTTGAGTTGCTCCTGCGCCGCCCTCCAGCGCGAACGGGCTTCTTCGCGCTTGGCGCGTCCGGCTGCCGTCAACAACACGGTGCGGCTGCGCGCGTCGCTGCCCGCGCCGAGCTCTATCCAGCCGGCATCGATCAAGGGCTTGAGATTGCGCGTGAGAGTGGAGGCAGAGACCTTCATGCCACGCGCCAGTTCGCCGGGGCGCATGGGGCCCAGCTTGAGCACATAGGTCAGCAGGGAGTACTGCGTGGTCTTCAACCCCGACTTGGCCATCTCAAGGTCGTAGTGATGCGCGACGCGGCGCATCAACTGGCGCAGCTTGAGATTGGTGCAACCCTGCACTTTGAGTTCGGCCTGGGTTGACAGGCGGGTTTTCTCGTTCATAATTTGATTGTACCTACAACTATTGTATATGCAACATTTATGGATGCCATGACCCCACAAGACACATTGACTCAATGGATGGAACAAAGCGCCGCAGTGCGCGCCCGCATGATGGACGGCGGCGGCAAGCCTGGGCTGGCAAGGCCGGAAGACGTGGCGGGCAAGACCGGCATGGAGGTGATGCAGGCCATGCTGGCGGGCAAGCTGCCCTACCCCCACATCGCCGAGACGCTGGATTTCGCCTTGATTGAAGTCGAACCTGGAAAGGCCATCTTCCAGGGCTCGCCGCAGCTCAAACACTACAACCCGCTGGGCACCGTGCATGGCGGCTGGTACGCCACGCTGCTCGACTCGGCCGTAGGCTGCGCAGTGCACACCATGATGCCGGTGGGCCGGGCCTACACCACGGCCGAGCTCAGTATCAACATCGTGCGTGCCGCCTCGCACAAGACCGGGCCGCTGCGCGCCATCGGCACCGTCATTCACTGCGGCCGGCAGATGGCCACCGCCGAAGGCCGCATCGTGGGGCCGGACGGCAAGCTGTATGCGCACGCGACGACGACCTGCCTGGTGTTTGAATTGCCGGCACAGAAGTAACCCGGAAAAATCCGCCAAGTCCGTCGCCGCGGCTGCAATTTTTTGTTGCCCTCCCGCGCCGGGATAAGGCAAGATCACGCCTGGCTTGCGCGCACATCAACCCAGGAGTATCAATGCACATCGGAAAATCCTACAGGCTGACCGAGTTCCTGCATTGGACGCGGCGCAGGATTTACGTGCTGGTGCTTGTCACGACCGTACCCGTGGTGCTCTACCAGTGGTTGGGCCTCAAATGGATAGCCCTGCCCTGGGCCGTGATCGCCGTGCTGGGAACTGCCACCTCCTTCATCGTCGGCTTCAAGAACGCCCAAACCTACGGCCGTACCCTGGAGGCCCAGCAAATCTGGACCGCGATAGCAACCAACAGCCGCTACTGGGGCCTGATCAGCAGGGACTTCCCGACTGACCGCGAAAAAACACAGTCACTGGTCTATCGCCACCTCGCATGGCTGACGGCGTTGCGCTACCAGCTTCGCACCGAAAGGGTCTGGGAAAGTGCGGCCAGCCAATCGAACGCGGAATACAGGAAGAGGTTCTTTCCCATCCCGGAAAAAGAGACATCCCTGGACCAGGAATTGCGAAAGTATCTCGCGGAGGATGAGCTTGCCCGGCTTTCCGCCATACGGGGCAAGGCAATGCGGCTCATGAGTGACCAGAGCGAAGCAATACGCTCGCTCTATGCAAACCAGAAGATCGTGCTGACGCATCACGCTGAAATGCAAAAAGCGCTCAAGGAATTGATTGATCAGCAAAGCAAGGCGGAGCGCATCAAGAACTTCCCCTATCCCCGCCAGTACGCCATCATCAATACGATTTTTGTGTGGAGCTTCGTGGCCTTGCTGCCCTTCGGCATCGTGGGCGAATTCGACAAACTCAACGCACATGTCAGCGGCTTTCTGGCCGGCAACATGGGCTGGTTTGCCATCCCGTTCAGTTTGCTGATCTCATGGATGTACATTTCCCTGGACCAGGTGGGTGAAAGCACCGAAAACCCTTTTGAGGGAAGCGCCAATGACGTTCCCATGGCGCAGATCTGCCGGCTGCTGGAGATTGAACTGAAGCAGATGCTGGGTGAGTCAGAGGTCCCCAGCCTGCTTAAGCCGAAGAACAACATCATTCTTTAGGCGCGCAGCGTCCCGATCCGCAACCCCAGCAACACCTCATGGATGCACCTACGTTGAGCGCCGCAATCTATGTTCGCCATCCCGTCCTTGCCGACGAGCGTGCGTTTCTTTCTGCGGTGCGTGCAAGCCGCAGGCTTCATCAACCATGGACGGCCCCACCTGACACGCCGGCTCTGTTTCGCGCCTACATCGAGCGCATGGGCTTGCCGGCCAACAGCGCTTTTCTCGTCTGCCACCGCGACACCCACGCTTTGTTGGGCGTCATCAACGTCACAAATATCGTCCTGGGCCAGTTTCGCAGCGCTTACCTTGGCTACTACGCCTTCGCAGGGCATGAACGGCAAGGCCTCATGCGCCAAGGGCTGCGGGCCGCCGTAGGGCACGCGTTCAAGTCACTCAAGCTCCATCGCCTGGAAGCGAATATCCAGCCGGCGAACGCAGCGTCCATTGCCCTGGTGGCTTCCTGCGGATTCATGCAGGAAGGGTATTCACCGCGGTACCTGAAGATTGGCGGCCGCTGGCGCGATCACGAACGCTGGGCCATCCTCGCCTCATAACGCGCAATGAAATCCAAGCCGTTCATTGGAGCTCGTAGTCTGTTCATGCCACAACCTGAGCGTCCGAAATGAGACTTCCCTTCTCCGTCCAGGCATTTCTTGTTGCTCAGAAGTAGCCTGCAAACTTTCCCCACCCGCACGATAATCCGCCAATGCGACTACTACACACCATGCTGCGCGTTGGCAATCTCCAGCGCTCCATTGATTTCTACACCCAGGTGCTCGGCATGAAGCTGCTGCGCACGTCGGAAAACCCCGAGTACAAATACAGCCTTGCCTTTGTCGGCTACGAAGGCAATCCGGCACAGGCCGAGATCGAGCTGACCTACAACTGGGGCACTGAAAGCTACGACATGGGCGCCGCTTTCGGCCACGTCGCGCTGGGTGTGCCTGATGCTTATGCCGCCTGCGACAAGATCAAGGCGGCGGGCGGCAATGTCACGCGCGAGGCCGGCCCGGTCAAGGGCGGCACCACCGTGATCGCTTTTGTGACGGACCCGGACGGCTACAAGATCGAGTTGATCCAGCGCGATGAAAGCGCTGCCGGCGCGGGCTTGCGCTAGTTCTTCACCGCGTTCGGTTGCCCGTTTCGGGCGCTGGCGCCTGCATCCGCATCTGACTTGCTATCTTTTCAGTAGCACACTGTGCGTATACTGATTGGGCTAGAGGCCAATTTCGCTTAAGAAATTACGCTGCCTTGCTCAACGCGCCAGCTGGCAAGCCTGCTGGGCCAGCGCCGTGATCTGCGCCCAATCGCCCCGCGCCACCGCATCAACCGGCGTGAGCCACGAGCCGCCGACGCACACCACATTGGACAGGCTTAAAAACTCCGCGGCGTTGGCCGTCGAGACACCGCCCGTGGGGCAAAACCGCACATCGCCAAACGGGCCGCTCCAGGCCTTGAGCATGGCCGGGCCGCCCGCCTGCATCGCGGGGAAAAATTTCAGCTCGGTGAGCCCGTCTTCTTGCGCCATCATGATTTCGCTGCCAGTGGCCACGCCGGGCAGCAGGGGCAAACCGGCATCCCGGCAGGCCTGGCCCACGGCATGGGTGTAGCCTGGGCTCACGGCAAAGCGCGCGCCGGCCATGGCGCAGGCCTGGGCGTCGGCGGCGCTGCGTACCGTGCCCGCGCCGGTGACGGCTTCGGGCACCTCGCGCGCAATCGCCTCGATGCAGGCCAGCGCCTGCGGTGTGCGCAGCGTGACTTCGAGCATGCGGATGCCGCCGGCCACCAGCGCGCGCGCCAGCAACACGGCCTGCTTCACGTCGCTCAAAACAATGACCGGGATCACCGGCGCATCCTGCATGACCTGCAGGGCGGTCAGCTTGCCGCTGATATTCAGGTTCACATCCACGATAAAGCTCCTTCTTCAGCCGTCAGCGCGTGGCGGCGCATACCGGCAAACAATTCACGGCCCATGCCGATGCCGTTGGATGCGCGCAGGTCTGCGGGCATGGCATCGACCGGCCTTGCAGCCCATTCTGCATCGGCGACCAGCACCTTCAGCTCGCCTGTGACAGCGTCCACACGAATCACGTCACCGTCGCGCACCTTGGCCAGCGGGCCGCCGGCGGCCGCTTCGGGCGAGACATGGATGGCCGCCGGCACCTTGCCCGACGCGCCGCTCATGCGGCCGTCAGTGACAAGCGCCACCTTAAAACCTTTGCCCTGCAACACGGCGAGCGGCGGAGTGAGCTTGTGTAGCTCGGGCATGCCGTTGGCCTGCGGACCTTGCCAGCGCACCACGCAGACCACGTCATGGTTCAGCTCGCCGGCATTAAACGCAATGTGCAAGGCTTCTTGCGAATCAAACACCCGCGCGGGGGCCTCGATGACATGGCGGTCGTCCGGCACAGCCGAGACCTTGATCACGCTGCGTCCGAGGTTGCCCTGCAGCAGCTTGAGGCCGCCGGTGGCGCTGAAAGGCTTGGCGGCGGTGCGCACAATGGATTCGTCTTTGGAAGCACCTACATCGTGCCAGGCCAGCGCCGCACCAGCGAGCGCCGGCTCGCGCGTGTATTCGCGGATGCCGCCTTCGCGCACCGTGAGCACGTCTTCATGCATGAAGCCCGCGTCGAGCAGCTCGCGAATGATGAAGCCCGGGCCGCCCGCGGCCTGAAACTGGTTCACGTCGGCGCTGCCATTAGGGTAGACATGGGCCAGTGTTGGCACCACATCGGAGAGGTCGGAGAAATCATTCCAGTCGATCACGATACCGGCTGAATGCGCCACCGCCACCCAATGGATCAGGTGGTTGGTGGAGCCGCCGGTGGCCAGCAGCGCGACCATGGCGTTGACGATGGCTTTTTCGTCGACGATCTGGCCGATGGGCGCAAAACGCTTCGCCTTGACGATGCCCAGCACGGTGCGCGCCGCTTCGCGCGTGAGCTCTTCCCGCAGCGCATTACCGGGGTTCACAAATGCATTGCCGGGCACATGCAGGCCCATGGCTTCGAGCAGCAACTGGTTGCTGTTGGCCGTGCCGTAGAAGGTGCAGGTGCCGGGGCTGTGATAGGACTTGAACTCGGAGTCCAGCAAGGCTTCGCGGCCGACCAGGCCCTGCGCGGCCTGCTCGCGCACCAGGGCTTTTTCCTTGTTGGGAATGCCCGAAGGCATGGGCCCGGCGGGCACAAACACTGTGGGCAGATGGCCGAACTGCAGCGCGCCAATCAAGAGGCCCGGCACGATCTTGTCGCACACGCCCAGCATCAAGGCCGCATCGAACATGTCGTGCGACAGCGCTACGGCGGTGGCCATGGCGATCACGTCGCGACTGAAGAGGCTGAGCTCCATGCCGCTGGTGCCTTGCGTCACGCCGTCGCACATGGCGGGCACGCCGCCGGCCACCTGCGCCGTGGCGCCCAGCTTGCGGGCCTCGTCCTTGATAAAGGCCGGGTAGGCCTGAAGCGGGGTGTGGGCCGACAACATGTCGTTGTAGGCGGTGACGATGCCGATGTTGGGCTTGCGCTCGGTCACGACCTTGAAGCGGTCGTCCAGCGGCATGCCGGCAAAGGCATGCGCAACATTGGCGCAACCCATGCGGTCCAGGCCTGGCTCGCGGGTGGAGGCAGCGCGCAACTGGGCGAGGTAGGCATCGCGCGACGGGCGGCTGCGTTCGGCAATGCGGGCCGTGATGTCTGAAACTTTGGAATGTAGGGCCATGGTGGAACTTTAGGTCTGGAGATGGACGGTGGGTGGGTCCGGAGGCAAGACGCCTCATGTAACTTTATTACTGACTCTATGGTAACGGGTTACCGGCCCATTTCAAGCGCTTGTGGTTACAGGGCGGTTACTAAACTTGTCCGATGCCTCATTGCGCGAGTGATCCGGCGTACCACGCAAACCAGTCTCGAAGAACCACGGCGCCGCGGGCGTCGGCGCGGCGCCTTTGCCTTTGTCAGCGCGGCGCTACTTTCCCCGCATGGCGCGAGGGTTGCGCTTTTTTACCGCAGCGTGATTTCCACACGCCGCGCCTCGGCGTTGCTGCCGCCGCTGGCCAGTTGCTCGGGTTTTTTCAGCTCGATCTGCCGCTCGGAAACGCCCGCGGCTTTGAGCGCATCACGCACGGCGACAGCACGCTGCCTGGCCAGGGCCGCATTTTTGGCCGCATCGCCCGTCGCATCATGAAAGCCCGAGATGACCAAGGTACGGCCCGCCTTCGCGGCTTTCACCACATCACCCAATGCATCGCTGGCGCCGGCCGCCAGGTCGGCCTTGCCGGATGCGAAATAAAACCGGACCACGCCCTGCTCGACCATCACGGTGGCGGCGTCGGAGGCGGCTTGCGAAGTGGACTGGCTGGCTGCGGGGGTGGCCGCAGGGCTGGCTACGGGCTCTACTGCGGGCAACGGCGCCGAGGAGATGGGCACAGGGGCTGCTATGGCAACGGCGGTTCCTGGAACGGCAGGTGGTGCGGGCGGCTGGGCCCGGTGAAGCCGGTGCAAGCCGATGCCAACGACCAGCGTCAGCACAAAAGCGATCAGGCCAAGAACGACCGCCAACACCAGGCCTTGCTGGCCCTCATCGTCCTGAGAAAACATTGCCCGACTCCCGTCACAAAAACTCAGTGCATTGTAAAGTGCGGCTGTGGAAAATTCTGCCAAACAACTCGCCGGCCCCGGCGTGCGCGTTTCGCGCAATCCGGCACACATGCTGGAAACCGTCATCCGCGAATGGGGCGGCCAGAGCGACCTCTGGGTCTTTGCGTATGCCTCGCTCATCTGGCGGCCGGAGTTTGAACATGCCGAAGAGCGCTTTGCCACCATCCACGGCTATCACCGCGCGCTGAAGATGTGGAGCCGCCTGAACCGCGGCACGCCGGACTGCCCGGGCCTGGTGTTCGGTCTGTTGCATGGCGGCAGCTGCAAAGGCATGGTGTTTCGCATCCCGCAGGCGCAGGTCGCCGGCGCGCTGCCTGCCCTCTGGGAGCGGGAAATGCCCAATGGCGTGTACGACCCAAAATGGCTGCGCTGCCAGACCGTAGAGGGCGATGTGCGGGCGCTGGCCTTCACGCTGTCCAAGCGCAGCCCCAGCCATACCGGCGTACTGAGCGAAGACGTCTACCGGCAGATTTTTTCGGACTCCTGCGGGCGCTATGGCACCACGCGGGAATACGCACAACTGACTTACGACAAACTGCGCACGCTGGGCATTCACGACCAGGCGCTGGGCAAGCTGCTGGCGCTGGTCAAGGCTTTGTGAGCGTCTGTTAATGCGCACGCAGCCCGCCTTGCCAGCGCGGGCGAGGCGGCCTACAGTGGGCCTTCCATTTTGAACAGCTCAACCAACCCGCCCGGAGACTTGCAGCATGAAACACCATTTGGCCCCTCTTGCCGCAGCCCTTGTGCTGACGGCCTGTGCATCCACCATGAGCGGCCCGCGCGCCGTGGCGCAACTGCAAAGCACCACTGGCAACACGGCTAGCGGCACCGTCAGCTTCGTGCAGAGCGGCGACAAGGTGCTGGTCTCGGGCGAAATACGCGGCCTCAAACCCGGCGCCGAACACGGCTTTCATGTGCATGAAAAAGGCGACTGTTCCAGCGGCGACGGCATGAGCGCGGGCGGGCATTTCAACCCCACCGGCCAGCAGCACGGCAGCCACGCGGACATGGCGCATCACACCGGCGACCTGCCCAGCCTGAAGGCCGACGCCAGCGGCAATGCGAAATTCAGCTTTGAGTCAAAGACCATTGCCGTCGGCAACGGCACGACCGATATCGTGGGCAAAGGGCTGATCGTTCACCGTGACCCCGACGATTACAAAACCCAGCCTACCGGTAACTCCGGCCCGCGGCTGGCTTGTGCAGTCATCAAGCTCGATTCCTCACGTTTGCTCGCTTAGCGTGGCGTTCAGCGCGCGGAGAGCAGCGCTTCAGCGCGGCGCAGATCGTCCAGCGTGTCGATATCGGTGACGATGCCTTGGTCGGCCACGTCAAGGTACGCTACAGAATTGATAGCTACATGTGCATGTACCACGCTGGCTGCGCCCTGATTTCCCTTTAAATCCAGCAAGGCGTCACGGCACGCAGCCGAAAAGCCAACCGGGTGCCCACGCGTGCCTTTGAACATTGGCACCACCACCGCATGCTGCACCAGCGCATGGGCCACCGCGCGCAGCGTGGCGGCCTGTACCAGCGGCAAATCCCCCGGCAGGATCAACCAGCCCGCAGCCTCGTGCGTCGCTCGTACGGCGGCCGCGATGCAGTCACCCATGCCGGGGTGGCCCGCATCTTCCAGGTGCCAGGGCAAGCCGCTGGCGGCCACCGCGTCCAGCGTGTGCTGCAGCACCGCCTTGCCGGCCAGCAGCGCCTGCAGCTTGTGCGTGCCGCCGCCGGATGCGGCAAAGCGCTCACCCCGGCCTGAGGCCAGCACCAGCACCGTGGGCTTGCCGCCTGCCATCACGCCAGCTTGAAGGGCAGCTCGCGCGGCGCTGGCTTGCCGGTGAGCTTGGCGATCGCGTTGGCAAAGGCCGGGGCCAGCGGCGGCAGGCCGGGCTCCCCCAGGCCCGTGGGCGCGTCGGCGCTGGGCACGATGAATACAGCCACCGTGGGCATGTCGGTGATGCGCGGCACCGGGAAGTCGCCAAAGTTGCTTTGCTCGACCACGCCGTCTTTCAACGTGATGGCCGCACCCGGCAGGCACATCGACAAGCCCATCAGCGCCGCGCCCTGCACCTGCGCTTCAATGCTGGTCGGATTGATGGCGAGGTTGCAATGCACGCCCGCGGTGATGCCGTGCAGCACCGGCGTGTTGTCTTTGACAGAGGCTTCGACCACGTAGGCAATCACGGTGTTAAAGGACTCGTGCACCGCCACGCCCCACGCGCGCCCGGGGGCCAGCGTGCGCTTGCCGTAGCCGGACTTGTCGACCGCCAGCTGCAGCGCAGCCGCATGGCGCGGGTGCTTGCTGCCGAACTGCTTCATGCGGTAGGCCACCGGGTCTTGCCCGGTGCTGCGCGCGATCTCGTCGATCAGCGTTTCCATCACATAGGCCGTGTGGGTCGAGCCCACGCTGCGCCACCAGAGCACCGGCACATTGAGTTTGGGGTGATGCACAGACAGCCGCATCGGAATATCGTAAGGCTCTTTCATGCCTTCGACCATGGTGCCGTCCACGCCGTCTTTCACCAGGAAGCTCTCAAACGGCGTTCCGCCCAGGATGGACTGGCCAACGATGACGTGGTCCCAGGCCAGGATCTCGCCCTGCGCGTTGAAACCGATCTCCGCGCGGTGCAGGTGCATAGGCCGGTAGTAGCCGCCCTTGATGTCGTCTTCGCGGCTCCACAGCGTGCGCACCGCGGCCGTGAGCCCTGCGCCGCGCGCGGCACGGGCCACGTTGCAGGCCTCGACCACGTAGTCGCTGGTGCCGATCGCGCGGCGGCCAAAACCGCCGCCGGCCATCTGCACGTTCATCTTGAGATTCTGCGGCGCCACGCCCAGCGCCTTGGCGGCGGCCAGCGTGTCCAGGCCCGGCATCTGCGTGCCCAGCCAGAGTTCGGCCTTCGCGTCGGCGCCCTGCCCGGTCAACTGCACGGTACAGTTCAGCGGCTCCATGGGTGCGTGGGCCAGGTAAGGGAAGACAAACTCGGCACTGATTTTTTTCGGCGCCGCGACCAGCTTGCTGATGTCGTCGTTGTATTTCAGCGCGCCGGTTTTCTGCGCCAGCGTGCGGTAGCTGGCCAGTTGCTGCGCGCTGTCGACTTTCTCGACGGTGCTGGTGTCCCACTCGACTTTGAGCGCATCGCGGCCTTGTTTGGCGGACCAGTAGCCTTCGGCAACCACTGCCACGCCTTCGCCGCCGCGGTCCAGTGGTACGCGCAGCACGGCTTTGACGCCGGGCATGGCGCGGGCTGCGGCGTCGTCCAGCGACTTGACCTTGCCGGCAAACACCGGCGGATGGGCCACCACCGCCGTCAGCATGCCGGGCAAGCGCACATCGATGCCGTAGCTCTGGTTGCCGGTGGATTTGGCGCGCGCATCGAGCCGGCCGGTGGGCTTGCCGATGATGCGGAACTGCTTCGGGTCCTTGAGCGTGACGGCTTCGGGAACTGGCAGCTTCATGGCCGCTTCGGCCAGTTCGCCATAGGTCAGGCGCTTGCCGCCGGGGCCAATCACCACGCCCTGCTGGGTGCGCAGGCTGCCCGCGTCAACACCCCATTGCGCAGCGGCCGCTGAAACCAGCATGGCGCGGGTGCGCGCGCCGAGCTCACGGTACTGCGTGTACGAGTTTTTGATCGAGCCCGATCCGCCCGTGAGGTGCATGCCGAAAGCCGGATCCACATAGGCCGGATCGGCCGTGCCGTGCTGGCTTTTGACAAGACTCCAGTCCGCATCCAGCTCTTCGGCCAGGATCATCGGCAAACCGGTCTGCACGCCTTGACCGAACTCAAGCCGGTTGATGGTGACGGTCACGGTGCCGTCGCGGTCTATGCGCACGAAGGCTGAAGGCTGCTGGGTGGGCTTGAGGCTGGACGCGGCAGGCGCACCGGCCGCCGCCGTGGTTTGCGCTTGTGAGAGCAGCGGAAACGCCCCAAGTGCAAAGCCGCCGGCGGTTGCGACCTTGAGGAAGCTGCGGCGAGGCAGTTCGGCGTCCGCTATGGTTTTAGTAGCTGCTTGTGTACGCTGCATAAGGGCCTGAAGGCCTTTTGGCAGTTGAGAAGCGATGTCGAAAGTGTCTGTGGAATTGGAATACATGATGGTGTTCTCCTTCAAGCCAGGGCCAGGGCGGCTTCTTTGATGGCAGCGCGAATGCGCACATAGGTGCCGCAGCGGCAGATATTGCCGGCCATGGCGCCGTCGATGTCGGCATCGCTCGGTTTGGTGTTGGTCTTGAGCAAGGCAGTGGCGCTCATCACCTGGCCGCTCTGGCAGTAGCCGCACTGCGCCACGTCGTGTTTGACCCAGGCGTCCTGCACGGCCTTGCCGACGCGGTCGGTGGCGACTGCTTCGATGGTGGTGATCTTCTGGCCGGCAGCGGCAGAGATGGGCGTGATGCACGAACGTATGGCCGCGCCGTTGAGGTGCACGGTACACGCGCCGCACAAGGCGGCGCCGCAGCCGAACTTGGTGCCCGTCATGCCCAGCGTGTCACGCAGGGCCCAAAGGATAGGAGTGGATTCGTCGGCGTTGACGGGGACGTCCTTGCCGTTGATATTGAGGGTGGGCATCGTGGGAACTCCTTGCGGTTTTTGTTAGTGGGGAAGACGGGAAGAAGCGGGGTAACGGGAACTTGGAGAAATTTTGAAAAGCTACTTGTCGAATTTATATTCGCTTAAATCAGGGTTGTATCCATAAAAACGCGGCCTACAAAGAACAGGGGTATTGCCCTTTCAGGGGCGATTCAAAAGTTCAAGCCTTGATGGCGTCCCAGCACAAGGTAAAGGCCGCCTGGTGCACAGCCTCATCGTCGGGCAGCACCTGGGTGCGTATCAGATTGGCGGTTTCCCGCACCGAGCCCACCACGCTGGCCGTCAACAGGGGCAGCGGCACAGGCTTGAAAATCTCCTGCTGCTGGCCCTCTTCCATCAACGCGAGGAAGCTTGCCGCCAGTCGGGCCGACAGTTCCCGGTTGCCCTGTGTGAACCAGGGAGAGTTGTAGTACTGCTCCTGAAACAGCACTTCGGCATGGCGCTCCAGCCGGTGCCGCAGCAGGTTGCCCCAGAGGCGGCGCACCCGGCTGCGCAAGGGGGTGCCGGGAAGCACACCGTCCATCAGGCGCAGCATGGTCGCGGTCTTGGCTTCTTCATAGAGCTGACTGATCAGCTCGTCTTTTGAGGGGTAGTAGACGTAGAGCGTGCTCGTGGCGATGCCGGCCGTGCGGGCGATGTCGGCCATAGTCAAGCCGCTCAGGCCGGTCTGGGCCACCAGGTTGAAGGTGGCCTCGGCAATGGCGCGCTGCTTTTCGTCGTCTTTGGGCTTCATCGGAGCGTTTGAATATAAACGAATATTAATTCGGCATCAAGTCCGCTGCTATGGCGAACATCGGCAGCGGGCAAGGACAAGGCCTCTGCGGGCACAATCAACGGCATGAGCCAGCCCACCCTCTCCATTGCCGACCTGCGCAAAAGCTACGAGCGCGCCGAACTCAACGAAGACGCGTCGCAAGCCGATCCGCTCCAACAATTCGACCAGTGGCTCAAGGAAGCCATCGCGGCAGAAGTGCCCGAGCCCAACGCCATGACGCTGGCCACCGTGGCCAGCAACCTGCGCCCGTCCACCCGCATCGTGCTGATCAAAGGCTATGACGAGCGCGGCATCACCTGGTTCACCAACTACGACAGCCGCAAAGGGCAAGAGCTGGCCGGCAACCCGTATGCGGCGCTGCAGTTTCACTGGGTAGAGCTTGAACGCGTGGTGCGCATCGAAGGCGTGGTCGAGAAAGTCTCAGCCGAAGAAAGCGACGCCTACTTCAACAGCCGCCCGCTGGACTCCCGCATAGGCGCCTGGGCCAGCCCGCAAAGCGAAGTGATCACCGGGCGCAGCGTGCTGGTGGCCAATGCGGCCAAGTACGGCGCGAAGTTTTTACTGCAGCCTCCGCGCCCGCCGCACTGGGGCGGCTACCGCCTGAAACCCGACAACTGGCAGTTCTGGCAAGGCCGCAAGAGCCGGTTGCATGACAGGCTGCGGTATACGCTGCAGGGTGATGCGGGGTGGTTGCGTGAACGGCTGGCGCCCTAGACCCATAAATCCGCAGGTCAATGTCCGCGGCCCCGGGCACTTCCACGGCCTATCCGTCCGATACACGCCCCACTAATTTTTAATACCGGTTATCCGGTACACCTTGAATGCCTCCATGGGGCCAGCTGAATAACGCCATGGAAGGTCGGCCGAGACATAAAAGTCTATGCCGGCATAGTGTTGAAACCAACGCTCTCTCACAACCTTGATTGTTTTTAGCTCCACGACTTCCAGGTAGCGCGGCACGTCACCGCCGCCCACATTGAGCGGCACCACCAAATGGTCACCGATGTTTGGACGAGGGGAGTTTGACGCCAGATGTTTCATTCCGGACTGCTGTGCATACCACTGCCATCCCCAGTGGCCGACAAACCAGATCGGGGTATCGGAAGGCAGGTATTGAGCGATGGCGACCGCGTTGGTCTTGTAAATGGCCGCGTACCAGGAGTCCGCTTTTGCAAGCAGTGTCGTATTGAATAGCGTCAGTGCGACGGAAATCCAATAAAGCCCTGCCATATTCGATACCCTGGCGATCTGCGGATAAATCAACAGCAGGACTGCGGGCATTGCAAGCATCACATGGCGGGTTGCGGGGAAAGGCGCAAAGAAGACGATAAAAACAAAAACTGAACCGAACCAATAAAGAAGCAGGTACTGGGTGGAATTGATACCGCGCTCCAAGACTTGCGCCTTGACGGTCTGGTAGCAGAGGCACAGCACGCCGACGCCACTCAAAAGAAAGGATGAAAATAGCAGGAGATTTATGGCGGCGATATTTGCCACAAAACCGAGAAAAATCACGGCAGGAGATAAAAGTGTTGCCGCACAAAAAATACCGAAGATTGCCTTTGCAAAAACACTGGGATTTTCCTTTAGTCTTGCGTAAAAACCCAGGATCGCGAAGGGCAACATCGCGCCGAGTGCCATGATCCATGCGATGGAATACCCCGAATAAGTCAGCAATGTCTTTGAGGATCTCGGGCGATCCAATATGTGAACCCCTCCGTAGTCGTAAACATTAAATGCGGACCACAGCACAAGTGTTGCAACGGGGATTAGTATCCAGGCGGCGCTTTTATATTTTTTGGCCAGCAATGCCTGCAGCACCATGGCGGGAACAAGCGCCAGGCTTGTGTACTTGATCAATAAGGCGGCCGCGCAAAGAACGGACGCGATCGCATACTTCTTCTTGTCTCCGTACCGGGGATTCAACAGTGCGTGATAAAACTCCATCCAAACGGCAATGAGGGGAACATCGACCATCGAATTTTGTCCGACGACGAAAGCAGATGACAAGGAAAAAAGGGCCGTCACATGGAGAGCGTGATCAGGCTCAACCAGCGCTGCGAGCCTGTAAAACGCAACGATCGCCCATAGGGTGAACATGGCCATCAGGCAATGGATTGCGATCTCCGAGTACCCAAGGAGATGCCCCCAACCTGCCATCAGGTAGAAGTAAAGATGGGGCTGGTTTAATTTTCTGATGGGTTCAAAAGCACCGGTCCAATTGACCAGCCCGCTCATGGGATGAAGCGGGTTTTTCTCTATCCATTGAGCGATTGCCAAGTGCCCCGCATCATCTACGTGAAACGCCTTGTCAATGTTCCAGTAAGTGGCAAATAACCAGAAGATGAGAAGCCAGGCGAGGGCCTTGTAGTTGGAGTTTGTCTTCATGATATTTATGTCATCGACTATGCAGCTTCACCTGCTCCAGGCGCTCAATGCGCTGCCTTGCCACGGCCTCCAGTTGCGCGGCGCTGACGAGGCTGGGCGCGATTTCCGCCAGCGGCACCAGTACGAAAGCCCGCCGCATCATGCGCGGATGCGGCAAAGTGAGGCGTTCCGATTCCATACAGGCGCTGCCGTAGAGGAGCAAATCCAGGTCCAGCGTGCGCGGTGCGTTGCGGTAGGGTCTTTCGCGGCCAGCCTCTTGCTCTATCTGTTGCAAATGATCCAGCAAGGCGGGAGCGGTCAAACCGGTTTCGAGTTCGATGACGGCATTGAGGTAGTCGCTGCCGGGTGCTGAAGCTTCTGTGCGTGAGTCGGTATCCAGCGGCGCCGTTCTGTAGAGACTGGAAGACTGGCGGACCTGCGTGAGCGGCAGGTTACCAAGCTCTTGGATGGCCCGCCGCAAAGCGGCCGCAGCATCACCGAGGTTGGCGCCCAGGGCAACGTAGGCGCAAACCATGCGTCGCTCAGGCGTTGGGAGTGCTGTCCGCTGAAGGCGAAGAAGAAGCCTCGCCGCCAGCGCCTTCAGCCCCGCCCGCACCACCACGGTTGGCCGGCTTGCGGCGGCGGCGGCGTTTTTTGGCGGGCGCTGTATCGCCCTGTTCGCCAGACACATCCGCCGCATCGGTCGTGGTGCGCTCGGCATGCGCTGAACCGGGCTCGGCATCAGCACGCTTGACGCGAACCCGCGGCGCCTGAGGCTTGTTCTGCTGGGCCTGGCGCGCCTCTTCAATCATGGCGTGGCGCTCGTCGTCGTAAGCGGTGCTGAATTTCTCCCACCACTCGGCGAGTTCCATCTCGATCTCGCCGGTCTGCGCGCGCAGGCGCAGGAAGTCAAAGCCGGCGCGAAAGCGCGGCTGGTCGAGCAGCGAATACGGCGCACTACCCACGCGTTTTTCAAAGCGCGGCTGCATGGTCCAGATCTCGCGCATGTCGGTGCCGAGCTTGCCGCGACCCGACACGTCGCCGATCTTGGCGTTGAAGGCGTCGTCGATCGCGTCCTGCAGCGCGGGCATGAGGTGCTCGCCGCGCTTCTTGCGCCGCTCCCAGCCTTCACGCACATCAAACCACAGCACGCACGACAGTAAAAAGCTGGGCGCCACCGGCTTGCCTTCACCGACGCGGCGGTCAGTGTCTTGCAAGGCGAGTTTGAGGAAGGGTTCGTCAGCATTCTCGACCACCACGTCGAGCAGCGGATAAATGCCAGTGCCCAGGCCGAGGAACTTGAGCTGCGCGATGCTGGCCAGCGCATGGCCGGTCTGCAGCAGTTTGAGCATTTCATCAAAGAGGCGCGACTGCGGCACGTCGGCCAGCAGGCCCTTCATCTCGCGCAGCGGGGCCACGGTCTTGTCTTCAAACTTGAAACCCAGCGCGCTGAGCTTTGCGGCAAAACGCACGGCGCGGATGATGCGCACCGGGTCTTCGCGGTAACGCACGGCCGGGTTGCCGATCATGCGGATGATCTTCTTCTTTGCGTCCTTGATGCCGTTGTGATAGTCGACCACGACCTGTGTTTCGGGGTCGTAGTACATCGCGTTGATGGTGAAGTCGCGGCGCGCGGCGTCCTGCTCGATCGGGCCCCAGACGTTGTCGCGCAGCACCCGGCCGGAGGCGTCAACTGCATGCTTCATGCCGGCGAGCTCGCTCTTGCTGGTGCGCTCGTTGCCGCCGACCTGCTCGGCCAGGCTGCTGTCGAGATGCGCGCGGAAGGTCGAGACCTCGATCACTTCATGCTCACGACCGCGGCCGTAAATGACGTGCACGATGCGAAAGCGCCGGCCGATGATGAAGGCGCGGCGAAACAGCGACTTGACCTGCTCGGGCGTAGCGTCGGTGGCAACGTCAAAGTCCTTGGGGCGCAGGCCGACCAGCAGGTCGCGCACTGCACCGCCCACGATGTAGGCCTCGTAGCCGGCATCCTTGAGGGTACGCACCACGTCCATGGCGCGGTCGTCTACCAGCGAGACATCGATGCCGTGTTCCTTGACGGTGACATCCTGGCGTTGGCCGAAAGGTGATTTTTTGACCCGCTTGGCGCCGGAGTCCGTGCTGTCTGATTTGCCAAACAGCTTGTCGATAAATTTTTTGATCATGAAAAATTGGGTTAGCAGACCCTAGATAAACAGGTCAAGTATGCGCCATCCGCGCTCTGTCGCCAGCGCCCGCAGGCGCTCGTCCGGGTTGGTGGCGACGGGGTGGGTGGCCTTCTCCAGCAGGGCGATATCGTTCATGGAGTCGGTGTAGAACGTGGTTTCCACGTCGTTCCAGCCGAGTTGGCGGGCCGCCAGCCATTGTTCCACGCGGGTGACCTTGCCATCGCGGGCCGAGGGCGTGCCCTTGATTTCACCTGTCAGCCAGCCCTGGGCGTCGCGCTCCAGCTCCACGGCAATCAGCTCTTTCACGCCGAAAGCGTCGGCAATCGGCCGTGTCACAAACTCGTTGGTGGCAGTGACGATGACCAGCTCATCGCCTGCGGCGCGGTGGCCGTCCACCAGCGCCAGCGCTTGTTTTGTGATGGCTTTGTGCACCACGTCCCGCATGAAACGTGCGTGACCCGCTCCTGAATTGATAGCGCCCTGCTTGCGGATAGCTTCGGTTGCGAAGCGCACGTATTCATGGATGTCGAGCGTGCCGGCGCGGTAGTGCTCAAAAAATTCATTGTTGCGGCGCTTGAACTCGGTGCTGTCGCACCAGCCCAGCGAGATGGTGAATTCGCCCCATTCGTAGTCGGAATCGATAGGGATCAGCGTGTGATCCAGGTCAAACAAGGCAATCTTTTGGGGAACGGTCATTTCGCGGTCACAGTCACTTATTCGCTCTCCAGCATCGACTTGATCAGGGGAATGGTGATGGCCCGTTTGGTCTGCAGGGCGTATGCATCCAGCTGGTCCAGCAACTGCATCAGGCTACCCAGGTCGCGTGAGAAGCGGGTCAGCATAAAGTCCATGGCCTCGTCGCTTAAAAACACGCCGCGCGCATCGGCCTCGCGCCGCAGCACGGAACGCCGCTCGGGTTCGGTCAGGGCCTGCAGGGCAAATACGTGGCCCCAACCCAGCCGGGTGCGCAGGTCTTCGCGCAGCGCCAGGTCGGCCGGGGGCATCTGGCCGGCGGCCAGCACCCAGCGCGGGCGGCCGTCGGGCGCGCTCAGCGCATTCACAAACCAGTTGAAGGCCGCCTGCTGCTGCACTGCGGTGTAGAGGTGGCAGTCATCCAGGATGACGGCCGCCCAGGACTCGTTGAACTCGGGCGGCTCCAGCATGGAGGCGTCCATCCAGCCGCTGGCGGCGCCCTGTTCACGCAGAGTCTCGCGCACGGCTTTGAGCAAATGGGTTTTGCCGCTGGCGGCGTCGCCCCACAGGTAGGTGGGCACCGGCGAGCGCAGCGTGTTGCCAGCCCACAGTTCCAGGTGTTTGAGCGCGGCTTCGTTCGGCCCGCCAAAAAAATTGGCGAACGACGGGGCCGAAGCCAGCCCGATGTCCAGCGCAATCTGTTTCATGCCCGCCATTTGCTTATTCCAGCCTCACCCTGCCTTGTACAGCCGGCTGGCCATATAGCTGGCCTTGATGCGGCGTATGCCCACCAGCAGCACCGCACTGGCCGGCAGCGCCACCAGTACACCGACAAAACCAAACATCTGGCCGAATGCCAGCAAGGCAAAAATCACCGCCAGCGGATGCAGGCCAATGCGCTCGCCGACCAGGCGCGGCGTGAGATACAGGCTTTCCACCAGCTGGCCGATGCCGTAAACCACCGCCACCATGACCAGCGCCTTGAGCGAGGCGAACTCGAGCAGGCCCGCGAGAACGGCCAGGATCAGGCCCAGGCCAAAACCGAGGTAAGGAATGAACATCGCCAGGCCGGTGAAGACGCCGATGGGCAAAGCCAGGTCCAGGCCGAACAGCGCCAGGCCCACCGCATAAAACACCGCCATGATCAGCATGACCAGCAACTGGCCGCGCAGGTACTGACCCAGCACCGAGTCGGCTTCGTCGGTGAAGCTGTCGAAACCCACGCGCAGGTGCGGCGGCACCAGTTCGAGCACGCGGGCGACGAACTTGTCCCAATCCATCAGCAGGTAAAACAGCGCCACCGGGATCAGCACCGCATTGCCGATGACGGCCAGCGCCACACTGCCGCCCAGCTTGAGCGAAGACATCAGCGAGCCGAACAGGTCTTCAAAATTGGCATTGAGGTACTTGAGCACGAAGGCCTTGATGCTGCCCACGTCAAGCGCCACATGGATGCCGAACTGCGCCAGCCACGGCGCAAGGGTGGTGTTCAGCTTGTCTGCCAGCAGCGGCACCTGCTCGCGCAGCACAGGCAGCTCCTTGGCCAGGATGGGCACGATCAGCAAAAAGAGGCTCAGCAGCGCCACGATAAAGAGAAACTCCACCAGCACCACCGCCACCACGCGCGGCAGGCGGCCCTTGCCCATGTCGTCCAGCCGGTTCACCAGCGGCGTCAGCGCATAGGCCAGCACGGCCGCGATGACAAAGGGCGCCAGCACCGGCCCCAGCAGCCACAGCGCCAGAATGACCAGCGCAGCGATCGCGCACCAGGCGGCAGTGCGTTTTTGGGTGGTGGTGAATTGCATAAAGCCTTGGGTTGAGCTTGCCGGAAGACGCCCCGCTAAGGGCCTGAAGCAAGCCTGAAGAGGACCGAACAGGCCCCGGATGGGTAGCCTTTAGAATCTCAGGCTGAATTCTATCGGGCTTGAGGGCCTCTTCCGGGCCGTAAACCCGCCTTCCAGACCCCTCAATCCTGTCCTTACCGCCCCTATCGCCCCCTACCCGTAGCAAAGCCGACACCATGACCACCTCTTCCCCTTCCCCCCTGAGCTACAAAGACGCGGGCGTCGACATCGACGCGGGCGACGCGCTGGTCGAACGCATCAAGCCCCTGGCCAAAAAAACCATGCGCGAAGGCGTGCTGGCGGGCATCGGCGGCTTTGGCGCCTTGTTTGAGGTGCCCAAGCGCTACAAGGAACCCGTGCTGGTCAGCGGCACCGACGGCGTGGGCACCAAGCTCAAGCTGGCCTTTGAATGGCAGATGCACGACACCGTGGGCATAGATCTGGTGGCCATGAGCGTCAACGACGTGCTGGTGCAGGGCGCCGAGCCTCTGTTCTTCCTCGACTACTTCGCCTGCGGCAAGCTGGATGTCGACACGGCCGCGGCCGTGGTCGGCGGCATTGCCAAGGGCTGCGAGCTGAGCGGCTGCGCCCTGATCGGCGGCGAAACCGCTGAAATGCCCGGCATGTACCCGGCAGGCGAATACGACCTGGCCGGTTTTGCTGTTGGCGCGGTCGAAAAATCCAAGATCCTGACCGGCAAAGATGTGAAACCCGGCGACGTGGTGCTGGGCTTGGCCAGCAGCGGCGTGCATTCCAATGGTTTCAGCCTGGTGCGCAAATGCATCGAGCGCGCCGCAGGCAATACGCCGGCCACGCTGGACGGCAAACCCTTCAAGCAAGCCCTGATGGAGCCCACCCGCCTCTACGTCAAGAACGTACTGGCCGCGCTGGCCGCCCACCCGATCAAGGCCCTGGCCCACATCACCGGCGGCGGCCTGCTCGAAAACATCCCGCGCGTGCTGCCCGAAGGCACGGCCGCCCACCTCAAAAAGGGCAGCTGGCCGCAAACCGAGCTGTTCGCCTGGCTGCAAAAAACCGCCGGCATCGACGACTTCGAGATGAACCGCACCTTCAACAACGGCATCGGTATGGTGGTGGTGGTAGACGCCGCCAACGCCCAGGCCACGGCCAAAACCCTGCGCGATGCGGGTGAGCAGGTCTACGAGATCGGCGTGATCGCCGCCAAGGGTGACGGCGCCGCCGTCACCGTGGCCTAAGCCCCGACGATGTCCTGATTTGATCGACTTTGGTCTGCTTCCAGGGCAGACATCCGGGATTTCGGCCAGCATGATGAGCGCCTTGTATAAAGGAGTTCACATGACCATCTGTCTGAAATTGATTGAAACACCCCACCTGCCAAGTGACGAGCACGCCTCGCACGCGTTCTCAGGGGTGGCAACTCCCGGCGGGGCTGCGCCATGAGCTTTCAGGTCTCGATCCTCGTATTCGATGCGGTTGAAGCCCTGGACTTTGCTGGGCCTTACGAAGTCTTCACCACCGCCAGCCGCGTCCATGGCCGCACCCACCCCGATGCGGCAACCCTCTTCGACGTTTCCTGCGTTTCACGCGACGGACAGCCCATCCAGGCGCGAGCGGGTTTGCGCGTCTTGCCCGAACACAGCTTTGCCGACAACCCGGCCTGCAACGTACTGATCGTGCCCGGCGGCGTGGTCGACGCCGCCATCGCGGACCCGGCCACGCTGGAGTGGATCGCCCGCACGTCGGGCGAATCGCAAATCACCGCATCCGTATGCACCGGCGCTTTTCTTCTGGCGGCCAGCGGCGTGCTGCGAAGCGGGCGCGTCACCACGCACTGGGAAGACGTGGCCGACCTGCGCGCGCGCTTTCCCGCACTCACGGTGGTCGAAGGCCCGCGCTGGATCGACAACGGCGCGCTGCTGACCTCTGCGGGCATCAGCGCGGGAATCGACATGAGCCTGCACCTGGTGGCACGCCTTGCGGGGCAAGCGCTGGCCGAACGCACCGCGCGCCAGATGGACTACCGGTGGTTGATGGATGAATCAGCCTGAAACTTCCGGCAACACCGGCGCTCCCATCCAGGTGCTGTTTGCGCTGTTGCCGCGCAGCCTGGTGCTGGACTGGGCCGGCCCGGCGGAGGCCCTGCGCATTGCCAACCAGGTGCTGCGTGCACAGGGCCGGGCGCCCCGTTTTGTGCTGCGCTTTGTCAGTCCCTGCGCCGACATGGACAGCTCGGTAGGCGTCAGGCTGGCAGGGCTGGAGCCGCTACCCGATACGCTGAAAGCCCCTGCGTGGGTCGTGCTGGTCGGCCTGCCGGGAGAGGTCATCGAGGTGAGATCTGATCCAGCCCGCGCACTGCTGCACTGGTTGCGCGGCCTGCGCCCGGCCACTGACACGCTGGAGTTGATCACCGTCTGCGCAGGCGCCGTGCTGGCAGCCCATGCGGGGCTGCTGGCGGGCCGCCGGGCCACGACACACCACCACCATTTGCAGGAACTGCAGGCCGCGGCGCCGTCATGCCAGGTGGTGGCCAACCGCGTGTTTGTGGAAGACGCACCGGTCTACAGCAGCGCAGGCGTCACGACGGGTGTCGACCTGATGCTGCACCGCATCGCCACCATCTGCGGCCCGGCCCTCGCCGCCCAGGTCGCGCAAACCATGGTGGTGGCGCTGCGGCGGGGGCCGCAGGACCCGGAACTTTCACCCTTCCTGAACTACCGCAACCACATGCACATGGCCCTGCACCGCGTGCAAGACGCCGTCAGCCAACAGCCGGCCGAGGCCTGGAACCTGCCTCGCATGGCCGAACTGGCCAACACCTCGTCGCGCCACCTGGCCCGGCTTTTTATCGAGCACGCCGGCGTGGCGCCCTTGCAGTACCTGCGGCGCATTCGCCTGGCGGCGGCCCGCGCGGCGCTGCAAGCGGGGTACAACGTGACACAGGCCGCAGAGATGGCGGGCTTTAGCTCGGACACCCAGCTGCGGCGCGCATGGCACCAATTCGACATGACGGGCACGCCTTCAACCACCGATCCGGCCACAGGAAGCTAGCGGGCCCCAGCTGCTTTCGCTGGGACTCCCCCAAACCCCAGGCAGGCCTGGGCACTACACTGCCGGTTTTGCTCCGGAGCCCTCCTGCCCCATGCCTGAAATCAGCCGCTCCCCGCACCGCCTTCCCGCGGCCATCTGGGCGCTGGGCTTTGTCAGCCTGCTCATGGACATCTCCTCAGAGATGATCCACAGCCTGCTGCCCGTTTTTATGGTCACGGTGCTGGGCACCAGCATGTGGGCCGTCGGGCTGATTGAGGGTCTGGCCGAGGCCACCGCCCTCATCGTGAAGGTGTTCTCGGGCGTGCTCAGCGACTACTGGGGCAAGCGCAAGCCGCTGGCGCTGCTGGGCTATGGCCTGGGAGCGGCCTCCAAACCGCTTTTTGCGCTCGCAAGCACAACCGGCCTGGTGCTCACCGCACGCCTGATTGATCGTGTGGGCAAGGGCATACGCGGCGCTCCGCGCGACGCGCTCGTGGCCGACCTGGCCCCACCCGGCATGCGCGGCGCGGCTTTTGGGCTGCGCCAGTCGCTGGACACCGTCGGCGCCTTCGTCGGCCCGCTGCTGGCCATGGGCCTGATGCTGCTCTGGGCCAATGACTTCCGGGCGATTTTCTGGGTCGCCGTCATCCCGGGCTTGCTTGCTGTGGCGCTGCTGTTGTTTGGCGTACGCGAACCCGAACGTGCCCCAAACGCCCCACGGCTCAACCCGATCACGCGGGTCAACCTGAAAAGGCTGAGCGCGCCGTACTGGCGCGTCGTCGCCATGGGCGCCGTGTTCATGCTAGCCCGCTTCAGCGAAGCGTTTTTGCTGCTGCGCGCCATGCAGGGCGGCCTGCCGGTGGCCTATACGCCGCTGGTGCTGATCGCCATGAACCTGGTTTACGCACTGGGGGCCTACCCGTTCGGCAAACTGGCAGACCGGGTCAGCCACACCGCCTTGCTGGCCTGGGGTCTGGTGGTGCTGGCGCTGGCTGATTTGTTGCTGGCCTCAAGCACCCATTGGGCAGCGACAGGCGCCGGCATCGTTTTGTGGGGCCTGCACATGGCGATGACGCAGGGCCTCCTGGCCACCATGGTCGCCGATACCGCCCCGGCGGACCTGCGGGGAACGGCGTTCGGCTTCTTCAACCTCGTCAGCGGCCTGGCGCTGCTGGTGGCCAGCACCCTGGCGGGGGTGCTGTGGGACCAGCTGGGCGCGCCGGTCACCTTTGCGGCGGGCGCCGGATTCAGCCTGGCGGCGCTGGCGCTGCTGTGGATGTGGCGTGGATCTTTACGGCAGGACGAGCAACGCGGCATCAGTTCCGGCCAGAGCCTCTCCTAAATTGCTATCAATTCAATAGCTACTTACCCACGTATTTATTGGGCTGGAAGCGTAAAACATCTTGTACATCGACTGATCAGACGAAGGCATGTGCGGCGCCACACCGTCACCTTCTCTTTGTCAGGCCAGCGCCAGCCCCGCCACCCCGAGCAGCATCAGCGCCGCACCCAACACCTGCGAAGGCTTGAGGGATTCCTTGAGCAGCCTGGCGCCCATCAGCGTGCCTATCAGCATGGACATCTCCCGCACAGGCGCCACGTAGCTCAGCGGCGCTGTCTGCACGGCGAACAGCACGAGGCAATAAGCCAGCGGCGACAGCACACCGACCAGCACGATCGCCGTGCGGTGCTGCCGCCATTGCCCGCGCAACGCGCTGCGGCTGTGCAACGCCCAGGGCGCGAGCAGCACACTGCGAAAGACCAGGCTTGCGGCGTAGAACAGCACGGGCGCCATGCCCAGCGACTTCACCGCCCAGCCGTCAAGCACGGTGTAGCCGGCGATGCAGGCGCCGGTGAATGCGCCCCACAGCACGCCGCGCCGCCGCCGCTGCGCATCGCTGTGGATGGTGATGCCTGCAGCACCGCCTGCCGTCATGCACACACCGGCCAGCACCAGGGCCACGCCCAGCCAGCCGAGCGCGCTGGGCATCTCGCCCAGCAACACCACGGCGCCCAATACCGCCAGCAACGGCCCGGTGCCGCGGGCCATGGGGTAGATCACGGCGAAGTCCCCTACCCGGTAGCCCTTTTGCAGGACCAGCAAATACACCACGTGCACCAGCGCACTGGCCAGCACCGCCAGCCACATCCAGCCGTCAAACGTCTGCGGCTGCACATGCCACGCGACCAGGGCGACTGGCGCCGCAGCCGCCACGCTGACGCAGCCGAACAGCCAGACGAACAGCGTGCCGCCGGCCGCGCGTTTGGCCACGATGTTCCAGAGCGCGTGGCAGACCGCACCCGCGAGCACCAGCGCCAGCGTATGGGCGCTCATGCCGGCGCGCCGGGCTCGGGCAGGCGAAAGCGGTCGTCCAGCAGGGCTTTGACGCGCCCGGCCACGGCCTCGCACTCCGCCGGGCTGAGCGGCACGAACCCCGACACCCACGCTGCCATGTCCGCCCAGCGCGGAAACTTAGGCGACTCGCCCCAGCGCCAGTCGGAGTGCGCCGCCTGCCGATTGCGCCCCAGCACATGCAGGTGCACCCGGCGATGCGCCTGCACGTTCTTGGGCCCGGCGGGCGGGGCCTGGTCGTTGAGAGCCCAATTGCCTGCTTCCCAGTAATTGAGGCAGCCGTCATGCAGGGCAGGCAGCACGTCCAGCATGGCGCGGCCCGTGGCGGCCACCAGGCAGGACCAGCGCGCCAGTTCCAGCGGTGCCAGTTCGCTGCGCTCCCAAACCGGTCGAGGCGGGTTGACGATGAGGTGGCCGCCGTCGCTGCGATCGCATAAAAGCGTGTCGGGGAGAACCAGCGTGCCGCCTGGGCAGGTATGCAAAACAAGGGGCATGGGAAAAGGCCTTTGGCAGTGAAGTAATGAGCAGAAGTCATCAAGAAATGACCCGGCAAGCCGCCATAATCGGCGAATTCCTTTGATAAATCACCCTGAACCATGAGGAAAGCGGCCCTCAATGATGAGTAAAACAGATGATCCCAGCATCCAGCCCTTACCGCTGAACGCCGTGCGGGTGTTCGTGGAAGCCGCCCGCCAGCTCAATTTCAGCCGCGCCGGCCGCGTACTGGGCATGAGCCAGGGCGGTGTCAGTCGCCATGTGGCCACGCTGGAGCGCTACTTCGGACAGGCCCTGTTCGCGCGCACCGGCACGTCGGTGCGCCTGACCGATGCCGGGCGCCTGTATTTCGACACGGTGCAGGAAGCCCTGTCGACCATAGAGCTGGCCACCCGCCAGATGGCGCAAAGCCAGGCCGGCGCCCACCGCCTGATCGTGCGCACCTCGCTGCCCACCTTTGCGATGACGACGCTGATCCCCGCCCTGCCCGGCTTTCAACCCGCGGCCGCGGTGGCGGTGGATCTGGTGACCTCGCTGTCTCCGCCGGGCCCGGGCGATAGTTATGACGTGCTGATCACACGCGACCTGGCTGTCGCCGGCGCCGAGCACTGGCTGCTGGCCGCCGAAAACCTGGTGTGCGTGGCATCGCCGGCGCGTTGCCGCGAGTTCGCGGCCCAACCCATCAGCCGCTGGCAGTTTCTGGCGGCGCAGTCGCGGCCCGACGTGTTGGCCGCGTGGTCCGCCCAGCTGGGTCTGCAGGCGGCCGGCATCCAGGTCAGCGCCAGCTTCGACCACTACTTTCTGGCGATAGCGGCGGCAACAGGCGGCATGGGCCATCTGGTGGTGCCCGAACTGCTGGTGGCCGAGCCCCTGCGCCGGGGCCACCTGCTGCGAGCCGCGCCTGCCGCGGTCCGCGGCGATGCCAGCTACTCGGCCTATATCAACCCGCGCAGCACCGTCCCCGAAACAGGCCGGGCGTTTTGCCGCTGGCTCAAGGGATGGCTCAGGGAGGCGTCTGAAGATCCGGCGGCTGCGCTACAAAAACACTAGCTGCATGCGCCCATGGTGCTTGGCTTCGCTGGACTTTTAGTTATTTATGTATCAAACTGTTCCATCGATCCGTCTTTGGAGCATTCATGCCGGTCATCGCAGTCGTCAACCGCAAGGGAGGCAGTGGCAAGAGCACGCTGGCCGCGCACATCGCCGCCTGGTGCGCGCGCAATGGCAGCTCGGTCATGCTGGGCGACGTGGACCGGCAGCAGTCGGCACGCAGCTGGCTCAAGCGCCGCGCCGCTGAGCTCCCCGCGATCGCCCCTTGGGCCGTCGACCAGAAAAACATGCTACGCGTGCCCACGGGCATCACCCATGTCGTGCTCGACACCCCCGGCGGCATGCATGGCTTTGAACTCGCCCGTGTCGTGATGTTTGCCGACGCCATCATCATGCCGGTGTGCAACTCGATGTTTGACCGCGAATCAGCGGCCCAGTGCCATGCCGACCTGATGGCGCTGCCGCGTGTGGCCAGCGGCCGCTGCCGCCTGGCCACGGTGGGCATGCGCATCGACGGGCGCACGAGCGCCGCCAAAACCCTGGAAGACTGGTCTGAAGAGCTGGGCATGCCTTTTTTGGGCGCCCTGCGCGAGACGCAGCTTTATGTGCGCAGCCTGGAACGCGGTATGACGATTTTTGACCTGGCCGCCAGCACCGTTGCACAAGACCTTCAGCAGTGGCAGCCCATCCTCAACTGGCTCAGGCCCACGCTGTACCCGCCGCAAGCCGCCAACGACGCCCCCGAGCAGGCGCCGGCAAAAATAGTGGCCAAGGCCCCGGACCGGGTGATCGCGCCCCGCCCTTCGGTCGCCGCGACGCTGGGCGCCAGGGCGCTCAACCCGGCGCCTGTCCAGAAGGCCGCCACGCAGCGCGTGGGCAGCTCGCTCTCCAGCAGCCTGATGCCGGCGCAGGAATCGATGGTGCACGGCGCCCGGATGTCCGCGCAGAGCAATGCCCGCGCGGTAGGCCGCCCGGTTCAGGTCAGCACCGCGCCGGCCATGTCACGCAACGTGAATTCGCCAGACGGGCTGCAGATCCCGCAGTTCCTCAAGCGCGGCACCTAGAAGCCATCACACCGTCAGTTCAAGCCTGACTTCGCGCGCGGCCTGCACCATATTGCCCAGCGCCGCCTCAGTCTCCGGCCAGCCGCGGGTTTTCAGGCCGCAGTCGGGGTTGATCCAGAGGTTTTCCGCCGGAATCACCGCAGCCGCCTTGCGCAGCAGCCGCACCATCTCGTCCACCGTGGGCACGCGCGGCGAGTGAATGTCGTAGACGCCGGGGCCTATCTCGTTGGGGTACTTGAAATCGCCAAAGCCGCGCAGCAGTTCCATGTCGGAGCGGCTGGTTTCGATGGTGATCACGTCGGCATCCATGGCGGCAATTTCCGGCAGGATGTCGTTGAACTCCGAATAGCACATGTGGGTGTGGATCTGCGTCTCGTCGGCCACGCCGCTGGCGCTGATGCGAAAGGCGCGCGTCGCCCATTCCAGGTAAGGCTTCCATCCGGCGCGGCGCAGCGGCAAGCCTTCGCGGATGGCCGGCTCATCGATCTGGATGATGCCGATGCCGGCGCCTTCGAGGTCCACCACCTCGTCGCGGATCGCCCAGGCGATCTGCTCGGTGGTCAGGCTGCGCGGCTGGTCGTCGCGCACAAACGACCATTGCAGGATGGTGATGGGGCCAGTCAGCATGCCCTTCATCGGCCGCTTGGTGAGGCTCTGTGCATACACCGTCCAGGCCACTGTCATGGCGGCCGGGCGCGCCACATCGCCGTAGATCACCGGCGGCTTCACGCAACGTGAGCCGTAGGACTGCACCCAGCCATTGGCGGTGAAGGCAAAGCCGTCGAGCTGCTCGCCGAAGTACTCCACCATGTCGTTTCGTTCGGCCTCGCCGTGCACCAGCACGTCCAGGCCCAGCGCTTCCTGCTTGCGCACGGCAAGGCGAATCTCGGCCTGCATTTTTTCGGCGTATTGAGATTTGCCGATCTCGCCGCGCTTGAAGGCTGCACGCGCGGCGCGGATCTCGGCGGTTTGCGGGAAGGAGCCTATCGAGGTGGTTGGGAACAACGGCAAGGCAAAACGCTTGCGCTGTACCTGCTGGCGCTCTTTAAACGGCGAAGGCCGCTGGTCGGCGCCGGCAGCGGCTTTGGCCAGCCTGGCCGCCACAGTGGCACGGTGCACGCGCGGGCTGCTGCGGCGTGCGTGCGCGGCCATGCGGGCGGCAGCCAGCTCGGCTTCCACCGATTTCTCATCGCCCTGCAACGCGGCCTTCAAGGTGCGCAGCTCAAACAATTTCTCGACTGCAAAAGCAAGCCACGACTTGAGCTCCGTATCCAGCTTGTCTTCGGCTTCAAGGCTGTAGGGCACATGCAGCAGCGAGCACGACGGCGCCAGCCACAGCTCACCCTTGTGCTTCTCGGCCACAGGCCGCAGCCGTGCCAGCGCTGCATCGGGGTCGGTGCGCCAGATATTGCGGCCGTCGACAATGCCGACCGACAACACCTTGTGGCTAGGCAGCCAATCGGCCACGCCCACCAGCTCTTCGGGTGCACGCACCGCATCCACATGCAAACCAGCCACCGGCAGCTGGCACGCCAGGCGCAGGTTCTCTTGCAAGGGTGAAAAGTAGGTGGCCAGCAGCAGCTTGACGCCGCTGCGCGACAGCTGCCAGTAGCTGGACTCAAAAGCCTGGCTCCACTGCGCCGGCAAATCCAGGCCCAGGATCGGTTCGTCCATCTGCACCCATTCCACGCCCTGCGCCTTCAGGCGCGCCAGGATTTGTTCGTACACCGGCAGCAGTTTGTCGAGCAAGCTGAAGCGGTCAAAGCCGGGCGTTTTTTCTTTGCTCAGCCACAAGAAGCTCAGGGGCCCGAGCAGCACCGCCTTGACGGCATGGCCGGCCAGCCTGGCTTGCGCGACTTCATCAAACAAGCGCTCCGACGCCAGGTTGAATTCGGTGCCCGGGCCGAATTCGGGCACCAGGTAGTGGTAGTTGGTGTCAAACCATTTGGTCATCTCCAGGGCGAATGTTCCGCCCTCAGCCTGGTCTTTTTCTTTGCCGCAGCCGCAGCCGCAGTCCAGGCAGTGGGTATGGCCGCCCTCGGCGATCACGCCGCGCGCCATCGCGAAGTAGCGGCTGAGTGCGGGCTCCTGCCCGGTAAAACCAAAGCGTGCCGGCTCGCAGCCCAGCATCTGGATGTGGTTGGCCACATGGTCGTAAAAAGCGAAGTCACCTACCGTCACAAAACTCAGGCCGGCTTCTTTTTGCACTGCCCAATGGCGCTCGCGCAGTTCCGCGCCAGTCGCCTCCAAGGCAGCCAGGTCGATCTCGCCGCGCCAGTGTTTTTCGAGCGCGAATTTCAGTTCCCGGTGCGCGCCCATGCGCGGAAAACCCAGGGTGTGTGTATGGACCATGCCAGCTATCTCCCGATGCAAATCAACAAAGAATGCAATGGTCGGCCCAATTCAACTATTATTCAAACGAAAGATATTGCCTTTCAACGTGAAAATAATTGATTCACACAAAAACTTATATCGAGCCATGACTCCCTCCATCCTTGAACTGCGCCACCTGCGCACCCTGACGGCCTTGCGCGATAGCGGCAGCCTGGTGCGCGCGGCGCAGTTGCTCAACCTCACGCAGTCGGCGCTGTCGCACCAGGTCAAGCTGCTTGAAGAGCGTTACGCCACACCGCTGTTTGAGCGCAAGTCCGTGCCGCCGCAGTTCAGCACTACGGGCCTGCGCTTGCTGGCGCTGGCCGATGCGGTGCTGCCGCAGATCGAGGAAGCCGAGCGCGACGTGGCCCGCCTCGCCACCGGACGATCCGGCCAGTTGCGCATCGCAGTCGAATGCCACACCTGCTTTGACTGGCTGATGCCAGCCATGGACGCCTTTCGCACACGCTGGCCTGAGGTCGAGCTCGACATCGTTTCGGGCTTTCACCCCGACCCGATCGCGCTGGTGCTGCAAGACCGCGCGGACATCGCCATCGTGTCGGAGGCTGACGCCGATGAAGCGGTCGACTTCCATCCGCTGTTCCGCTTTGAAATCATGGCGCTGCTGGCCAATGACCATACGCTGACAGCCAAGGCGCATCTCACCGCCAAAGACTTTGCGAATGAAACGCTGATCACCTACCCCGTGCCCGACGAAATGCTGGACGTGGTGCGCCAGGTGCTGGAGCCGGCCGGCGTGCGGCCCGCGCGCCGCACCACCGAGCTGACCATCGCCATGCTGCAACTGGTGGCCAGCGGGCGCGGCGTCGCCACGCTGCCCAAGTGGGCGGTACAAAGTTATCTGGACAGGGGCTACGTCACGGCGCGGCCGGTGGGAAAGAAGGGCCTGACCGGCCGCCTGTATGTGGCTTGCACCGAGACCACATCAGCCCGGCCGTGGCTGGCCGACTTTGTGGCGATCACACGTGAGAGCTGCTTTCTGACGCTGAGTGAGATCGAGCTTTTATAAGCAAAATAGGCCTCTAGCCCTTTATTGGCATAGGCAAGCAGCTACTAAATTGATAGCGTGGCGGGAAGCCGCCCAGCGCAAACGTCAATGGCGGCTCTTGCGAAGTTGCGCCAGCCGCTCAGCCATCGCGTCGATATCAAGCGCATCTTCAGCGTTGGCCAGGTAGATCTCCAGATCGGCCACCGCGCGTTCGGGCTCGCCGTGGGCGGCCCAGGCAAGGCCGCGGTCTCGGTACTCCGTCCAGGCTTCGGGCTGCAGCACGATGAGGCGGTCCTGCACCGGGATCAGGCGCTGCCAGTCTTCCTGCGTCTTGTGGATTTCTTTCAGGTTGCGCAGCATGCGGTTGATGATTTCGCGCGGCGCGGCCGACTGCAGGTACAGGCCCATGGGCACCTCGAAATCCTCTTCCGCGCTACTGCGCTGCCTGAAGGGCTCCAGCCGCTCGGAGAGTTCTTCACGGCTTAACGATTGGCCGCTGAAGGGGTCGATCACCACCTGGCCCTTGGGCAGGTTGACCTTGACCATGAAGTGGCCCGGAAACGCCACGCCGCGCGCATTAAGGCCCAGCCCCAGGGCCAGCTCCAGCCAGAGTACGGCCAGCGTGATCGGGATGCCGCGGCGTGTGCGCAGCACGGCGTTCAGGTAGCTGTTGTCGGGGTCGTAGTAGTCATTGACGTTGCCGCCAAAGTTCAGGTCGTGAAAGAAGAATTGGTTGAGTGCCCGCAGGCGCTGCAGCGCGGGTGCGTCGGCGGGCAGGCGGCGCTTCAGGCGGGCCAGCAGCTGGTCGACATCGCCGAGGACCTGCTGGACGTCCAGGTCGGGGTATTCGTCCTGCGCCAAGCTGATGGCCGCCTCGAGCAAGGGGAAATGTTCGTCGCTTTCCACCAGGCTGGAAAAGTACTGCAACGGTGACGGCACGGTCAGATTTAATTGCATGACGCTACTTTCTCATAAACCGGCAAAAAAAGGGAATCAAGGAATGCCCTTGATGAGTCTGAAAAAAGCCACACCCCCTGGCCCAGCGTGGCAACTTAATGTTTCAGAAGCTTTTTAACCTTTAAACCCGATACCCAGAGCGCTACAAAATAAAGAGCAGCCGATACAAGCAAGACAAGGGCCAGAAGCCCGATTCGCTCAAGGGAATGGCCTTTGAGGCCGATCCAGTTCACCGCGCCGGCGGCCCACAGCAAAAACACCGCCAACAGCGCGCTGGCCGCCACCACCTGCAGCGCAAACACGCCCCAACCGGGTGCGGGCGTGTAGCTGCCGCGGCGCTTGAGCCCTATCAACAGCCAGAGCGCATTGATCAGCGCGCCAATGCCGATGGCCAGTGCCAGCCCGGCATGTTGCAGAAACGGCACGAAAGCCAGGTTGAGCAACTGCGTCACCACCAGCACCACGATGGCGATGCGCACCGGGGTCTTGATGTCCTGGCTGGCGTAAAAGCCCGGCGCCAGCACCTTGATCGCCACCAGCCCGAGCAGGCCCGCACCGTAGCCCATGAGCGCCGTGGTGGTCTGCTGCACATCGCGGTCGGTGAAGGCGCCGTAGTGATAGAGCGTGGCCACCAGGGGCTGGGCAAAGGTCAGCAGCGCCACACCGCAGGGCACGGCCAGCAGCACGACGAGGCGCAAGCCCCAGTCCAGCATGGCCGAATATTTGGCCGAGTCACCGGCGGCTTTGGCGGCGGACAGTTGCGGCATCAACACCACGCCGATGGCCACGCCCAGCATGGCGGTCGGGAACTCCATCAGCCGGTCGGCGTAGGTGAGCCAGCTGACGCTGCCGGGGGTGAGGTGCGAGGCGATCTGGGTATTGATCAGCAGCGAAATCTGCGCCACGCTGACGCCCAGCAGGGCCGGCACCATCAGCCTGGCGATGTTTTGGGTGGCGGGGTCGGCCCAGGCGGCCTTGATCGTGCCCCAACGCAAGCCGATACGCGGCAGAAGGCCCAGGCGCAACAGGGCTGGCACCTGCACGGCGAGCTGCAAAATGCCGCCCAGCATGACGCCGCCACCCAGCGCATAGACCGGCTCAATGCCTTGCGTCTTGAACCAGGGCGCGCCCAGCCAGGCCGCCAGGATCATGGAAAAGTTGAGCAGCACCGGCGTGGCGGCCGGCACGGCAAACCGCCGCCAGGTGTTGAGTACGCCCGACGACAGCGCCACCAGCGACATGAAGCCGATGTAGGGGAACATCCAGCGCGTCATGAACACGGCCGCCTCAAAGCCGCGCGGGTCCTGCTTCAACCCGCTGGCCATCGCCCAGACCAGCACCGGCGCCGCCGCCACGCCGGCCACGCAGGTCAACAGCAGCGCCCAGGCCAGCAGCGTGGCCACCCGGTCAATCAGCAATTTGGTCTGTTCCTCCCCGTTTTGCGCCTTGCTGGCCGCCAGCACCGGCACAAAAGCCTGGCTGAAAGCCCCCTCGGCAAACAGCCGGCGAAACAGGTTGGGAATGCGAAATGCCACATTGAAGGCATCCGTCATGGCACTGGCGCCGAAAGTCGAGGCAATCAGCAGTTCCCGCACCAAACCGGTGATTCGGGAGACAAGCGTCAGAAGGGATACGGTGGAGGCGGATTTGAATAGAGACACCCGCGGAGTTTATAGCCCCACGGTCGCCCGCCCCGTCCCGCCGTCCTTAGAGAAGGGCTCTTTACCAGCATGAGCCGCGGGACTGGCTTTGCCAGACCGCAGGCGGGCGGCCCCCTCTGGGGGCAGGGAGCTACACGAAGTGAGCGACCGTGGGGGCGGTATATAATCCAAGGCTTTGCTGCAACATCCACAGACTCCTCCCCAGGATTAAAGGAATTTATATATGGCTACCGCCAAACCCAAGAAAAAGAACCCCCGCCTCGCGTCGGGCCGTAAACGCGTCCGCCAGGACGTCAAACTCAACGCTGCGAACACCTCGCTGCGCTCCAAATACCGCACCGCTGTGAAAAACGTCGAAAAAGCCGTTGCAGCCGGTGACAAAGACAAAGCCAAGGACTTGTTCGCCAAGGCCCAAAGCATTGTGGACACGGTTGCCGACAAGGGCATCTTCCACAAGAACAAGGCAGCGCGCGACAAGAGCCGCCTGTCCGCCAAGGTGAAAGCCCTGGCACTGGCCCCCGCAAAGGCCGCCTAAGCAATTAGGCAAATCGCCCGGACGGCATTCTTCTCACGAAAATACCGTCCGCCGTTTTGTAGGGTGCGCTGCAGCAAAGCAAAAAAGCCGTCGAAAGACGGCTTTTTTGTTGGGCGCTTCAAAAACCTCAGTCTTTGCGCGGCGGGTCCGGAATGAGGCAGGCCTCAGCCATCTGCAGATCATTGTCTTTGGCGAAGTTGATGGCGAAATCCCAGGCCATGGGCTCGGCCTCGCGCAGCTCAGAGTTGACGACCACGCATTTGACGCCGTTGATGACGGTGGGCACGCACCACGGGGAATAGGTGAGGTGGCTGCCGGGCTGCGGGCCGCCCGGGCGGAAATGGCTCATCACACCGCAGAGCCTGTCGGCCCAGTCGCTGGGCCGGAAGGTTTTGCCGTCGCGGGTAGTACCCTGAATGAAGACTTCTTTGGCGGTGTTGGAGACCATCGGATGGAGGGTTTTTGCGGCGCCTGACGTGGGAAAGGGATCGTATTCACCCATGCTGCACCGCACAACGATTCTATCTTATTTGTGACTCTTATATAAGACTTGACACCTGATTTTCAACATCAGGAGGCGCGAGAAAAACGCCAAGCGCCTGCATTGCAGTGATGCATGATCGTCACAAAAGCCCGCAAAGTCTGCGCCTAAAATCAGCCCAGGCCCGCATCATCCGCCGCGGGCCTCCGATTTTTAGCCCTGTTACAGCCTTAGTTCCGGAGTTCTCCATGACCGCAGCCCTGCCCAAGCACATCGAAGCCGCCTCCCCTCACGTGATGAACACCTACGGCCGCCTGCCCATCGCGCTGGACCACGGCCAGGGCTGCCGCGTCTGGGACGTCAACGGCAAGGCCTACCTCGACGCGCTGGGCGGCATCGCCGTCAACACCCTGGGCCACAACCACCCCAAGCTGGTGCCGGCCCTGCAAGAGCAGATCGGCAAGCTCATCCACAGCTCCAATTACTACCATGTGCCGCTGCAGGAAACCCTGGCCGCCAAACTGGTGGAACTGTCGGGCCTGGAAAACGTGTTCTTCTGCTCCACCGGTCTGGAAGCCAATGAAGCCGCGCTCAAGCTGGCGCGCAAGTTCGGCCACGACAAAGGCATTGAGCGCCCGGAAATCGTGGTCTACGAAAAAGCCTTCCACGGCCGCAGCATCGCCACGCTGAGCGCCACCGGCAACCCCAAGGTGCAAGCCGGCTTCGGCCCGCTGGTCGAGGGTTTTATCCGCGTGCCGCTCAACAACATCGATGCACTGAAAGCTGCCACCGCCAACAACCCGAATGTGGTCGCCGTGTTCTTTGAAGCCATTCAGGGCGAAGGCGGCATCAACAGCATGAAGGACGACTACCTGCGCGACGTGCGGGCGCTGTGCGACGCACGCGACTGGCTGCTGATGATCGACGAAGTGCAGTGCGGCATGGGCCGCACCGGCAAATGGTTTGCGCACCAGTGGGCCGGCATCAAGCCTGACGTGATGCCGCTCGCCAAAGGCCTGGGCTCGGGCGTGCCGATCGGCGCTGTAGTGGCCGGCCCCAAGGCCGCCCATATCTTTGGCCCCGGCAACCACGGGAGCACCTTCGGCGGCAACCCGCTGGCCATGCGCGCCGGTGTGGAAACGCTGCGCATCATGGAAGAAGAAGGCCTGCTGGCCAACGCGGTGAAGGTGGGTGACCACCTGCGCGCAGCGCTGACGCGCGAACTTGCCGGAGAAAAAGGCCTGAAAGAGATCCGCGGCCGCGGCCTGATGCTGGGCATTGAGCTGACCGTGCCTTGCGGCGAACTGCTCGCCCGCGCCGCCGAAAACGGCCTGCTGCTGAGCGTGACCGCCGACACCGTGATCCGCATGGTGCCTTCGCTCATCATGACCACGGCCGAAGCCGACGAAGCGGTGGCCATTCTGGTTCCGCTGATCAAACAGCTTTTGAAAGAGAAAAACGCGTGACCACTGCGATCCCTTCTACCCCCGCGCCAGTGCGGCACTACCTGCAGTTCAGCGACCTGAACGCGGCTGAATACGCTTATGTTTTCGAGCGCGCCGCCATCATCAAGAAGAAATTCAAGACCTACGAAAAACACCAGCCGCTGGTTGACCGCACGATGGCGATGATTTTCGAAAAGGCCTCGACGCGCACGCGCGTGAGCTTTGAAGCCGGCATGTACCAGCTGGGCGGCAGCGTGGTGCACTTGACCACCGGCGACAGCCAGCTGGGCCGCGCCGAGCCGATTGAAGACAGCGCCAAAGTCATCAGCCGCATGGTTGACCTGGTGATGATCCGCACGTTTGAGCAGACCAAGATCGACCGCTTTGCCGAGCATTCGCGCGTGCCCGTCATCAACGGCCTGACCAACGAGTTTCACCCCTGCCAGATCCTGGCCGACATCTTCACCTACATCGAGCACCGCGGCTCCATCAAGGGCAAGACGGTGGCCTGGGTGGGCGACGGCAACAACATGGCCAACACCTGGCTGCAGGCCAGCGAAATCCTCGGCTTCAAGGTGCACGTGAGCACGCCGGGCGGCTACGAGGTCGACCAGTCCATCGCCGGCATCCGCTCAGCCGAAAGCTATAAGGTCTTCAAAGACCCGATGCAGGCCTGCGCCGGCGCCGACCTGGTCACCACCGATGTGTGGACCAGCATGGGCTACGAAGCCGAAAACGAAGCGCGCAAGAAAGCCTTTGCCGACTGGTGCGTGGACACCGAGATGATGCGCGCCGCCAAGCCCGACGCCCTCTTCATGCACTGCCTGCCCGCGCACCGCGGCGAGGAAGTCGAAGCTGAGGTGATTGACGGGCCGCAGTCGGTCGTCTGGGATGAAGCAGAGAACCGAATGCACGCGCAGAAGGCGCTCATGGAGTTCTTGTTGCTGGGTCAGTTAGGCGCCTGATCCCTCCGATGTGGTTCGCCCCGGCCCACCACGACGAACTGCTCGCACGCTGGGAAGCCCTCGGCGCGCATCTCCATCAAAGCGGCAATGCGTGGAGCCGCGAAGGCAGACGCCTGATCCGCAGTTGGGGACGCTGGCCACGCCGCTATCACAACACACCGCATCTGCTGGCCTGCCTGCGCCACTTCGACGAGGTGCGCGGCCAATTGAACGATGCCGTCGCCGTCGAGCTCGCACTCTGGTTTCACGATGCCATTTACTGGCCTTGGCGGCCGCTCAATGAAGAAAAGAGCGCGCTCTGGGCCGAAGACTTTCTGGGCACGGCCGGCCTGAGCCCATCGCTGATCGCAACCGTCAGCCGCCACATTCTGGATACCCGCCACCAGGCCGTGCCTTCGCCGGGTGATGCGCAATGGGTGGTCGACATCGACCTGGCCATCCTGGGGCAACGTGAAGCCGTTTACCGGCAGTTTGAGCATGACGTTCGCAGCGAATACCGCTGGGTGCGCTGGCCGCGCTACGTCATGGGGCGCAGCGCCGTGCTGAAGTCGTTCCTGGAACGCCCCCGCATTTACAGCACGCCCTGGTTTTTTGAGCGCTACGAGGCCAGCGCCCGGGGCAACCTTCAGGCCGCGCTGGCCGCACTGTCGCGCAACCAGCTTTATTGACCTCGCGGCGCTGAGGCGTCGGCAGCCTCGCAATGGCACGGAAACTGCAACCGCCAGCCTGACCGTGCTCAGCCGCCCCATTACGGGTAAACCCGCGAATCGAAGTGTCAAGTGGTGAGTACAGTCGTGTATACAAAGTTGAACACTCAACAGGCGACGCTCATCAAGCACGCCTGATTGAGCCCTGGCCAGGGGCATGACGCCCACCAACCGGAGATCACAGTGGACATTCGCAACCCATCGCCCGATCTGTACAACGAAGACCTGGCGCCCGCCAAAGAGCGCAACTGGGGCACCTTCAGCATCTTCAATGTCTGGACGTCCGACGTGCACAGCCTCTGGGGCTACTACCTCGCGGCCAGCCTGTTTTTGCTGTGCGGCAGCTTCACCAACTTCCTTATCGCCATCGGGCTCAGTTCACTGGTGATCTTTTTGCTGATGAACCTGGTCGGCTACGCGGGCGTCAAAACCGGCGTGCCCTACCCCGTGCTGGCGCGCGCCTCCTTCGGCATCTGGGGCGCCAACCTGCCCGCGTTGGTGCGCGCGATCGTGGCCTGCTTCTGGTACGGCGCGCAAACCGCCGCCGCCTCGGGCGCCATCGTGGCGCTGCTCACGCGCTCCGACGCCATCATGGCCTTTCACAAATCAACACACCTGCTGGGCCACTCGGGCCTGGAGGTGATCTGCTTTGTCGTCGTGTGGGCGCTGCAGTTGCTCATCATCCAGAACGGCATGGAAACGGTGCGCAAATTCCAGGACTGGGCCGGCCCCGCCGTCTGGATCGCCATGCTGGTGCTGGCCGTGGGCCTGTGCGTGAAGGCGGGCGGTTTTTCGTTTGACCACGGCATTCCGCAAGACGTGCTGCTGGCCAAGACCAAGGACGCGGGCGTTCCCGGCGAGCCCGGCTCGTTCTGGGCGCTGATGGCGGTGGGCGCGACATGGATCACCTACTTCGCGGCGCTCTACCTTAATTTCTGCGACTTCTCACGCTACGCCAAAGACAAGTCCACCGTCAAAAAAGGCAACCTCTGGGGCCTGCCGATCAACCTGGTGCTGTTCTCGCTGGTAGCCGGTGTCACCACCATCGCCGCCTTCAAGGTCTACGGCGAAGTGCTGCTGCACCCCGAACAAATCTCCGCCAAGTTCGACAGCTGGTTCCTTGCGCTGCTGGCCGCGCTCACCTTCGCCGTCGCCACGCTGGGCATCAACGTGGTGGCCAACTTCGTCTCGCCGGCGTTTGACTTTGCCAATGTGTTTCCGCGCAAGGTCAGCTTCAAGACCGGTGGCTACATCGCCGCCGGCATCGCGCTGGTGCTGTATCCCTTCGCACCGTGGGAGGGCAACGCGGCGACCTTTGTGGGCGCCATAGGCGCGACCATGGGGCCGCTGCTGGGCATCATCCTGGTTGATTACTACCTGATCGCCAAAGGTGAAGTGAACGTCGAGGCGCTCTACCATGAGGACGGCGAGTACCGCTACCAGGGCGGCTGGAACATCAACGCGCTCATCGCCACAGCCGCAGGCGCCTTGTTCTCCAGCATCCTGCCCAACTTCACCAGCCTGCTGCCTTCATGGTGGGGCATTTACGGCTGGTTCTTCGGCGTGGCGATTGGCGGCGTGGTTTATTACGCGCTCGCCATGATGAGGCCCCGCACTGCGATGCAGGCAGGCTGAACGGCCTGCTGTTCGGTCAAGCCGCTGCAAGCAACGCTACGGCGATCACTGCATTGGCCAGCATCAAGGTGAGGTCGATGACGAAGATCCCCAGCATGGGGCCTTTGAGCACCGGCCAGTAAGCCTCACCTTGCCGGCCGCCCGCCAGGGCAACCGGCAGGTTGGCGGCGAACTGCCCGCCGTGCGCAATCGCAAACACCGCGGCAAACAGCGCCAGTTGGCGCGGCTCGGAAAACCACGAACCCGCCAGCAGCAGCAAAACGGAAAACGCGGCGAACGCAAAATTCATGGTGCCCAGAAAGCGCAGCGAAGCCGCAAGCGTTTTGAACACCGGCGAACTGCGCGCACTGGAGGGCACAACAATCTTCGCGGCCCGCGCCGGCACCAACGCGAAATACCAGAAGCCGATGCTGAACCACAGCGTGTTCAGCACCAGCACGCCTGTGTAGCAGGCCGACAGAAACGGCGACGAAATCAACCGCGCCCCACAAACGGCATCTTCGTTGCCATGATGGTCATGAACTGCACATTCGTCGATAGCGGCAGCGAGGCCATGTGCACCACCGCCTCGGCCACTTCCTTCGCGTCCATCATCGGTTCAATGGCGATCTCGCCGTTGGCTTGCGGCACGCCCTTGGCCATGCGGGCTGCAAGCTCCGTCATGGCGTTGCCGATGTCGATCTGGCCGCAGGCGATGTTGTACTTGCGCCCGTCCAGCGAGATCGACTTCGTCAGGCCCGTGATGGCGTGTTTGGTGGAGGTGTAAGGCGCTGAATTGGGCCGCGGCGCGTGGGCCGAAATCGAGCCGTTGTTGATGATGCGGCCGCCCTGGGGCAACTGGTCTTTCATCAGCTTGATAGCCGCCTGCGCGCAGAGGAAGGAGCCGGTCAGATTGATGTTCACCACATTGGTCCACTGCTCAAACGTGATGTCTTCCAAGTTGACGGGCGGTGCGCCCACGCCGGCGTTGTTGAACAGCAAATCGAGCCGGCCGAACTTTTCCTTGACCTTGGCGAAAGCCGCCGCCACCGATTCAGGCTGGCTCACATCAGTCGGCACTGCCAGCGCGCGGTCTGTGCCGGACTCTTTGGCGACTTCATTGAGCGGCTCGGCGCGGCGGCCCACCAGCGCCACGCTGTAGCCTTCACGCAGCAGGGCCAGGGCCACAGCCTTGCCTATGCCGGTGCCCGCGCCGGTGACGAGTGCGACTTTGCCGTTGGACTTGTTCTCGGAATTCATGGTGTGCCTTTGTCTCTTTGAAGGGGTTGTAAAGGTGTTCTGGTAAATCGATGCAGCAAGGAGCGCCGCAAGGCCGGATTGTGCCCGAGGCCGCCGATTTGCACAGGCCGCGCCCTATGCCAGCACTGCTCACACCCCATCAGGTACTTTAGGTTTCAACTATTTTTGGGATTGTTGGAAATAACCGACACCACGGCTTTTTTGCCGGTGCTACCTTTGCACCCATGCCTGCCTCCATCACATCACCCGCTCGCAAACTCTGGGACATCTCGCCATCGGTGGACGAAAACGCCGCCGTGTTTCCCGGCGACACAAGGTATTCGCAGCAACTGCATTTCTCGCTCGAGCCGGGCTGCCCGGTCAACGTCAACGCCATCACGCTGTCGCCGCATACCGGCGCGCATGCCGATGCGCCGCTGCACTACGCCAACGGCGAGGCCAGCATCGGCGAGGTGGATCTGGCCCCTTACCTTGGTCCTTGCCGCGTGATCCACTGCATAGGCTGCGGCCCCCTGCTTTTGCCCGAGCACATTGCCCACGCGCTGGACAACTTGCCGGCTCGCGTGCTGCTGCGCACGTCACGCGTCGCCAGCCAAAGTTGGGAGTCATTTACGGCTGTAGCCCAAGAAACGCTTGCACTTCTAGCTACCAAAAACATAGCATTGATCGGCATCGACACCCCCAGCGTGGACCCGGCCACCAGTCAGGACTTGCCCAGCCACCACCAGTTGCTGGCGCACGGCCTGCGCGTGCTCGAAAACCTGGTGCTCGACGATGTGCCCGAAGGCGACTACGAACTCATTGCCCTGCCGCTCAAGCTCGTGCGCGCAGATGCCTCCCCTGTACGCGCCATCCTGCGCGAACTTTCCTGAAAACCCACAAGATGACCACTCTGCAAGACTGCCGCGCCCTTGATGCGAACGACCCGCTGCGCGCGCTGCGCCAGCAATTCACCCTGCCCGAAGGCGTGATCTACCTCGACGGCAACTCGCTGGGCGTGCTGCCCAACACAGCGGCCGCCCGTGTGGCGCAAGCCGTGACGGCTGAATGGGGCCAGGGCCTGATCCGCTCCTGGAACAGCGCCGGCTGGTTTGAACTGCCGCAGCGCCTGGGCAACAAGATCGCGCAGTTGATTGGCGCGGCGCCCGGCGAAGTCGTGGCCACCGACAGCACCTCCATCAACCTCTACAAAGTGCTGAGCGCCGCGCTGCACATCGCCGCGCAAGACGCGCCCGCGCGCAAAGTGATCGTCAGTGAACGCAGCAACTTCCCGACCGACCTCTACATCGCCGAAGCGCTGTGCCGCGAGCGCGGCTTTCGCCTGCAACTCGTCGAGCCCGAAGAGATCACCGCCGCGCTGACTGCCGAAGTCGCCGTGCTGATGCTGACCCACGTGAACTACCGCACCGGCGCCATGCACGACATGGCCGCCGTCACCGCCGCAGCACACGCAGCCGGCACACTCACCGTCTGGGATCTGGCCCACAGCGCAGGCGCTGTGCCGGTGGCGCTGAATGCAGCCAAGGCCGACTTCTCCATCGGCTGCGGCTACAAATACCTCAACGGCGGCCCCGGCGCGCCGGCCTTTGTCTGGGTCAACCCGAAACACGCCGACCGTTTCTGGCAACCGCTGGCCGGCTGGTGGGGCCATGCCGCACCGTTTGAGTTCACGCCCGACTACCGGCCTGCGACGGGTATCTCGCGTTACCTCTGCGGCACCCAGCCCATTCTGAGCATGACGGCGCTGGAGTGCGGGCTGGACACGGTGCTGGCCGCCGAGCCCCTGGGCGGCATGCAGGCCCTGCGCCAAAAATCTCTGGCACTCACAGATCTGTTTATCAAGCTCGTCGAAGAACGCTGCGCGGGCCACGGCCTGGGCCTGGCGACGCCGCGCGAACACGCCCAGCGCGGCTCGCAGGTGTGCCTCACCAGAACCCAAGGCGCCTACGCCATCGTGCAGGCACTCATCGCACGCGGCGTGATCGGCGACTTCCGCGCCGGCGACGGCAAGGTCGGCAAGCACCTCGACATCCTGCGCTTCGGCTTCACCCCGCTCTACATCGGCTTTGAAGACGTGTGGAACGCGGTCGAACATTTGAAGCAAGTACTCGAAACCGCCGAATGGCAAAAAGCCGAATTCAACCAGAAGCACGCGGTCACGTAATGAACAACAACGACAACAACAAACCACAAGCGCCCGCAGACATCGTGCGCGACGAAAAAGCGCAGCTCGACTTCAGCAAATCCATGAGCTATGGCGACTACCTGCAGCTGGACGCAATCCTCAGCGCCCAAAAGCCGCTCTCGCCCGACCACAACGAAATGCTGTTCATCATCCAGCACCAGACCAGCGAGCTCTGGATGAAGCTGATGCTGCACGAGCTGCGCGGCGCGATCGCCAACGTGGCCAACGACGAGCTGGGCACCGCCTTCAAGATGCTGGCCCGCGTCAGCCGCATCATGGAGCAGCTGGTGCACGCCTGGGACGTGCTGGCCACCATGACACCGCCCGAGTACAGCGCCATCCGCCCTTACCTTGCCAACTCCAGCGGCTTTCAAAGCGCGCAATACCGCTGCATCGAATTCGCCCTGGGCAACAAGAACGCCGCCATGCTCAAGCCCCATGCGCACCGGCCCGACCTGCTCGCCCAGGTGCAGGCCGCGTACGAGGCGCCGTCACTCTACGACGAAGCCCTGCGCCTGCTGGCCCGCCGCGGCCTGGCCGTACCCGCCAGCCATACGCAGCGCGACTGGACGCAAGGCTATGAAGAAAGCGACGCCGTTGAGCAGGCTTGGCTGGTGGTGTACCGCGACCCGAAGAAGTACTGGGACCTGTACCAATTGGGCGAAGAGCTCACCGATTTGGAAGATGCGTTTCGGCTTTGGCGGTTCCGGCATGTCACCACGGTGGAGCGCGTGATTGGATTCAAACGGGGCACCGGCGGCACCGGCGGCGTCAGCTACCTGCGCAAGATGCTGGACGTGGTGTTGTTTCCGGAGATCTGGAAGCTGCGCACCGATCTATAACGGATCTATAGGAAATTTATGAAAATAATAGCCACGACCCCTGTAATACATGGGCAGGCAGCTATTATTTTTATAGCAAACTAGATTCCGACAAGCACCACATCAAGGTGCTTTTGGCGTTGCACCGTACAACCAGGGCATATCCAGCAACTTCTCGCCCAACAACTTCATGGACGCATCGCGTCCCCACCGCAGCAGGCCATCGGCATGAAAGATCTGCCCATTGCGCAGCGCCCTCGCCTGCACGCGCGCATTGCGTTGCCAGCGGTTGAGCGCATAGCGTTGCAGCATGGTGGGCACGTCAAAGGCCGGGTCCAGCGCCTGCGCCAGCACGTGGCCGAGTTCGGCGGCGTCCTCTATCGCCATGCCGGCGCCTTGCGCCAGGTAAGGCCGCATCGGGTGCGCGGCATCGCCCAGCAGGGCCACGCGGCCTACGGCATGCTGGTGCGCGCCTTGCATGGGTGGGCGGTCGTGCAGCACCCACAGGCGCCAGCCTTCGATGGCGTCCAGCACTTCGCGCAGTGCAGCACTGCAACCGGCCGTTGCGGCGGCCAGGTCGGCCGCATTGGCGCTGTGGTCCCACAGGTCAGCCTCGGCGGCGGCTTCGCCTTGCACGATGGCCACCACGTTGAGCCATTCACCGCCGCGCACCGGGTACTGCACCATGTGCATGCGCGGCCCCAGCCAGGCGGTGACTTGCCGGGTTCTGAGTAACTTGGGCAGCCCTGCCTGCGGCACCAGCGCGCGGTAGGCCAGGTGGCCGGTGCGGCGCGGCAGGCCATCGCCCAGCAGTTGCTGGCGCACCATGCTCCACACACCGTCGGCGCCTATGAGCGCATCGCCTTCAATGCCGGGACCGTCGTCGGCCTGCACCGTGACGGCTTGCGCGGTCTGGCTGAAGGACTGCAGCGGACGGCTCAGGTGCAGCTTCACGTCGGCGTGCTGCTGCACGGCTTCGAGCAGCAGGCGGTGCAAGTCCGCGCGGTGCATAGTGGCATAGGGCGCGCCATAGCGTTCGGCGATGGTGGCGCCCAGCGGCAACTCGCCCAGTATCTGGCCCGAGAGAGCACTGCGCACCTGCAGGCGCTCCGGAAACGCGGCCACGATCTGCAAGGCGCCGGACAGGCCCCAACCCTGCAACACCTTCACAACGTTAGGGCCGAGTTGAATGCCGGCGCCGACTTCGCTGAACGCGTTCGCGCGTTCAAACAGGCGAACGTCCCAACCGGCGCGCGACGCTGAAAGCGCCGCAGCCAATCCGCCGATCCCACCACCGGCGATAAGAGCCTGCCGAAGCATTAAGCGAGCAGTTGCCGCAACACGAACGGCAAGATCCCGCCATTGCGGTAGTAGTCGACCTCGATCGGTGTATCGACACGCAGGATCACGGTAACCTCTTCACGAGAACCATCAGCGCGCGTGATGACCAGCTTGGCTTCGCTTTGCGGCTTGAGCTCGGGGTGCGGAATCACGTCAATGACTTCGTTGCCGGTGAGCTTCAAGGTCTGCCACGACTCGCCCGGCTTGAACTGCAGGGGCAACACGCCCATGCCCACCAGGTTGCTGCGGTGAATGCGCTCAAAGCTGCGCGCCACCACGGCCTTGATGCCCAGCAGCTGCGTGCCCTTGGCGGCCCAGTCGCGCGACGAGCCGGTGCCGTATTCCTCGCCGGCAAAGATCACGGTGGGCGTGCCCTCGGCCATGTACTTCATGGCGGCGTCGTAGATGAACATCTTTTCGTTGCCGGGCTGGAACAGCGTCACACCGCCCTCTTCGCGCGAGCCTTCCGCATCGGGCGGAATCATCAGGTTCTTGATGCGCACGTTGGCGAAGGTGCCGCGCATCATCACGTCGTGGTTGCCGCGTCGCGCGCCGTAGCTGTTGAAGTCGGCCTTCTGCACGCCGTTGGCCTGCAGCCACAGGCCCGCAGGCGAGCTGGCCTTGATGGAGCCGGCCGGCGAAATGTGGTCGGTGGTGATGGAGTCGGCAAACAGCGCCATGATGCGCGCGCCCTTGACGGACACGCTGCCGGCCTCGCCCGGTTTCATGGTGAAGTCTTTAAAGAAAGGCGGCTCGGCGATGTAGGTGCTGGCGGGCCAGGTGTAAGACGTGCCTGTGACGCCCTTGATGTTTTCCCACAGCTTGCCGGGCTCGGTCTTGACTTTCGCGTAGTTGGCGCGGAAGGCCTTGCCGTTCATGGCGTACTTCATGAGCTTGTAGATCTCGTCGCTGGTCGGCCAGATGTCACCCAGGTAGACATCCTTGCCGCCCTTGCCTTTGCCGACGGGCTCGGTCATCAGGTCGCGCATCACCGTGCCGGCAATGGCGTAGGCCACCACCAGCGGCGGGCTGGCCAGAAAGTTGGCCTTGAGGTTGGGGTGAATGCGCGCCTCGAAGTTGCGGTTGCCCGACAGCACGGCCGCACAGACCAGGTCGCTCTTGCTGATGGCTTCATTGAGCTCGGGGGTCAGGTCGCCAGCGTTACCGATGCAGGTGGTGCAACCGTAGCCGGCCAGCGCGAAGCCGAGCTTTTCGAGGTAAGGCAACAAGCCGGTTTCGGTGAGGTACTCGGTCACGATGCGGGAGCCGGGCGCCAGCGAGGTCTTGATGTGCGGCTGCACCTTGAGGCCCGCCTCCACCGCCTTCTTGGCCAGCAGGCCCGCGGCCAGCAGCACGCTGGGGTTGGAGGTGTTGGTGCAACTCGTGATGGCGGCGATCAGCACGTCGCCGTTGCCCACCGTGATGCCGGGGGGCGAGTGAACCACTTCGGTATGCGATTTGGCAGGCGCGTCGGTGGTGTTGCTGGCACGGGCGTGGGCCAGCGTGGGGCGGTTGCCTTCCATCTCCATCACGGGGCGTGCAGCGCCTGCAGGTGTGGGCGGCGCCGATGGCAACGTGTCCAGCCGGCCTTCATCAGTGCGGCGCACCAGCTGGCGCGTGTTGAGCATGCCGGCGGGCTGGTTAAACCCGTTCTCGGCAATCGACTTGCTGAAGAGCGACTTGAACTGGCTGGCCACATTGCCCAGCTCGATGCGGTCTTGCGGGCGCTTGGGGCCGGCCAGGCTGGGTGTGACATCGCCCAGGTCGAGCTTGACGACATGCGAGTAATCAATCTCGCCGGCCTTGGCCACGCCAAAGAGGCCCTGCGCCTTGAAGTAGGCCTCGAAGGCTTCGATCTCTTCTTTGGTGCGGCCCGTGCCTTCGAAGTAGTCAATGGTTTTTTCATCGACCGGGAAGAAACCCATGGTGGCGCCGTACTCGGGCGCCATGTTGCCGATGGTGGCGCGGTCTGGCAGCGCCAGTGTGCGCGTGCCTTCGCCGAAAAACTCGACAAACTTCCCGACGACTTTTTCCTTGCGCAATTGCTCGGTCACGCGCAGCACCAGGTCGGTGGCGGTGACGCCTTCGCGCAGGCGGCCGGTCAGCTCAAAGCCGACCACGTCGGGCGTGAGGAAGTACACCGGCTGGCCCAGCATGGCGGCTTCGGCCTCGATGCCGCCGCAGCCCCAGGCCACCACGCCGATGCCGTTGATCATGGTGGTGTGGCTGTCGGTGCCCACCAGCGAGTCGGGGTAGTAGAGGTTGTCTTTCGTCTTGTGCACGCCGCGCGAGAGGTATTCAAGGTTGACCTGGTGCACGATGCCGAAGCCCGGCGGCACCACGCCAAAGGTGTCAAAGGCCTGCATGCCCCACTTCATGAACTCGTAGCGCTCGCGGTTGCGCTGGAACTCCAGCTTCATGTTGAGGTCCAGCGAATTTTTCTTGCCGTAGTAGTCGACCATGATGGAGTGGTCGACCACCAGATCCACCGGCACCAGCGGCTCGATGGCCTTGGGGTTCTTGCCGAGTTTGAGCGCCACGCTGCGCATGGCGGCCAGGTCGGCCAGCAGCGGCACGCCGGTGAAGTCTTGCAGCACCACGCGTGAAACGACGAAGGGAATTTCTTCACTGCGCTCAGCCTGGGGCAGCCAGTTGGCCAGCTGCGCCACGTGTTCGGCCGTGACCTTTTTCCCGTCGCAGTTGCGCAGCACCGACTCGAGCACGATGCGCATGGACACCGGTAGGCGGGCGACTTTGGGGAACTGTTTGGCGAGCTCGGGCAGCGAGTAGAACTTGCCGGTTTTGCCGGAGGCGGTCTTGAAGCTTTTGAGCGTGGACGAAAAAGCGTGGGGAGGCGGTTTGGCCATGGCGGACTCCTTTTTATTGACAGCAGCCCCCATTCTGGCAGGCACAGCGGCCCTGTGGGGGGCTGGGCCTGCATACCCTGCTCCGCAGCCCAGTCTTCGCTTAAGAAAAGCCGCAAATATGCTTTGCCCGTCAATAGACTAGACCGTGAAGCCGTCCCGGCTATTGATTGTCAGGCCTCATGGCAGACGTTCTTTCACGGAAACAAGTTCATACCGCGACCGTTCGACATCGCGAATCCGAACAGTCACATGCGCGGAACCGCGTGATCCGGCAGCCGCGAACTCGTACTCCCGATAGCCTTCATCTTTTCCAGGAGTACCGGCGTACCGACGCACCGACGCCAAAGAAGTACTCACAGAAGTTCCAGCACTGGCAAGGACTTGCGGACTTGAAGCAACGAAATCCCGTGCGCCTGCCAATACCAAATCGCGTGAGGAAAACCATATGACGACACTACCGACCAGCACCAAGGCGATCACAACCGCGGGCAGCAGGGCGGCAAGCCGTTTTGCGCCCCTTGAAGGGGCACCGGAAGCACCAAAGTCCGCACTAGTCTCGTCCGTATGAACTCGCTCGTCTTTTACGGCCAGGCCGAATTTGGTTAGCACGGCAGAAAAGATCCAGGCACATATCGCTGCATAGGCGAAACCAGGGATGAAATAGAGAAATGTGCCCGCACCAGGCCTGTCTGATGTGCACGTCATGCCCGCAGGTAACGCATGCTCGCAGGCTCCGGGCGCTGCTCCGGCCGCCACAAAGCCGATCACGATTGGAATAACGGCAAGCCATGAATTTCGAGAGACCAGAACCGCAAGAAAACTTACAGCTCCTGCCAGCGCGAGTGCTGCGTACCAGAGTAGTCCAGTAAATATTGCTTCGCCCATTCGAATGAATTCCTTGCTACAAAATCGCCATTAGGGAATTACTGCAGCCTATCGGAATCGATGCCGCAGACCCTTCAGATCGTGAAATCAGTGTCTCACAGCCACTGGCTTTGCAACAAAGAGGCTACCTTGGGAAAAGCGATGCCTACCTAAACCCAAAACATCCGAATACATCTATGGCAGGGCCTTCACCAGACCGGCTGCGGCGCCGCGCGGCGCAGGCCGAAGTACTGCAGCTCGGCCAGCACCGCCACCGTCAGCGCCTGCACCACGACGTAGGCCACGCCCAGCATGGAAGGCGACACGCTGCCGCTGATCAGCAACAGCACACAGGCCAGCGCCCAGCCGATATTGCCCGCCACCAGTGCCCACACGATAGGCCGAGGCAAAGGATTACGCGTTGAAACAAAAGCGACAACTGCCGCATAGACCAGCAGGAACTCGCCGGTATAGGCAATCAGCCCCTCGGGCAGGCTCAAAAGGCGGGCCATCGCGGCCGGAAAGGCGACTTGCAGCACGCCGCAGGCAATGCACGACAGCGCATCCACACGCAGGACGTTGCGCAGGAAGTTGGGGGAAGACAGGACGGAACTCGAAGACATGGCAAAACTCCTGAAAGCAGCAGCCGGTGATGTGATCAGCGCGCCGGGCCGCCGGGTCGGTGCGCATGGAGGTCATCATTCCCGCGCACCGGCCGCCCGTCGATAACCTGCCAGGTAATGGAAAACCGGCCGCATGGCTTTACGATGGGCGCATGACTGCCAGCATTCATCACCCCAGCCGCCCCGCGCCGCGCGCGGCCCAGCCGTTTGGCGACCACCTGCGCCACTGGCGCCAGCACAGGCGCCTAAGCCAGTTGGACCTGGCCCATGAGGCCGACATCTCGACACGCCATCTGAGTTTTGTGGAAACCGGCCGCTCGGTGCCCAGCCGCGAGATGGTGCTGCGGCTGTCGGAGCGGCTGGACATTCCGCTGCGCGAGCGCAATGCGCTGCTGGTGGCCGCCGGCTATGCGCCCATGTACCGCGAGCGTCCGCTGAACGACCCGGCGCTGGATTCAGCCCGCCAGGCGGTGGAGCTGCTGCTGAAAAGCCATGAGCCCTACCCCGCACTGGCGCTGGACCGCCACTGGAACATCGTGGCCACCAACCGCATGGTGCCGCACCTGCTGGCGGGCGCCGACGCGTCGTTGCTGCAAGCGCCCGTCAATGTGCTGCGCCTGAGCCTGCACCCGAAAGGGCTGGCGCCGCGCATTGCCAACCTGATGCAGTGGCGTGACCACTTGTTTGAGCGCCTGCGCCAGCAGATCACGGCGACTGCCGACCCCGCGCTGGTCGCGCTGCTGGAAGAGCTGAAGGCCTACCCCGTGCCGGAGGAAGCCAAGGGGCCGAACCTGGAGGGCGAGCACCCGGGCGTCGTGATGCCGTTCAAGTTCAACACGCCTTCAGGGGTGCTGAGCTTCATCAGCACCACCACCATCTTCGGCTCGCCGGTGGATGTGACGCTGCAGGAGCTGGCGATGGAGACGTTCTTCCCGGCGGACGATTTCACGCGCCAGGCGCTGCACGCGCTGGCGGCGGAGAGCTAGCGCGAGAGGCCCGGCTTCAGAGCTCTACGATTGTTTTGAAGCCGCCAAAGATCATCCGTTTGCCGTCAAAGGGTAGGTTCTTCGGGTCCATCATGGCCTCCAGGCGCGGGTCCGACATGACCTTTTTGTTGACGCTGTCGCGCTGCTTGCGTGACTTGTAGGTGATCCATGAGAACACCACCACCTCGCCCGCCTTTAGCTTGACGCTTTGCGGAAAGGACGTGAGCTTGCCGGGCTTCACGTCGTCGGCGAGGCATTCGGTGTATTCGAGCGCACCGTACTCCTTCCAGATCTTACCGGCCTTGCGGGACAGTTTGCGGTAGTCCTCTACTTTTTTGGCGGGGACGGCAACGATAAATCCATCAACGTAACGGGCCATGGGGAAATCTCCTTGTTTAAACGGTTTTGGCGTTTGAGCGAGTCAATCAAAAGCCAGGATGAAGGCTGTCGGACGGCCGCAGCCATCCGGGGCTGCGAAGTGGGCTGCTTGCTGGTTGTTTTCAGGTATCTGGCAGCTTGTGTACAGCGTACACAAGATCTACGGAAAAGAACAGATGCAGCGCCTGAAAAGAAGTAACAAGACTTGTTGCGGCTTGCCGGGCGGGCGGGCGATCACAAGCGGTGCAATGCCGTCAAGCGACGGTTCGCTATCTTTTCAGGAGCGCGTTGCCCATATGACGCCTAGGCCAGAGGCACTTTTCCCTTAAGAAATCCGGAATCCCCGGAATCCGTTTTTGGACTTCAGGCAGCAAACACGTGCGCCTGCCCGGCCACGGTAATGCGCACCATCGCGCCCGGTGCAGGCGCATGCATGCCCGTGCTGTGCACCAGCAACGGCTCATCGGGGCCTGCTGAAGGCGCTTGCCCCGCACCGCGCACCAGCCGCACCGACAGCACGCACACCGAGCCGCCGAAGTCGGTGTCGGTGACCGCGCCGTAGCACGCATCGGCCTGCGCGCCATGCGCCGCCGTTTCCGCCGGCACTTCAGCGACTTGCAATTGCTCGGGCCGCAGCATGATCTGCGCGGCGCCCTGGCGTGCACTGTCGTTGACGGCGATGCGGCCCAGCGCGCAGTCGGCCCAGCCGCCGGCCAGTTGCGCGGGCAGCACGATGCTGTCGCCCAGAAAGCCGGCCACCGCCGCATCACGAGGGCGCAAATATAAGTCGAGCGGCCGGCCGGCTTGCACCAGCAACCCGCCGCGCATCACGGCCACCTGATCGGCAAACGACAAAGCCTCGGCCTGGTCGTGCGTGACAAGGATGGTGGTGATGCCGGCCGCGCCCAGCAGCTGCGCCACCGCCTTGCGGGTGCTGGCGCGCAGGCCGGTGTCCAGCGCTGAAAAGGGTTCGTCCAGCAGCATCAGCCTGGGCCGCTGGGCCAGCGCACGCGCCAGTGCCACGCGTTGCTGCTGGCCACCTGAGAGCTCATGCGGGCGGCGCGCCAGCATGGCGGTGTCCAGTGCGACCATGTCCATCAGTTCGGCGATGCGTTCGGCGCGTTTTGGTGTATTGCGCGGCAGGCCGAAGCCGACGTTGCCTTCAATCGTGAGGTGAGGGAAAAGCGCGCCGTCTTGCGGCACATAGCCGATGCCGCGCTCATGCGCGGGCACGGCGTCGGGCCCATCGGCCAATTGCCGCCCGCCCAGGGTGACGCGGCCGGCGTCGGGCGCTTCAAAGCCGGCAATGATGCGCAGCAGCGTGGTCTTGCCCGAGCCCGAAGGCCCGACGATGGCGGTGCGGCTGCCGGGCGCGACGCTCAGGTCCACGCCGCCCAGGGCTTGCACCGCGCCGTACTGTTTGCGGATGGCTTGCAGTTCAAGAGAGGTGGTCATCGCGTCATCGCCCCGCCGTGCGTTTGGATTGTTGGTAAAGCAGCCAGGTCATGGGCAGTGAGAGCAGCACCATGATGAGCGCATAGGGCGCGGCGGCGGCGTAGTCGATCTCGCTGCTGTAGGCCCAGAAGGAAGTGGCCAGCGTGCGCGTGCCGTTGGGCGCGAGCATCAAGGTGGCGGTGAGTTCGTTGGTGATGCCCAGGCCCACCAGCGCCGCGCCGGCCGCCGCGCTGGGCGCGGCCAGCCGCATCGTGATGGCCCACAGGGCCTGGGCGGGCGTGCGGCCCAGGCTGCGGGCCGCCTGCTCCAGCTCGACAGGCGCCTGCGCAATACCGGCGCGCAGGCTGATCAGGGCACGCGGCAAAAACATCAGCAGATACGCCAGCAGCACCGTGATCGCCGTCTGGTAAATCGGCAGGCGCACCGTGACGGTAACCAGCGCCAGCGCCACCACCACACCGGGCAGCGAGCCGACCATGTAGTTGCAGGCCTCGAGCACACGCTGCAGCCGGCCCGGCGCGCGGATCGACAACCAAGCCATCGGCACTGCGGCCAACGTCGTCAGTAAGGCGCCGGCCACCGCCAGGCCCAGGGTTTGAACAATCGCCGGGCTGATTTCTTCCATGCGCCAGACCGCGGCGCCGCCGGCTACGAGCCAGCGCGCCAGTGTGACGAGCGGCACGCCCAGTGCCAGCACGCTGAGCAGCGCGGGCAGCAAGAGGCACGGCCCGCTGAAGTCACCCAGCTTGCGCTTCAAAGGCATGCGTGCCGCGCCGGAGCCGACACGCGCATAACGCTCCTTGCCGCGCACGGCCGATTCGAGCCCCAGCAGCGCGAAGCAGCACACCACCAGCACGCCCGACAGCATGTTGGCCGCGGGCCCGTTGTAGGTCGATTGAAACTGGTCGACGATGGCGGTGGTGAAGGTGTCGAAACGGATCATCACGTAAAGGCCGTACTCGGCCAGCAAGTGCAGCCCCACCAGCAGCGAGCCGCCGCACACCGCCAGCCGCAGCTGCGGCAGCACGACGCGAAAGAACACCGCCCACGGGCCCAGGCCCAGCGAGGCGGCGCTGTCTTCCATGCCCGGGTCCAGCCGCCGCAGCGCTGCGGCCACCGGCAGATACAAAAACGGAAAGTAGGCGATCACCGAGACCATCACGCCGGCCGTGAGGCCATGCAGGCCGGGTGCGACCGTCATCCACGCATAACTGTGCACAAAGGCCGGCACCGCCAACGGTGCCACCAGCAGCCAGGCCCAGGTGCGCGCGCCGGGCAAGTCGCTGCGCTCTGTCAGCCAGGCCAGCGCCACGGCGAGCACCGCGCACAACGGCACCGTCAACGCAACAAGCAGCGCGGTGTTGACCAGCAGCTCGCCGACGCGCGGCCGGAAGATCAATGCGTAAGCCGTGTCCCAGCCGGTTTGCATGCCCACCCACAGGACAAAGCCCAGCGGCAGCAAGGCCAGCAACGAAACGACGAGCGCCGCGCCGGCCACCCACGGCAGGTGCCAGCCGCCCCGCCCCACTGCCGGCAAAGGCGGCAGGACGGCGTTGGCGCCGGCTTCAAGGGGCAAGGCACTCACAAGGCGGGTGTCAGATCGGCGGACCTGAAAGTAGCGGAAGTAATAGAACGCGCGTTACAGCAGGCCGGCCTGGGTCATCAGGTCGGTGACTTTTTTGCTGTTGAGTTTGGAGGGTTCGACCTTGGGCGCCTGCAGCTCGGCCAGGGGCACGAGCTTGGGGTTGGACGCCACACCGTTGCCGACGGCATATTCATACGCGTCGCCGGTTTTCAGGATCTCCTGGCCGCCTTTGCCGGCGATCCATTTCACGAAGGCCTGGGCTTCGGGCTGGTGCTTGCTGGAGGCCAGCACGCCGCCGCCGGAAATGCTGACGAACGCTCCCGGGTCCTGGTTGCGGAAGTAATGCAGCTGGGCGTTGTTGCTGTTCTCGCCGGTCTTGGCCTGGTCGCCGTAGTAGTAATAGTGGTAAATGATCCCGCCCTCGATCTGGCCGCCGTTGACGGCCTTGAGCACGGTGCCGTTGCCTTTGTAAGGCGTGGCATTTTCTTTCATGGCCTTGAGCCAGGCGGCGGTGGCGGCCTCGCCCTTGAGTTCGAGCAGCGCGCTCACGATGGCCTGGAAGTCGGCGCCGGACGGCGATGCGGCCCAGCGGCCCTTCCACGCGGGCGTGGCCAGGTCCAGCATGGACTTGGGCAACTGGTCGGGCGTGAGCTTGGCCTTGTTATAGACAAACACCGTGCTGCGCGCGGCGATGCCCGTCCAGCGGCCATGCGCGGGGCGGAAGTTGGCAGGCACTTCCGACAGCGTGGCCGCGTCCAGCGGGGCGAACAGGCCGGCGGTGTCGACCAGCGCCATGGCGGGCGAATTCTCAGTCAGGAACACATCGGCGGGCGAGGCCTTGCCTTCCTGCACGATCTGGTTGCCCAATTCGGTGTCGCTGCCGTTGCGCAGGGTGACCTTGATGCCGGTTTCCTTGGTGAAGGTATCGGCCCAGGCTTTGGTCAGGCTGGCGTGCTGGGCGTTGTAGACCACGATGCCGTCGGCGGTGGGTTTGACGGCTTGGGCGGTGGAGACCAGCGGAGCGGCCAGCAGGCCGGCGGCCAGCGCGGCGCCGGCAAGGGATGGGAACGACAGTTTCATGAAACACCTTTAGGGATGAAAAAACGACCGGTTCACCCGAACCGGACCGGCGCGGCGCAGGCCTTGGACCTGCGGGGCGCCTGTAAGCAAGCCGTAATACAAATGCGAATTACTTGCATCTATATGGTAACCGCTCGCGCCATTAGTTCCCTGTAGGGCCATGGTTTACACGGGCTGAGGCCCCGGCAGAGCTATCGGCGCTTGCTGACAGCGGCCCGCGCCGCCCGCTGATGAGCGCCGAGCGGCGTCCGGCCTAGCATCGACAGATTGGCCACCACCCCACGAGAGCATTCATGAGCGCAACAAAGTCAGACCACGACACCCTTTGGGAACTGATCAAGGGCATCAGATTCGGCATGCTGACGCACCGCAATGCCAGTGGCATGCTGCACGCGCACCCGTTGACCACCCAGAACCAGTCGCTGGACGCCGAGGCGCACCTGTACTTCTTCATTTCACACAAAAGTGAGCTGGCCCAGCGACTGCAGCAGGACGGCAATGTCAATGTGTCTTACGCCGACCCGGGCGATGACAGCTATGTGTCCTTGTCGGGCCACGCGGTCGTCACCGACGACCAGGCCAAAAAGGAAGCACTCTGGTCACCGCTGGCCCGCGCGTGGTTTCCTGCGGGCGTCAACGACGCAGACCTGGCCCTGCTGGAAGTGCGCATTCACCACGCCGAATACTGGGACGTGAAGGAAAGCAAGATGGTGCAGCTGGCCAAGATGGCCAAGGCGGCCATCATGGGTGAGATGCCGCGCAAGCTGGGCGAACACAAAGAGCTGGATATTCCCTGAGACCCTGAGACCTTCTTTCCAGAAATCTTTCCGAAAACGTCCACCCACCGGCCTGCACCATGCCTCTTATCTCGTTTAACAAAGCCACTGAGCCAACCGCCCCCGACGACCTGCGCATCAACACCACTGCCGTGCTGTATGTGGAGGCATCACGCCCCGACCTGGTGGGCCAGACCACCATCCACATGCTGGGCCAGGGCACCACGGTCAATGCCGTCACCGAGTCGATAGGCACGGTGGTCTCGTCCATAGGCGGGCTGGTGGCCGTGAAACGCCATTACCTGGCGCCCCCGCCTGACGACGGCGCAAGCACGGTCTATGTGCTGCCAGCCAACATCAGCCACATGCGCCCCAACCTGCCGCTGGCGCCGGAGTTCTGGTATTTGAAGTTTGTCGATGGCTCGGAATTGCGGGTGGTGGACCCGCTGCCGTCAGGGCTCTAGGCTGGGCTGGTTTGAAGACAATCCCCGGAATCCCCACCGGCACCGCCCGTCGATGCGAACAATCGCACGCCCTCGATGAGCCGTGCCAGACCGAAGGCGAATGAGCGCGCGGGGTCGGTGGTGCCGCCGTACGCCGCGCCGGCCTTGGCGCCTATCCTGACGGCGAGCGGGAACACTTCCGGATCGACCAATTGCTGCAGCAGGGCCGCGTGCAGCGCCCACCATTCTTCATCTGAGTCGCCGGTGACCTGCATCGCCGTGCGGGCATCGACGGCGTTCCTCGCGGCGCCGCGCACATAGTCGGACACTGCCGCGACCACCAGGTCCATATCGAGGTCGCCAAGACCCGCATCGGCCACTGCGCTCAGTTCGCGCTCGTATTTACGGATCGAGTGTGGCCCCAGAGAAGCGCGATACGTTGACACCTCCAGCATCCAGGGGTGACGCTGGTAGAGCGCCCAGGTATCGAGCGCCACGCGGCGCAGGCGCATCTCCCAGGGAGCCTCGGGCAATGTGTCAGGCAGCTCGGCGTACGCGAGCTCGACCACGAGGTCCAGCAGTTCCGGCTTGCCGGGCACGTAGCGGTAGAGCGACATGGCGGACACGCTGAGCCGCTCACCGAGCGCGCGCATGGTGAGAGCCTCCAGACCGGACGCATCGGCCAGCGCCATGGCCTCGGCGCCGATGAGTGCCGGCGTGAGGCCGGGCTGACGTCCCGGCTTTGCGCTGCGGGGCAAGTCCCACAACAGCGAAAGCGTGGTTTGCGGGTCGCCGCGTCCCGTGAATCTCGATACCACTTGCGCCTCCTTTAATTGACATGCCGTTGCGATGGTACGCATAATGGCGTACGTTGTAAACAAATAAAGGAATGCATTGAAGGCCTTTGAAGAACAGGTTGAGCGCCTGGTGGCACTCGGGTATCCGGCAATGCTTGACTGCTCACCCGGCGAGTTCCGTGGGCGCCTTGATGAGTTGCGCGCCTATGTTCCTGAGGCACCGGGGCTTGACGTGGTGCAGGGAACGGTCGGTTGTGTGCTGATCGTGAACTGCCCGGCTGCGCCGGTGGACAAGACGCTGCCACTCGTCGTGCGCGATGGCCGGGCGGCGATCGAACGGCTCTTTCCTCACAAGCCCGGTTTCTTCAGGCCTCTCCCGTCCTTGGTGATGCCGGCAGGACACGCCTATCTGCTGCTCGATGTCGACCGGGGCAACAGCTCGCTCAATGGGGTGCCGAAGGAGGCCGGGGCCCGGATCGCGGCGGAAGGCAGAACGCCACTCATGATCGAAGAGGGTGTCGCGTTGCTCACGCAGTATCCTGAGTTCCTCCAGCCCAACCACTGCTTCATGATGCTGGGCTCACGCGGTGACGACAAACGCGTACCAGCGCTCTGGCTCAGCGGCAAGCAGCCAAAGCTCGGCTGGTGTTGGGAGGGCAACCCACATACATGGCTAGGCTTCGCGTCGTGCGGCGGCCGGTCACCGGGAGTGGCTATTCTCAAATAGAGGCTTAAGCCGGGAGCGCGGGGGATTTTTTGCCCGCGGCAGCGGCGCTATTTTTTGACGGTTTGCGCCGGCACATAGCGCACGGGCTCATCGCCCACACGCAAATAATTCACCACACCCATCACGTCATCGACCAGCCAGACGGCTTTTTCAAGCGCCTCGGATTGCTCGCGCGTCTTGACGCAGCCCTTGAGGAAGACCAGGCGCCGCTCGCCCTGCACCCACACGCTGGTGTCGTCAAACCGGCCGTCGAGCTTGATGTATTGCGACACGCGCGGAATGATTTCCTGGTCATACCAATAGGAATTGGCCAGGCGGCAACGCCCCACGCGGTAGCAGCTGCCGCCGTGTTGCGCGCGCACATGGGCCACATCACGCACTTCCTGCTCGGTGTAGAGAGGCCCTTCTGGCACGGGACACGGGTTGATGGCCGATGTGACTTGCAGGAAGGGGTCGTTGAAGGCGTTGGTGCGCGCCTCCTGGGCCGCCTGGGCGTTTGCACCGGTACCGGCTACCGAAAAAAAGGCAAAAAAAAGGAAGGAAAGAAGTGACGGTTTCTTCATCACTTCATCCTTCCATTTCAGCTTGCGGCTGTCAAGCCGCAGGCAGGGTGTCCACTTAAGCGGCCACGCCGTCTTTCACGGTGTCGGCCATGTCGGTGTAGTCTTTGACCTTGTCGAAGTTGAGGTACTGGTAGACCTGCGCGCTGGCAGCCGTGAGCACGCCCATGTCGGCCATGTATTCGGCCTTGGTGGGGATGCGGCCCAGCTTGGAGCAGATCGCGGCCAGCTCGGCGGAGCCGAGGTAGACGTTGGAGTTCTTGCCCAGGCGGTTGGGGAAGTTGCGGGTGGAGGTAGAGAACACCGTGGCACCCTCTTTCACCTGCGCCTGGTTGCCCATGCACAGGCTGCAGCCCGGCATTTCCATGCGGGCGCCGGCCGAGCCGAGCACGCCGTAGTGGCCTTCTTCCGTCAGCTGCTTGGCGTCCATCTTGGTCGGTGGCGCCATCCACAGCTTGACGGGGATATCGCGCTTGTTTTCGAGCAGCTTGGAAGCGGCGCGGAAGTGGCCGATGTTGGTCATGCAGCTGCCGATGAACACTTCATCGATCTTGCTGCCGGCGACTTCGGCGAGGGTCTTCACGTCGTCAGGATCGTTCGGGCAGGCCACGATGGGTTCGTGGATGTCGGCCAGGTCGATCTCGATAACGGCAGCGTATTCGGCGTCGGCGTCGCCCTTGAGCAGTTGCGGGTCGGCCAGCCAGGCTTCCATGGCGGCTATGCGGCGCTTGATGGTGCGCACGTCCGAGTAACCCGTGGCGATCATCCATTTCAGCATCGTGATATTGCTGTTGATGTACTCGATGATGGGTTCCTTGTTCAGGTGCACCGTGCAGCCGCCTGCAGAACGCTCTGCAGACGCGTCGGAGAGTTCGAACGCCTGCTCGACCTTCAGGTCAGGCAAGCCTTCAATCTCCAGGATGCGGCCCGAGAAGATGTTCTTCTTGCCTTGCTTGGCCACCGTCAGCAGGCCGGCCTTGATGGCGTACAGCGGGATCGCGTTGACCAGGTCACGCAGTGTGATGCCGGGCTGCATTTCGCCCTTGAAGCGCACCAGGACGGACTCAGGCATATCGAGCGGCATCACGCCGGTGGCGGCGCCGAAAGCCACCAGGCCGGAACCTGCGGGGAAGCTGATGCCGATGGGGAAACGGGTGTGGCTGTCGCCGCCGGTGCCGACGGTGTCAGGCAGCAGCATGCGGTTGAGCCAGCTGTGGATGATGCCGTCGCCGGGGCGCAGCGAGATGCCGCCGCGCGTGCTGATGAAGTCCGGCAGCTCGTGGTGCATCTTCACGTCAACGGGCTTGGGATAAGCCGCCGTGTGGCAAAAAGACTGCATGACCAGATCGGAGCTGAAGCCCAGGCAGGCCAGGTCTTTCAGCTCGTCGCGTGTCATCGGGCCGGTGGTGTCTTGCGAGCCGACTGAGGTCATCTTGGGTTCGCAGTAGGTGCCGGGGCGCACGCCCTGGCCTTCTGGCAAACCAACCGCACGGCCAACCATCTTTTGTGCCAGCGTGAAACCACGGCCGTTGTCTGCGGGGCTGACGGGCAGGCGGAACTGGGCGGACAGCGGCAGGCCCAGCGCAAAACGCGCCTTGGCGGTGAGGCCTCGGCCGACGATCAAAGGAATGCGGCCGCCGGCGCGCACTTCGTCAAACAACACGTCGCTTTTGAGCTTGAACTCGGCGATCACCTTGCCATCTTTGAGCGCCTTGCCGTCGTAGGGACGCAGCTCGATCACGTCGCCCATGGCCATCTGGCTCACGTCGAGCTCGATCGGCAGCGCGCCGGAGTCTTCCATGGTGTTGTAGAAGATCGGGGCGATCTTGCTGCCGAGGCAGACGCCGCCAAAGCGCTTGTTGGGCACGAATGGAATGTCCTGGCCCGTCCACCACAGCACGGAGTTGGTGGCCGACTTGCGTGAGGAGCCGGTGCCGACCACGTCGCCCACGTAGGCCACGAGGTTGCCCTTGGCCTTGAGTTCTTCAATGAACTTGACCGGGCCGCGCTTGCCGTCTTCCTCAGGCGTGACACCGGGGCGTGCGTTCTTGTGCATCGCAATGGCGTGCAGCGGGATGTCGGGGCGGCTCCACGCATCCGGCGCGGGCGAGAGGTCGTCGGTGTTGATTTCGCCGGCCACCTTGAAGATGGTGAGCTGGATGGACTCGGGCACTTCAGGGCGGCTGGTGAACCATTCGGCATCAGCCCAGCTTTGCAGCACGGCCTTGGCGTATTTGTTGCCCTTGCCGGCTTTCTCTTGCACGTCATGGAACTGGTCGAACATCAGCAGCGTGTGCTTCAAGCCGTTAGCCGCTTGTGTGGCGACGCTGTCTTCAGCGTCGTCGAGCAGCTCGACCATGGGGCTGATGTTGTAGCCGCCCAGCATGGTGCCGAGCAACTGGGTGGCTTTTTCACGCGAGATCAGCGAGCACTTTTCGGTGCCGTGGGCCACTGCCGCCAGGTAGCTGGCCTTGACCTTGGCGGCGTCATCCACACCTGCCGGCACGCGGTGGGTGATGAGCTCAACCAGGAAGGCTTCTTCGCCCTTGGGCGGGTTCTTCAGCAGCTCGATGACTTCACCGGTCTGTTTGGCCGACAGCGGCAGCGGCGGGATGCCCGTGACAGCGCGCTCGGCGACGTGGGCGCGGTAGGTTTGCAAAAACTCGGATGACATGCTGGTTTCTCCTGTATTCAAAAATCGTGGGGCTTAAAAATTGTGGGTGATTACTTTGCGGCGGAGGCAGCTGGTGTCGGTGTTGCTGCTACCGGTGTCGGGGCTGCGGCCGGTGCCGATGCGGCTGCTGCGGGCTTGTCCAGCACGCTGACGGGCGGATTGAGCTTCATCGCTTCGGCGAACGCCTGCTGCACGGGGCTCACGCATTCGTCGGCCAGGCGAATGCCCAGCTTCTGGTTCATCAGCATGGATTTGTTGCCCAGCTGCAGCCAGACAGCGCCAGCCTTATGGTCTTCGAGGCGGACCGCACCGGTGGTGGTGGCGACGGGGAACATGTGGTACTTGAAGGTCTTGCCCTGAATGTCAAAGTAACCGGGGTTCTTGGCGTCGGCGGTCAGGTTGACCGAAGCGCCGAGCTCACACGGCAGGTTGCCCACATGCACGCGTTCAGCGATGGCCAGCTCGGCAGGCGACATTGCGGCTTCGGCGGCCTCGATACCGGCCGCGACGTTCTTGGCGGCGCTCTTGAGGTTGGTGCGGTTGGCCGGGTTGATGGTGGGCTGCTTTTTGGTTGCGGGCTTGGCCGCAGGTTTGGCTGCAGTGGCTGCGGGTTTGGCCGTGGCGGTTTGCGCCGTGGCGGTTTGCGCAGTGGCCAGGCTGGTGGCAGCCAGCAATGTGACGGCGCTCAAGGCGGTAGCAAAAGGAAAGAGAGTGCTTTTCATGGGGCTTTCGTGCAGTGGTGCGGTAAAAGTTCAGTCGATTCGGCAGAAGGTGTTGATCGCTCAGTGAAGCGCAAGCGCGGCCTGGAAATAGGATTGAGCCTCAGGCGGAAGCGCCCGGCCGGTCTGGTGCGCGCGCTCCAGAACCTGCCAGAAGTAACGGTAGCTTGCGCGATCGTGGAGTTTCCCCTCAAAACTGATGGGAGCCCAGTCTGCGCCTTGGGCGGCAGCTATTATTTTTGTAGCGTCGTCGATTTCCCCTTCGCTGGGAGCAAAGGCCTCCAGGATGGGTCGGATCTGGTTCGGGTGGATGCTCCACATGCGGGTATAGCCCAGTTCGCGGGCGGCATGGCGTGCGGCGGTGGTCATGGCCGCAGTGTCATTGAACTCTGTGACAACACAATGCGATGGCACTTTGCCGTAGGCATGGCAGGCCGAAGCGATTTCCAGCTTGGCGCGCACCACCAGCGGATGCGTGAACTGGCCGCGGCTGCTCATGCCGTCGGCAGGAATTGCGCCAGCATGGGCCGACACAAAGTCCATGAGCCCGAAGCTCAGCGACTGCACGCGCGGATGCGCGGCGATTTCAAAGGCATTTCGCACCGCCAGCGGCGACTCGATCAGCACGTGCAGCGGCACATCACCGGCCGAGGCAGCGAGCAGCGCCTGCTCGGCACGCAGCACGTCGGCCAACGACTCGACCTTGGGCACCATGATGTGCGACAGGTGGCGCGCCAGCTTGCCGGCGATCACGGCCATGTCGGCATCAAACGCGGGGTGGTCTACGGCATGCACGCGCACCGCGACGCGGGCCTTGTCGCTGGCCAAAGCCGCCAGCGCCACGACCATGGCCGCATGGTCGGCTTCGCCACCCACGGGCGCACCGTCTTCGCAGTCGAGCGTCACGTCAAACACGCAGGCGCCGAACTCTTCGATCATCTCGGCCTGTAATTGCAGGCTTTTGCGCATGCGCGCTTCGACGCCGCTGTAGTGGTCGCAGACGGGCAATAGCATGGCGCCGGCCTGGGCGCCGAGCAGCACTTGAGCGGGATGGACGGCAGCGGCGCTCATGGCTTGCGTTGGGCGACGATGAACATGCGCGGGAAGGCCAGCAGCAACTTGCCGTCGGTACGCACCGGGTAAGCCTTGGCGACACGCCGCTCATATTCGGCGAGGTAACTCGCTTGTAATTCGGACGGGAGGCGGTCGACAAACGGTTTGAGGCCTGTTGCGCGCACCCACTCCACAATCGCGGCGGCCGAGGCCATCGGGTGCTGATAGGCCGTGCGCCACACATCAACGTGCGCGGCCTTGCCGGCCAGCAGGTCGTAGTAGTGGTCTATCGAAAAAAGCTCGGTGCGCAGCTTGGAGTAGTCGCCGATCGCGTCTTTCCAAGGCGCTTCGGAAGCAAGCTCGCGCATCAGGCGATGCGTCGGCTCGTCGCGGTTGTCCGGCATCTGCACAGCCAGCACGCCGCCGGGCGCCAGCGCGGCAAAAAGCCGCGGGATTAGCGCTGCGTGGTCGGGCACCCATTGCAAAGCCGCGTTGGCATAAATGAGCTGGGGAGCGGCATCGCCGGTGGCGGGTTGCCAGGTGGCGATGTCACTGAGTTCGAATGCCGCCGCCGGCAGGCGCTTGCGCGCACTGGCCAGCATGGCTTCGGAATTGTCGGTGCCTGTGACCGCCGCATCGGGGAAACGGCGCGCCAGCAATTCGGTGGAATTGCCGGGCCCGCAGCCCAGGTCAAACACCCTGGCCGCCTTTGCCAGCGGAACCCGCGCCAGCAACTCCTGGGCCGGGCGCGTGCGCTCGTCCTCATAGCGGCTGTAGAGGGTGGGGTTCCAGTCGCTCATGAGGGACGGTGGTGCTGTGCTGGCAAGGTGCTGGGCGGCCTCGTACTGTCGTACTGGATTACAGGAGGTGCTTGACGCCGTCCTGCTCACCCTTGAGCTCGTCCAGCGTCTTGGTGATGCGTTCCTGGCTGAAAGCGTCGATTTCCAGGCCTTCGACCAGTTTGTATTCGCCGTTTTCGCAAGTCACGGGGAAGCCGAACATGATGTCTTTCGGAATGCCGTATTGACCGTCAGACGGGATACCCATGGTGACCCACTTGCCGTTGGTGCCCAGGGCCCAGTCGCGCATGTGGTCGATGGCGGCGTTGGCGGCCGAGGCAGCCGACGACAGGCCGCGCGCCTCAATGATGGCGGCGCCACGCTTGCCGACGGTAGGCAGGAACACGTTGGCGTTCCATTCCTGGTCGTTGATCATCTTGGCAACGCTTTCGCCCTTGATGGTGGCGAAGCGGTAGTCAGCGTACATCGTGGGCGAGTGGTTGCCCCAGACGGTGAGTTTTTCGATGTCGGCCACAGCCTTGCCGGTCTTGGCGGCGATCTGGCTGGCAGCGCGGTTGTGGTCCAGGCGCAGCATGGCGGTGAAGTTTTTGCGCGGCAGGTCAGGCGCGCTCTTCATGGCGATGTAGGCGTTGGTGTTGGCGGGGTTGCCGACCACCAGCACCTTGACGTTGCGGCTGGCCACAGCGTTGAGCGCCTTGCCCTGTGCCGTGAAAATGGCGCCGTTGACCGCCAGCAGCTCGGCACGCTCCATGCCGGGGCCGCGCGGACGCGAACCGACCAGCAGCGCATAGTCGGCATCCTTGAAGGCGGTCATCGGGTCGCTGTGGGCTTCCATGCCGACCAGCAGCGGGAAGGCGCAATCGTCGAGTTCCATCATCACGCCCTTGAGCGCTTTTTGCGGGCCTTCAACGGGCACTTCGAGCAATTGCAAAATGACGGGCTGATCCTTGCCGAGCATTTCGCCAGAGGCAATGCGAAACAACAGTGCGTAACCGATTTGGCCTGCTGCACCGGTAACTGCAACGCGGACGGGTTTTTTGCTCATGATGGAGGGCTCCAGGGAAGTTGAAAATCGGTTGAATGAGGGTGTGATGTGAGATGTCTGGCGTGAGCCTGGAATATTCGGGGTGGTCAGGGCGGGTTTTCACCCTCAAAATCACCGCAAAACAGCAGGCCAAGCACTGGCTCAGCCCAAGATTTTACGCTTGAAAAGTGACGCGCGTCAATTTGTCTTATGTCTTATATAAGATATGATTCAACCTTTACACGGACTTGTTTTCCGGAAGGCCGCATGCGTGCCGCGGCGCCGTTTTAATCTGCTGTCCCCATGGCCATCAACCCTTCATCCCTGACAGATATAGCCGCGACCGCCAACGACGCAATGGGCAGCCCGGGCGTGGCGCCGGCATTCAGCCCGCTGTACCAGCAGATCAAGGTGCTGATCCTGCAAAGCCTGCAGGCAGGCGAGTGGAAACCGGGCGAAGCGATTCCCAGCGAGATGGACCTGGCCGTGCGTTTTCGCGTCAGCCAGGGTACGGTGCGCAAGGCGATTGACGAGCTGGCGGCCGAAAACCTCGTGATGCGCCGCCAAGGCAAGGGCACTTTTGTGGCCACGCATGCCGAGCAGCATGTGCAGTACCGGTTCTTGCGGCTGATCCCCGACAGTGGCGACACCACCAGCGAAGGCCCGGCCGAGCGGCAGATCATCGACTGCAAGCGCCTGCGCGCGCCGGCCGACATCGCCCGCGCGCTGTCGCTGCGCACCGGCGACGCCGTCCTGCAGCTTCGCCGCGTGCTGGCCTTTCAGGGCACACCCACCATTCTTGAAGATGTGTGGCTGCCCGGCGGCCCGTTCAAAGGGTTGACCGCCGAGCGCCTGGCCGACTACCGCGGCCCGATGTATGCGCTGTTTGAAACCGAATTCGCCGTGCACATGGTGCGCGCCGAAGAAAAAATCCGCGCCGTCGCGGCCGATGCGGCCTCGGCCGGCCTGCTGGACGTGCCGGTGGGCGAGCCGCTGCTCAGCGTGGAGCGCACCGCCTACACCTACAACGACCTGCCCATGGAATTGCGCCGGGGCCTGTACCGCACCGATACCCACCATTACAAAAACGACCTTAGTTGACGGGATTCATCGGAAGCTGCAAACGGTTGTAAGCTTATTTGCTGCATTGCAATAGAATTTGACTCTCAGCTGTAATTGCTACCCCGGTTACCAACGAGTTACACCCACGAAAGCCTAAAAATGACAGAGCTGGCATCCAAACAGCGTCCCAAGCGGCCCGAGTTCCGCAACATCAACGCACTCTCCGACCTCCCCACCTATCGTCTGCCACCTGCCGGCTGGGTTTCCATCCTCCATCGCATCAGCGGCTTCATCATGTTTTTGCTGATGCCGTTCATCATCTGGATGTTCGACACCTCGATCTCTTCCGAGATCTCCTTCGAGAAATTCAAGGCGGCCTTCAACATCGGCATGCTGGGCCTGCCCGGCTTCCTCTGGAAGCTGGCGGCACTGGCCCTGATCTGGGCTTACCTGCACCACTTCATCGCCGGCCTGCGCCATCTCTGGATGGACGTCAGCCACGCTGCCGTCAGCAAGGAGTTCGGCCAGTCTTCCGCCCTCTTCACGCTGGCAGCAAGCATCATCCTGACGCTCGTCCTCGGCGCCAAGGTGTTTGGCCTCTACTGATCACAAGGAGCACAAAAAAATGGCAATTAACTACGGCTCCAAGCGCATCGTTGTCGGTGCCCACTACGGTTTGCGCGACTGGCTCGCGCAGCGCATCACGGCCGCCCTGATGGCTCTCTTTACGGTGCTGCTGCTGGTCCAGGTCATCGTCGGCAAAGGTCCCATCGGCTACGACAAATGGGCCGGCATTTTTTCCTCGCAATGGATGAAGACGCTGACGTTTGTGGTCATCGTTGCCCTGCTGTACCACGTGTGGGTCGGCATGCGCGACATCTGGATGGACTACATCAAGCCAGCCTCCATCAAACTCGTTTTGAATGTTTTCACGATTGTCTGGCTGGTGGCTTGTGCCGGCTGGGGCATCCAGGTCCTGTGGCGCCTCTGATCCACTGACCCTGCAGACCCGACAAGAAGACCGACACCCCCAAAAAATCATGACAGCAACATCCAAACTCCCCAAGCGCAAATTTGACGTCGTCATCGTCGGTGCCGGCGGCTCCGGCATGCGCGCATCACTGCAGCTGGCGCGCGCCGGCCTCAACGTGGCAGTGCTCTCCAAAGTGTTCCCCACCCGCTCACACACCGTGGCGGCCCAGGGCGGCATCGGCGCCTCGCTCGGCAACATGAGCGAAGACAACTGGCATTACCACTTCTACGACACCGTCAAAGGCTCCGACTGGCTCGGCGACCAGGACGCGATTGAATACATGTGCCGCGAAGCACCCAAGGTCGTGTACGACCTCGAGCACATGGGCATGCCGTTTGACCGCAATCCCGACGGCACGATTTACCAGCGCCCCTTCGGCGGCCACACCGCCAATTACGGCGAAAAACCCGTGCAGCGCGCCTGCGCCGCGGCTGACCGCACCGGCCACGCCATGCTGCACACGCTGTACCAGCAAAACGTCAAGGAAAAAACCAGCTTCTTCGTCGAGTGGATGGCGCTGGACCTGATTCGCGATGCCAACGGTGACGTGGTGGGCGTGACCGCCCTCGAAATGGAAACCGGCGACGTCCATATTTTTGAAGCCAAGACCACGCTGCTGGCCACCGGCGGTGCAGGCCGCATTTTTGCCGCATCGACCAACGCTTTCATCAACACCGGCGACGGCCTGGGCATGGCGGCGCGTGCCGGCATCCCTCTGGAAGACATGGAGTTCTGGCAGTTTCACCCGACCGGCGTGGCCGGCGCCGGCGTGCTGCTGACCGAAGGCTGCCGCGGTGAAGGCGCGATTTTGCGCAACAGCAACGGCGAGCGTTTCATGGAGCGCTATGCACCCACACTGAAAGACCTGGCGCCGCGCGACTTCGTTTCGCGCTCCATGGACCAGGAAATCAAGGAAGGCCGCGGCTGCGGCCCCAACAAGGACTACATCCTGCTGGACATGACCCACCTGGGCGTGGACGCCATCATGAAGCGCCTGCCTTCGGTGTTCGAGATCGGCCACAACTTCGCCAATGTCGACATCACCAAGGAACCCATTCCCGTGGTGCCCACCATCCATTACCAGATGGGCGGTATCCCGACCAACATCCACGGCCAGGTCGTCACGCAAGACGCCAACAACCACAGCCAGATCGTCAACGGCCTCTATGCCGTGGGCGAATGCTCCTGCGTCAGCGTGCACGGCGCCAACCGCCTGGGCACCAACTCGCTGCTCGATTTGCTGGTGTTCGGCAAGGCCGCCGGCAACCACATTGTCGAATTCGCCAAAACCACCACGCACAAGCCACTGCCGGCTGACGCGGCCGACAAGACCCTGGCTCGCATCGCGCGCCTGGACAACGCGACCGACGGCGAATACGCGCAAGACGTGGCCAACGACCTGCGCGCCGCCATGCAGCAGCATGCCGGCGTGTTCCGCACGCAAGCCATCATGGACGAAGGCGTGACCAAGATCGCCGCCCTGCGCGATCGCGTCAACAGCATCGGCCTCAAAGACAAGTCGAAGATTTTCAACACCGCGCGCATCGAAGCACTCGAAGTTGAAAACCTGATCGAAGCCGCGCAGGCCACCATCGTGTCGGCCGCTGCCCGCAAGGAAAGCCGCGGCGCGCACTCGGTGGACGACTACGGCGACACGCCAGAACACCCGAACGGCCGCAACGACACCGAATGGCACAAGCACACGCTGTGGTACAGCGAAGGCAACCGCCTGGGCTACAAGCCGGTGCAGATGAAGCCCCTGACCGTCGAGTCCGTGCCGCTGAAGACGCGCACGTTCTAAGTACAAAAAGACGAACAAGACAGACGGCCCTGCGACCCCATAAGAAGCGAGAACCCCATGACCAAACGCACCTTCAAGATCTACCGCTACGACCCGGACACCGATGCCAAGCCTTACATGCAGACCATTGAGGTGGAGCTGGACGGCCATGAACGCATGTTGCTGGACGCGTTGATGAAACTCAAGGCGCAGGACCCGACCATCAGCTTTCGCCGCTCGTGCCGCGAAGGCGTTTGCGGCTCCGACGCGATGAACATCAACGGCAAGAACGGCCTGGCGTGCCTGACGAACATGCTCACGTTGCCCGAAGTCATCGTGCTCAAGCCGCTGCCCGGCCTGCCCGTGGTGCGCGACCTGATCGTCGACATGACGCAGTTCTTCAAGCAGTACAACTCGATCAAGCCCTACCTGATCAACGACAACGTGCCGCCCGAAAAAGAGCGCCTGCAGAGCCCTGAAGAGCGCGACGAGCTCAATGGCCTCTACGAGTGCATTTTGTGCGCCAGCTGCTCCACGTCGTGCCCCAGCTTCTGGTGGAACCCCGACAAGTTCGTCGGCCCGGCCGGCCTGCTGCAGGCCTACCGCTTCATCGCCGACAGCCGCGACGAAGCCACGGCCGAACGCCTGGACAACCTGGAAGACCCATACCGCCTGTTCCGCTGCCACACCATCATGAACTGCGTCGACGTTTGCCCCAAGGGTCTGAATCCGACGAAAGCCATCGGCAAGATCAAGGAAATGATGGTCCTGCGCGCGATCTAGACCAGCCTGCAACCCGGAATCAACATGGAAACCGCCGATACCCTGCTAGACGAGCGTGCCCTGAGCAAGCTCAAGTGGCGTTGCCGGCGCGGCCTGCTCGAAAACGACCTGTTGATCGAGCGCTTCTTCCTGGGCCACGAAGCCACGCTAACCGTCAGGCAGGCTAAAGGGTTGAGTGATTTAATGGATTTGTCCGACAACGATTTGCTGGACCTGCTGTTAAAACGAAAAGCTGCCGGCCAGCTCCCTGATGAAGCGGCCAAGGCAAGTGCCTCTACTTCTGAGGCCCGTGAAGTTTTAAAGTTGCTGCAGCCCGCAGCACCGGCCCCGTGTTCCGTGCCCGTCACCCACTAATACTGATACGAAAGAAGCATGAAATGAAGCTAGCTGACAACAAAGCCACCCTGTCCTTCAGCAACGGCAGCCCCAGCATCGAATTGCCGGTGTACCAGGGCAATGTCGGTCCGGACGTCGTTGACATCCGCAAGCTCTACGGCCAGACCGGCATGTTCACCTATGACCCCGGTTTCCTGTCCACGGCGTCCTGCCAGTCGGCCATCACCTACATCGACGGTGACAAGGGCGAGTTGCTGTACCGCGGCTACCCCATCGAGCAGCTGGCCACCAACTGCGACTACATGGAAACCTGCCACCTGCTGCTGTACGGAGAGTTGCCCAACAGCGACCAGAAGATCGACTTTGTCAGCCGCGTGACCAACCACACCATGGTCAACGAGCAGATGCAGTTTTTCCTGCGCGGCTTCCGCCGTGATGCACATCCGATGGCCATCATGACCGGCCTGGTCGGCGCCCTGTCGGCCTTCTACCATGACAGCACCGACATCACGAACCCGGAGCACCGCGACATCTCGGCCATCCGCCTGATCGCCAAGATGCCAACGCTGGTTTCCATGGCCTACAAGTACACCGTGGGCCAGCCCTACATGTACCCCAAGAACAACCTGAGCTACGCCGGCAACTTCCTGCACATGATGTTTGCCACGCCGTGCGAAGAGTACAAGGTCAACCCCGTGCTCGAGCGCGCCCTGGACCGCATCTTCATGCTGCACGCAGACCACGAGCAGAACGCCTCGACGTCTACCGTGCGCCTTTGCGGTTCGTCCGGCACCAACCCGTTTGCCGCAATTGCAGCCGGCGTAGCCTGCCTCTGGGGCCCGGCCCACGGCGGCGCCAACGAAGCAGCCCTCAACATGCTGGGCGACATCCAGAAACAAGGCGGCGTCGAGAAAATCGGCGAATTCATCAAGCAGGTCAAAGACAAGAGCTCCGGCGTCAAGCTGATGGGCTTTGGCCACCGCGTCTACAAGAATTACGACCCGCGCGCCAAGCTCATGCAGGAAACCTGCAAGGAAGTGCTGAAAGAAATGGGCCTGGAAAACGACCCGCTCTTCAAGCTGGCCATGGCCCTGGAAAAGATCGCCCTCGAAGACGACTACTTCGTCTCGCGCAAGCTCTACCCCAACGTCGACTTTTACTCCGGCATCGTCCAGCGCGCCATCGGCATCCCCGTTCCGCTGTTCACCGCTGTGTTCGCGCTGGCCCGCACCGTCGGATGGATCGCCCAGCTCAACGAAATGATCGGCGACCCTGAGTACAAGATCGGCCGCCCACGCCAGCTGTTCACCGGCTCCACGACCCGCCAGGTTGTGCCGCTGGCCAAGCGCTAAGCACCCCAGCTGCATTGAAAAGCGCAAATATGGGCTCCTGCATTTTTGCGTCTTTTCAACCAACATGGGAGCGCTAAGCCGCTTCCGGCTGGCCCGCCTGGTGGCTGACCACCAGGTCACCCATTTGATCGAGACGGGCTATGGCGAGGGCGGCTCATGCAAGGCCGCGCTTGAAGCGGGCTTTCAGCAAGCGTTGTCCTGCGAGATTTTTGCGCCCCTGCATGCACGGGCCATGCAGGGCCCGCAGTTGCAGGTGATGCTGGCTGACAGCCTCGGCTTTCTGCAGGCAAGCAGCACTGCGGCAGCCCTGCGTTCCCACCGCTGCCTGATGTTCCTCGATGCCCATTACCCCGGCGCCGACCATGCGGGACAAAGCTACCGCGACACCACGCGGCCGGCCCAGGAGCGCCTGCCGCTGATGGCCGAGATCGCGGCGATTCACGGCCAGGCGGCCAACGCACTTGTCGTCATCGACGACGTGCGCATTTACCGGCGCGATTTCAAGGTGGCACAAGGGGCGAACCCCGACTGGGCCGAGAACGCCTGGGACCAGGAAGCCGGTTTCGTGGCTTTGCTTGAAAGCTTCGCGGCCACCCACAGCCTGCACTGGTATGGCGACGACACCGGCTACGCGGTGCTTTGGCCGCTGGCCTGGGGCGCCTATGACCTGCATCCATGGGTGCTTCCCGGTGACCAGACTGGCTCACCGGAGCTCCAGCTTGGCGTGCCCGGCACCACGTCAACCTCACTCAACAGACGCCTGCAGGATGCGCGTTTCGGCAATCGCTGGCTGGTGGGCCAGGGCATCGATATCGGTGGCGGGCCCGACAGCATAGGTTTGTACAAGGGCCTCTTTCCCCGGATGCAAAGCGTCACGGTCTATGACTGGGCGCAGGGCGACGCCCAGTACCTCGCCAATGTGCACGACGCCAGCTTTGATTTTGTCTATTCGGCCCACTGCCTGGAGCATGTAGTGGACCCGCGCATCGCGCTCAGGCACTGGCTGCGTGTGCTCAAACCGGGCGGCTACATGGTTGTCACCGTTCCCGACGAGGATCTGTACGAGCAGGGCGTGTGGCCTTCAACCTTCAACGACGACCACAAGCACAGTTTCACCATTTTCAAGCGCAAGAGCTGGTCGCCCGTCTCCATCAACGTGCTGGAGCTGCTGCAGTCCTTCGACGCCGAAGTCGGCATAGAGAAAATCGAGCAGCTCAACCACACCTTTCTCCCCGGTTACATTCGCTTCGACCAGACGCGCACCGCCTTCTCCGAGTGCGGCATCGAGATGGTCTTGAAGAAGCTCTGATGCTGCCGGCGCACGGGTACAGTGCTTAAAACCAGCGCATGGAAGAGCTCCTCGCCATTGCCCGTGAGCGACTGGGCGGAAGTCCTGGCGCGCGTTGCGTCGAATCTACGGCTTTTGCCGAAGAGGTCTAAGCCGGTTTTGCTATTTTTTTGATAGCGCCCTCCCAATATGTGCTCTGGGCTAGAGCCATAAAACACTGAAAACCCGGCTCACCTGCACACCAACACCCATTCCGGCAAGTCAGTCATCGCGTATTGCGATGACAAAACGAAGCCTCTAGTAGCAAAATGTCGCTTTATCGTCGTCTAACGCGATGACGCCACGCCCACGCCATGAAAAGCTCAGAACGCAACTTTGCCCGCCGCATCGACCTGACCTCGCTTCAGCTCTTTGTGGCTGTGTGCGAGCTGGGCAGTATCGGCAAGGCGGCTGAGCGTGAATTCATCGCCGCCTCGGCCGTGAGCAAGCGCCTCTCCGACCTTGAAGCCACGCTGGACACGCCGCTGCTGTATCGCCACACCCGCGGGGTCGACCTGACGCCCGCCGGTGAAAGCCTGCTGCACCACGCGCGCTCGGTGCTGTTCAGCCTCGAGAAAATGCAGAGCGAGCTCAGCGAATACGCCGACGGCGTGCGCGGCCATGTGCGTGTGCATGCCAGCATCTCGGCCATCGTGCAGTTTTTGCCGGAAGACCTTGGGGCTTTTACCCGTGAGCATTCCGGCATCAAGATCGATCTGGAAGAACACCTGAGCACCGAGGTCGTCCGCGCGGTGCAGGAAGGCGCGGCCGACCTGGGCATCTGCAACACCGCCGATGGCGCGGGCGACCTGCAGGTGCTGCCCTACCGCAACGACAAATTGGTACTGATTGCGCCCAGAGGCCATGCGTTGTGCGCAAAAGGCGCTATCAAATTTGAAGCAGCACTGGACTACGACCAGGTCGGTCTGCACTCCAACAGCTCGATTTACCTGGCGATGCGCGACGCCGCGGCGCGACTGGGCCGCACCATCAAGCTGCGCATCCACGTCACAGGCCTGGACGCCATGTGCCGCATGATCCACAACGGCCTGGGCGTGGGCGTGATGCCGCAGCGCGCCTTTGAGCTCATGCACGGCGTCGGCGAACTCGAATCCGTCCCGCTGCTGGACGCCTGGGCCGAGCGCCAGATCCAGCTGGTGGCGCGCGACTTCTCCACCCTGCCCCTGACGGCGCGGCTGCTGGTGGAACACCTGACGCTGCCCACCGCGCAAGCGGCCATGCAGGCTGCATTACCGCGCACTGCACCGGCCAAAACCGCCAAAAACGCGGCCGCCCCGGCCCAGGCAGCCGCCTAAAATCACCCACCACGACAAGCCAGCAGCCATAAGCCACTCATCAGCTACAGCCACAACAAGAGACCACGAAAGAAAACCATGGGACGCACCCTCTACGACAAAATCTGGGACGAGCACGTCGTTCATACCGAAGAAGACGGCACCTCCATCCTCTATATCGACCGCCACCTGGTGCACGAAGTCACCAGCCCGCAGGCGTTTGAAGGCCTGCGCGAAGCCGGCCGCAAGGTCTGGCGCATCAGCTCCATCGTCGCCACCGCCGACCACAACACGCCGACCACCGGCTGGGAGCTCGGCTACGACGGCATCACCGACCTGGTGAGCAAAGAGCAGATCACCACGCTGGACAGCAACATCAAGGAATTCGGCGCCGCAGCCTTCTTCCCCTTCATGTCCAAACGCCAGGGCATCGTGCACGTCATCGGCCCTGAAAACGGTGCCACACTGCCCGGCATGACGGTCGTCTGCGGCGACTCGCACACCTCCACCCACGGCGCTTTCGGTGCTCTGGCGCACGGCATCGGCACCAGCGAGGTCGAGCACGTGATGGCCACGCAAACCCTGCTGGCCAAAAAAGCCAAAAACATGCTGATAAAGGTCGAAGGCAAGCTGGCTCCCGGCCTCACCGCCAAAGACATCGTGCTGGCCATCATCGGCAAGATCGGCACGGCGGGCGGCACTGGCTACACCATTGAATTTGCCGGCGCAGCGATTCGCGCGCTCAGCATGGAAGGCCGCATGACGGTCTGCAACATGGCCATTGAAGGCGGCGCGCGCGCCGGCCTCGTGGCCGTCGACCAGAAAACCATCGACTACGTCAAAGGCCGCCTGCTCTCGCCCACCGGCGTCGAATGGGATATGGCCGTCAAATACTGGAACACGCTGATCTCCGACGCCGACGCCAAGTTCGACGCCGTGGTCGAGCTCGACGCCAGCCAGATCCTGCCGCAAGTCACCTGGGGCACCTCGCCCGAGATGGTGCTGTCGATCGAAGGCCGCGTGCCTGACCCCGACAAGGAAAAAGATGCCAGCAAGCGCGACGCCATCGAACGTGCATTGAAGTACATGGGCCTGGAGCCGGGCAAAGCGCTGAACGACCTGTATATCGACAAGGTGTTCATCGGCTCTTGCACCAACAGCCGCATCGAAGACATGCGCGAAGCGGCCGCCATCATCAAGAAGATCGGCCAGAAGGTCGCCAAAAACGTGAAGCTGGCCATGGTGGTGCCCGGTTCGGGCCTCGTCAAGGAGCAAGCCGAGCGCGAAGGCCTGGACAAGATTTTTGTGGCTGCCGGCTTTGAATGGCGCGAGCCCGGCTGCTCAATGTGCCTGGCCATGAACGCCGACCGGCTGGAGCCGGGCGAGCGCTGTGCCTCCACCAGCAACCGCAATTTTGAAGGCCGCCAGGGCGCAGGCGGGCGCACCCACCTGGTCAGCCCCGCCATGGCGGCGGCGGCGGCCGTGCACGGTCATTTTGTCGATATCCGGAAATTTGTCTAACCCGAGCCTCAGGAGGAACTTCCATGAAAAAAATCAAAACCCTGCTTGCGCTGTCACTGGCCTGCGCGGCCGTTCTGCTGGCCGGATGCAATACCTTCCGGGGTGTCGGGCAGGACGTGCAAAAGGTCGGCGAAAAAATCGAAAACGCGGCGAAAAAATAATGCAGAAATTCACCATACACAAGGGTCTCGTCGCCCCGATGGACCGCGAGAACGTCGACACCGACGCCATCATCCCCAAGCAATTCCTCAAGTCGATCCGCAAGACGGGCTTTGGCCCCAACCTGTTTGACGCGTGGCGCTACCTGGACCCGGGCTTTCCCGGCCAGGACCCGGCCAGCCGCAAACCCAACCCCGACTTCGTGCTGAACCAGCCACGCTACGCCGGCGCGTCCATCCTGCTGGCGCGCAAGAACTTCGGCTGCGGCTCCTCGCGTGAACATGCACCGTGGGCGCTCGACCAGTTCGGCTTTCGCGCCATCATCGCGCCCAGCTATGCCGACATCTTCTTTAACAACAGCTTCAAGAACGGCCTCTTGCCCATCGTGCTGCCCGAGGCGCAGGTGGGCCAGCTGTTCGACGAAGCGCTGGCCTTTCCGGGCTACCAGCTCACGGTCGACCTGGAACGCCAGGTGATCGTCAAGCCACAGGGCGAAGAGCTGCCGTTCGATGTGCAGGCATTCCGCAAATACTGCCTGGTCAATGGCCTGGACGACATCGGGTTGACCTTGCGCCAGAGCGACAAGATCAAGGCCTTTGAAGCCGAACGCCTGGCGACCAAGCCGTGGTTGAACCACACGGTGGCCGGCTAAATTAACAACGAAATCATGCTCTAGCCCAATAACCACCTTGGCTAGCCGCTATTAAAAAGATAGTAAAAATGAAAATCGCAATTCTCCCGGGTGACGGCATCGGCACCGAAATCGTCGCGGAAGCCGTCAAGGTCTTGAAGGCGCTCGACCTCAAATTTGAAACCGAGAGCGCATTGGTAGGCGGCGCCGCCTACGAAGCGCACGGCCATCCCCTGCCCGAATCCACGCTCAAACTGGCCAAAGAGGCTGACGCCGTGTTGTTCGGTGCTGTCGGCGACTGGAAGTACGACAAGCTCGACCGGCCGCTGCGCCCCGAGCAGGCCATCCTGGGCCTGCGCAAAAACCTCGGCCTTTTCGCCAACTTCCGTCCTGCCATCTGCTATGCCCAACTGGTGGACGCTTCCAGCCTCAAGCGCGAGCTGGTGTCCGGCCTGGACATCCTCATCATCCGCGAGCTGACCGGCGACATCTACTTCGGCCAGCCGCGCGGTCGCCGCGTCTCGCCTGACGGCCACTTCCCCGGCTCGGAAGAAGCCTTTGACACCATGCGCTATTCGCGCCCCGAGATCGAACGCATCGCTCACGTTGCCTTCCAGGCGGCCCGCAAACGCGACAAACGCGTCACCAGCGTCGACAAGGCCAACGTGCTGGAAACCTTCCAGCTCTGGAAAGACGTGGTCACCGAGGTCGGCAAGGAATACCCCGACGTCGCCCTGGACCATATGTATGTGGACAACGCCGCCATGCAACTGGTCAAAGCCCCCAAGAAGTTTGACGTGGTTGTCACCGGCAACATGTTCGGCGACATCCTGTCTGATGCCGCTGCCATGCTGACCGGCTCTATCGGCATGCTGCCCTCAGCCAGCCTGAACGGCAAAAACCAGGGCCTGTACGAACCCAGCCACGGCAGCGCACCCGACATCGCCGGCAAGGGCGTGGCCAACCCGCTGGCCACCATCCTGAGCGCGGCCATGATGCTGCGCTTCAGCCTGAACCAGCCCGAAGCCGCCGCCCGCATCGAAAAAGCCGTGGACGCCGTGCTGAGCCAGGGCCTGCGCACGCCTGATATCTACAGCGAAGGCACGACCAAGGTCGGGACGGTGCAGATGGGTGATGCCGTCGTCAAAGCGCTAGCCTGACGTTTTTTCGCCGCAAAACCGCCCAAAACCGGCGCTTTGCCGGTGGTTTGGGCGGCTGTCAGCCCCAGTAAAGCCAAGCCTGGCTACAATTAGCACCATGCGCAAAAACCCCGCACTCACCCGCTTTGTCGCCGCCTCGCGCGCGATCAGCGCTGCGCCGGTTTTTGCCCAGATCACCAAAACGACCACCATTAAAGGCTAGCAAGCCTGGTTCGTCGTGCCCTGTCGGCTCGATGAGCCGGGCCAAAAAGCCTTATTTTTGACTTTTTGAAGGGCAACGCAATGAAACTCAAAGGTAATCTCACGGGACTCGTCGGCTGGCGCGGCATGGTCGGCTCGGTCCTGATCGATCGCATGCAGGCCGAAGGCGACTTCGACCTGATCGAGCCGGTTTTCTTCTCGACCTCCAACGCCGGCGGCAAAGCCCCCGCCCAGGCCAAGAACGAAACCACGCTGAAGAACGCCTTTGACATCGAAGCCCTGAAAAAATGCGACATCATCATCACGGCGCAAGGCGGCGACTACACCTCTGAAGTCTTCCCCAAGCTGCGCGCGGCCGGCTGGACGGGCCACTGGATCGACGCGGCCTCCACGCTGCGCATGAACGACGACGCCATCATCATCCTGGACCCGGTCAACCTGCCCGTGATCCAGAACGCCATGGCCAAGGGCGGCAAGAACTGGATCGGCGGCAACTGCACCGTCAGCTGCATGCTGATGGGCGTGGGCGCGCTGTACAAGGCCGGCCTGGTCGAGTGGATGACCAGCATGACCTACCAGGCGGCGTCCGGCGGCGGCGCCCAGCACATGCGCGAGCTGCTGACGCAATACGGCACGCTCAACACCGAAGTCCGTGCCCTGCTGGACGACCCCAAATCGGCCATCCTGGAAATCGACCGCCGCGTGCTGGCCAAGCAGCAGTCACTGAGTGGCGACGAGACCGCCAACTTCGGCGTGCCGCTGGGCGGCTCCCTGATTCCCTGGATCGACAAGGACCTGGGCAACGGCATGAGCAAGGAAGAATGGAAAGGCGGCGCCGAAACCAACAAGATCCTCGGCCAGGGCGCCAGCTTCGGCACAGCCGAAACCCCGGTCGACGGCTTCTGCGTGCGCATAGGCGCGATGCGCTGCCATAGCCAGGCGCTGACCTTCAAGCTGAAGAAGGATGTGCCACTGGCTGATATCGAGGCCATGATCGCCGCAGACAACGAGTGGGTCAAAGTCGTCCCCAACACGCGTGAGGCCTCGATCAAAGACCTCACCCCTGTGGCGGTGACGGGCACCATGCGGATTCCGGTGGGCCGCCTTCGCAAGCTGGCCATGGGCCCGGACTACCTGGGCGCCTTCACCGTGGGCGACCAGCTGCTATGGGGCGCTGCCGAACCGCTGCGCCGCATGCTGCGCATCCTGCTACAAGCGTGAATTAATTGAGGTGAGTGGCTGCCAACATGCAGCTGCTCACCCGTAACCACTTGTGACAAGACGTTGTCGTCAGACAACATCCGAAACTTGTAAGTTGACGCTAACTCGCTGTGTCAAAACTTAAGTGGTGTCTTAGCTTGTCAGCCTAATGCCTTGATGTTAAGGTTGTTTTTCGAAAATTCGCATCGAGGTTTTTGTGCGCTTAAGCAGAATAAAGTTACATGCAGACCGAGCACTGGAGGCTCACAACCCCATGAATAATCGCGGTCGTTGGCGTATCGGCGCCCTGGCGAGTGCCATTGCACTTCTGGGCAGCCTGGCAAGTCTGGAGGCCCATGCGCTCGCGCTGGGCCGAATTACGGTTCAATCGGCACTGGGTGAACCCCTTCGTGCAGAAATTGACATCTCAGACATCAGACCTGAGGAGGCCTCCAGCCTGAAAGCTGGCGTGGCGCCTCCCGACACCTTCAAGGCAGCAGGACTGGAATACGGCTCTGTGGTAGCCGGTGTCGAGGTCAGTCTGCAGCGCCGCGCCGACGGCCGGGCCTATTTGCGCCTGAGCAGCAGCAAGCCGGTCACCGAGCCTTTCGTGGACCTGATCCTCGAAGCCAACTGGGCCAATGGCCGCATCACGCGCGACTACACCATGCTGTTTGACCCGCCGGCGCTGCGCTCCAGCGGCGCAGGTAGCGTAGCCCCGACCGCCCCCATCCTGTCCCGGCCCCTGCCACCAGCACCGCCGGCCAAGGGCATTGCCTCCATCCCTTACTCCCCCAGCACGGCCACTCGTCCTGCGCCGGTTGCCAAGGCCCCGCCCGTAAGTCTGGAAAAAGTGCCCGCAGGCGGCGACAAGCAAGTTACTGTCAAAGCGGGTGATACCGCCGGCAAAATCGCCGCCCAGAACAAGCCCGCCAGCATCTCGCTGGACCAGATGCTGGTGGCATTGCTCAGAAGCAATCCGGACGCATTCATCGGCGGCAACGTCAACCGTGTCAAATCCGGCGCAGTGCTGGACATCCCCAGCGCGGAAACGGCCAGTGCCATTTCCGCCGGCGAAGCGAACCAGACCATCGTTGCGCAGAGCAAGGATTTCAACGCCTTCCGCCGCAAGCTCGCCGAAGGCGTGCCAACAACGCAAACTGCTGGCGCCGACCGCCAGGCCGGCGGCAAAGTGCAGGCCAAGGTCGAAGACCGTGCACCCGCCAGCACCACACCCGACAAGCTGACACTTTCCAAAGGTGCTGTCCAGGGTAAGGCAGCCACCGCCACAGAAGACAAGATTGCCAAAGAAAGGCAAGCCAAGGAGGCCTCCGCACGGGTGGCTGAATTGTCCAAAAACATCAGCGACCTCAACAAGCTGGGCGGTGCGCCTTCTGCTGCGGCGCCAGCGGCCAAGGCGCCCGCACCCGGCGTAGCCGTTCCAGCGCCGTCCAGTGTTGCGGTACCGGCAGCAGCACCAGCCAGCCCGGCCGTGGTCGCCCCAAGCCCTGCACCGGCGTCCGTAACACCACCTGCACCGGCACCCGCCGCTGCGGCTTCAGCTGCACCGGCTGTTCCCGCTGCGCAAGCTGCCAGCAGCGCACCGGCTGCAGCCGCCACCCCCGAACCGGCTGCATCTGCAAGTGTTGCCCCGCTTGCCTCCGCCTCCCAGCCAGCGGTCGCAGCACCGGTTGCCGCGGCTCCGCCAGCGGCCCCGAAAAAGCCCGTCGTTGCACCCCCTCCGCCCCCGCCGGAGCCCAGCCTGCTCGACGAATTGCTCAACAACCCGCTGGTACTGCCCATCGCCGGCGGCATCTTGCTGCTCTTGGCCGGATTCGGTTTTTACCGCTATCGGCAGCGCGGCAGCGCGGCTCAGGTCGACAGCTCCTTCCTCGAAAGCAGGCTGCAACCTGATTCTTTTTTCGGCGCCAGCGGCGGCCAGCGCATAGACACCAATGAGAGCAACGTCACGGGCTCTTCGTTGGTGTACTCGCCTAGCCAGCTTGACGCCGCTGGCGACGTCGACCCAGTAGCCGAAGCCGATGTGTATCTGGCTTACGGACGTGATTTGCAGGCCGAAGAGATCCTCAAGGAAGCCATGCGCACCAGCCCGATGCGCGTGGCCATCCATGCCAAGCTGATGGAAATCTACGCCAAGCGCCGCGACAGCAAAGCCTTTGAAACCGTCGCTGTCGAAGCCTTCAACCTGACGCACGGCAACGGCCCTGAATGGGCTTACATCACCGAGATGGGCCGTGAACTGGACCCCGCGAACCCGATGTACCAGCCAGGCGGCCAGCCTGGCGGTGCAGCCGGTCACGCAGCCTTCAACCCCGGCGGCACGCTGGCCATGAACACGCAGCCGGCCCCCATCGCTCCTGCAGCAGCTGCCCCCTCCGTGGACGTCGACCTCGATCTGGATTTCTCGCTCGGCGACGAACCTGAAGTCGATACAGCCGCTGCGGCGATCGCGCCACTGCCTCTAGCTCCAGCTCCTGCTCCAGCGCCACGGCCACCTGAGCCCACGGTCGCCATGAAGCCTCAACCCGCCGCTGCTGCTGCGGTCATGGAGATGGATTTCGGAAGCGCAACTGTTGCATTACCTAACACAGCCGGTCCACCGCCTGCGCCTGCAGCCAAACCAGCGCCGGCACCAGAACCTGAAGCCTCATTCCTGTCCGAGGGCCTGAACTTCACACCCGAGCCCTTCACGCCGCCGCCCAAGCCGGCTGCGGCAGCGAAGGCGGCACCGGCACCCGCCGCCGACAGCGGCATGCTGGAGTTCGACCTGGGTGCACTGTCGCTGGACCTGGACGGCCCGTCGACCGAAAGCCCGGCCCACGCGGTGGAGCCCTCTTCCGGCGCTGGCGACAGCCCACTGGAAACCAAGTTCCTGCTGGCTGAAGAGTTCCGTTCGCTGGGCGACACGGACGGCGCCCGGTCATTGGCCGAAGAAGTGCTGGCCGAAGCCAGCGGTCCCCTGAAAGTCAAGGCGCAGGCGTTCCTGAACGCCCTGTCTTGAGCGCAGCCTGAACGCACTGCGTTCACTGCGCGCCGGCCGGGTCCCACCGTGAGGATTGCACTCGGCGTCAGCTACAGCGGAAGTGCCTACGAGGGCTGGCAAAGCCAGCTCTCGGGCAATACTGTGCAAGACAAGCTCGAGCTGGCTTTGGCAAAGTTTGCCGCCCAGCCTATCCGCACCCTCTGCTGCGGGCGCACCGACGCCGGCGTGCATGCGCTGATGCAGGTCGTGCACTTTGATACTCCACTGCAGCGCGACATTGCCTCGTGGGTGCGAGGCACCAACACCTTTTTGCCTCACGACATCGCCGTGCAATGGGCACGCGAGGTTCCCGACGAATTTCATTGCCGCGGCAGCGCCATCGCGCGCCGGTACGCTTACGTGGTGCTTGAATCACCGGTGCGCCCCAGCGTCGAAGCCGGGCGCGTCGGCTGGGTCTACCGGCCGCTGGACGGCGCGGCCATGCGGCAGGCCATCACGCACCTCATTGGTGAACACGATTTCAGCTCTTTCCGGGCTGCGCAGTGCCAGGCCAAGTCCCCCGTCAAAACGATCAGCCGGATCGACCTCTCCGAGCGCGCCGGCACAGGTTCCAAATACTGGCGCTTCGAGTTCGAGGCCAATGCCTTTTTGCACCACATGATCCGCAACATCATGGGCTGCCTGGTGGCTGTCGGCCAAGGTAACTACCCGCCGAGCTGGCTGGCCGAGGTGAGGGATGCGCGCAGCCGCGATGCCGCCGCGCCCACTTTTTCACCGGATGGCCTGTACTTCCTGGGCCCTGTCTACGAAGACCACTACGGCTTGCCGGTTCGCACGGCGGCCTATGATTGGCTTCCATGACGCCCTTCACCCGCACCCGAATCAAGATCTGCGGCCTCACCCGCGAGGAAGACGTGGATGCGGCCGTGGCTGCCGGCGCCGATGCGGTCGGTTTTGTGATGTACGAGGCCAGCCCGCGTTACGTAACCGCCGAACGCGCTGCCGAGTTGGCTCGCCGCCTGCCCCCTTTTGTCACGCCGGTGTTGCTTTTCGTCAATGCGCCCGCTACAAAAATCATAGCTGCCTGCGCAGGCGTACCAACGGCTTTACTGCAATTTCATGGTGATGAAACGCCCGAAACCTGCCTCGAAGCGGGCCGGCCTTTCATGCGCGCCGCACGCATCCCACTTGATGAAAAATCCATAGAAAATGCCCCTGGAACCCCAGGCGGCTTTGATCTCGTAAAATACGCACAAGACTTCAAGGCCGCACAAGCCATCCTGCTCGACGCTCATGTCGAAGGTTATGGCGGCGGCGGGAAAACATTCAATTGGTCACTTCTTCCTCCAAACGTCAGCGCTCACCTCGTTTTGTCTGGTGGATTGACGCCTGCAAACGTGATCGATGGCATTTTGCAAGTCAGGCCGCGTTGCACAACGCTGGCCGTTGATGTCAGTTCGGGCGTCGAGATTTCCAAGGGAATCAAAAGCGCCGACAAGATCAACCAGTTTGTAGCGGCCGTTCGCGCCGCCGACGAACTCCTTGCAAAGAGTCCCAACCATGTACGAGTACCACCAGCCTGACGTTTCAGGCCATTTCGGAATTTACGGCGGCAGTTTTGTTTCAGAAACACTGACCCACGCCATCAATGAGCTGAAAGACGCTTACGCCAAATACCAGCACGACCCGGAGTTCATCGCTGAATTCCACTCCGAGCTGGCGCACTTTGTAGGCCGCCCTTCCCCGATCTACCACGCCGCACGCATGAGCCGTGAACAGGGCGGCGCGCAGATTTACCTCAAGCGCGAAGACCTCAACCACACCGGCGCACACAAAATCAACAACACCATCGGACAAGCCATGCTGGCGCGCCGCATGGGCAAGCCGCGCGTCATCGCCGAAACCGGCGCCGGCCAGCACGGCGTGGCCACCGCCACCATCTGCGCGCGTTACGGCCTGGAGTGCGTGGTCTACATGGGCAGCGAAGACGTCAAGCGCCAAAGCCCCAATGTCTATCGCATGAATTTGCTCGGTGCCACCGTGGTGCCGGTCGAAAGCGGCAGCAAGACGCTCAAAGACGCACTCAACGAAGCGATGCGCGACTGGGTTGCCAACGTGGACAACACTTTCTACATCATCGGCACCGTGGCGGGCCCGCACCCTTACCCCATGATGGTTCGTGACTTCCAGAGCGTGATCGGCACCGAATGCCTGCAGCAGATGCCGGAGTTCATCGGCAACAAGCAACCCGACGCGGTGATTGCCTGCGTGGGCGGCGGCAGCAACGCCATGGGCATCTTTCACCCGTATATCCAGCATGCCAAAACCCGCCTCATCGGCGTCGAGGCCGCCGGTGAAGGCCTGGACAGCGGCAAACATTCGGCGTCGCTGCAGCGCGGCCTGCCCGGCGTGCTGCACGGCAACCGCACCTACGTGCTGCAAAACGACGATGGCCAGGTCACCGAAACGCACAGCATCAGCGCGGGTCTCGACTACCCCGGCGTCGGCCCCGAGCATGCATTTCTCAAGGACATCGGCCGCGCCGAATACGTTGGCATCACCGACACCGAGGCGCTCGAAGCCTTTCACTACCTGTGCCGCACCGAAGGCATCATCCCGGCGCTTGAATCCAGCCACGCCGTGGCCTGCGCCATGAAAATGGCGCGTAGCATGCGACCGGACCAAAGCCTGCTCGTCAATCTCTCAGGCCGGGGCGATAAGGATATCGGCACAGTGGCCGATCTTTCGGGCGCCGAGTTTTACGACAGGCCGTCGATGCGAGGCTTCTCCGTCAAGGGCGGTGCGGCACCCGCGGCGTCTTTCGATGCCAGCGGTGCCAAGGGCAGCGGGGTGCAATCATGAGCCGCATTGCCACCACCTTCTCCACGCTGAAAAGCCAGGGCCGCAAGGCCTTGATCCCCTACGTCACAGCGGGCTTCCCGTTCGCCGACGTCACCCCCGAACTCATGCACAGCATGGTGGCCGGCGGCGCCGACGTGATCGAGCTGGGCGTGCCTTTTTCAGACCCCAGCGCCGACGGCCCCGTCATCCAGAAGGCCGGTGAAAGGGCCTTGTCTCTCGGCATCGGCCTGGCCCAGGTGCTGGACATGGTTCGCCAGTTCCGCACCAAAGACAGCACCACCCCCGTCGTCCTGATGGGCTACGCCAACCCGGTCGAGCGCTACGACATCAAGCACGGCGGCAGCAAAACCGAAAGCGCCTTTATTCGCGACGCCGCACAAGCCGGCGTGGACGGCGTGCTCATCGTCGACTACCCGCCTGAAGAATGCGTGGAATTCGCCGGCCGGCTGCGCGCCCACGGCATGGATTTGATCTTTCTGCTGGCCCCCACCAGTACCGACGCGCGCATGGCCCAGGTGGCGCAAGTCGCCAGCGGCTACGTGTATTACGTGTCGCTCAAGGGCGTGACGGGCGCCGGCACGCTGGACGTGGACGCCGTGGAAGCCATGCTGCCGCGCATCCGCAAGCACGTGAACGTCCCCGTGGGCGTGGGCTTCGGTATTCGCGACGCCGCCACGGCCAAGGCCATCGGCAAGGTGGCCGACGCGGTGGTAATCGGCAGCAAGATCATCCAGCTGATTGAAAACCAGCCGCGGGACAAGGTTGCCGCCGTTGCACATGACTTTTTGAAAGAAATCCGTACTGCTTTAGGCTGACTTTCAATGCCCCTTTACTGGGCTTCTACCGGGCGAATACAGGCGCATAATTGCGCTTTTCGCCCGGCAAAAGCCCGGAAATCGATAAGTGCCCAGGCGCTGCCCGACACCACAAGGACTGACATACATGTCTTGGTTAGAAAAACTCCTCCCGCCCAAAATCAGCCCCACCGACCCGACCGAGCGCCGCAGCGTACCCGAAGGCCTGTGGATCAAATGCCCGAGTTGCGAAGCCGTGCTCTACAAGACCGACCTGGAGAAAAACCAGAACGTCTGCCCGCAGTGCAGCCACCACCACCGCATCGGTGCGCGCGCCCGCCTGGACGCCTTCCTGGACCCTGAAGGCCGTTATGAACTGGGCCAGGAAGTGCTGCCCGTCGACGCCCTCAAATTCAAGGACAGCCGCAAATACCCCGAACGCCTGAAAGAAGCCCTGGAAAACACCCAGGAAACCGACGCACTGGTGGTGATGGGCGGCGCCGTTCACAGCATCGGCGTGGTGGTGGCCTGCTTTGAATTTGACTTCATGGGCGGCAGCATGGGCAGTGTGGTGGGCGAGCGCTTTGTGCGCGGCGTGCATGCGGCCATCGAGCAAAAAGTGCCTTTCATCTGCTTTACCGCCACCGGCGGCGCACGCATGCAAGAAGGCCTGCTGAGCCTGATGCAAATGGCCAAAACCAATGCATCCCTGACCCGCCTGGCCAAAAAAGGCCTGCCCTATATCAGCGTGCTGACTGACCCGACCATGGGCGGTGTGAGCGCCGGTTTTGCGTTCGTGGGCGACATCGTGATTGCCGAGCCCAAGGCCCTGATCGGTTTTGCCGGTCCGCGCGTCATTGAGTCCACCGTGCGCGTAACCCTGCCTGAAGGCTTTCAGCGCGCCGAGTTCCTGCAGACCAAAGGCGCGGTCGACTTCATTTGCGACCGCAGGGAACTGCGCAAGACCGTGGCCAACTCCCTGGCCATGCTGCTGCGCCAACCGGCAGATGCCGTCAGCTGAGAAGCCGGCAAGTTCTGAAAAGCCCCTGAAGCAAAGCGTTTTAGACGCACGAGAAGTTCACCGCTCGGGTCACATGGGATGATGTGGTTCACGGCACTCCAAAGCACGATGAGACCATGCCAGAAGCCTTGACGCTGAGCTCCCTTCCCCTCTTTCCGCTGGGCGCGGTGCTGTACCCCGGCGGCGTGCTGCCGCTGCGCATTTTTGAGGTCCGTTACCTCGACATGATCGGTAGATGCCACAAGGCGGGCGCGCCTTTTGGCGTTGTCTCGCTCACCGAAGGCTCCGAGGTCCGCCGTCCCGCCGATGCCGGCACGCCGACGGGCGACGGCTTTGCGAGCGAAGCATTCAGCACCGTCGGTACCCTGGCCACCATCACCGAATTTTCCATCCCCCAACCGGGCTTGATGGTCATCCGCTGCACCGGCGCACAGCGCTTTGAAATCTCACGACGTGAAAAACTCAAACATGGCTTGTGGATTGCCGATGTGAGCCGGCTGGAAGACGACCAGCCCGTCGCCATCCCGCCCGACCTGCAGGGCACTGCCGATGCGCTGGGCAAGCTGATCAAAAGCCTGCAGATGCGTGACGTCCCTGCAGCGCAAATGCCATTGTTGTCGCCCTACCGGCTGGATGATTGCGGCTGGGTGTCCAACCGCTGGTGCGAGCTTTTGCCGATACCGCTGGAGCTTAAACAACGCCTGATGGAGCTGGACAACCCTCTCATGCGGCTGGAGCTGGTGAGCGACATCCTCGAACGCACCGGTATTGCGCTCTAACGGTCAGACACCGTCTTTTCAGCACCCGGGCCAAAAAGCCCGCGTCACTTAAAATCGACAATTCGGCGCTTTTCAGGCCTGGCCTTCGCAGGCGGGGCGCCCGACACCTTTCGATCTATTTCCGGAACATTGCTCCTATGTCTAACCAGCCGAATCCGCCCACCGCCGCAGGCAACACCGCCCCCGCCCCGCAAGACGACAACAAGTTGATCGTCGAGCGCCGCGAAAAGCTCAAGGCCCTGCGCAAAGACCAGGCGGACGGCAAAGGCGTGGCCTTTCCGAACGATTTCAAGCCGTCCGACCATGCGGGCAAGCTGCACGCTGCGCACGACGACAAGGACGGCGAGGCGCTGGCCGCCGAGGCGATTCCCGCCAAGATCGCCGGCCGCATGATGCTCAAACGCGTGATGGGCAAGGCGAGTTTTGCAACCCTGCAGGACAGCACCGGGCGTATCCAGATTTTCCTGACGCGCGACGAGATCGGTGAAGAGCTTTATGCCGCCTTCAAGCACTGGGACCTGGGCGACATCGTGGCCGCAGAAGGCAAGGTCTTCAAGACCAAAACCGGCGAGCTTTCCATCCACGCCACCAGCGTGCGCCTGCTGACCAAGAGCCTGCGGCCTTTGCCGGGCGATTTTTACGGCATGGCCGACCAGGAGCAGAAATACCGCCAGCGTTATGTGGACCTGATCACCGACGAGCAGGCACGCAAGCGTTTCACCGCGCGCAGCAAGGCCGTCAGCTCGATTCGCGAATTCATGGTCAGCCACGACTTCCTCGAGGTCGAAACACCGATGCTGCACCCCATCCCGGGCGGCGCCAATGCCAAGCCTTTCAAGACGCACCACAACGCGCTGGACCAGGAGATGTTCCTGCGCATCGCGCCGGAGCTCTACCTCAAGCGCCTGATCGTCGGCGGTTTTGACCGCGTCTTCGAGATCAACCGCAGCTACCGCAACGAGGGCATCTCGGTGCGGCACAACCCCGAATTCACCATGATGGAGTTCTATGCGGCCTATTGGGACTACAACGACCTGATGGACTTCACCGAGGCACTGATTCGCGATGCGGCGCAGAAAGCTGCGGGCTCGCTGCAGCTGAGCTACGGCGGCAAGGAAGAAAAAGTCGACCTCGCACAGCCCTTTGAGCGCCTGACGATCCGTGAAGCCATCCTCAAACACACCGAAGCCGGCGACCATGTCGACGACGCCGCCTGGCTGACCAACGCGCTGCGCAAGCTGGGCATGAACGAGGAAAAAGACCGCCTCTCGACGCGTTCATTGGCCAGCCTGCAGGTGCTTTATTTTGAGGAGCTGGTCGAAGAAAAGCTCTGGCAACCCACCTTCATCATGGAGCACCCGACGGAGATCTCGCCGCTGGCTCGCGCCAACGACACACGCCCCGAAGTGACCGAACGCTTTGAGCTCTACATCACCGGCCGCGAATTCGGCAACGGCTTCAGCGAGCTGAACGACGCCGAAGAGCAAGCCGCCCGCTTCAATGCCCAGGTGGCCGCCAAAGACAGCGGCGACGACGAAGCCATGTTCTACGACCACGACTTTGTGCGCGCACTTGAATACGGTATGCCCCCCACCGGCGGCTGCGGCGTGGGCATTGACCGCCTGATGATGCTGCTGACCGACAGTGCCAGCATTCGCGACGTGATTCTGTTCCCGGCATTACGCCGCGAAGTCTGAAACCGGGATGGGGCCGGCACTGCAGCTCCTCACCGGCTTAAGCATCATTTCGGCCTCTAGCCCAATGAATACTTGGGCAAGAAGCTCCTGATTTTGTAGCAGAGCGCTGCCACTCGACCTCATGAAATACTTGGCCGGCTACCCGGAAAACCTCACCGCGCAAGTGCGGCAGCTGCTGGTGCAGGGCCGGCTGGGCGAAGTGCTGCTCGCCAAATATCCCCAGGCCCACGGCGTGCGAACCGACAAGGCTCTGTACGAATACGTGATGGGTTTGAAGAACGACTTCCTGCGCAACTCGGAGCCTCTCTCCAAGGTCGCGTTCGACAGCAAGCTCCACGTGATCGCTCACGCCCTGGGCACGCACACAACCGTCTCACGCGTACAGGGCAGCAAACTCAAAGCCAAACGCGAGATCCGCGTCGCCACCCTGTTCAAGGATGTGCCGGTAGAGTTTTTGCGGATGATCACGGTGCACGAATTGGCGCACATCAAGGAGAAGGCGCATGACAAGGCCTTCTACCAGCTGTGCACCCACATGGAGCCGCAGTATCACCAGTACGAGTTTGATTTGCGGGTGTACCTGACGCACCTGGATGAGGTGGGAAAGCTGGCGTGGCCTGGGGCTTAGGCTTGGTATTGCACCGGCAAGATCAATGACGGCCCTGCTGAACGCTATCAATTCAATAGCTATAGGCCAAGGTGGTTATTGGGCTAGAGACCTAAAACACCCATAAGCCGAGTCTCAGGGAATCAAGCCAAGCGCATGCATATACGCCGGCTGCACCATCAGCTCATTCCAGCCAAACGCCCTGCCCTGTGGCAGCAAAGCCAGCCGCCGCAACTCGCTGGCCTCCATCGCCTCCCATTGCCCTTTGAGCAGCGCCTCGGACATACCGTCGAGCAGCTCGTCCACCGGCTGGCCTTCGCCGACCGACTGGTTGCACAGCAGCACCATGTCGCAGCCGGCATTCAGCGCTGTCACGCCCGCTTCGGTGTAGCTGACTTCTTTGCCGTCGATCAGGCGGGCGCCTGCCATGCTCAGGTCGTCGCTGAAAATCGCGCCGCCGAAGCCGAGCTGGCTGCGCAAAATGAAGTTCAGCCACTGGCTGGAAAAACCCGCCGGACGGGCGTCCACCTTGGGATAGATCACGTGGGCGGGCATCACGCTGCTGAGCGTGGTGTTGAGCCATTGGTAAGGCGCGGCGTCGTCGGCCAGGATGGCTTTCAGGCTGCGGTTGTCGACGGGAATGTCGGTGTGGGAGTCGGCCTTGACGAAGCCGTGGCCGGGGAAATGCTTGCCGCAGTTGGCGACGCCGGCCTGCAGCAGGCCGTGCATGAGGCTTTTGGCCAGCAGCGTGACGACGCGCGGATCGCGGCCGAAGGCGCGATCGCCGATGACGCTGCTTTCACCATAGTCCAGGTCCAGCACGGGCGTGAAGCTGAAATCAACGCCGGAAGCGCGCAACTCGGCGCCCAGCACATAGCCGCAGGCGGTGGCGGCGTTGGTGGCGGCCAGCTGGTCTTTGATCCACAGCGTGCCCAGTTCGCGCATGGGCGGCAGGTGGGTAAAGCCGTCGGTCCTGAAGCGCTGCACGCGGCCGCCTTCATGGTCGACGCAGATCAGCAGGTCTTCGCGGATGTCCTTGATCTCCAGGCACAACTCGCTGAGCTCGCGCCGGTCTTTCCAGTTGCGGCCGAACAAGATGATGCCACCGGTGAGCGGATGTTTGAGGCGCCGGCGGTCGGCCTTGGTGAGCGCGGTGCCGGCGATGTCGATGATGAGTGGGGCGTGCTGGGTCATAAAGGAATCCAGGGAGGTTGTTCTTGCTTATTAGGTTTACTATTGAATTGATAGCTGCTTGCACAACATTGACGCGGGCTACAGCGTGTTTTTCTCTACAACGCAAAAACTGGCGGCGTAGTCGGTCTCGTCGGTCACGGTGATATGCACGGTGAGCTGGTGCGCCTCGAACCAGGTTTTGAGGGTGCCGTGCAAGACGATCTCGGGCTTGCCGCTCGGGGCTTTGGCGATCTCACAGGAGCGCCAGGTCATGGGCAGGCGCATGCCGGTGCCTATGGCCTTGCTGAAGGCCTCTTTGGCCGAAAACCGGGTGGCCAGGTAGGCGACGCCTCGGTCAGGCCAGCGTGCGCTGCGGTCTTTCCAGGTGGCGAGTTCGCCGTCGGTGAGGATTCTGCGGGCAAAGCGCTCGCCATGCCTGTCAAGGCTGGCGCGGATGCGGCGCACGTCGCAAATATCCGTACCGATACCGTAAATCATGCCGGGGCGAATGCCTGGGAGATGCAGTGCAGATAACGCCGGGTGGTCGCGGCATAACCGAGTTCCAGCGCATCGGCGACGAAGGCGTGGCCTATCGAGACCTCCAGCACACCGGGCACTTCGCGCACAAACTCGGTGAGGTTGTCTCGGTTCAGGTCGTGGCCGGCGTTGATGCCCAGGCCGGCTGCCGCAGCGGCCTGGCCCGCGCGGGTAAAGCGCGCCAGGACTTCGGCTTTTTCAGGAGTGGGCCAGGCGCGGGCGTAAGTCTCGGTGTAGAACTCCACCCGGTCGGCGCCCACGGCTTTGGCGGCGGCCATCGCCTGGGGCACCGGGTCCATAAAAAGGCTGACGCGCACGCAGCGGTCATGCACCTGCTCGATCAGGGGCGCCAGGCGCTCGGCGTCTTCGGGGAAATTCCAGCCATGGTCGCTGGTGAACTGGTCTTCGCTGTCGGGCACAAAGGTGCACTGGTGCAGCGGCAGGCCGCGGGCAGCCAAATCGTGCACAAAACCCATCAGGTTCTGAAAGGGGTTGCCTTCGATGTTGAATTCGCGGTCAGGCCAATCTTTCATCAGCGCGGCGAGTTCAAAAACATCATCGAAGCGGATGTGGCGCTCGTCGGGCCTCGGGTGCACCGTGATGCCCTGGGCGCCGGCCTCCAGGCACAGCTCGGCAGCGCGGCGCACGCTGGGAATATCCAGGTGCCGGGAGTTGCGCAGCAAGGCGACCTTGTTGACGTTGACCGACAGTGCGGTCTTGTCATATGTATGGGACACGACGGGAACGGGCGAAAGGAGTTTCATGGCGGTGGCTCGTTAAAAAGCTTGCAGGTCCATCATCATTTGCCGGGTTTTCAGGACCTTGACGCCGCAATGGTAGTGCAGCAGGCCGCGCAACTGGGTCTTAAGCTCATTGAAGCCGGGGATACAGGCCCGCACCGTGTCGGAAAACAAGGCCTCGTCGCCCAGCGCCTGCTGCAGCGCCTGCCATTGCCCGCCGGGCAGGCTGACACGGTCGTCGTCGTGCGCTTGCCGCAGGCCCGCCTCGGGCACCAGCACATAGCGGGTGTCCGGATCGAGCGGTGCGAGCGTGGCGGTTTCGGCGTCCAACAGGGGCAAGAGGCCAATGTCGCGCAGCAGCCGCAGCTCAAACGCCCGCAGCGCCAGTTGCAAGGTTTCCGCGCTCTGCGCGGCGATCAACTGCACCGTGGCGGCATAGGCATCAAACAGCACCGGATGCGGGTCGTCGCGCGCCATCAGACGCATCAACAGCTCATTGAGGTAATAGCCCGACAGCAAGGCATCGCCTGTTGGCATCACGTGGCCGCCCTGCCATTCGGCACTCTTGAGGGTGCGGATTTCAGCGTCGCCGCCGAAAGCGATGTGCAGCGGCTGCAGCGGCAGCAAAATCGGGCGGAAACTGGAACTGGGCTTTTTCGCCCCTCGCGCCACCAGCGCCACCCGTCCGTATTTGCGGGTGAACACCTCCAGGATCAGGCTGGACTCGCTCCAGTCGTAGCGATGCAGGACGTAGGCGGGTTCATCGCCGATGCGTTTGGTGGCCATGGCGGTGCGCCTATAAATCCGATGGCCGGGCGCATGCCGGCGTTGCGCGGTGCTCGGAATCCTCATGCACCCAAGTGCATTCCGGTGTCCTGCGCTCCGTGCGCCTTGGCCTGCATCCCGGCCATCGAATTTCTAGGCGCACCGCGACTCCACTTACTCGTAGCCGAATGTCTTGACCCGGGCCTCGTCGTCCGCCCAGCCTGAGCGGACTTTTACCCAAATTTCAAGGAACACCTTGCCGCCCGTCAGGGTCTCGAGTTCATGGCGGGCTTCGGTGCCTATGCGTTTGAGTTTTTCACCCTTCTCACCAATGATCATGCCCTTGTGGCCGTCGCGTTCGACCACGATGGTGGCGGCGATCTTGCGCAAGGCGCCCTCTTCTTCGTACTGGTCGATGATGACGGTCGAGGTATAGGGCAACTCGTCGCCGGTAAGCCGAAACAGCTTTTCGCGAATGATCTCGGCCGCCATGAAGCGGTCACTGCGGTCAGTCAATTCGTCGGCGCCGTACATCCAGGGCTGAGCCGGCAGATATTTCTCGCAGATGCCGAACAGGCGCTCGATGTCCTTGGCGTTGTTGGCCGACATCGGCACGAACTCGGCGAAATTGTGGCGCTCCTGCATCTCCTTGAGCCACGGGGCGATCTCGGCGCGGCGATGGATCAGGTCAAACTTGTTGGCCAGCAAGATCGCCGGCGTTTTTTCGGGCAGCAGGGCCAGCACCTTGGCGTCAGCCTGGTTGAACTGGCCAGCTTCCACCACAAAGACGATCAGGTCAACATCGTTGACGGCCCCCACCACGGTGCGGTTCAACGAGCGGTTCAGCGCGTTGCCGTGCCGGGTTTGAAAGCCCGGCGTGTCGACGAAAACATACTGCGTCGCCTTCACGGTCCGCATGCCGGTGATACGGTGACGGGTGGTCTGGGCCTTGCGCGAGGTGATGCTGATTTTTTGCCCTACCAGGGCATTGAGCAGCGTGGATTTGCCCACATTGGGCTTGCCCACGATGGCGATCAGGCCGCAGCGCTGCTCGCCGGCCGGTACGGCGGCTGCATCGGCGGCGGGCACGGCCGCGCCACGCGAAGACAGGGCCTGCGCCAGCATGGCTTCCAGCGCGTCGGGCGGCTGGGCAGCTTCGAGGGGTTTGGCTTGCCGCGCCCTGGGTTTGGCCGCCGGCGACTTTGCCGGTGCGGTCACCGTTTTTTTCGGTGCCTTGGCGTTGGGTTCTTTTTTACCTGTACTCATAATCTTGGTGTGTTGGCCTGCTGCCCTCAAGGCGGCCAGCGGCTGCCCCGGCGCGGAGTCAGGAATCCAGTGTTTTGACAAACATCAGCATGGCCGCCGCAGCGGCCTGCTCTCCGGCCCGGCGCGAACCACCGATGCCGCGCTCAGCCCGCCCGTATTCGGCGATTTCGCATTCCACGTCAAATGTCTGCTTGTGAGCGGCGCCCATCGTGCCGACCACCCGATAGATGGGCAGGTTCATTTTGCGCCCTTGCAACCACTCCTGCAATTCGGTCTTCGGATCCTTGCCGATGGCCTGCATCTGGGGATTGATTTCGACGTCCTTGAAGAGGCGGCGCACCAGCTGGTTGGCGGTTTCGAAACCGGCATCCAGATAGACCGCGCCTATCACCGCTTCCAGCGCATCGGCAAGAATGGACGGGCGCTTGTGACCGCCGGATTTGGCCTCGCCTTCCCCAAGCCGCACCATGTCTGGCAGGCCCAGCACCACAGCGAGCTTGTGCAAGGTGTCTTGCTTGACCAGATTGGCGCGCACGCGCGACAAATCGCCTTCAGGCAATTCACTCAGCTGCTCATAAAGCAGGCCGGCAACCGCCAGGTTCAGGACGGAATCGCCCAGAAACTCGATGCGCTCGTTGTGGTCTGCTGAAAAACTGCGGTGCGTCAGCGCCTGCAGCAACAGTTTGGGGTTGGAGAACTCATGCTCCAGACGCTTTTGCAGCGCCGGCAGGCCTGGGCTTGATGTAGCGCTAGTTCGCACTTATTTGGATTTATTGCTGTATTTCAGCAGCAAATAAGCTGGGCCAGCCATATGGATTTCCTTGGTGTAGGCGAACGAAACCACGGTTTTATCACCTTCCTTGGTCACTTCCAGGTCCTTGCCGGTGATCGACTTGATGTCGTCGATCTGGGCTGCCTTGTCGAACAGGGACCGTACTTCCGTCACGGTGCTGCCTTCCTTCGCCTTGTTGGCGGCCTTGGTGATGGCCTGCAACTCCACCAGCGTCGGAAATACCTGGGCAGCCAAAATGCCTGCACACACCAGGACGACACATACAAACAGAAGGCCGATAAAGGAAATGCCACGTTGCTGATGTTTCATTTTTTCTCCTGCACTAACAAAAAGGTCGTTGGGCCGGCAACCCACAATAGTGATACCGCGCAGACAGCCGCTCGAAAGAGCCAATACCTTGGCCTGCTACGTGCACGTGAAGGACAGGCCTCCCGGCAACGCCCCCGCTACTGTAACGGCAATTGCGCTTAAATGGAAAGCGCCCGCGCCACGACGGGTCACGGGAAAGCCCCTCATCATTGAGCAGGTGCCGCCTCCGGAATATCTTGATCAGCGAATCCGGCAAAACCCGGCACTCCAGATCCTGCGTCAGCCCTTCTGTCTAATTAAACGAGCCAATGCGTTTGAGATTGCCGAAATTCATCCAGACAAAAAAGGCCTTGCCGACGATATTTTTCTCCGGCACAAAGCCCCAATAGCGGGAATCTTCGGAATTGTCCCGGTTGTCACCCATCATGAAATAGTGGCCTTCAGGCACCTTGCAAACCACGCCTTCGATGCTGTAGCGGCAGTTGTTCTTGTAAGGGAAGTCGTAGTTGGAGTTGATGAAGGGCGCGGCGTTCGCATAGTTGAGTATGCGGTGCGTCTTGCTGCCGAGATCTTCCTCGAACTGCTTTGAGTAGAGCATGGTGTCCGTGTCGAAAAAGTCCGGCAGGACCGTCTTGGTCACGGGCTGGCCATTGATGGTCAACTTTTTGTTCAGGTAGGCCACCTCATCGCCGGGCACACCCACCACGCGCTTGATGTAGTCCAGGCTGGGTTTGGGCGGGTAACGAAACACCATCACATCGCCGCGCTGCGGGCTGTTGTTGTCCAGCACCTTGATATTGAGCACCGGCAGGCGCACGCCATAGTGGAATTTGTTGACCAGGATCAGGTCGTTGATGAGCAAAGTCGGAATCATCGAGCCCGACGGGATTTTGAAGGGCTCAAACAGGAAAGAGCGCAGCAGGAACACCACCACGATGACCGGGAAAAGGCCGGCGGTCCAATCCAGCCACCAAGGCTGCATGATGAGCCGGGTTTTGGCCTCATCCAGGTTGTTGTCGACCTGGTTGATGCCCTTTTCCGCCAGCTCCGCCCGCCGTTTGGCAGTAGCGTTTTCGAGTGCCGCGACGGCCTGATGGCGCTGCGGCAAAAAGTAAAACCGCTCGGCCAGCCAGTAAATCCCGGTGACCACCGACGCCAGGAACAGGAGCAGGGAGAAGTTGCCTTCGACCGCGCCGAAGTACCAGGCAGCGCCGTAGCCCACAAAGGCCGCGAGCACCACGGCCGTGATCGTGCTCATTGCGCCGCGCATCAGTCTTCCACCTGCAAAATGGCCAGGAAGGCTTCCTGGGGGACTTCAACGGAACCGATTTGTTTCATGCGTTTTTTACCCGCTTTTTGTTTTTCCAGGAGCTTGCGTTTGCGTGAAATGTCGCCGCCGTAGCACTTGGCGATCACGTTTTTGCGTAGCGCCTTGATTGTCTCACGCGCAATGATGTTGGCCCCGATGGCCGCCTGGATCGCGACGTCGAATTGCTGGCGCGAAATGATCTCGCGCATTTTGGCCACCACCGCCCGCCCGCGGTAGGCCGACTGGCTGCGGTGGACGATGATGGACAGTGCGTCCACCTTCTCGCCGTTCAACAGAATATCGACCTTGACCACGTCGGAGGCCCGGAATTCCTTGAATTCGTAGTCCATGGACGCATAGCCGCGCGAGACGGATTTGAGCTTGTCGAAGAAGTCCAGCACGATCTCACCCAGCGGCATTTCGTAGGTCAGCATGACCTGCTTGCCGTGATAGGCCATGTTCAGCTGGATACCGCGCTTCTGGTTGGCCAGCGTCATGACAGCCCCCACGTAGTCCTGCGGCATATATAAGTGCACGGTGACGATGGGTTCGCGGATCTCGTTGACTTTCCCGCCGTCCGGGATTTTGGACGGGTTCTCGACCCTGATGGTTTCGCCGTCGGAACGAAGCACTTCGTACACCACGCTGGGGGCCGTCGTGATCAGGTCCTGGTCGAACTCGCGCTCGAGCCGCTCCTGGACGATCTCCATGTGCAAGAGGCCCAGGAAACCGCAGCGAAAGCCAAAACCCAGGGCTTCGCTGACTTCGGGTTCGTAATGCAGTGACGCGTCGTTGAGTTTGAGCTTTTCCAGCGCGTCGCGCAGGGACTCGTACTCGCTGGCCTCGGACGGGTACAGGCCGGCAAACACGGCCGGCTGGATTTCCTTGAAGCCGGGCAGCGCCTCGGTGGCGGTAAAGGCCGCGCCGCCGGTGCCGGGTTTGATCAGCGTGACGGTGTCGCCCACGCGGGCGGCCTGCAGCTCCTTGATGCCGGCAATCACAAAACCCACTTCACCGGATTCGAGCGCCGGGCGCGGTTCGGTGTGCGGCGTGAAGACGCCCAACTGCTCGGCGTTGTACATCGCCTCGCTGGCCATCAGCTTGATGCGATCGCCCTTGGCGAGCCGGCCATCCACCACGCGCACCAGCATGACCACGCCCACATAGGCGTCGTACCAGCTGTCGATGATCATGGCGCGCAGCGGGCCGTCCGGATTGCCCTTGGGCGATGGGATCCTGGCGACGACGGCCTCCAGGATTTCATCGATGCCCATGCCGGTCTTGGCGCTGCAGGGAATCGCGTCGGTCGCATCGATGCCGATCACCTCTTCGATTTCCTGCTTGGCGTTTTCCGGGTCGGCCTGCGGCAGATCCATCTTGTTGAGCACCGGTACAACCTCCACACCGAGGTCCAGCGCGGTGTAGCAGTTGGCGACAGTCTGCGCTTCAACACCCTGACTGGCATCGACCACAAGCAACGCGCCTTCGCATGCAGACAGCGAGCGGCTCACTTCGTAGGAAAAGTCGACATGACCTGGCGTGTCGATCAAATTGAGGTTGTAAATCTGGCCGTCGAGTGCTTTGTATTTGAGCGCAGCGGTCTGTGCCTTGATGGTTATCCCACGCTCTTTTTCAATATCCATCGAATCCAGAACCTGCGCACTCATCTCTCTGTCTTGCAAACCACCGCAGCGCTGGATGAGCCGATCAGCAAGCGTGGATTTGCCGTGATCAATGTGCGCAATGATCGAAAAATTTCTGATGTGATTCATCAACGAGAACGCCTAAGTACTTGAAAGTATTGCGAAGAGAT